>Ga0102953_1002221_pt1 | contig 11721 bp, 11 predicted proteins | sample SalPon2A_C_D2_MG_FD_78509 | JGI IMG/M metagenome (GOLD analysis project Ga0102953, IMG submission 78509) | Soil microbial communities from South San Francisco under conditions of wetland restoration - Salt Pond MetaG R2A_C_D2_MG | ecosystem: Environmental > Terrestrial > Soil > Wetlands | place... | reverse complement strand
TCCGAAACAATAAGCCACTGCCGGTTTATGGCAAAGGCGAAAACATCCGCGACTGGTTATGGGTAGAAGATCACGCCAGGGCCATTGATGTCATTTTTCACCAGGGAAAAGTTGGCGAAACCTACAACATTGGTGGGCACAATGAATGGACCAACATAGACCTGATCCGCTTAATGTGCCGCATCATGGATCGAAAGCTGAATCGCGAAGAAGGAACGTCAGAAAAACTGATCACCTATGTAAAAGACCGCGCCGGCCATGATTTACGCTATGCAATTGACTCGACTAAATTACAAAATGAATTGAGCTGGGTACCCAGCCTCCAGTTTGAAGAAGGGTTGGAGAAAACCATCGACTGGTATCTGGAGAACGAAGTCTGGCTGAAGAACATCACCAGCGGTGACTACCAGAAATATTACGAAGAACAATATCAAAAACGATAAAGCTTCATTTAGAGTCTCACTTGAAGTGAGACTCTAAAGAGACACCTCAACAACTTAGTTTTGCCCTGATCAAAAGCTTTCATTAACTTGTTCAGAATTTGAAAAGGGTATAAAAATGAAAAGACGCAATTTTGTCCGATCGACATTGGCAGGGGGATCTGTCTTGTCGATCATCGGTGTTACAGCTTGTCAAACTCCTAATAAAACAAGCGAAGAAAGCTCCGCCACTCTTACTCCCACTGCCACTCCCAAGTTCGATTTGAACGAATTAACCATTGATCAATTTCAACAAGCCATGTCTGATGGCAAAATGACGGCTGTACAAATCTGTCAGAAATACCTGGATCAGATTCGAAAAGTTGACCCGATGCTTCATTCAGTCATTGAAGTCAACCCCGATGCATTGAACATTGCCAAAAAGCTGGATCAGGAACGAAAAGCAGGAAAAATTCGTGGGCCACTTCACGGCATTCCGATACTCATCAAAGACAATATTGACACTGGCGATCAGATGATGACCTCTGCCGGATCGTTGGCACTGGAAGGGTATCCCGCGCCTGACGATGCATTCATCGTTAAAAAATTGCGCGATGCCGGAGCTGTTCTGCTAGGGAAAACCAACCTCAGCGAATGGGCCAACATTCGCTCGACACGGTCATCAAGTGGGTGGAGCGGTCGCGGTGGCCAAACTCACAATCCATATTGCCTGGATCGAAGCCCTTGTGGCTCAAGCTCGGGCACCGGAGCGGCAGTCGCCGCTAATTTATGTACCATTGGGATTGGCACGGAAACAGACGGATCGGTGATTTGCCCCTCGGGTATCAATGGCGTGGTGGGCATCAAACCAACACTGGGAATGTGGAGCCGCGACGGCATCATTCCCATCTCACACAGCCAGGACACTGCCGGCCCCATGGCACGAACCGTTCAGGATGCTGCGATTTTGCTGGGAGCATTAGCAGAGTTTGATCCCAATGATGCAGAATCCAACCTTCCCAAAGGAAAAATTTACACCAATTATTCCCAGTTTCTGGACCCCTACGGACTAAAGGGAGCCCGCATCGGAATTGTCACCAACTTTTTCGGCTTTCATTCCGAAGTGGATGAATTGATGAAAACGGCCATTGACCAATTGAAAAATGCAGGAGCTAATCTTGTTGACAATGTTGTGCTTGAAGGCCGCGATGAATGGGGAAAAGCGGAGTGGACCGTACTGCTTACGGAGTTAAAAACCGGCATGCAAACCTACTTATCCACCCGCAAAAACATTCCCATAAAGACCTTGGCAGATTTGATTGAATTCAATCAAAAACATGCTGCCCAGGAAATGAAGTGGTTTGGCCAGGAAATTTTTGACGAAGCTGAAAAGACAAATGGGTTGAAAGATCCTAAGTATTTGGAGGCGTTAAAAACCTCGAAAACTAAAACCCGCCAAGAAGGGATCGATAAAGTAATGGACATGCACAAGTTGGATGCCTTGCTTGCCCCCACAAATGCACCGAGCTGGACAATTGACCTGGTGGACGGCGACCATTACATGGGTGGCACCAGCGACGCTGCTGCTATCGCCGGTTATCCAAACATTACGGTTCCTGCCGGATTTGTGCACGGCCTCCCAGTTGGCATCTCCTTTTTTGGACGGGCCTGGAGCGAACCAACACTGCTAAAAATTGCATTTGCCTACGAGCAAATTTCAAATCATCGAAAAAAGCCGGAGTTTAAACAATCAATTGGTTGAACAATGAATCGTAAATTCCTTGCATTGGTGATTGGGACTATTTTGTTCCCGTTGTTCGGGAAGACACAGGATTTCGGGTCGCACGACAAAATGCCGTTCATGGAATCCAGATCCTATTTGAAAAAAGCCAACTTTATAGAGGATTCAACTTACACGAACTGGGACCTCGTTTTTCAACGCATGAACTGGAAAGTTGATCCGGCTATTCGCGCCATTTCCGGTGAAATAACGTCTTATTTCAAACCCTTAATCGCCAATTTTTCAAGTGTGAAATTTGATCTGAAAGACAACATGACCGTGGATTCTGTCAAATATCACGTAGCATCTAAAAATTTCACCCATGAATCAGATAAAATAACGATTGATTTTCAATCGGCACTGTCCCCGAATACACTCGACTCTATTTCGGTCTGGTATCACGGCGTTCCCACAAGTACGGGCTTCGGCTCTTTTGAGGCAACCAATACGCCACTTTCAAACCCAATCATGTGGACACTTTCCGAACCCTACGGAGCCATGGAGTGGTGGCCCTGCAAACAAAGTCTTCAAGATAAAATTGATTCGATTGAAGTGGAAGTCACTTGTCCTGAAGGGAACAAAGCAGCCAGCAACGGAAAATTAATTCAGGAAAAAACGGTAAATGGGAAAACCTTCGCCAGATGGCGGCACAACTACCCCATCGCAACATACTTGGTTGCAATTGCAGTAACCAATTACGCAGCCTTTTCAGACACACTGACATTCGAAGATGGAAGAAAAATGCCAATCCTTAACTATGTGTATCCTTCCTATCTTGAAGTTGCCAAAACAAAGTCAACCAACATTCGCAACATCATGACGCTCTACAATTCGTTGATTGGTGATTACCCTTTTGCCGACGAAAAATACGGTCACGCCCAGTTTGGCTGGGGTGGTGGTATGGAACATCAAACGATGAGTTTCATGTACAATTTGAATTTTCGCCTCGTGGCACACGAAATGGCTCATCAATGGTTTGGCGACTGCATTACGCTCAGCAGCTGGCACAACATTTGGCTCAACGAAGGTTTTGCCACCTTTTTGGAAGGATTGACCCGGAAGTATTTGCTGGACAGCACTTCCTGGTACAGCTGGAGAATATCAAACCTTTCCAATATCGTCAGCAAGCCAGACGGATCTGTTTTCGTAGAAGATACAACCAGTGTTCTCCGAATTTTTGACAGCCGGCTGACTTACGACAAAGGAGCTTACCTGCTTCGAATGCTCCAATGGGAACTGGGTGACTCCGCCTTTTTCAATGGACTGCGAAGTTATTTTAACGACCCAAAAATAAAATACGGGTTTGCTTCCCAGGAAGATTTTGTAACTCACATGGAAGCAGCTGGCGATACAAGTTTGACTGAATTTTTTAATGATTGGTATTATGGGCAGGGCTACCCCACTTATCAAATTAGCCATTACACTGATTTTAGCGACAATGGAAAATATAAATTGATGATCAGCCAAACAACATCTGATCCTTCGGTCGATTTCTTCCCCATGCACGTTCCATTGCGTGTTTGGCAGGATGGTAATAGCCAAGACGTTCGCCTATACCAAACCACCAATCCACAAACATTTGAGTTGTCAGAAAAGCCGGATTCCATTCAATTTGACCCGGAACTGTGGCTGATCAGTAAAAATTCGATGGTGACGGATGCACCTGAAATAGTTTCGAACAACAATTGGAAAGTCTTTCCAAATCCGACTACAGCTGAACTCCATGTTCAACTTCCGAATAGTGAACGAGCCAATTCCATTTCTGTTTTTAATCTTAAAGGACAAAAACTCATTCAGAGTGATCAACCTGTGTCCAATAAAATAAATGTTCGGAATTTGGCAGATGGGTTCTATATTATTCAAATCAAATCGAACGGAACAACCTACAGGAGACAATTTGTAAAAAATTAAATGGTTATCCGCATTTTTACCTGGTTCGCAAATTCCTGCCAGTCATCAGACTGGGATTCTCCCTGTTTGCCCCGGCTCTAAAGGAACCAGGGAAAATCAATTCGCTCCTTTCAGAGCTTGGGGCAAACGAATTGATTTTCAATACTTCATTCTGCTTTTAGGTATGCATGCGGATACTCATTTAAACTAAATACTGTCTCACCCTTTCACGGTGAATGAAGAACTTCGTCCTTTTCTTGGGGCGTCGCCCCAAACTTTGATGTTTCAGTCTTTCAGCCTGATTTCGATAAAAGTGCTTGATTAGCAGAAATGAATCACCAGCCTGAAGGGCTGTGACAACAAAACAAGGGGCAACGCCCCTTGCAGGCCAGACCATAGTATCGACGAACCCTTAGCCTGAAGGCCTGAGACAAAAACGATCAAGATTTATCTTCATCGCGAAATCATCCCCGTCCTCATTTCCCCAATTAATCGAAAATCGGTAACTTCGCGCCATAAAAAATCAACGAATCATGTTTTCAGGAATAGTCGAAGAATACGGAGTGGTGAAAGCCATCGAAAAAGAGCAGGAAAATTATCATTTTACCTTGACTTGTTCATTTGTAGACGAGTTAAAAATCGATCAAAGTTTGTCGCACAACGGAGTCTGTTTGACCGTAGTTAAAGTCGACAAAAAAGCTAATACATACACGGTAACCGCCATTAAGGAAACCTTGTCAAAAACCAACCTGGGATACTGGGAAGTGGGTACCAAAGTGAACCTGGAGCGCAGTATGATGATGAACGGACGGCTGGACGGCCACATCGTTCAAGGGCATGTTGACCAAACGGCCACCTGTACCAAAGTTGAAGAAGCTGATGGTAGCTGGTATTTCACGTTTGAGTACGAGTTTGACAAGTCGAAAGCTCAACAAGGATACATGACCGTAGAAAAAGGATCGGTCACCGTGAACGGTGTTAGCCTGACTGTTGTCAATTCCAAAGACAATTCATTCCAGGTAGCCATTATTCCTTACACATACAACGAAACCAACTTCCATACTTTCGAAGTGGGATCGGTTGTCAACCTGGAGTTTGACATTATCGGGAAATATTTGAGCAAATTAGCCACCTTTCAATAATTAAAAAACCGGGCTTTCACCCGGTTTTTTTAAGCGCTTTTCATCCATTTTATGCATGAAAAACCAATAACGGTGTTTTCATGTGGAAAACCATTTTCCGTGCAATACTCGGATTAAAAATCCGGGTAATCATGTTCCGCTTGTGCGTTGTCAATGACAACACATCAATCTTATTTTCCTGGATGTATTTTTCTAAGTCTGCAAGAACTTCTTTTCCCTCAATCATGGTGCACTTTAGATTGGTATCCTTGTAGTTCCGCTTCAATTCTTTACTCATAGCTTTCAGTTTGGCTTCATCCCACTCCTGCTGATCTTTGTCGCCAATATGTATACAAGTTACTTCCGTATTGAACGGTTTTAAAATGCCCAACAACTTGTCAATCGAAGCAAAATCCTTTACATCAAAATTGGTTGCATATGCCACCTTTTTAACCGATGCCAAGTTTAAAATTGGTGCTTTCTCAGGGATCACAAACACCGGGACATCAGCATTATAAATTACGCCGGCCGTAGTGCTTCCCATAATTGTTTCGCGCTCTTTTTCAGGGTCTTTAATTCCCATCACAATCAGGCGCGGCGGATGAACTTCTGTATAATTCAAGATATCTTCTTCCGCATACCCCATTTTTACAATCTGCTCCATCTTGACACTTTTCCAGGCCTTTTGTCCTACCAAGTCTGCCAACTTCTTCAAAAAACCTACAAATTCCTTATTGACATGCTCTTCCCGTTCTTTCAAATGATCGTACAGTCCGGCATCAAAAGCCATGACATCTGAATACGGAATGGTAAAATAATCGGGTTGGGGAATTACGTGATAGAACACCATCGTGGCATCCAGTTTTTGAGCAATTTCAAAAGCCATCGCTCCCGCTTTCAACGACGAACTCGAAAAATCAACCGGGACCAAAATCGCATTTTCGGTTTGTTGATAGCTCTTGGCTGGTTTTCCCAGCATCCGGTCTAAAATGGGATAGGCTTTTTTGGCGTCTTTGGCATTAATTCGCACTTTGACGCCTGCTGCTACTGCTCCCTGAATCATGTTAACATTTTCCAGCGAACAACTTATCCCTTTGGCTTCAAGTAAAGAGCGAAGAACTTCAGCTTTGGAATAAGGCAACAAGGCAATTGTAATAATCTTTTCTTCCATAGCTATTCTATTTTAATGAACATTGCTTCCAGTCATTTTTATGGGTTTCAGCGGCCTTTAGTTTCAAAAATGAATTAGAAACTTCGAAAATTTTCTTTTCTTATTTTCTAATAACGGTGTAAACTAAATATTTAACTCCTTCAACAAAAAGTTAACGTTGGCCACTCAGGAAATAAGCGAGGAACCAGATGAAAACATTCGACAACGTTTTGTATCTAAGATCACCAAGAAAGCTTCCCGTTTCTACCACTTAAACGATGTGCTACTCTAGCGAAAGGCCAGAGCAGGGATCAAATTTGTCTAGAAAATTGTAACACATATTCTATCCGGGTTATTACAAAATCGGTATATCTACAGTTTCAAACATAGCCAGATTCATAACCTCCGGTCAACGGTAGTTGGTTTGATATTAACCTTAAATGGTTATCCGGATATTTACCTGGTTCGCAAATTCCTGCCAGGCGTCAGACTGGGATTCTCCCTGTTTGCCCCGACTCTATAGGGAGCAGGGAAAATCAATTCGCTCCCTTCAGGGCTTGGGGCAAACGAATTGATTTTCAATACTTCATTTTGCTTTTAGGTATGCATACGGATACTCATTAACCTTAAAAGGTGGGGTTCGTCAGTAGCGTTTTACAATATGGTGAATAAAATGTGGAGGACGATGAAATCTAGTTTATTGGATTAGTTTGAATTAGGAAAAAACTATTATTTGTTGTAAGAAATTATTGCAAAGATTTTTTTGACAATATCCGAATTTTTCTTCCATGAGTTCCTCGGAATAAGTTCTATTGCCTGTCTGTTTTTCCGATAAAGAACTATTTTGGGATTCTCCTGATGGTAAAACAATTTTAACTGTTCAAATGGAATCTTCACGGAATAACGATAATACCATTTTGATTTTCTCATTTCAATAAAAATCTTTTTTATTTCAAAACAATACTTCGAATCTTTAATGAAAAAGGCGATACGATCAAGATGGTACTGATTTTTGTCGAAATATGAAAAATTGAACGTGCCCGTGCTTTGCTTTGTATTATATGTTATATCATATACAAACTCACTATTTAATTTTTTATTGGCAAACTTTGAATCTGGATGTATAAAATACAATACGCCATTATCTTGAATGTTAGACGTATAATATTTCTTTAAATTCTGCGCACTGACTCCCAATGAAACAAAATAAAATAATAACGTCAATAAATAAAATATTGGGGACTTATAACTATAAGTCCCCGAACAAAATAAATCATTCTCCATAAACATATACTGTGTATGTAGCATAAACACCCAAAATACTAGTGGAATATTCATCTACATGATGAATTTTGGTAATGCCGGCTGATTTTGCTGCGGCTTCAATACTGGCATCTCCGGTTGCAACAAGTCCTAAAATTGAAGTTGCTTCTGCAGAACCAACTTTACTTGAGTTACTGTTACTTGTTACTGCAACTGGTGCTTTAACATCAGTATACAAACTTCCCAATAGTGGGCTTTTCACAGCAGCACAACTTGTAAAAAATAATGCAATCGAAAATAAAATAAGCGCTCCTTTAATTGCTTTTTTCATAATTTAATGTTTTAATTGCCCTACTCGTATGGCTTTTCAGATCCGCCCTGTTTTTTTGAGTGGTTGCTTGACTCCACAAGTAAAATTCGAGCCACTAAATTTAAAAACAATATTATTAATTACACAAAGATCATTTTAAAAAATTGAGAGACAATAGTGTTGTGAAACATAATTTCCTTGACTGCATATTAATTTTTGGCATACCCTTAAAACACTTACAGTTTATACAGCAAAAAACATACAAGCTCACAATGATGTCGACATAAAATATGCATAAAACTAATAATCAACCAGATAACTATGTATTAACCAAACATTGCAAAAGTCAATTTTGCTGTTTCCAATTCCTTAGTTCTGTTTCTACTGAAGTATTGAGGGCATAAACTGAGCAAAAGTTCCGCTTTTTCATACATTTTATTTTAGGGTTAATAATAAATTCGTTCCAATCCATATCACTCCCTGCAATTCAAATTCAATTACGCCTAAGCCAGTCTTTTGATTTTATACTGATGTCGTTTTCGTGTCAACGTTGAAGATAGGTCTTCCCCTGGCACCAATTAGAAATTTTTATTTTAAGTAGTCTGCTAAATTTCAAAAACAATGAAACAGTGAATTTTCAGTCTAATAGAAATTACCTACCTTTATTTCACAGGTTTTATAAAAACTTCGAACCCATTAAACTGTTTCCATAAATTAGTTTTGTTTTATAAATAATTAGCTGAATATTTCAATCCAGCCCATGAATAGCAAAAACCAACCACACAAAAAAACAGCCTTAATAACAGGTGCTTCCAAGCGAGTGGGAAAAACGCTATCGACACATCTGGCCTCCAAAGGATGGAATATTGCACTCCATTACCATTCGTCGGCCGAAGCTGCCAATACGTTGAAAGAAGAGTTACAAAGGCAATTCCCGCAAAGCCATTTCGCAATATTCAAAGCTGACCTGGGCAATGCCAACGAGGTACAACAATTGATCCCGGCTGTTATTGAGGAATTTGAAGGCATTGATTTGTTGGTTAACAATGCGTCTGTATTTGAGCCTTCATCGTTGAAAGAAACGGAGCTCAACCTGTTGGATCGCCAAATGACCGTCAACTTTTTAGCACCGTTTTTATTGAGCCGTGATTACGCCAAAGCATGTAAAACAGGTGTGATCATTAATTTTGTAGATACCCGGATCACAACCAATAAATCAAACTTCGCCGCCTATTCACTTTCCAAAAAAGCATTGTGGGATTTAACCAAAATGGCAGCGCTTGAATTTTCCCCAAATATTCGTGTAAATGCCATTGCACCAGGTGTTACGCTGCCTCCTGAAGACAAAGATGAAGGCTATTTATGGGATCTGGCGCAAAAAATTCCCATGAAAAAACCCGGAGGACTGGAACCTATTCTTAAAAGTTTGGATTATATATTAGAAAACGATCACCTGACCGGCCAGTTACTTTTTGCTGATGGCGGTGAAAACCTTGGAAATACAGAATAAACATGGCACGAATAAAAGTTAAAAATTTATTGCTGCGAACCTTTATTGGTTTTAATCCGGAAGAACTGGTGAATAAACAAGATGTTATTATTAAGCTGGAAATTGAAGTCTCAATACCAATGGAAGCGCTGCAATCAGACGAGCCCGATGGCATATACGACTACAAAGTGATCACAAAAAAAATAATTGCCTTTGTGCAGGAAGGACGCTTTAAGTTGCTTGAAGTATTGACCCAGAAATTGTTGGACATGATTATGGAAGATGAACGCGTGACCTGGGCGAAAGTGGAAGTTGACAAGCCACATGCGCTTCGATTTGCGGAATCAGTATCTTTTGAAATGGAAGCCAAACGATGAACACTTGTATCATTGGAATCGGATCGAATATTCATGCTGAAGAAAACATAACACGTTCTCTGCAGATTCTTGGGAAAGATGTTCATATCTTGCAGGTGTCGGAAATGGTTAAAACCAAACCCATCGGGATCACTAATCAAGCTGAGTTCACCAATGGTGCGGTAAAAATAAAAACAGGATGGACGCAGGAACAATTGAATAATTACCTGAAAGAAGTGGAGGATCGCATGGGACGTGATCGTTCTGAAAAAAAATTTGGCCCACGATGCATCGATTTGGACATCATGATTTGGAACGATAAAATTGTAGACCAGGACTTTTTCACACGGGATTTTTTACGAAATTCGGCTGCTGAACTTGGATTTAAAAAATAACAAACAACAACCTTCAAATATAAAACGATGAAAAACAGTTGGTATAAAAATAACAAGCTCCTAATTGTAGCACTTTTATTGACCGTCATTTTTAGTTCTTGTAACAAGAACAACGATCCGGTGCCGGATCAACCGCAGTTCACTTACCTGCAGTCTGATGAGCAGTCATCAACAATTACCCAGGCACCTACCCAGTTTGTATTTAGTGCGCTGGGGACCCAATATGACGATGCCAAAGGTTTGAGCGCCTATATCCAAACTGATGCCACTGTATATAAAATTACCTACAACACAACGTTTCAGGACAGTGCTTTAACGGTGTCCGGATTGGTTTGTGTCCCTAACAATGCCGGCAAATACCCGGTTTTGTGCTTCCAAAATGGAACGAATGTCGAATACAGTAAAGCGCCAACGGAAGATTCAGGCAATCAATTGTTTCAGGTTTTGGAAAGCGTTTCCACCATGGGATTTGTGGTTGTCATTCCCGATTATCCGGGTTTTGGAGCTTCAAAACAGGTATTGCACCCTTACTTAGAAAAAGACAATACCGTGCCTTGCCTGGTTGATATTCTCAAAGCCACCCGGGAGTTCGTCAGCCAGGATAAAGTTGCAGCAGGGCTGAACGACGATTTGTACATCATGGGCTATTCCCAGGGCGGATGGGCGACCATGCAACTACAATCTGAAATTGAACAAAATGGCTTGGCGGGCTACAACCTAAAAGCCAGTTCCTGTGGTGCAGGCCCCTACAATTTGAACTATCTGAATTTCATGTTTGCCAGCGCAGACACCTACCCAATGCCTTATTTCATCGCCTACCTGATGGATGCCTACTCTACGCATGGGCAATTTACCAACCCACTGAGTGACGTTTTTGCCGAACCCTATGCCAGTGAAATTCCCGCCTTGTTCAATGGCACAAACACCGGTGAAGAAATTAATGCACAGCTCACCACCAACATCGCTGACTTACTTCAACCAGCGTTCCGAACTGGATTTCAAGCTAATCCTGACTACCAATCGATTCAAACAGCGTTCAAAAACAACAGCGTGAAAGCCTGGAATCTCTCAACCCCAACCCGGCTGTATCATGGTGATGCCGATCCGGTTGTTCCAATCGAGATGTCTCAAAATCTATATAAGGACTTTACTGACCTTGGCGTCAGTGGTGACAAAATTCAACTGGTTACCATGCCCGGTGTGAGCCACACTTCAGGCATTTTACCTTTCGGATTGGCTAGCTTGAAATGGTTTTTGGAGTTGGAGAACAAATAAAGTCAAACCTGACAGATTTAATACTTTTTGGCGTCAATAACTTTTACTTTTGCAAGTACGCAATCTTTTAAAAGATAACCGGCGTGCTGAAACACAAATTTAAAAATATCAAGAACCGAGACGCATTCCATTTCTGATTTGTACCAAATAAGACAATGCTTTTTTCTTATTAAAAACAAACAGAAATGGAACTTCCTTTTGCAGAAAATTACAAGATAAAAATGGTAGAGCCCATCTACCGAAGCACGCGTGAACAACGTGAACAATGGATTC
>Ga0102953_1002220_pt1 | contig 11723 bp, 6 predicted proteins | sample SalPon2A_C_D2_MG_FD_78509 | JGI IMG/M metagenome (GOLD analysis project Ga0102953, IMG submission 78509) | Soil microbial communities from South San Francisco under conditions of wetland restoration - Salt Pond MetaG R2A_C_D2_MG | ecosystem: Environmental > Terrestrial > Soil > Wetlands | place... | reverse complement strand
CCACGGCTGCGCGTATTTCTTTTACCGCTTTGTCCAGCGGCATATTTTTATCAAGTTGAGCCGTTATTTTCGCAATCCGGCTTTGGTTCTTACGATAAACTTCTTTCGGCGATGTTCCGATACGAATGGTCGCCAGCTCATTCACCCGGAACTCCTGGGTGCCACTTTTGATGAGCAAATCATCCAGTTGCGACAGGTTTTTGTCCGGTAGCTTGATGGTGATGTCCTGCATCTCACCTTGCCGTTCCACCTGTCCGGCTACTTTTCCTTCGAGCTGAGCCTGAATTTGCGAAACAATGTTGCTCACGCTGAGGTTGTACATGCCGGCCCGCATACGATCCACAACAATCTCCACCTCCGGTGAACCTTCTTCTGTGGAGGATTCGAAGTTGTACATACCCGGTAATCCATCCACATTTTTTTTCACCTCAGCGGCCAGGCTTTCAATTTGATCCAGATCTGCACCTTGCACCTCAATAACCACGGGTGCTTCATCCGTCCCCATGATGCTTTTCAGTGCCGTTTCGTCCTGCTCGTAGGTAATCTCCATTCCCGGCACTTCGCCAACTGCCTTGCTGATGGCCTCGATGGCCTTCGTCGATGCAATTTTGCTATCGTGTTTTAAAATGATTTTGATGTTGGCCGTGTTTTCACCTTCAAAAATTGCGCTTGCCGAACTGCTGATGCCACTGGATGGCCCCACATGACTGTAGAGTGTTTCCAGGTTGTCGCCCAACACTTCAGACACCACGGCTTCCAGATTTTTCACCGCAGCGGAAGTACGTTCAAGGCGGGTTCCTTCCTGCATACGCACATCCATGCTGAACTGGCGGGTTTCTGTTTTTGGCATAAACTCAGTGCCAATCAAAGGAGTCAACAGTGCTGTTCCTCCCATCAACAAAAGTGTTAACAGAAGAATCAGCCATTTTCGATTCAGCATTTTATCCAGGAATCGACCGTAGCCTTTCACCTGTACCGAACGAACTTGCGCCCGTTTTTTCTTCTTCTTATAAATTAGATTGAACAACATGGGGATGACGAAAATGGCCACTGCCAGCGACGACACCAGCGAAAAAGCCACGGTCCATGCCTGATCTTTAAACAGCTCACCGGACGCTCCATGAAGATACACGATCGGCAAAAAGACGATGATGGTCGTGATGGTTGATGCTGTGATAGCGCCCCCCACCTGTGAGGTTCCAATAATGGCTGCATCGCGCACCGACATCCCACTTTCGTGGTTCCGGAAAATGTTCTCCATCACCACAATAGCGTTGTCGACCAGCATACCGGCGCCAAGCGCCAGTCCTCCCAAAGTCATGATATTTAAAGTCAGCCCGTTGAAATACATCAGGTTGAAGGTGGCAATGATTGAAATTGGGATAGCAATACTGATAATGAGCGTACTACCGATCCGGCGCAGGAAGAGAAACAACACGAACACAGCCAGCAGAATTCCAAACAACGCGGAATTTTCAACTTCAGTAATGGCACTTTTAATGAATGTGCCTTGATTGGACACCACCTGTAATTGATATCCCGGCAGTGCTTTTTGAATATCGACAATCGCCTTATTGATTTCCTCAACGGCTTTCACGGTGTTGAACTTGGTTTCTTTGTACACCGAAAGTCCGAGGCAACGTTTACCGTTTAACCGTACAATGTTTTCCGGGTCTTTATTTTGAAAACTCACCTTGGCGACTTCACGCAAATAAATGGGTGTAAAGCTGGATGTGTTATCATCCGCTCTAACCTGCTTGTAGCCAACGATGATGTTCTGAAAATCTTCGATATCAGTCAGTAGACTCACGCCTTTCACCACATAGCGCATTCCCATTTCTTCGATGGAACCACCTGAAATATTTTGGTTGAAACTCTGAATTTTATTGCTGATGTCATCCATCGTCAATCCAAAAGCATCCAACAAATATTGGTTGGTTTGAATCAGCACTTCGTTGTCTTCTGAGCCCGACACATCCACTTCAGCCACACCTTCCAAACGAATGAGCTCGTTGCGGATGTAGTTGTCAGCCACTTTGCGCAGGTCGTTCAAATCGTCAATATTCGGATTACTGAGCCCCAACAGCATCACCGGCGATGTATTGGGATCGTGTTGGGTGATGTTGATTTCGTCGATGTCCTGATTCTGGGCAAAGGTAGTCACGGCCTTCTGCAAATCCAGAAAGGCGTCATCCATATCCTTGTTCCAGGCGTATTCAACAGTAATCTGGGCAGTTCCCACCTTACAAACGGAAGACACATTCACCACATCCGACTGTCGGATGGCCAGGCCTTCGAGGTTTTCCACAAACTGCTTCTCAATCTCTTCAGGTGGACGCTCGCCCGCCTGCAATTCAATAAACAGGCGCGGGTTGTTCATGTCCGGGAAAAGGTCAACCCCCAGCTTATCGTAGGAAATGTAGCCCAGAAGAATCACCCCGAGCACCACCATTAAAACGGTTACCGGATATTTGACCGAAAATTCGCTTAACTTCTTCACGGGATTTCCTTTCTATTTGATGATTTTTACTTTCGAACGATTCCGCAGCGTTTCAAAACCTTTAATCACCAGGCGGTCATTGGCTTTCAAGCCGGAAGTGATTTCAACTTTGTCCTGGTTTTCATACCCCAGCGTCACTTGTTTATTTTCTGCGGTTCCCTGCGAAACGATGAAGACTGATTTTCCGCGTTGGTTGGAGATGATCACATCTTTTGGAATAACGATCACACTGTCTTTGTGTGCCAAAACGATTTCGCTTTGCACAAACATTCCAGGGCGCAATTTAAGCGCTGAATTATCAATGCTTAGTTTTCCTCCAAACGTACGGGTTTCGGTGCTCACAGCAGGCGATAGTTCCTGAACAACGCCATGCAGGGTATCATCCGGCAAGGTGTAATTCATCACCCGAACCTGCTGCCCTTTTTTCACTTCATTGATGTATTTTTCAGGCAGGTTGACTTCCAGCAACAGCATTTCGTAGCTCATCAAAGTCACGACTTCTGTACCGCTGGACACCCGTGTTCCTGCTGTAAAATAGGGTAAGCTGGTGATCACACCTGAAAACGGTGCACGCACCCTCATTTTTTCGAGCTGCAATTTGGCCAGCTCGTAGCTGTTCCTGGCATTCACAGCAGCCACTTCAGCATTGCTCAACTCACTCTGGGTCACACCGCCTTTGTCAAACAATGATTTCTGCTGGGTGTAATTCTGTTGAGAAATTTTCATGTTCAACTCCTTGCCCTCCATGCCAATGTTATTGACATATTCTTCGTCTTCCAGTTGAATGATGACCTGTCCTTTTTGAACCTTGTCGCCCAGCATAAACAGTTTACCGGTTTTGGGATTGGTTGCCAAATGATAGTTTCCAGCCATTTCGGTGGTGAGTGTGGCCGACTTGGTTGCTGCCACAGTTCCGGTTGTCTTGATGGTCTGTTCGATGTATCCCGGCTTTAAATCCTGAACGGAAACAGGGATCGCCACCTCTGTCTGCGTGTCGGCACTTTGGTTGTTGCAGGCAGCCAGACCGATCAGTGCGATCAATGATGCGGTATGAAAAAGATTTATCTTCATGGGAATCTATTTTTTAAGGTGAGTTTAGTTGTTATTTTTCTTGATTAAATCTTCAGGCACAATGCCTCTTTGGGTTTGAAAATCATATAAGGTCTGGATTTTCAAGTTGAGCAATTCAATTTTGTAGTTGATCAACGACTGTGCGTAAGCCATTTTCTTTTGGGAAAGCTGGGTTTGGAACAGGTTCAAATCCATGCTGGTGAGGTTACCGTTGGAATAACGCTCCAGGTTGATTTCGTATGTTAACTGTGCGTTTTTCTCATTCTGTTTCGCGATATCGATCTGCGTTGTCTGGTTTTGCAAGGAGCGATAAGCCTGTCGAATCCCCATAATGATTTGCACTTTCTGTTGATCCAAATTCAACTCCTGCGTTTTGATCGTTGCTTCCTGTGCCTTGATGCGGGCTTTCTTTTCGCCCCAGTCAAACAATGGAACGTTGAAGGAAAGCGAAACCTTTGGGTTTGTCGTTGGATTGCTGTAGATATTTCCCAATTCTTTATTGTCACCAATAATACCGATCGACAGGTTCATATCCCCACGAAACTCATTGAGCGACTTGGTCTGAATCAAATCAAATTGTGAGTTTTGAACGCTGATTTCCCGCTGACGAATTTCCATGCGCGACTTCAACCCGTAGTCAATCGCTTTTTTCAAATCCACATCCACCGGTGTTGCTTCCACATCAGCCATCACCGCAATTTCTTCATAAATATCCATGCCGATGTATTGCTTGAACTGATCCTTGGCATTTGCCAGGCTCACCTCTTGGTTTTGTACGTTCGATTTTGAAGTTTCATAGTTCAACTCCGCCTGGTACAATTCCTCCTTGGCAGCCAGCCCGGCATCCACCTTATTCTTGGTAATTTCGTAACTCTTCTCCGTATTTTTCAACTCGTCTTTCGAAATACTCAAACTCATTTGCGCCAGGTACACATCATAAAAATATTGCGTTACCATTTTCTCCAGATTCAATTTCTGCATGCCATAGCTCAGGTTTGAGTTTTCCACATCCAGCTCCAACGTTTTCAACTGAACTTTCAGCCGGTTGTAAGTGAATAATGGCTGCTGAAGGCTCAGGTACAAATTGTTGGTGAACGACTTATCCTCTCGATTGGCAATGTCGTTAATGCTTTTCTGCCAGCCGAAACGGTTGACCAGTGAGATGGTTCCATCCGTCAACAAAATGGGTTGCGATGCCGTGAATGTTCCCGACGCACCAAGTGATTCGTTGGTGTACCAGGTCGATGAAAAATCATCGAAAGTACGACTCCGGTTGTAGTTGATCGGCGCCAAGCTGAGCGATAACTGCGATTTCAGCGCAGCTTGCTGTGCTTTCAATGTTTCTTGTGACCGTTCCAGATTTAACAATGAACGTCGGATATCCGGACTATTTTTCTGAGCAATCTGCATGGCTTTGTCCAATGTCAGCAGTTCCTGCGCAAACAGTGTGCTGCCGGGTAACAGACAAAACAGTGTCAGAATCTTGAGTTTGAAATAAAGTGACTTCATAAGTGCTATTCGTATTTTTTATTGTTTGATCAGTTTTACAGCATCGGCAACAACCACACGGGCCTCCGATTGATTGGTTAATTCAACAACAGCCGTGTCGGGTGAAAAATAATAGGCTCCCAAATGGTTCCAGCCATCCTCAGCCGTTTTCAGATCCACCGGCACCTCTTCTTCGCCATTGTCACTATGCACGATAAAATGGTATTCCCCATTATCTTCTCCCCTGCGACGTCGCCGTTCATCTTTATAGATATAGGCATACACATCATAATAGCCAGACGCTTTGATTGGAATGTTCCACTGGGCTTTTTGATCGCCATCACCCGAATGGATATAATAAGCAGAGCGAATGTAAGCTCCATAAAAGTTGGAGTTGGTGGTCAACGTCCAGGTACTTGGAGGACGCCAGCTGGAAAAACCGGCATATTTACTGGTTGTTTTTTCTTCCGGAACCAGCAGTTTTCGTAACAAACTGGTTTTGCTATCGCCAATAATCCGGAAGCCCGGATCTTCATTGTCGCTAATAATTTCATTGTTTTCGGCAATCCGAACCGGTGTGTCCACCACCTTTTCTCCTTCATAGGGAACCGCTTTTTTATCTTCTTCAATATTGTCCAGTGGCAAACGAATTTCTGAAGGAATATTTTTCGATGTCAAGGTATTGATCGTGGCTCCACGAGGAGTTCCATTCAGCAGAAAACTTACTTCTTTCGTTTGGTTACCATCCAGGTGCACCAGTTTGCTGATGGTTTCCGGCTGACCACCAAATCCGCCAAAACGACCACCGCCTCCACCAATCCGGAAATCGACGGAAATGATGCCTTCCACATCCTCGGTATTGGTCACTTTGAATTTGACCATCGTCTTCAGTTGGTCGCCATCCAGCACATTCACGGCACTGACATGCCCAATTAGGAATGCCGGTAGTTTGGTGCTACTGAACCAATTCGCCATGTACGGAATGAGATCAATGCCAAATCGACTTTTCAACGCCGCATTAAAGTCATCAATGGAGGCAGAGCTGAACTTGACACCATTGAAATAGCGATACAGAAAATCTTCAAACGCGTCGTCGGAAGCTTTTCGTTTGATGATGGAAAACAGTGCTTCTCCTTTCATCTGGATGACATTATCCACGATTTGTTTTTCATCCGGGTCGTTCAGAATTTCCTGAAAACTGTGTGACAACAAGGCCAGGTTTCCCTGCTCATCCTCCGACATGCCCTGAAAATTGCGCATCCATCCCATTCGTTGGTCCTCTGATCCCTGTTTTTTGTACGACTCAAACACACGGTCTGTCACAGGCCATTGGCTGGAGCGAATGTAATAGGCATAATCGTAAAACAGCGGAAAAGCATAAAACGGATTGTCTTTTTCTGTCACTTGAACTTCTCCTTGCGAACGACTAAAATCGGGCCGTCCCTGTTCCTCGGTGAAGTTATTCAGGAAATTTTTTAAGATTTGAATTTTTTTCTCCTGGGGCGTCTGATTTTCATCCCGTCGCGGGCCAAAACGACGACGTTGGTTCATCCTGCCGTAAAAATCAGCATCACGATTCAACAATCCTTTTTCGGTGTATAAAATGGTTTCAGGTTGAATTTGCTCTCGCGCACCTGTCAAAATTCGTGGATAGGAAAAGAACTGTACCGGAACCTCCAAGAAGTTAAACCGTTGAAACGGGTAATACAAATCCACTTTTCGCTCAAAATCCTGCATGGTCTCGGCAACAACCGAAGGAATGGTATCCTTAATCTCGTCAAAGAAACTGGAAAAATAATCGTGTCCTTTCCGGTAATAGATGTTGAAGTCGAGTCCATCAATATCTTTTTCCATACGCTCGTACTCGCCGATGGCCAGCGATATCTGCGACTGATCGTGCGAATTGACAAATACAAAACGGTTGCCGTCCTGCTGCACATCGCCCTGAGAAACGGCCGTCAAGCCTTTGCGGGTAGTCACCTCCAATTTATAGTCGCTGAACTGGCGAGCCATCCATTGCTTATTTTTTGTGCCATAGCCCGCTCCGGGGATGGGATACCAGTTATCTTCGCGGGTCAGCAAAACGTAATCGGGTGTGATGAATGCGTAACGCTTATCAATCTGGTACAAAAAGTTGCGATACGGTTCTTCGAGCGTTTCATCATCAATATCAAGATAACAAGCCGCTTCATTAATTCGACCGTGATAGGTGAAATTAATATCAACGCGCTGTCCTGCTTGCACTGTCAGCCCAGTTAAGTTAAGCAATCCGTATTTTCGCTCAATGGGTTGATCTTTGCCATCCACGGTAACCCTATCGACTTTTAGCCCCGGATTCAGGTTGAAAAGCACCGTTGCGATCGGTTGCCTTTCATCATTTCGAACCTTCAGGTTAGCTTCGCAGGCAATGGTTTCTCCTTTATGATTGAGCTTGATATCGTATGATTTAACTGTCAATCTTCTCTGTCCGGCATATTGATCATTTTGGGCAATCATCTCCTGCCGCAAATCCTGTTTATTCAGAAAAGATCGTACATGCAAGCTTCCCAAATAAATGCCGGAACCAATGCAGATCGTTCCCAGAACCAGTGAAAAAATCCGCATGCTCTCCGAATGTGGCAAGCGACGCAATAATAATACGGTATAAAAAATAAAGCCGAGCCCAAAAAGCAGGTACATGCCCCGATGAATGAGTATGGTATCCAGGTTTCCAAATCCCACAAAATCAGAATAGGTCAACGGAATATTGAACGCCATGTAGTCGAACAGGTAATAAAATTTCGATTTCAGGTAAAACAACGAGATGGCCACATAGCCCAGCAATACCACAAACGTAACAGCCTGGTTTCGAATGAGGGACATCACCAAAAAAGAAAGCCCCATGATAAAAACCAGCGTGGGCACACTGATCACCAAGAAATAATAAATGTAAGTGATCCAATTGACGTCCGTATTTTTGGTGATGAGGTTAAAAATCAGCGCGATGACCAGGATGAGCAAATTGAGCACAATAAAAACCACCAGGTTTCCCAGCGTCTTGCCTATCACGTATTCGCCATTGGTCATCGGACGCATGTAGATTACCTCAGTGGTGTCGAGCTTTTTATCTCGTTTCAGGAAGTCGGATGCCAGAAAAATGGCAATTACAGCCTGCACTACATTCAGAAACAACAAGTTGACGTAGGGGATGATGGACGGCAGCCCTTTGATTCCCCATTCGCCAGCACCACCACTGGACTGAATCAACACGCCAAAATTGAAGAAGGTCAAAAAGACCATCGCCAGGATGGCAAAAATACGGAAAAACCAACTGCGCAAGAGCGTTTTGGTTTCGTAAAGGGCAATCGATCGTATATTGTGGATTGAGATCATGTGTTATTCAAGTTTAGCTGGCTGTCCATTGATTGAGTTGATTTTCCATGAAATACACATAGGCATGTTCCAGGTTCGGATCGATAATGCGTCCATCGTACCCATTGACCTGATCAGCTACCACCTGAATTTCCCAACCATCGCGGGTGGGCACGTTGGAAATCACCGGAAACTTTTCATTGATCTCCATGTATTCAGCTTCCGTTGCTTTGATTAGCCAAACTTTCCCATTGGTACGGGAAACCAATTCATCGGGTGATCCGGAATAAGCCACTTCGCCAAAATTCAGCAATGCCATTTCATTGCAGGTACTGGAAATATCACCCACAATGTGCGTGGACAAAATAATAATAACATCTTTCGTGGAAATGGTAGAAAGCAGGTTCCGAAATCGAATCCGTTCCTCCGGGTCCAGGCCGGTCGTTGGCTCATCGACGATAATAATTTGGGGATTATTAATTAGTGCCTGTGCAATGCCCAACCGCCGTTTCATTCCGCCTGACAACCGGTTCGCCTGCCGATCGCGCGCTTCGAACAACCCAACTTCCTCCAGCATTTTATCAACAGCATCAGCCCGTATCTTCCCGTCTTTCATGCCGGCCAGCCGAGCTGCATAATCCAGAAACTCGTAGGTTTTCAATTGTGAAAAAAAGCGGAAATCCTGAGGCAGATAGCCCAACATTTTGCGAATTTCTTTCCGGTTTTTCACCAAATCCAAACCGTTCACGGTAACTTTTCCTGTGGAAGGCTTCATCAAAGTCACCAAAATTCGCATCAGGCTTGACTTTCCGGCACCATTAGGGCCAAGCAGTCCAAACATTCCGTTCTCAATTTCAAGCTGGACATTACTCAATGCTCGATTTCCGTTAGGATAGATCTTACTAAGTTGGTCAACTACAATTTTCACAACAGTTTATTTCGTTTAGTTCCTAGACTGCCAATTTTATAAAACGTTTAATCCAGTCAGTACAAAAATTTTAAAATCGAAGACATTCTGGTTAAAGATTAAAAACAGTTGTTTGAAAACCATTTTTATTAGACCAACCCCTCCTGCTTTTCGACCAAAACAAGAAAAAATTATGATCAAATCTGCTTATTCACAGATCTTTCAAATTCATTCACGCTTTAAATTACCTAATCAGCCAGTTAGCTGTGAAACTAATTCTACACCGTTCAAATATATTCTACATTGAACAGGTTGCCTGTTTCAACCAATAAATCTCACGAAACCCCAATTTGACACCCCTTTCAGAAGATATGTCATTGAAAGTGGCATGATATTCTAACTATTATGGGCGTAAAAAAGTTAGCATCAAAAAAATATTCGACGTTGCAACGTTAAAATTCTAGCTTGAAAGCAATAAATGTTGAATTCAAGAAAAGAGGAGAAATTATGAAAAGGTATCAAACAATATTTAGCAAAGCATTACAAACAGTGTCCGTATTCATGCTGCTGATGGCAGGTAGTTTAACTGCCTCTGCACAACACAAGGACATGAAGTACGACAAACTGGAAAACATCGAGGATCAGATAGAATCTGATTTGGCGAATATCTACGATATTACAACGACATACCCTGACTTCAACTATGAGTATGTATACAAAGATGGGAAGTTGCAAAAAGTAATTGTAACAGGTATTGATGATTCAAAGGATAAAGACCAAGTTGCCAAATTGATCTACAATTACAGAACCGAAAAAGACCAAATGCGCAACTTTAGTAACCGGATGGGAATATTTTACGCCCCTGATCTGGATGCAAAACCAGAGATGGGCTACTCCAATTTCAGAAATAAGGTGAAAAGTAACCTGACATACCCGGATGCATCAAAGAATTATGGCGTTGAAGGAACGGTTTATGTGAAATTTATTGTCGATAGAGATGGTGATGTGGACTACGTAACCGCAGATCAAGACATTAATTCACCATTTAAGCAGCGAGTGGATCAGTTGGAAAATGCTGCGATATCTGCCGTCAAATCGGTTGATGCCCATTGGTATCCAGCCATGGTCGATGGTCGGGTAGTTGACTCCTGGATTGTTTTACCTGTGAAATTCGACTTCAAGAAAGATCCGGTTTTGCCGGCATTGATTCGATAATATTAAAAGAATATAAAAATTCAGGCATAAAAAGCTGATTCGATGAAAAATCAGCTTTTTATGCTCTTTTTAAGTAGGAAGAGCTAACTAAAACGAAAAGCCATGGGAAAAATTTTTACAACCAATTTTTGGGAGACCTTTACACACAGTCTCACCAACTGGGCAGTAACTGAATTGCCATCATTAATAATCCTGTTTGTTTTGCTTTTTGTGTCTTTGCGCGTAAGTTCCTTTATGATCCGCAAGTTGAGATACTTTCTGGCAAAACGATCTTCGAATGACTCCGATGAGCCCAATCCCGAAGTTGAAAAACGATTGAACACTTTGATGGGAATTCTGCGAAAAGGCGCCGCAATGATTATCTGGGCGGTTTTTATCATGATTTTCCTGAAGAAGATCAATATTGACATCGCCCCAATTTTAGCCGGTGCTGGAATCATTGGGTTGGCTGTTGGTTTTGGCGCCCAGGAATTGGTTCGTGATTTTATCACCGGATTTTTCATTTTGCTCGAAAACCAAATTCGAACCGGCGATGTGGCAATTTTAAACGGTACCGGCGGACTGGTCGAGAAGATTGAATTACGTACCATCACTTTGCGTGACTTGTCGGGAACGGTGCATGTCTTTCAGAATGGAAAAATCAATTCGGTTTCCAACATGACGAAAGGTTGGTCGGCCATGGTTTTTGATATTGGCGTGGCCTACAAAGAAGACCTGAATAAGGTGATGCGAATTATGAAAGAGGTATCCGAAGAATTAAGGAACGATCCGGACTTTAAAAACCTGATTCTTGAGCCAATGGAACTATTCGGCTTGGACAGTTTTGGAGACAGCGCCTTGATTGTGAAAGGGAGAATAAAAACAAAACCCATCCAGCAATGGACTGTGGGGCGTGAGTACCGTAAACGACTGAAAGAAGCATTTGACGCTGAACGTATTGAAATTCCATTCCCACATCGAACGATTTATTGGGGCGAAGAAATTGATCCACTGAAATTAACGATGGAGAAAGCGGAGAAAGGACAAACAGAGTCGAAAAGTAACTAGTCAGTTCCACTTTATTTTGCTAATTTCGGGTAACCACAAAGATAGATTGACATGGAGATTTCGAAGACTGCCATTATCACAGGAGCCAGCCGGGGCATTGGAAACGCTTGTGCCAAAGGGTTGGCTGGACTGGGCTACCATTGT
>Ga0102953_1002219_pt1 | contig 11725 bp, 6 predicted proteins | sample SalPon2A_C_D2_MG_FD_78509 | JGI IMG/M metagenome (GOLD analysis project Ga0102953, IMG submission 78509) | Soil microbial communities from South San Francisco under conditions of wetland restoration - Salt Pond MetaG R2A_C_D2_MG | ecosystem: Environmental > Terrestrial > Soil > Wetlands | place... | reverse complement strand
GTGCTCACCGGCCACGGCCTCAAGGACCCCGACACGGCGCTCTCCAAAGCGCCGGCGGTGATCAACTGCGAGAACGACCTGAGCGCGGTGGAGCGCGCGGTGTTCGATTGACCGTGCGCCACCGGCTCGTCCGTGTCCCCGCCTCCTCGGCCAACCTCGGGCCGGGCTACGATGTGATGGCCGCGGCGCTCGACCTGTTCCTCGAGCTCGAGGTCGAGGAGACGGGGGAGTTCGGCTTCGACCCGGGCGGGCTCGAGCTGCCGAGCGGGCGCGAGAACCTGATCGTGCGCGCCTTCGAGACCCTGCACTCGGCCGACGGGATCGCCTTCCGGCTGAAGCGGGCGATCCCGCTCGGCCGCGGGCTCGGCTCCAGCGCCGCGGCGATCGTCGCCGGCCTCGTCGCCGCCGACCACCTCTACGAGTTGGCGCTGAGCCGCGAGCAGCTGCTCGCCCGGGCGAGCGAGATCGAGGGCCACCCCGACAACGTCGCCGCGGCGATCTACGGCGGCTTCGTCGTCTGCGACCGCGATCCGGCGGACCTGCCGCGAGCGGCGCGCTTCGACCCGCCGAACGGCCTCGAGGGGATCCTCGTCGTCCCCGACGAGGAGGTACCGACCGAGCGGGCGCGCGACGCGATCCCGGCGGAGGTGCCGCTCGCCGACGCGGTGGCCAACGTCGCCGCCGCCTCGCGGCTGGTGCTCGGCCTGCGTGGTGCCGACCTCGATCTGCTGGCGAGCGGGCTGGTCGACCGCATCCACCAGCCGCGCCGCCGCGCCCTCTACCCGCGCTCGATGGAGCTGGTCGAGGCGGCGGCCGGCCTCGGCGCGCTGGGCGCGACGATCTCCGGCGCCGGCCCGACCGTCCTCGTCTGGACCACCTGGCAGGACGCCGGCAGGGTCAGCGCCGAGCTGGAGGGCCGCTGCGCGGGCTGGGCCGAGGTCCGCCGCGTCCCCTTCACCCCTCACGGCGCCGATGTGCCGGAGCTGTAGGGCCACGCGGGCGCTACTCGGTGGCGATCTCGAGTTGCTGGGGCTCGCCCTGCTCTACCTTCGGTGCCGTTCGTTCGGCATCGGACGGCTTGGGCAGCTCGTCGGACATGAAGACAGGCCCGTCGACGATATCGGCGAGGAGATCCGCCGCCTCCGGTTCGAGTGCGACCGTGTGCTCGACGATCCAAAGGAGACGGCACAGCTCCTCGGAGAATGACGCGGGCCATTTTTCCGGCCGAATGTCGTCGAGCGCGGACGAGCGACGGCCCGCGCCGTCTTTCATCCTGTAGGAGAGCCACGATCTGACCACCTGCAGGCCCGACACGTTGAACTCCCAAACTGGCGGCTCTATAGGCTCGAATACACCGCCGCCGACTGTCAATCTCTTCTTCGCCTTGTCGTATTCGAAATCCTCGGGGTAGCCATCGCGGTCGTTCGGTACGGCCACCGTGCATCTCGCATCGCCGGTCGGCAGGCCGCCTTGCCTTTCGCCGTCGGGGACGAACCGCTCTCCATACGTGTGGAGCCAAACAAGGCGCCGTCCCAACTCGGCGGCGCTCGTGAACAGCTCAGCGTTCTTGGTGATCGGGATCCTCGGCCCAGGAATCTCGAGCTCCTCCACGAATCGCTCGGTATAACCCCCAGCGAGAACCGCGTAAACGTAGGCAAAGATGTCCTCGACGCTGACCTCAAGCGACAACTCGCCGGCGATGCTCTCGGTCAGTCCAGCCGTCAGGTTGGGTTGGGTCGCGTCGGGGTCACGCCAAAGGGGGATGACGTCCTTGGCGCCTCGCCCTGAGAAATGGTGGAGATCAGGTATGTCGGCTGCCGCGAACGAACCTGGTCCCTCGCCGAGGACATCGGTAAGCAGACTGGTCATGAAGACCTGGCGGTTGCCCATCACATGCCAGAGCGGAGGTCCAGGGCGGTCCAGCACTCGCGCATCGCGGACTACGAATTGACGATCCAACGACCGGAACGCCAAGCGTGCGGCTTCTGGGTATTGCCCCGACGGAGATGCGTCTTCCAGGGAAGACTTGCGGCCCTGTTCGGGCGGAAGTGATGGTGCCGAACCCGACAGTCGACGTCCACTGGGAGAGTCCTTGAACAAGACGGCGCGGGACTCCTTTGGTGCGGCGAGAAGAGCATCCCAGCGCTTCTTGAGAACCCCGGTGCTCGTCGATATCGGCCAGGTTCGTCCCGCCTTCAGGCCGGATTGTTGCCAAGGGAAGAGGTCACCCACTGCGGGCCAGGAGTAGTAGTTGCCCGCCCGCTCGGGTAGAAGCGGCTCCTCCCAGCCCTTGAAGCAGTCCTCCCACTCGAAGTCGTCGAAGGTCTCTGTCGAGGCAAGGCGCTCGAGCTTCGCCTCGCGGGTTCCCTTGACGAGCTCACCCGAATAGTGGATCTGTGCCGAGGTGCCCGGATTGAGAGTGTCGCTGCGCACACCGATCGCAATTGCGACTGGCGTGCGTATGGCGAACACGCTCTCGCCCTTCCGGGAGCCCAAGCTGCCCCCTCCGAGATCGATTATCCACAGCTCGTCGAAGGTTTCACGCATCACCCTTCGCATGCCCGCAAATGCCGGCCCCCGCAGGTAAGACGATGCGGTGATGAACGCGACAATCCCGCCCGCGGCGCTTTGCTCGTAGACCTTCCACAGCGCCCAGCGCCAGAAATAGACATAGTCGTTGTAGAGGTTCTTCAGTTGTGACCCGCTGCCGGCTTCCTTCACCGGATCAATGAAGGTGCGCAGGATCGGGTCTTCGCCCTTGTCACCGAACCGCACCCAACCGCCCTTGCGCTCCGTGCCTTTCTCCCCGAGATCGATCTCTTGACGGTCATATGGCGGATTGCCGATACAGACCAGTACCCGCTCCTCCGCCTTGACTTTGCGAGCGCGCTCGTTCTCCTCGCTCAGGCGGCGATGGGTAAGGGTCGTTTGTTTTCCTTCCCCCGGAACAAAGGGGCTCTCGAGCGTGTCCGCCAGGTATACCTTTGCGCCCTCGTCGGGGAGCGTTCCGCCTCGTTCGAGGATTCGCTGAGCTACGCGCAGGTGCGCAACCGCGTATGGCCCGACCAGGAGCTCGAACCCATAGAAGTTGGATGCGGCGACAGACGCGCGTCCCGCTGCCTCGCCTGGGCCGTACTGCGCGACTGCCTCCGATATTCCTTCGTCGATGGCGGCCAGCAGATAGGTTCCGGTGCCTGCTGCCGGGTCCAGTACGACGACGTCGTCGTCGACGATTCCCAAGTCCTTGTCGAATTTTCCCCGCAGCAGCTTCGTGACCAGTCGGACCTGAGCTTGAACTACCTGGGCGGGCGTGTAATAGACCCCGCGATCGTTGCGCAGCTGCGGATCGTACGCCGCAAGAAAATCCTCATAGAAGTAGAGCCAAGGGTCGTCATCGCCGTCGCCGGACATCATTTCGGGGTCGACTGCCCCGATCGTCCGCTCTAGGAGGTCGATCGGCACCTGCACCTCGGACCGTGCCTCCTTTTGCGCAAGTATCCGCAGGACCTGCGCCAGCAGCCCGTGGCGGGCTTCGAGTCTGTCGGCTGCGCTCGCGGCCAGGTTCTGCTCACCTTCGACCCGCGCGAGGAGCAGCGCGTAGGTAACGGTCTGGGCGTATGCGTCGGCGAACTGCCTGTCGTCCGCGTCGGCGAATAGGAAGTGGCGCCAATCGCTCGCCAGGGCGTGCATCGCCGACCCGGGTGGCTCGACGGCGGCAAGCGCGTCGTCTCGGAGCAGCCGACACAACGGCGCCAGGGTGTCGGCGAGAGCACGGGGCGAGGTCGGAACGATCGGCTCCCAGCCGGTGAAATCCCGCAGCAGTGCCTCGAGGTCGCGAGCGTTGTCCGTCGAGACGACCCCACCGCCGTCTGTGGTGACGTCGCCGGAGAAATTCACGAGCTTCCCTTTCCGCTCGCCAGTGCGATAGAGGGCCCACTCGTTGCCGTCCGTATAGATGAGGTTGGGGTGGTTCTTGAACTTCTTCCACTGCCTGGCGTCGGCGCCTTTGTACTTGGTCGGCCGTGCTCCCTTGCCCGGCGCCTTGAGCTCCACGTGGCCCGTGACCGATCCGTCTACGGAAATCGCGACGTCGGGCCTGCCATTCAACTCGGCGACCGGGGCCTCGGTCGTCGCGACAACCTTGGATCCGAGAAGCCTCCCCAGTTCGTGCATCAGCTGAACGATTGGATGCTTGAGCTGGTCCTCGGGTTGGGCTTTGCTCGCTTCCAGTGCCGAGAACGCGGTTTTCAATGAGTCGCCGAATTTTTTGAGCATCTCTTCCAAGCTCACAGGCGACGATTGTTTCCGATCGAACGGATGGCCTGTCGCGGCTCGCTGTGGCTTGGCCTGCTCGATAGGATCGCGCCATGCCGAAACTCAGGTGGCTTTCGGTCATTGTGGGGTCGACGCTCCTCCTGGCGCTTCCCACCGCTGCGCAGGCGACCGTCGCGTTCGTGCGCAAGCCGCTGCGTCCGCAGGTCTGGGTGGCGAACGACAACGGTAAGCAGGCGCACGAGCTCCTCGCGGGCTCGAACCCGCGGATCTCGCCTGACGGCAAGATCGTCGCCCTGATGCGCGGGGGCTTGGTGTCGAAGGGGCCGCCGAAGCTCGTCCTCGCGCCCGCCGACCGCAGCGCGCCGGCGACGGTGCTGGCCAAGGGCTGGCGCAACCCCTACATCTTCGCCTGGTCTCCGGATTCGAAGTCTCTGGTCGCCGTGCTCGGCCCCGAAGTCGGCAAGCAGCGCCTCGCCCTGATCGACACCGAAGACGGCTCGCAGCGGACCGTCGCGCGCGGCTACTTCAACGGCGTCAGCTTCGACCCCGAAGGCGGCGCTCTCGCCTACGGCATGGCGCCGAGCGAAAAGTACCCGCCGAACAGCGACATCTACTCGTTCGAAATCCCCGTCCCGGGCAGGCAATATGTGCGGGTCCCTCAGTTTCACCATCGCTTGACCCGTGACCACCGCTCGACCAACCCGCTTTGGAGTCCCGACGGCCAGATCGTCTTCGCCAAGCAGCTCGGCGCGAAGCGGCGCAGGTACGTCCCCAAGAACGAGCTCTATCTGATGAACGCGGCAGGCAAGCAGGTGCGGCGCCTCACGCACACAAAGGTCAGCCCGCTCGCAATCGGCCTCACGCCGACCGCCTGGTCGCCCGGCGGCAACCGACTGCTCGCCCAGTTCGGCGGCCAGGACCTGAGTTACGCGGTGGCGGTCAACCCGAAGACGGGCGCCCAGCGGCCACTGGTCGAAGCGACCGAGCAGGGCTTCATCGGCTCCGGCTTCAGCGCCGACGGCAACCACGTGCTCGGCACCGAGGGGGGCTTCGCGGGCATCGGGCAGACGAACGTCGCAACGGTGCCCTTTCCGCACGGCAAGCCGAGGGTGCTCGCAAAGAACGCCTTCGAACCGAGCTGGGGCGGGTAGGCTGGGAGGCGCAGATGCCCGACGACTACACGATCAAGCACCGCGACGAGTTCGAGTCGATGGAGGGCTCGGGCGACGCGACCTGGAAGCTGGCGCGCAAGGCGCTCGGCACCTCGGCCTTCGGCTTCAACCTGGTCGAGATCGCGCCCGGTGGCCAGATCCCCGAGCACGACGAGGCCGGGAGCGGCCAGGTCGAGCTCTACGCGATCCTGGCGGGCGACGCGGTGCTGAAGATCGACGGCGCGGAGCACCCGGCGCCCGCCGGCACCTTCGCCTCGATCGAGCCGTCGCCCAAGCGCACGATCCTCAACCGCTCCGACGCCTCGGTCACCGCGCTGCTGATCGGCGTCCACCCCGAGGGCGACTACTCGCCCCCTTCGTTCGCCTGAGCCGTCCGGGCGCCGTAGAGGTTTTCCCCGCTATCCGGCGCAAAACTCGACGGCGCTTGGGAGATCGGGGTCTCGTCCCTATAATCCGGCAACCTGCAAACCCGTCGCGCGCCCGCTCGGAGAAGGCGCGGAAACCGGGAGGTAGAGATGTCCGATACCCAGTCCCGTGAGCTTCAGGGCGAGGGCGGCCCCGTCCGCTACTCGCCAGAGCGCGCCTACAGGCCGCTCGTCTCGCCGCCCAGCGTCGAGGACAAGGACGCCTGTGCGATCTACGCGTCGGTGCGCAAGGACGCGACGCCGAGCCACGAACCGGTCGAGCGCGCGATCCCGGCGCTGCAGAAGATGCTGCACCGGGCGGGCAACGTCGACGGCGAGGGCGACGGCTGCGGCCTGCTGGTCGACATCCCGCGCAGGATCTGGGCCGAGGAGGTCCGCAGCGGCGGCCACGACCCCTCGCTGACCCTCGACGACGCCTTCGCCGTCGCCCATGTCTTCGTCGAACGCTCGCAGGACCTGGAGAAGATCCAGCACGACGCGCGCGAGATCCTCGGCGCCGGCGGCTTCCGCATCCTCGCCGAGCGGCTCGGCGTCGTGAACTCGCCCGCCCTCGGCCCGACCGCGCGCGAGGAGGAGCCCCACTTCTGGCAGGTCGGCGGCCTCGTCGCCGAGGCCTCGAACCGCGACCGCGTCCTCTTCGACCTCCTGATCGAGCTCGAGCGCGAGCTCGGCGTCCACATCCCCTCGCTCTCGGCGACGATCTGCGTCTACAAGGTGATGGGCGCGCCGAACGTGCTCGGCGAGTACTACCCGGACCTGCGCGACGAGCGCTTCGAGACGATCGGCGCCTTCGGCCACAACCGCTACTCGACCAACACCTGGCCCTCGTTCAAGCGAGTGCAGCCGTTCTCGGTGCTCGGCCACAACGGCGAGATCAACACGATCGCCCAGCTGCGCCAGGAGGCGCGGATGCTCGGCGTGCCGATCCAGCCCGGCTCCTCGGACTCGCAGGACCTCAACCGGACGATTGCCACGCTGGTCAACCGCGACGGGCTCAGCCTGGCGGAGGCGATGGAGATGGTCGTGCCGCCGATCGTCAACGAGATCCGCTCGCTGCCCGACGACCTGCACCGCTTCTACATGTACCTGCGCCAGGCGATGGGGCCGTTCGCCCAGGGCCCGGTGGCGCTGATCGCCCGCCACGGCGACGAGTGCGCCTTCTCCGCCGACGCGCTCGGCCTGCGTCCGCTCTGGCAGGTGGAGACCGGCGAGGACTTCGTCTTCAGCTCCGAGCCCGGCGTCGTCTCCGTCGGCGAGATGGTCTCCGAGCCGAAGCCGCTCGCCCCGGGCGAGAAGGCGATGGTCTCGATCGACCGCGAGGCGCGCCGCTCGACCCTGCGCCCGCACCACGAGATGCTGCGGATCGTCCGCGACCGCTGGCTGGCGCGCAACGGCGCCGAGCAGGCGGGTCCCTACGACCGGGCGCTGGAGACCGGCGGCCCGCTCGATGGCGGCGACGTCCCGGGCTACTCCGACGCCGGCCCGGAAGAGCCGGTCAAGGTCGCGGACCGCATCCTCGCCGGCTTCGGCTGGCAGCGCGACGACGTCAAACTGGTCCAGCAGATGGCCTCCAACGGGGCCGAGCCGGTCGGCTCGCTGGGCTACGACGGGCCGCTGGCGGCGCTCTCGCCGGAGCGCCAGAACCTCGCCGACTACTTCAAGGAGACGGTCGCCGTCGTCACCAACCCGGCGATCGACCGCGAGCGTGAGATGGAGCACTTCTCGACCCGCTCGGTCTTCGGTCGCCGCCCTTCGATCGAGGCCGCCGGCGAGGACACGGGCACGGTCGAGACGTCTTTCCCGGTGATCCTCGGCGGCCACCACGGGATGGCGCCGCTCTCCGACAAGACCTACCGGGAGATCGCGCGCGAGAACCAGACCTACCTGCTGGAGGACCTCTGGGAGGAGTTCCGCGGGCGCGCCGGCGCCGTTGACATCTCGCTGCTCGAGTCGGAGACGAGCAAGGGCGCGATCGAGCGGATCAAGCAGGAGGCGGTGAAGAAGGTCCGCGACGGCGCCGAGCTGCTGGTGCTGACCGACCGCACCGTCTACGACGCCGAGCGGCGCTTCCTCGACCCGCACCTCGCGGTCTCCGCCGTCGACCAGGCGCTGAAGCAGTTCCGGGTCGAGCCCGGCGAGGAGAACCTGCGCCGCCGCTGCGGCATCGTCCTGCGCTCGGCGGCGATCCGCAACGTCCACGACACGATGCTGGCGCTCGGCCTCGGCGCCAACGGCGTCTGCCCGTACACGATGGTCGAGGTGATCTGCGTCGAGGATTACCGCAAGGACATCGGCAACCTCTGCGCGGCGCTGGCCAAGGGGATCGAGAAAGTGATCTCGACGATCGGCATCCACGAGGTGCGCGGCTACGCCCGCCAGTTCTCCTCGATCGGCGTGCGGCCCGAGCTGGCCGAGATCTTCCAGACCGAGGCCTTCGCCGCCTCCGAGAAGGGCGGCATCGGCTTCGCCGGCCTCGACGCGAGCGCCAACGAGCGGGCGCGCATCCTCGGCGGCGACGAGGACGCCAAACCGGCCAAGACCTTCCGCTTCTACCCCAAGGTCTACAAGGCGGCGATCGCCACCGCCAACGGCTCCGGCCGCTACGCCGAATACAGCGAGAAGGTGCGCGACCTGGAGGCCCAGAGCCCGATCTCGATGCGCCACATCATGCGGCTGAAGGGCGACCGCGAGCCCCTGTCGGACGCATCGGTCGTCGACGCCGGCGTCGGCCACCACGACTACCCGGTCGTGATCTCCTCGATGAGCTTCGGCTCGCAGTCCGAGCCGGCCTTCCGCGCCTACGCGGAGGCGGCGAAGTCGATCAACGTGCTCTGCGTCAACGGCGAGGGCGGCGAGATCCGCGACATGTACGGGAAGTACCGCAAATGGCGCGGCCAGCAGGTCGCCTCGGGCCGCTTCGGCGTCTCGGCGGAGATGATCAACTCCTCCTACGTCGCCGAGATCAAGATCGGCCAGGGCGCGAAGCCCGGCGAGGGCGGCCACCTGCCGGGCAAGAAGGTCTCCGAGAAGGTCGCCGCCGCGCGTAACGCCTCGCCCGGCACCGACCTGATTTCGCCCTCCAACAACCACGACCTCTACTCGATCGAGGACCTGGCCGAGCTGATCGACGAGCTGAAGACGGTCAACCCGGATGTGCGCGTCTCGGTCAAGGTGCCGGTGGTGCCGAACATCGGCACGATCGGCCTCGGGATCGCCAAGGCCGGCGCCGACATCATCACGCTCTCGGGCTTCGAGGGCGGCACCGGCGCCGCCCGCCAGCACGCCCTGCGCCATGTCGGCCTGCCCTCGGACATCGGCACCCGCGCCGTACACCGGGCGCTGATGGAGGCCGGGCTGCGCAACCGGGTCGAGATCTGGGCCGACGGCGGCTACCGCACCGGCCACGACATCGTCAAGCTGCACTGCCTCGGCGCCAACCGGGTCGGCTTCGGCACCCTGGCGATGGTCAGCCTCGGCTGCACGATCTGCCGCGGCTGCCAGCTCGACACCTGCCATGTCGGCATCGCGACGCAGATCGAGACCACCGAGCAGGCCCAGGAGCACGGGCTGAAGAAGTTCACCCCGCAGGAGGTCGACCTGGCGGCGGAGAGCTGCGCCCGCTTCTTCCAGGCGATGGGGGAGGAGGTCAAGCAGGTCGTCGCCTCGCTCGGCTACGACCGCGCCCAGGACCTGGTCGGCCGCTACGACCTGCTCGAGCAGGTCTCCCACCACGACCAGATCGACCTGGCGCCGCTGATCACGCCGCTGGAGGAGTTCCTCGACCTCGAGCCGCTCGACCTTCCTGTCGCCGAGGACATCGCCGAGGAGCGGGCCGAGGCCGGCCTCGTCGTCGCCCGGCCGATCCGCATGGAGGCCAAGCAGGCCTCGGCGCAGATCGGCTCGCTGGCGGGCGAAGTCTGCTCCGGCGGCGGCACCGTCACCAGCCGCTTCCCGCGCGCCACCGACGCCAACGACCGCGTGCTGGGCACCGAGCTGGCCGGGGCGATCGCCCGCGCCCGCATCTTCGACGGCGGCCCGGAGTCGAACGACGATGTGCTCGCCGACCTCGAGTTCAACGGCGGCTCGGTCGCCGGCCAGGGCCTCGGCGCCTTCAACTCATACGGCGTCTCGATCCGGGTCGAGGGCGGCGCCCAGGACGGCGTCGGCAAGGCGATGCTCGGCGGCACGATATCGGTGCTGAAGGGGAAGGGGGCGAAGGGGAGGCGGCTCAACGGCTCGGTCGGCAAGTCGTTCGCCTACGGCGCCCAGCGTGGCCGCCTCTTCGTCCAGGGCTCGGCCGACTCGCGCTTCTGCATCCGCCTCTCCGGCGCCGACGTCGTGCTCGGCGGCGAGCCGGAGGAGGAGATCGACGACAGCCGCGGCTGTCTCGTCGACCGGGCCAACGCCAAGGGCTTCGCCTTCGAGTACATGACCTCCGGCCGCGCGATCGTGCTCGGCGACATCGGCCCCTGGGCCTGCGCCGGAATGACCGGCGGCCGCGTCTACGTGCGCCACAACGCCTTCGGAATCGACCGCGCAGCGATCGAATCCCGCCTCGGCGAGGGCGCCAAAGTCGAGCTCAAGGAGATCGACTCCGAGGGCCAGCTAGACATCGAAGATCTGCTCTCCCATTACGCTGTCGAGCTTCGCGCCACCGGCCAGGACGACGAAGCCCAGCGAGTCATCGACTTGGGCACGGATGCACCGGCCAACTTCCTGATGATCGTCCCCCACAAGGTGCAGGCAGACCCCTCGATCTCCACCGAGTAGGTAGGGACGGACGCCCCTCCGACGGAACCCGCCGCCGGTTACGCGATGAGGGACGGTCGGGCGGGTTGGCTCACAAGTTCCGCTGGAGGGGCGCCCGTCCCTACCGCGTGCGGGTGAGTAGATCGGCGATGGCTCTAACCTCTTTGAGGAGGCCGTCGAGCATCTGCTCGGTGTTCGTGTGGATGCGCCACTCCGAGTACTTGCGGTCCTGCTCAACCTGATCGATGCGGCGTTCCAGCTTACTGAAGCGCTTGTCACTGCGTTTCTCCAGCTTACGGGCGCGTTTCTTGACGTAGTCACGGGTCTCTCGCCGAAGCTCGTCGCGGATCGCGTCGAGCTCGCGCCGCAGCTCGGCGTCGCCGTTGTCCTGCTCAGTCAGCATCTCCTCGACGCCGGTGCGCACGCGCTCGATCTCTTCGTGCAGGCGCCGGCGGGCCTGCTCGGCTGCCGCGGATGGATCCTGGGGTGAGTCCACGACGCCCACTCTACGGGCGCCGTAGGCCGGAATTTGCGCGTTTAGGCTTCGAGCGCGAAGAGGCGGTAGCGGCCGATCGCCAACTCGTCGCCGTCGGCGAGCTGCCCCCACTCGCGCAACTCGCCGTTGACGAAGACGCCGTTGAGGCTGCGGTCGTCGAGCACGCGCAGCGGCTCGCCCGGTTCGGAGACGACCAGGGCGTGGCGCCGCGAGACGCTCGGGTCGTCGAGGCGGATGTCGGCGGCGACGCTGCGGCCGATCCGCGTCCAGCCCTCAACGATCTCGAAGTCGAGCAGCTCGCCGTCCTCCTCGCGGCAGACCAGGTGACGGCTGCCCGCCTGCGCCTTGGCCCGCAGCTCGTCGAGCCAGCTCGACGGGGGCGCCTCGGTGGCCAGCTCGAACTCGGCCGTGGTGCCGCCGTGTTCCTGCATCGACTCGAAGATCGAGTCGAGCCGGAAGTCCGTCGACTCGCAGCGCGGGCAGGCCGGCAGCTCGTCGTCCTCGTGCAGGGCGAGATGGACGCCGCACTCGATGCAGAGGTAGGTACGGGGGCCGGGGAAGGCGCCGGCGGTGTAGCTGTCGGGGGCGGAGGCGGGGGTGGGGGTGAG
>Ga0102953_1002218_pt1 | contig 11726 bp, 9 predicted proteins | sample SalPon2A_C_D2_MG_FD_78509 | JGI IMG/M metagenome (GOLD analysis project Ga0102953, IMG submission 78509) | Soil microbial communities from South San Francisco under conditions of wetland restoration - Salt Pond MetaG R2A_C_D2_MG | ecosystem: Environmental > Terrestrial > Soil > Wetlands | place... | reverse complement strand
ACAACAACTATTGACCTTCTTCTATTTTGCCCATCTGCTGTTGATGGTTATGATGGCAATGATGATCATTTCTGAATTCACTTCCATTTTGTTCGATACGAGTGAGAATGCAATTATTCAGCCACTTCCAATAAAAGGAAATACGATTGGATTGGCCCGGAATGCGCATGTTTTTGCTTATCTGGGCATGATGGCCATCAATCTTTCCGTACCCCTGTTGATTGTATCCATGATCAAATTTGGTGTTTTGTCGGGATTGGTTTTTTTGTTCACGGTTGTCCTGAATGTGTTGTTCACGCTGTTTCTGTCAAATATCTTGTATCTGGGCATCATGCGTATCGCCAGTGGAGAGCGGCTTAAAAGTGTACTGATGTATTTTCAAATTGCGGTTGCAATATTTTTTATGGCAGCTTATCAATTTGGAGTGAATATTGTTGATAAAACACAATTGGCCAACCTTGTGTTGACGATAAACTGGTATTCTTTTTTAATTCCACCGGCTTTCTTTTCAGGGTTTATTGAAACAATCATTCAGCGAAATTTAGATCTTCATCATTCTGTTTTCGTGGTTGAAACGCTTGTTGTGCCTTTCTTCGCAATCTATGTTGCAGGGAAATATCTCAATCCGGTATTCAGCCAAAAATTAATGGACCTGGAACAGGGGGACAAAGCTTCGAAGGTAAGGACTGGCCGTAGCCGAACGACTATTTGGTTTCGAGCATTACAGGCACTTTTTGTGTATGGCAACGAAGAGCGCGCAGCGTTCAAACTGATGTGGAAAATGGTTGGTCGGGAGCGTAACTTCATGCAGCGGGTGCTTCCATCAATTGGGTACATCGTTTTTATGGTGGTGTTTCCAATTTTCAAAAAAGGGTTTAATTTTTCGGATTTGCTTACCAGTGATAAATTTTTGGTGGTTTTATATGCATTTATGTTTGTTGCGGTGACTTTACCGGCTGCATTGCTTACCGGGAATAGCCAGCACGAAACCTGGCTGTTCAAATCAGTGCCTTTGTCAACTCCGGCCAATTTCTTCAAAGGTTGTATCAAGGCTGTTTTTGCCCGTTTTTTCGTCCCGCTTTACCTGGTAGTGGGAGCTGCTGTTTGTACCCTTTGGGGAATCCGGGTTTTGCCTGATGTTTTTATTGTTTTTCTAGCTATTTATATGGTAATTCTTCTGGTTTATTATTTCCAGCAGTTAAGTTTCCCGTTTTCGGTGGAGAAAAGTGGACAAGGTGGAACGGTCATCTTGAAAATTTTTGGGACAATGGCAATCATCGCAGTACTGGGATTTTCGCATTTTGCCTTGTTGAAGTATGCGTTCAGGTATGCAAACCTGTTACTTATCCCGAGCTATGCAGGCATCATTCTTTTTCTCAATCAGCTTTTTGTTTACAAGAAAATTACCTGGGGGAAAGTTGATCTGGTCAATAACTATTCGTAGGGAAAGCTCACTTACTGAATTTGGAGCTTGTTAGTTTTAACGATGGCTGCTGAGTGAAAAGCACAGTCCGTTGTGATGTACAGGGCATGCCGATTTTTAATCGACAATTGGAAAGTTTTGCTTGTTGCTATTGAGGGCTTCACTTAGAGTGAAACCCTCAATATAAGCGTGAAATTTTTGCTACCTTTGTGGCTCGAAAAAAATAAAGACATGGAACTGAATTTACTCACTGCTATTTCGCCCATTGACGGCCGTTACCGATCGAAAGTTGAAAACCTCCAGAATTACTTTTCGGAGTATGCCCTGATCAGATACCGGGTATTTGTGGAAGTGGAATATTTTATTGCTTTGTGCGAATTGCCGCTGCCACAATTGGCAAGCTTTAACCAGGCTTTTTTCCCAAAACTTCGGCAATTGGTTTCCAACTTCACGGTGGACGATGCGCAACGAATCAAAGATATTGAGAAGATAACCAACCACGATGTAAAAGCAGTTGAATATTTTATCAAGGAAGAATTTGATAAGTTGGGATTGCAGGCCTACAAAGAATTTATCCATTTCGGATTGACTTCGCAGGATATTAATAATACGGCTGTGCCGAAATCCATTCAAGATGCCATTGAAAAAGAATACTATCCAGCCATTGAAAGTCTGTTGACTAAATTGGAAAGCCTGGCAACAGAATGGAAAGACATTCCGATGTTGGCAAAAACACATGGTCAGCCTGCTTCGCCAACCAACCTTGGGAAAGAGATTCGCGTGTTTATCGAACGAATCCAGGTCCAATTGGAGCAGTTAAAAGCCATTGCCTGCGATGCCAAATTTGGTGGAGCAACCGGAAACTTTAATGCACACAACCTGGCTTATCCAAAGATTGACTGGGCCGAATTTGGTAACACGTTTTTAAAGGACTCACTGGGGTTACAACGTTCGCAATACACCACACAAATCACGCACTATGATAATCACGGGGCCATTTTCGATGCGCTGAAACGTATCAACAATGTGATTCTGGATTTGGATAGAGATATGTGGACTTACATTTCCATGGAGTATTTCAAGCAGAAAATTAAAGAAGGTGAAGTTGGTTCGTCGGCGATGCCACACAAAGTGAATCCGATCGATTTTGAGAATTCCGAAGGAAACATTGGTTTGGCCAATGCACTATTTGAACACCTTTCAGCAAAATTACCGATTTCGCGTCTGCAACGAGACCTGACAGATTCTACCGTGATTCGCAACATCGGCGTTCCACTGGGACACACGCTGATTTCCATTAATTCAACCATCAAAGGATTGGATAAACTGCTGATTAACCAGAATACAATTGAAGCTGATTTGGAAAAAAACTGGGCCGTTGTTGCGGAAGCAATCCAAACGATTTTGCGCCGCGAAGCCTATCCAAATCCGTATGAAGCACTGCGGAACCTGACTCGTACCAATAAGAAAATGAGCCAGGAAGTGATTCATGAGTTTATCGATACCTTGGAGATCAGTGATTCATTGAAAGACGAGCTGAAAAAAATTACACCACAAAATTATACCGGGATCTTTTAAGGGGTTGGAATAGCAACTCAAACACGGTCCCAAACTAAAATCGCCTGGAAAGGTTTAGTTAAGTAATTCTTCATCAATTGAAATTTTGGTGAAGAATTACTTGATACATCAATAGTTTGCCATAATTTTGCTTCCAATATCATTTGAAAAATTCTGAATGAAAGATTTCGTCAAATTACTGCGTCGGTTTTTACCGCCCTATAAAGGCAAAGTCGCTCTGAACTTCTTGTTCAATTTGCTATCTGCTATTTTTACAGCTTTTTCGTTCACTTTGCTTGCGCCTGTTTTGGGGATTCTATTCGGTACACAAGAAGCGGTCCATAAATTGATGCCGTATCGGATGTCGGCCGACGTGATTCAAAATAACCTGGGATATCTAATTACATGGGTTAGTGATACTTATGGAAAATCATCAACACTGATTTATATCGGTGCTTTTATGATTTTGACGGTTTTTTTGAAGGTTGGATTCATTTACCTCGCCAGTTTGATGACCGTGAAGATCCGCAACGGAGTGGTCCGTGATATTCGAAGTCGAATCTATCGAAAGATGTTGGAGCTTCCGCTGGGATTCTTCACAGATGAACGCAAAGGAGACATTATGGCCCGGATGACCGGCGACGTACAGGAGATTGAGAACTCGGTGATGAACTCCATCGATATCATGTTCAAGAACCCGATTATCATTTTGGTTTCACTGCTTTACATGGTTTATGTGAGCTGGTCGCTTACACTTTTTGTGTTCATCATGTTGCCTGTTAGTGGATTGCTGATTGGTGGTGTAGGGAAAAGCCTGAAAAAACAGTCGCGAAAAGGACAAAATAAGCAAGGTGAAATTTTGTCGATTATTGATGAGGACATTTCCGGACTTCGGGTGATCAAGGCATTTACGGCTGAGAAACAAGCTTTGAAGCGTTTCGAGCGTGAAAATGAAAATTACCGGACGATCATGAACAGCTTGATGAGCCGATACTTTTTAGCTCACCCAATGAGTGAATTCATGGGGACAGCAGTCATTGTCATGGTTTTGTGGTACGGTGGAAACCTTATATTTAATGGCAAAAGTGGAGCACTGGCTCCAGAGGAATTCATGGTGTACTTGCTTTTCTTTTACAACATCATCAACCCGGCAAAGGCCTTTTCAACCGGTTTGTATAGTGTTCAAAAAGGACTGGCTTCCATGGAGCGGATCGACCGGATTTTAAACCAGGAGATATTGATCAAAGATGTGCCCAATGCCCAGGACAAACCGGCATTTGAAGAAGCCATTGAATACCGGGATGTTGGTTTCAAATACGTGAAAGACAACGTGCTGGATAATGTGAATCTGACCATCAAAAAGGGGCAAACCGTAGCGTTTGTTGGAAAGTCGGGATCCGGGAAAACGACGCTGGTGGACTTATTACCGCGTTTCTGGGATGTGACCGAAGGCGGCATTTTCATTGATGGTGTGGATATTCGTGATATGAAAATTCACGATTTGCGCAATCTGATGGGAAATGTCAACCAGGAGCCGATTCTTTTCAATGAATCATTCTTGAACAATATCGCTTTTGGTGTTGAAGGTGCCACTGAGGAAGATGTGATTAATGCAGCAAAAATTGCCAATGCGCATGATTTTATTATGGCCACTGAGAATGGCTATATGACCAATATTGGTGATCGGGGCGATAAACTTTCCGGAGGACAGAAGCAGCGGATTTCCATTGCACGGGCAATCCTGAAAAACCCACCGATCCTGATTCTTGATGAGGCTACTTCTGCTTTGGATACCGAATCGGAAAAATTGGTGCAGGAGGCGTTGGAGAACCTGATGAAGAACCGGACTTCAATGGTGATTGCACACCGATTGTCAACCATTAAAAATGCTGACGTCATCTATGTGTTATTGGATGGCAAAATTGTAGAAATGGGAAATCATGACGAACTGCTGGCTCAAAATGGACAGTATCATAGGTTGCACAAAATGCAGGTCTTTTAGCAATCTTTTCTGTTGAAGAATTGATCCTGTCCCGTTCGTTTTAGGATTGTTTCAGGGGCTGATTATAATTTGGGGAGATACTGAAACAAATTCAGGATAACTCTATTGGTGTTTTTTATTTTTCCGAAAAGCCATTTTAACTAACTTCATTCCCACTAATTAATTCTCTCAAACGATGAAAACTATCCGATTTTTAACAGGATCAATCCTGATTGTTTTAACTTTCTCAATTTCCGTATTTGCTCAGGATATAACGTACAAAACCGACAAGGATATTTTGTATCGGGAAGGCGTAAATCTCACTGATTACATGAAAGAACGTTGCCGGTTGGATGTTTATTATCCGGAAAACAAACCCGGGTTTGCCACGATTGTGTGGTTTCATGGTGGCGGGCTGACTGGCGGTGAACGATACATCCCGGAAGATTGGAGGAACAAAGGCATTGCTGTGGTTGACGTGAGCTATCGGCTCAATCCAAAAGTCAAATGCCCGGCTTACATTGATGATGCTGCTGCAGCCGTTGCCTGGGTATTTCATCATATCAAGGAATATGGTGGTTCCGATGCAAAAATTGTGGTTTCCGGCCATTCTGCAGGTGGCTATCTCACCAGCATGGTTGGCATGGACAAGCACTATTTAGCTGAATTCGGTGTGGATGCAGATCAGATTGCTGCACTGATTCCTTTTAGTGGCCATACCATCACGCATTTTACGGTGCGAAAGGAGCGGGGCATTCCCGGAACACAACCAATTATTGACGAGTTTGCACCATTGTATTTTGTGCGAAAAGATGCACCGCCTCTTTATTTAATTACTGGTGACAGCGAAAAGGAAATGCTTGGTCGCTATGAGGAAAACGCGTACATGTATCGCATGATGAAAGTGGTTGGTCATGCAGACACCCATTTGTACGAGATGGAAGGATTTGACCATGGCGGAATGGTTCGTCCGGCCAGCTTTCTCACCTTGCGAATATTGAAGGAAATGGGATTGAATTAAATCTTTGAATAAGAATTAAAGGAAAGGAAATGTCTGTATATGTGACATTCCCTTTTTGTTTTAGGATTGGTATTTTTTGAATATAGAAACAGCAATGTGGCCGCCTAAACCAAAAGTGTTGTTCATGGCAACCTGAACTTCTTTTCGGGCAGCTTTTAGCAAATTTATTCAAATTATTTTTTGAGAGTTGAGTCAGGCGCGTATCATTTCCAGGTAGATGCGGCGGAGTTGTTGGGCCGTATGTTCCCATTTTATTTCCCGTGATTCATTCATGGCATTCGTTGTCATCATGTGATTCATTGCCGGGTAGGTGAGCAAAGCATGGATGGCATCAGCCATCGCATGAACATCCCAAAAATCAACTTTGATTGCATGTTTGACTATCTCAGAAACGCCGGATTGTTTGGAGATGATTGCAGGAACGCCACTTTGCATGGCTTCCAGCGGACAAATACCAAAAGGCTCAGAAACGGATGGCATGACAAAAACATCGGAGAGTTTCAACATCCGGCAAACGTCATCACCTTCTAAGAATCCAGTAAAGAGAAAGCGATCACCAATTTTTTCGGCGGCGACTTTACGAATAATATCGCCGTAGAGATCGCCATTCCCAGCCATAATGAAACGAACATTTTTCATTCGGGATAGAACGAGTTTTGCAACTTGGATGAAATAGCCGGGACCTTTTTGTAGGGTGATTCTTCCCAGAAACGTGACAATTTTATCAGAATTTTTTTGGAGCGGAAGTGTTAGCTTTTGGGAATTTGAAAATTCGACGCCGTTATAAACAGTGGTCGTTTTCTCGGGATCGATATGGTAGTTGTCAATCACCATTTGCCGGGTGCGGTTGCTTACGCAAACAATTTTATCTGCCAGGTCCATCCCTTCTTTTTCAATGTTGAAAACCCGCGGATTGATTTTGCCGCCACTTCGGTCAAAATCGGTGGCGTGGATATGGATTACCAAGGGTTTACCGGATAATTTTTTTGCCGCTATTCCCGCGGGAAAAGTCAGCCAATCATGTGCATGGATTACATCAAAGTCTGTTTGCGTTGAAATGTATTCACTAATTACGGAAAAGTTTTGAATTTCATCCAGTAGGTTCCGGCCGTAGCCTCCGGAAAACGCCATGTTTTGTGGAAGTTGTTCCGGACTGCTTTCTGGGATGGACCTGTTGGACTGATATTGGCTCCTTTTCTCAAAGGACGCCGGACTGACATAGGGAACGATCTGGGATTCGACACTGTAGCATTCGACGGGGAGAGTCAGACGCTCTTTTCTGATTTTGCTTTTTATCAGGTCGATTTGGTTGGCACCAATTAGTTTGATTTTGTTTTTAGTTTCGTTGCCCTGTGCTTTGGGGATTACGAAAGTGATTCCAACATCCGGAAAATCGGCCAGACTTTTGGTGATCCCGTAACAGGCTGTTCCTAATCCTCCTGAGATGTTGGGTGGGAATTCCCAACCAAACATGAGTACTTTCATGATCGCTATTACTTCTTACTTTTAAAAAGTCTGGAATTCAATATCACACACCAATCCCCTAAACTATTTGAATGCAGACGTGAAAAAGTTTCGAATTGGAATTTTCGAAACAAAAAATAGTTCTTCTTGCTAGTTAGCTATGTGATAATAGGGGTGGTTGAAAATTTGGGTGAAACCCGGTATTTTTAAAGGATTTCAACCGTATCGCGTTTTTTTTCTGAGATTTGCCAGTCGACGACATAGCCAAATCGTTCACCTTCGCAATGCAATCCTTTTTTGTCAGTTTGAGGTTTATACAACCGCCGGTTGTCTGATCGTAAATAATTCACACGATGTACCTTTTCCTCGTGCGGATTATTTGTCTCGCTGATACGTACTTTCATTTGAGCCAGTTTTTATTCGAAAAAGTTAATGGATACGCTGAAACATTCGTAAGAGTCTAACAATGGCGTGACTTTTACGATTTAAGTTAGAGAAATAAGACCCCAGTAAGTTTTGTTTTTACTTCTTCACTGGATAAAGATTTACGTAATAGGTATTGAAATGTTAGAGTAAGAATGTAAAGAATTTTAAATTTTTAATGTGTTATAAATCATACACATCAAATTGTTATTAAAACCCGTAAATTATAAATAAGTATTATTATTCCCATCCACTGGCTAGAATGTCGGCAATGTGGATCGGTTGAATTGGAAGATTATTCTTTTTGATGTAGCTTTCAATATTCATTAGGCACGATGATTCGGTTGAAATAATATATTCAGCACCGGTTTTTAAAGCGTTTTCCACTTTTTGTTCTGTCATTGCGGTAGAAATAGCTTTGAACTTTGTAACGAATGTTCCGCCAAATCCGCAACAGGTTTCAGTATCTTCCATTTCTACCAATTCCAATCCTTTCACCCTTGATAGCAGCAAGCGAGGCTCGCGTTTTATACCATATTCGCGGAGCGCTGTACAGGCGTCGTGGTAACAAACTTTGTGGGGAAAACTCGCACCAAAATCGGTGAAGTTGATTTTATTGACGAGAAAGTCCGTTAATTCAAAAAGCCGTTCTTTCAATTTCAGGTGAATCTCGTAATCCAGATCTTCTTTACTGAAAAGATCACCATAATAATTTTTGATGAAGCCAGTGCATGAAGCTGACGGACTAACAATCAGGTTGTCGCCCGGGAAGTCATCAATAAATTTGTGCGCCAACTTTTTGGTTTCATCCCAATAACCGCTGTTGTATGATGGTTGTCCACAGCATGTTTGTTCTGGATTATAGGAAACTTCTATACCTGCTTTCTTTAAAATATTTATCATACTGAAAGCCGTGTTTGGGTATAGCTGATCGATAAAGCACGGAATGAATAGATCTACAGTCATGACTCTTTTTACGGGTTTGCGCAAATATAACAATAAAAAAGTGTCACGACGATCTCTTGATTTGCATTGATCCGTTTCCTAAGTGATTTGTTAAACCTTGTAAGATCGTTGAAAAATGCACTGTTAACTGTGTTTGATTTTCAGTTTATAATGGGGATCGTCGGTCAGGGTAATTTCTAATTCCCTTTTTTAACTCGTGAAATTTATAATTAGTTTTGTTTTTAATGTTCCTACTTTTGTAAAATTCGAGTTACCAAAGTGTGTCGCAGAAGAGAAACAGAAGTTAAATGAAATTCGTTATTGAACTGGGAAAAACCGAAAAGCAGCAACAAGTAGTCTTGTATAAATGTTATTTTAATGTTGAAATAATTAATAAGGCCGTTTAGGTTTATCATTTGCCCGGCAAATGTTATGTGAAATTTTTCTGAACTTATCTGATTATTACAAAGGAACAAGTGTGTCAAATCAGCTGAAGAATCAAATTATCTGGAATAGTTTTAGGGATGGGAGCATTGAAGCTTTGGAAACCATTTATGAAGAAAACTACAGCTCATTGTTTCATTATGGGGTAAAGTTTACACCCAATGATGAGCTGATTAAAGACCTGATTCACGAATTATTTATTGAGCTGATTGATGCAGGCAACAAGTTGAGTCCGACCGACAACATTCGATTTTATCTCCTGAAAGCGTTGCGCTACAAAATACTTCACCAAATTAGCGAAATTGTATCTACCGAAAGTGATCAACACGAAATGTTGGAATTTAGTTTGCTGGAATCCATTGAACACAAACTGATACAAAAGGAAGTGGAAACTGAAATTCAGCATAAAATGATGACAGCTATTCAAAAGCTTTCCCGAAAACAACAGGAGATTATTTATTTGCGATTCTATGACAATGTTTCTTATTCGAAAATTGCAGAAATGTTTGACGTAAAAATTCAAACAGTAAGAAATTTAATGAATCGCGCCATGAAATCATTAAAAGATGACTTGGAGAGTAGCGAGATTCGTAAAAGCCTGATTCTTTTATTGATGGATGGCCGAAGGTAATACGCCAATTAATAATAAATTTCAAATTTTTTTCGTTTTTTAACAAATGTGTTTTACAGCACTTATTTTAGGTAGTATAAAATTTCAACTAACTCCATTACTGATAAAACACACTTGTAAAAGCTCTGATATTAATGAGCCCTGATTCGAAATATAAAAATTACACGATTGAAGAATTTGTCGAAGATGATGATTTTCGACGTTGGGTTGAAGTTCCCAATGAAATTCTGACCACTTTTTGGACAAACTTTCAGCAGGTTTTTCCTGAGAAAGTGAAACTGATTGAACAGGCACGTGTAATTGTGGAGACGCTATCAATAAACGAAGGCACTCTTCATCGCGATGAGTATAGTGATTCGTTGAACCAACTGAAAGATCATCTTCGTTTAAAAAATGAGCGGGAGCGGAAGCGGGTTCGACGAATGCGGTTTATTTGGCAGAGCGCTGCAGCTGTTTTGTTAATTCCATTGTTGACCATCAGTGTTTATTGGTTCGCGAATGATTACATTCCATCCCGCCAGTCTCACATGGTTAGTTACATCGTTCCCAATGGTCAAAAAAGTAACGTGATTCTTGCCGATGGAACAACGGTTTGGTTGAATTCAGGATCAAAGCTTTCCTATGCTGCTGATCCATCCGGAGGATTTCGTAGAGTGAAATTGGAAGGTGAAGCCTATTTTGAAGTTACAAAGGACAAACATCGCCCATTTATCGTGGAAACCAATGACTATTCTGTCAAAGTGTACGGTACCAAATTCAATGTCAGAGCGTACGATGACTTAAAAGAAAGTGAAACCATTCTAAAAGAAGGAGCTATCACGATTATTTCTAATGACCATGGGGAAATAAAAATGAATCCCGGGGAGCGTTTTACGCTGACTAATGACGACAAATACACGATATCACGCGTTAACCCGGATTTGTATTTGAGTTGGAAAGACAATATTCTAAAAATCAACAACGAACGGTTGAGTGATTTGGTTATACGCATGGAACGGTGGTATGGCGTGAAAATTAAGGTTCGTAATTTCGATGCTGTTAAAGATCTCCGTTACACACTAACGATAAAAACCGAAAGTTTACGAGAAATGCTCGAACTAATGCGTTATGTCACCCCATTCAACTATACAATAGATGGAGAAAATGTAGTACTAAATTATCAAACATAAAAAGCAAAAAAATTGCCTATGATCTGAAATCTCTCGAATGAAAAAAAGCAGGAATATGCTGGAACATATCCCTGCAGATGAATTTAAAATTTTACCATTGTGGAATCTGGTAATCAAGTATTAAACTCGAAAACAAAACTATGAAAAAAAATGTTGTCTTTTCCCTATTTGGCTTAGGAGATAGGCCGATAGGCAAAATTGTTAGAACAATGAAAGTATTTACTTTTTTAATGTTGGCCATCGTCATGCACGTTTCGGCCAGTTCATATTCGCAGACTACCCGCCTGACCCTGAATATGAAAGATGCGTCTATCAAGGATGTTCTGTCACAAATTGAAGAACAGACCGAGTACCGTTTTTTGTACAGCGATTCAAAAATCAATGTTGAAAACAAGGTGAATATTGATGTCAGTCAACGAACAATTGAGGACATTTTAAACGAGGTTTTCGCTGGTACAGGTGTTCATTATAAAGTGATTGACCGACAGATATTACTATCTAAAGATTTAAACAGCGATTTAAATCAAGTTAGTCAACAAGAAGTGAAAGTAAGCGGAAAGGTTGTCGATACCTCCGGTGCTCCGCTGCCTGGTGTTACCATCGTTGTAAAAGGAACGACCAACGGAACTATTACGGACCCGGATGGAAATTATACCATCGGTAGTGTT
>Ga0102953_1002217_pt1 | contig 11728 bp, 8 predicted proteins | sample SalPon2A_C_D2_MG_FD_78509 | JGI IMG/M metagenome (GOLD analysis project Ga0102953, IMG submission 78509) | Soil microbial communities from South San Francisco under conditions of wetland restoration - Salt Pond MetaG R2A_C_D2_MG | ecosystem: Environmental > Terrestrial > Soil > Wetlands | place... | reverse complement strand
TATGCAGACGCAGGAACGGTCGGGAGTGGGGGAAAGCTGGGGGCGTGCGCGATCCCCTGCTCAACGAGGCGCTGCGGCGACTTGCCGCCGAGGCGGCGACCCGGTTCACGACGCTGGTCGCCAGCGGCGACCAGATTCCCTTCGACGTCGCCGAGTCGGCCGGGCCCGACGACGCCTTCTTCCACAGCTACGTCCCGCTGACGGGGCGCTACGTGCGCGAACGCGAGGGCGAGCTGCGCACCCTGCCGGCCTTCGAGCCCGCCCGCGAAGCGATCGTCCTCGCCGACGTCGCCGCTCCCTACCTGGAGGCGCGGGGCGAGCAGGTCCCGGCCGAGCCGGGCGAGCGGGCGGCGCGCCTGCTGACGGTCTTCCTCGCCGGCCTCTGGGACGGCAGCGGCGAGTTCTCGCTCGACCGCGAGCGGCTCGAGGAGGCGCTTGCCGTGCTCGACGCCGAGGTCGGCGACGCCGACGAGTCCGATGTGCTGGTCGCGCCGCTCGTCGGCCTGCAGATGTCGATCGCGCGCTTGCAGCTCCCGCACGGGGTGCGGCTGGTCCGCGCCGACAGCTTCGAGGCGCCGGTCGAGGCGATGCGCAGCGAGGGCATGGGCCGCGCCGCCTGGGAGCCGCAGTTCCTCGCCATCGCCGAGCAGGGCGAGGGCGCCGACAGCGCCGCCGCCGCGCTGGCCCAGCTCACCGACCTGATCAGCATCATGCGTCTCTATAAGGGGGGCGGCGTCGGGCTCGGCCCGCACGCCTTCGCGCCGACCGGCGAGGGCCGCTGGCGCCGCATCGCCACCGGCGCGCCGGCCCCGCGCGCCGACGGCTACCGGCTCGACGAGAGCGAGGCGGGCGCGCTGGTCGAGTTGGCGCAGACGCTGGAGGCTCGTCCCGACCCCGCCGGCCCGCTGGCCTGGGCGGTGCGCCGCTTCGAGCTCGGCTGCGAGCGCCCGACGGCGCTGGAAGGCCTGAGCGACCACCTGCTGGCGCTGCGCTCGGTGCTCGACGGCCAGGGCCCGGTGGGCGCCTCGCTGCCGATGCGCGCCGCGGCGCTGATCTCCGCAGCCTCGCACGACCGCCTCGCCGCCCGTGAGCGGCTGGAAGCGGCGATGCAGCTCGAGCGCTCGCAGATGGCGGGCGCGCCGAGCGACCAGGCCGCCGGCCTCGCCGGCTGGGTCGAGGAGAGCGTGCGCCGGATCATGCGCGACGCCGCCCTCGGCGAGCTCGGCGCCGACCTCAACGAGGCCGCCGACGAGACCCTGATCGCGACCGGACTCGACACCGGGGACGTCGCGATCGCCGTCGCCGAGGAGGTCGAATCCGAGCCTGAATCGCAGTCCGAGCCCGCCGAACCCGCCGAACCCGAACGCGGTCGAGGTTTCGACCGCTATTCGAACCAAAGCTCTGCCACGCCCGGTGGTGAGGGGACCACCCGCATGGAGGAGGACCGCATGGAGGAGGACCACATGGAGCAGGACCACATGGAGCAGGACACCCGCATCCTCGAGCCGGTCCCGGCCGAGGACGAGATACGCGTCACCGACGCCCGCGACTGGCTGGAGGAGGTCGAGGACGACGCGCGCGTCGCGGTCGAGGAGAGCACGCTCGACTTCCCGGCGGTCGCCGACGACCTGGACCGTCGCGAGCGCATCGACACGCCCCGCGTGCGCCACCTCTTCCCGGTCCCCGAGGACGCGGACTGGGAGGTCAAGGAGCTCAAGTACGACCACTACGGCAGCGTCGGCTAGCCCCCCCAGGGCCGACGGGACTATTTCCCACGCTATAGGTGGGTTTTCGGCCCGTCGGCGGGTTTTTCAGGCGCGGCCGGCGGCGATCTCGATCCGCTGCTCGCTGCTCGCGAAGAGGTAGCGGTTGATCTCGGCGAGGCCGCCGAGGTCGTGTACGTCCTCGTCCAGGTAGGGGACGCGGATCACCCCCTGGGTGCGCAGCTCGCGCGCCAGGTGCTCGATGTTGCGCGCGTCGCGCTCGGCCAGCGCCTGGTAGTCGGCGAAGTTCTCGCGGACGCGGCGCGCCAGGTCCTCGTCGCCGAGCCGCTCGGCCAGCGTCCCCTCCAGGTCGGCCGGGTCGCCCTCGCCGCGCAGCCGCTCGGCCGGGTAGTGGACCTTGTTGACGATCACGCCGCCGAACGGCAGCTTCGCCTCGACCAGCTTGCGGTGGAAGTAGACCGCCTCGTCGATCGGCTCGCCCTGCGGGCCGCAGACGACGAGGAAGCAGGTGTGGCGGTCGGCGAGCAGGCTGTTGACCCGCTTGGCGCGGGCCTGGAAGCCGTCGACCATGCCGCTGAAGGCGTTGAAGAACTCGGCCAGGTCGGCGATCAGGTCGAAGCCGACGATCCGCTTGAAGACCGAGAGCGCGACCGAGGCGCCGCGCCCGGCGACCTTGGCCGCCAGCCCGGTCGGCTTCATGAAGACGCGCAGCGAGCGGCCTTCGATGAACTGGGTCAGCCGTTTGGGCGCGTCGAGGAAGTCGAGCGCGTTGCGGGTCGGCGGCGTGTCGAGGACGAGCAGGTCGAAGCGCCCGGAGGTGTGCAGCTCGAACAGCTTCTCCATCGCCATGTACTCCTGCGAGCCGGCGAGCGCGTTGGAGATCTGCTGGTAGATGCGGTTGTCGAGCACCCGGTCGCGCGCCTCCTCGTCGGGCGCCTGGCGGGCGACCAGCTCGTCGAAGGTCGCCTTGGCGTCGAGCATCATCGCCCACAGCTCCCCCTTCATCTCGACCCCGTGGCGCTCGAACAGCTCCGGGTCGACCCGCTTGGCCTCGTTGCCGAGCTCGCGCAGGCCGAGCGAGTCGGCGAGCCGCTTCGCCGGGTCGATCGTCAGCACGCAGACGCGCAGCCCGCGCGCCGCCATGCCGGTGGCGATCGCCGCCGAGGTCGTCGTCTTGCCGACCCCGCCGGAGCCGGCGCAGATGCAGATGTCCTTGCCCTCGAGCAGCTCGTCGACCGCCGACATCAGCCCAGCCTCCGGGCGAGCTTCTGGGCCGCCTCGAGGCCGAGCTCGGGCTCGAAGAGGAAGGGCAGGGTCTTGACCGGCGCCTCGACCCGGCGCCGCAGGCGGGCGAGCTGGGCGCGCTGCGAGCGGGCGCGGCCGTGCTCGGAGGCGGCGGCGCGGGCGGCGGCGCGGACCATCCCGTTCTCGCCGCCGGCCAACTCGGCGAGGCGTTCCGCCTCCTCCTTGGAGAAGCGCTCCGGGTAGAGGCCGTTGAGGTAGACGCGGTCGACCGCGACGCCGACCTCGCTGCGCAGCTCCGCCTCGAGCGCCGCCGACTCGTTGACCGGCATCTCCTCGGGCAGGGCGACGATCGCGGTGCCGGTGTGCTCCTGGTCGGTGATCAGGCGGTCGAGCGCCTGCGCCTGGCCGTGGATCGGGCCGACGCGGGCGATGTTGGCGAAGGTGCGCGGCGTCTGCAGGAAGCCGATCCCGTGCCCGGTGGCCGGCGCGTCGACGATCACCAGGTCGTACTTGCGCCCCTGCTTCACCTTGCGGTCGAACTGCGCCAGCTCCCAGATCTTGCCGATCGTCACCAGCTCCTTGAGGCCCGGCGTGGCGGCGGCGAGGTAGGAGAAGATGCGGCTGCGGAAGAGCATGTCGCGCATCGCGCGGACCTTCAGCTGCAGCAGCACGTACTCGCGCATCGACTCGTCCGGGTCGATCGAGATCGACCAGAGGTTCTCCGCCATCTCGACCTCGTGGAAGCCGACTTCGGTGTGGTCGAAGATCCGCGAGGCGTTCTCCTGCGAGGCGACCTCGCAGACGATCGTGCGCTTGCCCTGTTCGGCGGCGCGCAGGCCGAGCGCGACCGCGACCGTGGTCTTGCCGACTCCGCCCTTGCCGGTCACGAAGACCAGTCGCTTGTCGAGAATGTCGGGGATTGGGGTGATTCCTAGCAATTCCGGAGTCTGGCAGGAAAAGCGGGTACCCCTACGAATACCCGCGCAATGGGATTCCTCAGCCGCAAGAACAAGACCGCGTCCCCGCCAGAGCCGTCAGTGGACGAGCAGCACCCGATCGTTGAAGAGTTGCAGGCGATGGAGGCGGCTGTGCCCGAGAGGGTTGAAAGGGACGACCAGGGCTCGGACGAGTCCCGGCCCACGGGTCCTGTCGCCGCAGGGGACCCACCACCCCCTGCGGTCGCTAAAGCGTCCTCGGGGGTGGTCCCCCCTGCGACGCCACCCGTGGGAGAGGCGTCTGAGGTTGAAGCTTCAAGGGATGAGCCGGAACGGTTCATGCCTAGGGATCTGTTGGCGCCGTCGCGGCATGAGGTCGTTGTGGAGGAGCCTGTCGTCGAGGTTCCCGCCAAGCATGCTGAGGTGATCGCGTTTGCCAATCAGAAGGGTGGGGTTGCTAAGACCACTACGACTTTGAACCTGGCTGTGGCTTTTGCGGAGACGGGGCATCGGGTGCTGTGCATCGACCTCGACCCGCAGGGGAACCTGACCATGAGTCAGGGGATCGATCCGGACAAGGTGGAGAAGAGCCTCTACGACGTGCTCGTCAACGACATGCCGATCTCGGAGATCATCCAGCACCGCGAGATCGACATCGCCGTCTCCTCGATCGACCTCGCCGGGGCGGAGATCGCGATGAGCACCAAGATCGGCCGCGAGCGCTCGCTGGAGAAAGCGCTGAAAGAGGTCTCCGGCAACTACGACTTCGTCTGCATCGACACGCCGCCGAGCCTCGGCCTGCTGACGATCAACGCGCTGACCGCGGCGAACAAGGTGATCGTCCCCGTGCAGTGCGAGTATCTCTCGATGCGCGGGCTGGTTCAGTTGCAGAACACGCTGAAGATGATCCAGGAGAACCTCAACCCGGACGTCAAGATCGAGGGCATCCTGCCGACGATGCTCGACACGCGGACCGTGCATGCCAAGGAGGCGATCGAGATCCTCGAAGAGAACTTCGGCGACCTCGTCTTCCGCTCGCGCATCCGCAAGGCGATCAAATTCGCCGAGGCGCCGGTGAAAGGCGCCAGCGTGCTCAAGTACGATCCACAGGGGAACGCCGCGGGCTACTATCGAGACTTGGCTGAGGAGGTCCTGTCACATGAGTCGGCGTAAGCGGGCGAGTATGCGCGAGGGTCCTCTCTCGGAGCTCTTTCGCAGCACGACTGACGAGGGGTCTGAGGCTGACGACAAGGGTTCGGACGAGTCCCGGCCCGCGGATCCTGTCGCTGCAGGGGACCCACCGTCCCCTCCGGTCGCTGAAGCGTCCTCAGGGACGGTCCCCCCTACGACGCCACCCGTGGGAGGAGCCTCTGCGAGTGAAGCTGAAAAGCATGAGTCGTCGGAGCCCTCCGCGCCGGAAAAGCTTAAGAAGGTTTTCGCGGAGGAGCCGATGCGGGATGAACCGGCCAGCGAAGCTCCGCGGTACGGGCGGGAGGAACCCGAGTATGAGCCGCCCGGGAGCGGGGAGCCGCATCAGCCTGTGATCCGCGTCGTCGGCGTGGGGGGCGCCGGGGTCAACGCGGTCAACCGGATGGTCGACGCCAATGTGCCCGGGGTCGAGTTCATGGCGGTCAACACCGATCTTCAGTCGCTGCAGCTCTGCGTCGCCGACGTCACCGTTCACATCGGCGACGAGCAGACGCGCGGCCTCGGCGCCGGCGCCGACCCCGAGGTCGGCCACGACTCCGCCTTCTCCGAGCAGGACAAGATCAAGCGCCTGCTGAAGGGCTCGGACATGGTCTTCGTCGCCGCCGGCGCCGGCGGCGGCACCGGCAGCGGCGCCGCGCCGGTCGTCGCCCGGCTGGCCCGCGAGGTCGGCGCGCTGACCGTCGGCATCGTCACCAAGCCGTTCAGCTTCGAGGGCTCGCGCCGCGGCAAACAGGCGGACAGGGGGATCGACGAGCTGGCCGCCGCGGTCGACACGCTGATCGTCGTCCCCAACGACCGGCTGCTCGAAGTGCTCGACGAACAGACCTCGATGGTCGAGGCCTTCCAGGTCGCCGACGATGTGCTGCGCCAGGGCGTGCAGGGGATCTCCGACCTCGTCACCCTGCCGGCGCTGATCAACCTCGACTTCGCCGATGTGCGGACGATCATGTCCGACGCCGGCCGGGCGCTGCTCGGGATCGGCATGGGCGCGGGCGACGGACGCGGTGTGGCCGCGGCCGAGAAAGCGATCTCCTCGCCGCTGCTGGAGACCTCGATGGAGGGCGCGCGGGCGATCCTGCTCTCGATCACCGGCGGCCCCGACCTCTCGCTGGTCGAAGTCAGCGAGGCGGCGAAGCTGGTCGGCGAAGCCGCCCATCCCGACGCCAACATCATCTTCGGCGCCAACGTCGACGAGGATCTGGGCGACCAGATCTGGGTCACCGTCGTCGCCACCCGCTTCGACGGCCAGCCGGCGCCGCGCCGCGCCGCCGAGCCGACGATCCGCCGCACCAAGGACGCCGGCCGCGGGCGCGCGCCGCGCAACGAGAAGGCCGGCGAGCTGAGCTCGCTCGACGTCCCCGAGTTCTTACCCGGCTAGCGCGCGCCGATGAGCGGCGTCGTCGCGGCGGGGCATCCCCTCACTGCCGAGGCGGGCGCCAAGGTGCTGCGCGAGGGCGGCAATGCGGTCGACGCCGCGGTCGCCGCGGTGCTCGCCTCGTTCGCGGTCGAGAGCCCGCTGACCGGCTTCGGCGCCGGCGGCTTCATGATGGTGAGCCGGGGGGAAGAGACGGCCCTGGTCGACTTCTTCGTCGCCGCGCCGGGCAAGGACGGCGCCGAGCGCGGGGTCGAGCTGGCGCCGGTGCCGGTCCACTTCGACGCCGAGACCGAGCAGACGTTCTACGTCGGGCCGGCCTCCTGCGGCGTGCCGGGCACGGCGGCGGGGCTGGAGCTGGCGCTGCGGCGCTTCGGCACCGCGCCGCTGCGCGAGCTGGTCGGCGCCGGGGTGCGGCTCGCTCGCGAGGGCGCGCCGGTCAACGTCGAGCAGGCCTACATCCTCGAGATCCTCTGGCCGATCCACGGGCGCCTGACGGGGACGCGCGAGCTCTACGCGCCCGAGGGACGGCCGCTGGGCGAGGGCGACGTCTTCCGCTTCCCCGAGCTGGCCGAGGCGCTGGAGCGCTTCGGCGCCGAGGGCGCCGAGCCGTTCCACCGCGGCGAGGTCGCGGCGGCTTTGGCCGGCCACGTGCGCGAGCTCGGCGGCACGCTCGGTCCCACCGACCTGGCGGAGTACGAGGCGATCGAGCGGCGGCCGATCCACGCGCCGTTCCGCGGCGCCGAGGTCTTCACCAACCCGCCGCCCTCCTCGGGCGGGATCCTGATCGCCTACTCGCTCGGGCTGCTCGAGCGGCTCGCCGAGCGCAGCGGCCCGGAGCAGCTCGTCGCCGCGCTGGGCGCCGCCAACGAGGCGCGCGGCGAGGAGTTCGCCGAGGGTCTCTACGGCGAGGAGCTGGAGCGGGCGCTGCTCGACCCGCGGCGGCTCGACCTGCGGGCCGGCGAGCTGCTCGGCTCGACCACCCACATCGCGGTGCTCGACGGCGACGGGATGTGCGCCAGCGTCACCTGCTCCAACGGCTCGGGTTCCGGCGTGCTCGTCCCCGGCACCGGCGTGATCCTCAACAACATGCTCGGCGAGGAGGACCTCAACCCGCTCGGCTTCCACGCGATCGCGCCGGGGCGGCGCGTGCCGTCGATGATGGCGCCGACGGTCGTGCGCCGCGACGGCGAGATCGAGCTCGGCCTCGGCAGCGCCGGCTCGAACCGGATCCGCTCGGCGATCGTGCAGACGGTGGTGCGCGCGGTCGAGCAGGGGATGCCCGCCGGCGAGGCGGTGCGGGCGCCGCGGCTGCATGTCGAGGCGGGGATCGTGCAGGCGGAGCCGGGGATCGACGAGCGGGCGCTGGCGCGGATCGAGGCGCGCGGCGTGCCCGTCCTGCGCCGGCCGCGGATCAACCTCTTCTTCGGCGGCGTGCAGGCGGTCGCTCGCGATCCGTCCAGCGGCGAGCTGAGCGGCGGCGGCGATCCGCGCCGCGGCGGCGCCGTGGCCTTCGCCTGAATGGCGGGTTTCCCGTCCATATGACGGGAAAGTCGCCAACCGCGAGAATGCGACGATGATCGACTTCGAGGCTGATGGGCTGCTCGACGGCACCGCGGGCGCCGCGCGCGAGGCGCGGCGGGCGCTGCTCGAGCGACTGGCCGGCGAAGGCGTGCCGCTGGAGGAGCTGCGCGAAGCGGTGGAGGGGGGGCGGCTGACCCTGCTGCCGGTCGAGCGGGCGATCGCCGGCGGCGGCCTCCGCTACACGCCGCGCGAAGTCGCCGAGCTGGCCGGCGTCGAGCTCGACCTGCTGCAGCGGGCGACCGCCGCGGTCGGCATTCCCTACCCGGACCCCGACGAGCGCTCGCTGACGACGTCGGACCTGGAGGAGGCGAAGCGGATCAAGGCGTTCCGCGACGCCGGCCTGCCCGAGGACGGGATCCTGCAGGTGGCCCGCACGGTGGGCATGGCGACGGCGCGGATCGCCGAGGCGAACCGCGAGCTCGTCGTGCGGACGCTGATGCAGCCCGGCGACACCGAGCGCGACCTGGCGCTGCGCTTCGCCGCCGCGGCCGAGCACATGCTTCCCGTCTTCGAGCCGACCCTCACCTACGCCTTCCGCGCCCACATGCTGGAGCAGATCCGCCGCGACGTGATCGGCGCCGCCGACCTCGCCGCGGGGGAGCTCGGCGCCGGGCCCGAGGTCGCCGTCTGCTTCGCCGACCTGGTCGGCTTCACCAAGCTCGGCGAGCAGGTCGAGACCGAAGAGCTCGGCCTGATCGCCGGCCGGCTGGACGAGCTGGCGACCGCCGTGGCCGAGCCGCCGGTGCGGCTGGTCAAGCTGATCGGCGACGCGGCGATGCTCGTCTCCACCGACGCCGCGGCGATGGTCGAGGCGGCGCTGCGCATGGTCGAGGCAGCCGACGAGGAAGGCGACGAGTTCCCGCGCCTGCGCGCCGGCGTCGCCCACGGCTCGGTCCACGTGCAGGCCGGCGACTACTACGGCCGCCCGGTCAACCTCGCCAGCCGCCTGACCGGCATCGCCAAACCCGGCAGTGTGCTGATCGACGAGGTCACCAGGGACGCCGCCGGCGACCGCTTCGCCTACTCCTACGCCGGCGAGAAACGCCTCAAGGGCTTCGACCACCGCCCCAAACTCTTCCGAGCCCGCCGCCCAGGCGACGAGTAGCCCGCTCAGGCCGGCTTGCGGGCTGAGAGGACCAGGTTGTAGAAGAGCTCGGCGGGGAGGTGGGGCTCGAGCAGGCGGCTGTCGACCTTCTGCAGGGCGATGTAGCTGTTGAAGGCGAAGCGGCGCCAGGACCAGGAGACGGATTCGGGCTCGGCGCTCGACTCGACCGTGCGCAGGCCCCAGCCCCAGGCGTTGGCGAGCAGCTCCTCGCCGCCGACGCGGCGCCGCTCGAAGCCGCTCTCGCTGAGCAGGCGGCGCAGGTCGGCGGGGGCGAAGGCGTGGACGTCGACCTCGCCCTCCAGGGCGTGGCCGTGCGACTGCTCCATCTCGGGGACGAGCCGCGGGCTGGCGCCGACCAGGCGCCGCCAGGCCGGCGCGGCGAGCATGCCGGCGCGCTTCGGCGCCGCGGCGAGGCGGTCGCCGTAGCGCGAGGGCTCGCCGCAGAAGGCGATCGCGCCGCCGGGGCGCAGCACGCGCTTGAACTCGGCGAGGGCGCGCTCGAGGTCGGGGATGTGGTGGAGGACGGCGTGGCCGAAGACGAGGTCGAAGCTCTCGTCCTCGAACGGCAGCTGCTCGGCCTCGGTCGCGACGGTCTCGACCTCGAGGCCGAGCGACTCGGCGGTCGCGGCGAGCCGCCGCAGCATCCCCGGCGAGATGTCGGTCGCGGTCAGCCGCTCGATCGTCCCCATCTGCAGCAGGTTGAGCGAGAAGTAGCCGGTCCCGCAGCCGATCTCCAGCGCGTCGGGGAAGCGCTCCCCGTCGAGCCCGCCGAGCGCCTTCTCCAGCTTGCCGCTCACCTGCTTCTGGCCGGTGGCGCCGAAGTCGATGCCCCACTTGGCGTCGTATTCGTCGGCCGCCGCGTCGTGGTAGCGGGTGTTGACGTCCTTGATGTGGTCGGGCGTGGCCGTGGGCGAGGCGGGCATGGGGCGGAACTCTAGTCTGCGACCCGCGGTAGAGGTTTGGTTCGCTATGCGGCTCAAACCTCTACCGCGGTCGCTCGAATACGGTGCCAGCTTCGTGGAGCGCGAATACGTCCAGGAAAACCAGCCGCCCGGGGTGCCGCCGCTGCCGCTGACCGGCGAGCGGACGCTGCCCGATGTGCCGGAGGAGAACTACTGGTTTCGCCGCCACCTGGCGGTCTACGAATGGATCGCCGCGCGGGTCGCCGGCCGGCGCGTCGTCGACATGGCCTGCGGCGAGGGCTACGGCTCCGATGTGCTGGCGGGCGCCGCGGCGAGCGTCGTCGGCGTCGACGCCAACCCGGAGGCGCACGAGCATGCGCGGCTGCGCTACGCGCGGCCCAACCTGCGCTTCGAGCGCGACCTGGTCGAGAGCTTCGCCGAGCCCTGCGACGCGGTCGTCTTCCTGCAGACGATCGAGCACGTGCAGGACGCCGGCGCGATCCTCGAGCACTTCAAGTCGATGCTGGCGCCCGGCGGCCTAGCCTTCGTCTCGACCCCGAACCTGCTGACCCTGGCGCCGCCCGGCGCCGAGAAGTCCGACAATCCCTGGCACGTGCGCGAGTACCGCGCCGCCGAGTTCCGCGAGCTCTGCGAGGCGCACTTCGCGCGGGTCGAGCTGCTCGGCCTCTTCCACGCCCGCAAGCTGCGCGCGCACGAGCTGGCGATCAAGCTCGGTTGGGACCGCGCGCACAAGGCGCTGCGCCTGACCAAGCCGTTCTATGACCGCTTCACCCCGGCGATCACGGCGTCGGACTTCGCGCTGCGACGCGGGGGCCTGGACAGGGCGCTGGACTTCCTCGCCGTCTGTCATGCCTGAGCAGACCGCCGGCGATCTGGCAATCGTCCTGCACAGCCACATGCCCTACGTCGAGGGCTTCGGGACCTACCCGTTCGGCGAGGAGTGGCTGTTCGACGCGGTGATCCGCTCCTACCTGCCGGTGCTGGAGGTGGCGCGGGACCTGACGCTGACCGTCACGCCCGTGCTGGCCGACCAGCTCGAGGACGCGGGGGCGGCGGAGCGGTTGCGGCGCTTCCTGGTCGAGTGGCGGATCGGAGCGGCGGAGGCGGACCTGGAGCAGGTGCCGGCCGAGTGCCGGGCCGCCTGCGAGGGGGAGCTTGCCCGCTACCGCCACGCGCTGGAGCTGCTCGACGCCGCCGGCGGCGATCCGCTGCGCCCCTTTCAGGACGCCGCCGCCGAGGGTCGGGTGGCGCTCGCCGCCTCGGCGGCGACCCACGCCGTGCTGCCGATGCTGGCGACGCGCGCCGCGGTGCGGCTGCAGCTCGACGCCGGGGTCCGCTCGCACCGCCGCCGCTTCGGCTGGGACGGCGGCCTCTGGCTGCCCGAGTGCGCCTACGAGCCCGGCCTCGAGGCGCGGCTGGCCGAGCACGGGGTGGGGTGGTTCTGCATCGACCAGAGCGCCCACGACGCCGACCCGCTCGACGCGCTGAGCCCCGTGCGGACGGAGGCCGGCCCGGTGGCGCTGCCGATCGACTGGGAGGCGATCCAGTGGCTGTGGTCGCTCGACGGCTACCCGTCCGATCCGGCCCACGCCCAGTTCGCGGGCAAATCGCTGCGCGGGATCCGCATCTGG
>Ga0102953_1002216_pt1 | contig 11731 bp, 10 predicted proteins | sample SalPon2A_C_D2_MG_FD_78509 | JGI IMG/M metagenome (GOLD analysis project Ga0102953, IMG submission 78509) | Soil microbial communities from South San Francisco under conditions of wetland restoration - Salt Pond MetaG R2A_C_D2_MG | ecosystem: Environmental > Terrestrial > Soil > Wetlands | place... | reverse complement strand
CTGCGGCTGGCCCACCAGCCTGCACCTGAGCAAGCTCGGTCACGACATCACCATCATCGACAACCTGAGCCGCCGCAACATCGACAACGAGCTCGAGGCCGGCAGCCTCACCCCCATCACGCCCATGGGCAGCCGCCTCAAGGCCTGGAAGCAGGCCACCGGACGCGAGATGCGCTACGAACGCCTCGACATCGCCGACAACTACCACCGCCTGCTCACCCTCATCGACGAAGAGCGCCCAGGCGCCATCATCCACTTCGCCGAGCAGCGCGCCGCTCCCTACAGCATGAAATCGAGCTGGCACAAGCGCTACACCGTCAACAACAACTTGAACGCCACCCACAACACGCTGGCCGCCATCGTGGAGAGCGGGGTGGACGTGCACCTGGTGCACCTGGGGACCATGGGCGTCTACGGCTACGGCACCGCCGGCATGAAGATCCCCGAAGGCTACCTCCCCGTCGAAGTCACCACCGACGACGGCGACAAGGTCCGCCAGGAGATCCTCTACCCCCCCAACCCCGGCAGCATCTACCACATGACCAAGACGCAAGACCAGCTCTTCTTCGCCTACTACGCCAAGAACGACGGCCTGCGCATCACCGACCTCCACCAGGGAATCGTCTGGGGCACCAACACCGAGGACACCCTGCAAGACGAGCGCCTCATCAACCGCTTCGACTACGACGGCGACTACGGCACCGTCCTCAACCGCTTCCTGATGCAGGCCGCGGTGGGCTACCCGCTCACGGTACACGGCACCGGCGGCCAGACGCGCGCCTTCATCCACATCCAGGACACCGTCCGCTGCCTCCAACTCGCGATTCAGAACCCCCCCGACAAGGGCGAGCGCGTCAAGATCCTCAACCAGATGACCGAGACCCACCGCGTCCGCGACCTCGCCGGCCTGGTGTCGGGCATCACCGGCGCCGAGGTCGAGTACGTCCCCAACCCCCGCAAGGAGGACGCCGAGAACGAGCTCCACGTCAAGAACGACCTCTTCCTCGACCTCGGCCTCGAACCCACCACCCTCCAGGAAGGCCTCCTCGAAGAGGTCACCACCATCGCCAAGCGCTACGCCCACCGCGCCGACCTCGACAAGATCCCCTGCACCAGCACCTGGACCAAGGAGCAGCAACCCGGCCGCCCGCAACAGGCGCCACAGCGCAGGGAAACCGTCTGAGCCGACGCGCCCGGCGCCGCGACCGGCCTCGGGCGCACGCCGCCATGCGCATCGCCTTCTTCACCGAAACCTTCCTGCCCAAGATCGACGGGGTGGTCACGCGCCTGGTGCGCACGCTGGACCAGTTCCAGGCGCTCGGCCACGAGGCGCTGGTGTTCGCCCCCCACAACCCGCCCGAGCGCTACGCCGGCCACCGGGTTGTGCGTGTGCCGGGGGTGCCCTTCAAGCCCTGGTACCCGGAGCTGTTCCTCGGCCTGCCGAGGCCGCGGCTCGGTCGCGAGCTCGACCGCTTCCGGCCCGACATCGTCCACGTCATCAACCCCGTGGTGTTGGGACTGTGGGGCACGGCGATCGCCAAGCAGCGCAACCTGCCCTTGCTGGCGAGCTACCACACCGACGTCACGCGGTACGCCGAGGCGCTGAGGCTGCGCTTCCTGTCCGAACCTTCGCGGATCTTCCTGCGCGACGTCCACAACCAGGCCCACGTCAACCTGTGCACGAGCGTGCCCATGGTGAACTCCGCGGCCGGGCTGGGTATCAAGCGCGTGCGGCTCTGGCCCAAGGCGGTGGACACCGAGCGCTACCACCCGTCGATGCGCTCGCGCGCGATGCGGGAACGGCTCACGGGCGGGCACCCGGACGAGCCATTGATGGTGGACGTCGGCAGGCGCTCCTGCGAGAAGCGTATCGAATGGCTCTACGCGCCGGTCACCCAGCTGCCGGGCGTGCGCCTGGCGCTCGTGGGCTCCGGCCCCGCCGAGGCCGCCCTTCGGGAGCGTTTCAAGGACACCACCACGGTCTTCACCGGGTACATGAGCGGCGAGGAGCTGGCGGCCGCCTACGCCAGCGCCGACGTGTTCGCGTTCCCCTCCGACACCGAGACGCTCGGATTCGGCGCCATGGAGGCCATGGCCTCGGGCGTGCCGCCGGTGGGCGCGCGGGCGGGAGGCATCCCCGACGTCATCGACGACGGCCGCACCGGCCTCATGTTCACGCCGGGCGATCTCGGCGACCTCACCGAGAAGCTCGGCTCGCTGCTCACCGACGCCGGCCTGCGGGCCCGCATGGGCGTGGCCGCCAGGCGCGAGATGGAGCGCCACGGCTGGCGCGAAGCCACTCAGACCCTGCTGGCGTACTACCGCCTGGCCGTGCGCGTGCAACGACGCTTCGATCCGCCCAGCGCGGGGTGAGCGCGGGCGCCCCGCCGCTCAGGCTCGCGTGACGCGCGGCACCACCAGCGGCTCCCCACCCACCCGGTGGACGTCCACCTCCGCCCCGTAAACGCGCGACACCAGCGGCGCCGTCAGCACCTCGGCGGGGTCCCCTGCTGCCGCGACGCGGCCACGGTCCAGCACGGCGAGGCGGTCGCAACCGCGACCCGCGAGGTTGAGATCGTGCAGGACGACCAACGCGCCCACGCCGCCGGCCGCCTCGGCCCGGATGAAGGCGAGCACCTCGAGCTGGTAGCGGAGGTCGAGGTGGTTGGTGGGCTCGTCGAGCAGGAGGTAGCGCGGGCGCTGCGCCAGCGCGCGCGCCAGCAGCACCCGCTGGCGCTCCCCGCCCGAGAGCTCCCCCGCGGGGCGGCCGCGCAGGTGCGTCACGTCGCACTTCCTGAGCGCGGCCTCGACCGCCTCGGCGTCCTCGGGCGACGGGCCCCCCAGGAGGCCGGTGTGGGGCGTACGGCCCATGGCGACCAGCTCCTCGACGGTGAAGCCGGCAGGCAGCTCCCCGGATTGCGGCACCACCGCCACGAGCCGCGCCAGCTGCCGGCGCCCGATACGCGCGAGCGGCCGACCGTCGATGTCGACGCTCCCGGCCGTGACGCCCGCGAGCCGCGTGAGCACCCTGACCAGCGTCGACTTGCCGGCACCGTTCGGGCCGATGACGCCCAGCACCTCGCCGCGGCGCAGCTCCAGGTCCAGTCCGCGCAGGACGTCCCCCTGCCCATACCCCGCCCGCACGCGCCGCACGACGACGCTCACGACGCACCCCGGCGCGGGCGCCCGCACCCGGGCCGTGGGCCGGCAGCGCTCACGTGCGCTGCCCACGCGACCGCTCGCGCGTTCCCACCCGGCGAGAAGTGGACGCCTCTCATGCCCGCTGGCGCCTCAACAGCGCGAGGAAGAAGGGGCCGCCCACGAGGGCCGTGACGATCCCCACGGGCACGTCCGCCGGCGCCACCACCGTGCGCGCCGCGAGGTCGGCCAGCACCATGAACAGCGCGCCCCACAGCGCCGCCAGCGGCAGCAGCCGGCGGTGGCCGGCGCCGAAGGCGAGCCGGACGGCGTGCGGCGCCACCAGGCCGACGAAGCCGATGACGCCCGCCACGCTCACGGCCGCGGCGGTCGCCAGCGTGGCCGCCGCGAGCAGGCCCATCTTGACGGCCTCGACCGGCACGCCGAGCTGTGCCGCTGCCTCCTCCCCGAGCTGGAGGACGTCCAGGGCGCGGGCGGCGGCCAGGATGGCGAGCGCCGCGGGCAGGAGCAGCACCACCACCGGCAGCAGCCGCTCCCAGCTCGCGAATGCGAAGCTGCCGAGCAGCCAGGAGAGGATGCCCGCGGCGCGGTCGCGTGAGGCCATCATCAGGAACGAGGTGGCCGCAGTGAGGCTCGAGCCCACCACCACCCCGGCCAGGATGAGCGACGTCGCGGGGAGGCTGGCGCCCCGCCTGGCCACCAGCGTCACCGCCGCCACCGCCAGCAGCGCGCAGACGAAGGCCGCCAGCGGGACCCCCAGCCGCGCCAGCCACGGCACCGCCCCGGCGAAGACGAGCACCACGGTCGCGCCGAACCCCGCGCCGCTGGCAGCACCCAGCAGGTAGGGGTCGGCAAGCGGGTTGCGGAACACACCCTGGAACGCCGCGCCTGCCAGGGAGAGCGCCGCGCCCACCAGCGCGGCCATCACCACCCTGGGCAGCCGCAACTGCCACACGATCGTGTCGACGGCCCCGTGCAGCTGCCCGCGGAGGCCGTCGCCGAGCGCGGCGAGCAGCGCCGCCGGCGCCACCTTCACGCTCCCCACCGAGAGCGCCAGAGCCATCACCAGGGCCAGCGCCAGCCACGACACGACCTCCGGCGCGGGCGCCGACCGGCCGAGCGCCACCCTTCGCAGCTCGGCGCGCTCCACGGCTCAGAACCGTCCCGGGTGGAGGAGCCGCGCGAGGAGCACCACCGCGTCGCCCATGCGCGGGCCGGCCCGGCTCAGCATGTCGACCTGCTGCAGGTCGAGCGCGACGACGCGCCCGTCCTTCACGGCCCGGATCCCCGACCAGCCGGGGCGGGCCTCGGCGCCCGCGACGCTCTGCCCGTACGGGGCGTCCATCAGCAACACCACCTGCGGGTCCTGCCGCACCACGAACTCCGGATCCACCTGGGGATACTCGCCCATCGAGGCGGTGACGATGGTCCTGCCGCCCGCCTTGGCGAGCAGCGTTCCCAGGTAGGAGCCCGGACCCACGCTGTAGGGCGTGGGGTCCAGCTCCACGAACACGCTCACGTCGGAGCCCGCCGGGCCCGACCCGGCGACCTTCGCGGCGACCGCCGCCACCTGCCCCTGCACACGCCCGGTCAGCACGGCCGCCTGCGCCTGCCGGTCCAGCAGCCTGCCCACCGTGCCGAAGAACGCGAGCGCCTGCTCGAAGGTCTGCGGCGTGCCGGCGTAGACGGGGATGCCCAGGGCACGTAGTCGCGGCGCCAGGCCGCTGTACTCGTCGGTGAGGACCAGGTCCGGCTTGAGCGCGACCAGCGCCTCGAGGTCGGGCTGGTTGGCGTTGCCGAGCTGCGGGAGCGACGCCACGCTCTCCGGCCAGTCGCTGAGGCTGTCGACGCCCACGAGGCGGTCGCAGGCCCCCAGCGCGCACACCGTCTCGGTGTCGCTGGGGATCATCGAGACGATCCTCTGCGGGGCGCGCGGCAAGGTGAGCGTGCCGCCCAACTCGTCCTTGACGACGATCGGATAGGACGTGGCCAGCGCCGAAGACAGCGCCAGCAGCAGGATGACGAGGAACGCAGTACGTCTGACCACACGCTCGGCCACGAGGGCCTCCTCCGCTCCTGCGATGGGAGAAAAAGAGATCCATCCCGGAGGGGATGGACGCCGGAAAGCCGCGCGGGCAGCTTCTGGGCAGCCCTTCCTCGTCCTCGCAAGGGGGTGCTTTCGTCGGCCCGCGGTGCTCGGACTTCGGCCGCCTGGGCGGCGCTTCACCGTTGCGGGACAGTGCCGGGTTCTCACCGGGCTTCCCCGCGGGTCGACAGCCGTAGCCTAAGCCCGCCCCCGACCCGTGTCAAACGCGCCCGCCTCACGCCCGCCTTCGCCCCGCGGCGGGCGCCTATGGGAAGGGGGCGCCCCCGTGGTAGGCTCCCGGTCGTGCTCCCGCTCCGCCCCCTGGTCGAGCTCGGCCCGGCGCCCGCGCCGCGCTTGGACGGCCTCGCTCCGCCCCCCCGGTTCACGCGCGTCTCGTTCGAGAGCTTCCGCCCCCAGCACCCCACGCAGGCGACCGCGCTCGAGCACGTGCGCAGCTTCGTGGAGGACGCCGAGAGCGGGATCCGCAACCGCCGCGGCCGCACCTGGCCGTGGACGCGCCGCTCGCCCGGCCGCGGCCTCTACCTCGACGGGGGCTTCGGGGTGGGCAAGACCCACCTGTTGGCGGCGGCGTACTTCCATGCCGACCTCGACGCCAAGCTCTACCTGAGCTTCCAGGAGCTCGTCTACCTCATCGGGGTGCTCGGCATGGCACGCGCCACCGCGGAGCTCGGCGGCGCGCGCCTGCTCCTCGTCGACGAGTTCGAGCTGGATGACCCGGGCAACACATTGATCGTGAAGTCCTTCCTGAACGCCCTCGCCGATGCCGGCGGCTACGTGGTGACCACCTCGAACACCCCGCCCGAGGCGCAGGGCCGCGGGCGCTTCAACGCCGAGGACTTCCGCCGCGAGATCCAGTCGCTCGCCGACCGCTTCGACACACGAACCATGGACGGCCCCGACTACCGCCACCGCGCCGGTCTGGCCGCCTGGCCGGACCGCGCGCGCTTCGAGCGCTCGTGCCGCGAGGAGGATGCCCCGGCGCCGCGCGTCTTCGCGCGGTTCGACGAGCTCTTGGCGCTCCTCGAGGGCGTCCACCCCTCGCGTTACGACGGCCTGCTGCGGCAGATCGGCACGCTCTACCTCACGGGCGTGCGCACGCTCGCGACACAGAACGACGCCTTGCGCTTCGTCCACTTCGTCGACAAGCTCTACGACCTGGGCGTAGGGCTCCGCGCCGTGGGCGACGTCCCGCTGGAGGAGCTCTTCCACGCCAGCTACCGCGACAGCGCCTACGCCAAGAAGCACCTGCGCTGCCTGTCGCGTCTCAGCGAGCTGCTCCACGAGGCGGATGCGCCGGTCGGGGGCACGGACGCAGCGGGGGGCGACCGCGGTCGAGCGGAGGCCGAACGCGCCGAGCCGGTCGGTGTGGCCGAGCGCTGAGCGCGGGGCGCTCGGCGATACGGCTTAGCGCACGAGCACGCGATTGCGCGCGTCACGGCGCGGCGGCGCGGGGCGGCTCGCAGCGACGCAGGACCGTGGGCGGCGCGGCGCCGTGCCCGGTGCCGGGACGTGCGCACCGCGTGCCGGGCCCTCAGGACGGGCGCGCGCCTCGGAGCCGTGGCGCGCCGCCCTCGACAACGCCCAGGCGCTGCAGCAGGTCACGGGCGATGCGCTCGGAGCCGCCCGCGCTTCCCATGCGGCGCGCGCCCTCCTCGCCGCAGCGGTCGCGCAGACCCTCGTCCTCGAGCAACCGGCGCACGGCGGCCACCGTGTCGGGAACGTCGTCGCTGAGCGTCAGGGCAGAGCCCAGCAGGCGCTGCTGGTTGCGCAGGAAGGCGCGCGTGTAGTGCGGCTCCAACGGGAAGGAGACCACCGGCACGGCCCGCGCCGCCGCCTGCTCGTTGGCGGTGCCGGCGGTGCCGAGCGCCACCTCGGCGCTGGCCAGGACGTCCCCGAACCGCCCCTCCACCACGTACAGGCGCGCGCCGTCGCGGGCGAGGGCACGGGTCACGCCCGGCGGGGGGGCGGGCGCGGGCGCCTCCTCCCAGCCGGGCAACGTGGGGAGCGGGCCCCCGTGCCACGCAACCAGCCCCGTGACGCCCGGAAGGCGCGCAACGACCTGCGCCATGCGCTCCAAGGCTGCGGGAGCGTAGCGGCGCGTGCCGGGCAGCAGGGCCAGCACCCGACCCGGAGGGAGACCTGGGAGCGGCGCGCCGACGGCCCCGTCGACCATCGGGTTGCCCAGCCAGGCGGCCTGGGCGACGCCGCGCGCCCGCAACCAGCCTGCGGTCTCCTCGTCCCGGGCGTACACCACCTCCGCGAGGTGCCGCATGAGGGCGCGCTCGGGGTAGCTGATGCGCTCCATGAAGTACCGGTTGGGCGCCGGCGCGCCCGCCCCGAGCAGGTGGTGGGCGGAGACCAGCGGCTGCAACACGGCGCGCCGCCGCGCGCGCGCGAGCGTCGCCAGAGCCTGCGCGTAGACGTCCCCCACGACCAGCACGAGGTCACAACGCAGCCGCGCCAAGGCGCGCGCCTGGCGTAGCGTCATGCCGACGAAGCCCGCGCGCAGGTCCGCCCCGAGATAGGCCAGCGAGTGCATCAGCGCGCCCCCGCTGGGCATCCGACGACACGGGCCGAGCCGCTCCAGCCCCAGGGCGCGGTAGGGCGCCCCGTCGTCGACGAGCGGGAAGGCGCGCACGCTCAGCTCCGGCGCAAGCGTCAGCATCGCCCCCGCCAGCGATGCCCCGATGACGTCCTCGCCGTGGCCGTTGGAGACGATCACGACCTCCGGCACGCGGCGCTCCCCCGCCCCGGCGCCCGGCACCGTCAGCCCCGCATCAGGGCGGGAGGCGCCCCCCAGCTGAGCTTCATGCGCAGGATGTCGAAGAAGCTGTGACGGCCCGAGGAGATCAGCATCAGGTCGGTCGGCGCCGCGGTGATGCTGATGCGGTCCCCCTGCCGCAGGTCGATGCGTTCCTGCCCGTCGACGACCAACGCCAGCTCGTTGACCTCGGACTCGACCCGGAAGCCGACCTCCACGGACGCCTCCACCACGATCGGCCGGTTGGTGAGCGAGTGCGGCGCCAGCGGCGTGATCACGAAGGCGCGCAGCGCCTGGCTGACGATGGGGCCGCCGAGCGACAGGGCGTAGGCGGTGGAGCCCACCGGCGTCGACACGACCAGGCCATCGGCGCGGTACTGGATGGCGTGCGCGCCGTCGACCTCCATGGCGATGTCGACGAGCCGCGACACCACCCCCTGCGAGACCACCACGTCGTTGAGGGCGAAGGTGGGCGCGCCGGCGCCGTTGAGCCGGACCTGGAGCATGACGCGCGGGTTGATGCGCCACCCCTCGGGGCGGCCGCCGTCCAGGTACTGGCGCACGTCGTCGGCGCTGAACTCCGCCAGGAAGCCGAGCTTGCCGAGGTTCACGCCGATGACCGGCGCCGTCGCCCCGACCAGCCGCCGGGCGGTGCCGAGAAGGGTGCCGTCGCCTCCGACGGAGAACACCACGTCGGCGCCACCGCTCTGCGCCGCGAGGGGCACCGTGCCGGGGAGATCGAGGAGCACGTCCGCGCCGAGGGACTCCAGCCGCTCGGCAAGCTCGCGCGCCAGGCCGTGCGCCTCGGGCTTGAACCGGGTGCTGGTGACCACGACGCGCTTCAACTCCGCCGCAGGCGTGGCGAACGCGTTCCCGGAGGAGAGCGACAGCCCGGAGCTCAAGGCGCACCCACCCCGGCGAGCCTCCGCAAGACGGCGTCCACGACCTCCTCGAGCGTGAGCGACCCGGTGTCGATATGCACGGCGTCCTCGGCGGGAGCGAGCTGGCGCTCGTCGAGACGGTCGCGCCGGCGGATGGCCTCCTTCACCGCCTCCAGATCCGCGCTGCGCTCCCCTACGCGCCGCTTCGCGCGCACCTCCACCGGAGCCGTCAGGTAGAACTTGAAACGCGCCTCGGGGAACACCACCTTGCCCATGTCCCGCCCGTCGATCACGAAGGACCCGGGGATCTCCCGGAGGCGGTCGCACACCCAGGCGCGTACGCGGGGGTGGGCGGCCACGGTGGAGACGATGGCGTCGACTTCGTCGGTGTGGAGCTCGTTGGTGACGTCGGTCGTGTCGACCCACACGCGGTCGCCGCGGAGGGAGGGCTCGAGCCGCACGCGGCGCTCACGCAGCAGAGCCAGGACCGCGCCCTCGTCCCCGGCGTCGGCGCGCATCCGGCCGACGACCCAGGCGGCCGCCCGGTAGAGCAGCCCGCTCGACACGAAGGGCACCCCCAGACGCCTGGCGACGCGCCGGGCCACGCTCGACTTGCCGGACGCCGCCGGCCCGTCCAGGGTGATGACCGTGCCGCCCTCGTCCACGCCGCTCATGATAGCCTCCCGGCCAGCAGCGCGAGGAAGTCGTCGAAGAAGCTGGGGTAGGTCTTCGCGACGCATCCGGGGTCGTGGATCGCCACGCCCGGCAGGCGCGCCCCGACCACCGCCATGGCCATCGCCATGCGGTGGTCGCCGTAGGTCTCGATCACCACGGAGCGGCGCCGCGAGCGCTCCAGGGGATGCACCGTGAGGCTGGCCTCGCCCTCCTCGACGCGCGCGCCGAGACGCCGCAGCTCGGTAGCCAGCGCCGCCAGGCGATCGGTCTCCTTGATGCGCAGGTTCCAGACGTTGTCGATGACCACCTTCGACTCGGCGAACAGGGCGACCGCGGCCAGCGTCTGAGCCTGGTCGGGCATGTCGTTGAGGTCGAACTCGCCGCCCTTCAAGCGTCCGTTGCGGGGGCCGCGCACCTCGCAGGTGTCGTCGGTCCAGCGCACCTCGCAGCCCATCGCCTCCAGCACCGCGGCGAGGCGCGCGTCCCCTTGGCCGGTGCGACGTCCCAGGTTGGCGACCGTGACACGTCCGCCGGTCACCGCCGCGGCGGCCCAGAAGTAGCCGGCGGCCATGGCGTCCCCCTCGACCTCCAGGGCGCGCGCGCGGTAGCTCGCCTGCGGGACGTGGAACGCCCGGTAACCGTCGCGCTCGACCTGAACCCCGAACTCGCGCATGAGCCCGAGCGTCATGTCCACGAACGGCTTGGACTGCAGCTCTCCGTCAACGCGCAGCGTCACCGGCGAGGCCGCGTACGGCGCGACCATGAGGAGGGCCGACAGGTACTGCGAGCTGCGCCCTCCGGCCACCTCCGCCCCGCCTCCGGTGAGCCCCCGCGCCTCGACCGTCACCGGGGGGCAGCCGTTGCCCGCCTCGCTGCGGGCGCTGGCGCCCAGCGCTTCCAGCGCGCTCAGCAGGTCCTGGATGGGGCGCTCGCGCATGCGGGCGTTCCCGTCGAGCCGGTAGCGCCCCTTGCCGAGCGCGCACAGGGCCGTCAGGAAGCGCATGCTGGTGCCCGAGAGCCGCACGTCGAGGTCGGCGCTGCGCGCAGGCACGCGGCCCGCCAGGCCGTGCACGTCGACGCGGCTGCCGCGGGCCTCCACCCGGAAGCCCAGCGAGCTCAGCGCCCGCACCAGCACCTCGGAGTCCTCCGCCACCAGCGTCCCGCTGAGGCGGCTCACGCCGTCTGCCAACGCGGCGATGACCAGCGCGCGATTGGTGAGGCTCTTGGAGCCGGGGACCCGCACCGTGCCGTCGACGGCCCCTTGCGGGCCGACGGTGACGGTGGCGGGCAGGGTCGACATCGTCCCGCACGATACCATCGCCCCGCAGCCGGGCCCCCACGCGCGCTCGCGCCGAGGACGGGCGACGTGGGGTCGGTCGGCGGCGGGCTAAGCTGTCTGACGTCATGATGCCTGAGAGCCTCGAACGCATCGTCCAAGCCTTCCACGACGCGCCCAGCAGCCTGCGCCTGCCGCTCTTGCTGGAGTACGCGGGCAAGCTGCCGCCGTTGCCCGAGGGCATGGACGGCTCGATGGAACGCGTTCACGAGTGCCAGACACCGCTGTTCCTGCACGCCGAGGTCACCGGCGACGGGCGCGCGCAGCTCCACTTCTCGGCCCCCGAGGAGGCGCCCACCACGCGCGGCTTCGCGGGCGTGATCTCCGAGGGCCTCTCCGGCGTGCCGGTCGACGAGGTGCTGGCGGTCCCGGCGGACTTCTACGTCGCGATGGGCCTCGCCGAGCTCATCTCGCCGCTGCGGCTCCGCGGCATGGGCGCCATCCTCGCGCGCGCCAAGCGGCAGCTCCAGGAGGCGCGCCAGGCCGAGCCACGAAGCTAGCGGCCTCACCGTCACTAGCCCACCGCGGCCCGCGTCTGCTACAGTGTGCAGGCTCGAACGCGAACGCTGCCCGCCGCTGCGGCGGCGGTGACCACCGGAGGAACCCACGATGAAGAAGGACATCCACCCCAAGATGGTGCCGTGCAAGGTCATCTGCGAGGGCCAGGTGGTGCTGGAGACCTACAGCACCAAGCCGGAGATGCACGTGGACGTGTGGTCGGGCAACCACCCGTTCTACACCGGGCAGCAGCGCTTCATCGACACCGAGGGGCGCGTCGAGAAGTTCCAGAAGCGCTTCGGTGACAGCTACCG
>Ga0102953_1002215_pt1 | contig 11733 bp, 11 predicted proteins | sample SalPon2A_C_D2_MG_FD_78509 | JGI IMG/M metagenome (GOLD analysis project Ga0102953, IMG submission 78509) | Soil microbial communities from South San Francisco under conditions of wetland restoration - Salt Pond MetaG R2A_C_D2_MG | ecosystem: Environmental > Terrestrial > Soil > Wetlands | place... | reverse complement strand
GTTTTTGAAATCGACTGTTCGTCCCTGGCTATCGGTGACCCGGCCGTCATCGAGAATCTGCAACAGCACGTTGAAGACATCATGATGGGCCTTTTCGATCTCGTCGAACAGCAGCACCGAGTAGGGGCGGCGCCGGATCGCCTCGGTCAGCTGCCCGCCTTCCTCGTAACCGACGTAGCCGGGCGGCGCGCCGATCAGGCGGCTGACCGCATGTTTTTCCATGTACTCCGACATATCGATGCGGACCATGTTGTCTTCCGAGTCAAACAAGGCCTCGGCCAGGGTGCGAGCCAGCTCGGTCTTGCCGACCCCGGTCGGGCCAAGAAAAATAAACGAACCGATCGGCCGCTTCGGGTCCTTGATCCCGGCCCGGGCGCGGATCACCGCGTCGGCGACCAGCTGCACTGCTTCATCCTGGCCGACCACCCGCTGATGGAGGACCTGGTCGAGCTTGAGCAGCTTTTCCCGCTCCCCTTCGACCAGCCGGGTGACCGGGATCCCAGTCCAGCGCGCGACGATCCCGGCAATCTCATCGTCGGTAACCTCCTCGCGCACCAGCCGCGGTTCGGCATCTTCGGCATCTTCGACCTGCTCCAGGCTTTTCAGCTCCGCTTCCAGCTGCGGCAGCTTGCCATGCTTCAATTCGGCGGCCCGGTTGAGATCGTATTCGCGCTCGGCGACCTCGATCTGCTGGCGGACCTGCTCGATCTGTTCGCGGAGCAGCTGGAGCTTCTTGATGCCGCCTTTTTCGTTGTCCCACTGCAGTTTCAGCGCATCGGCCTGACTCTTCTGTTCGGCCAGCTCGCGGCGCAATTCCTCGAGCCGCTCCTTGCTGGCGCGGTCCTTCTCCTTGGCCAGCGCCGCCTCCTCGATTTCCAGCTGCATGACCCGCCGGGTCACCTCGTCAAGCTCCTGGGGCAGCGAATCGATCTCGGTGCGGATCATCGCGCAGGCCTCGTCGACCAGATCGATCGCCTTGTCGGGAAGGAAGCGGTCGGTGATGTAGCGATTGGAGAGGGTCGCCGCCGCCACCAGGGCGTTGTCATGAATCCTCACCCCGTGGTGAACCTCGAAGCGTTCCTTCAGCCCGCGCAGGATACTGACCGTGTCTTCGACGGTCGGCTGCTCGACCAGCACCGGCTGAAAGCGCCGCTCCAGAGCCGCGTCCTTCTCGATATGCTTGCGGTACTCATCGAGGGTCGTGGCGCCGATGCAATGCAGTTCGCCACGCGCCAACATCGGCTTGAGCATGTTACCGGCGTCCATCGACCCTTCGGCCTTGCCGGCGCCGACGATGGTGTGCAGCTCGTCGATGAACAGCAGGATGCGCCCTTCGCTCTCACGGATTTCGTGCAACACCGCCTTGAGCCGCTCCTCGAACTCGCCGCGGTACTTGGCCCCGGCGACCAGCGACCCCATATCGAGGGCAAAGAGGGTTTTGTCCTTGAGACCTTCGGGGACGTCGCCGCGCACGATCCGCTGCGCCAACCCTTCGGCGATCGCCGTCTTGCCGACCCCCGGCTCGCCGATCAACACCGGGTTGTTCTTGGTCTTGCGCGAGAGAATCCGAATCACCCGGCGGATTTCGTTGTCCCGGCCGATCACCGGGTCGAGCTTGCCCTTCTGAACCTCCTGCACCAGGTCGCGCCCGTACTTCTGCAGCGCCTCGTAGGTCCCTTCCGGGTCGGCGCTGGTGACCCGCTGATGGCCGCGGACCGACTGCAACGCCTTGAGCACCTGACCATGTTCGAGCTTGAACTGCTTGAGCAGCTTGCCGGTCACCGTCGCGTCCCCTTCGGCAAGAAACGCCAGCAGCAGGTGCTCGACACTGACATAATCGTCCTTAAGCTGCTTGGCTTCCTCTTCTGCCTTGAGGAGCAGTCGGTTGAAACGCTGAGTGACGTAGATCTTGCCATCCTCGACCCCGGGCCCGGCGACGCTCGGCTTGCGATCGAGTTCTTTCTCCAGCGCCCGGGCAAAATCGGCCGGTACCACGTCGAGCTTTTCCAGCAGGCGCGGCACCAGGCCGCCCTCCTGCTGAACCAGGGCCAGCAGCAGATGCTCGCCATCGACCTCGATGTGGCCGCGACGGGTCGCCAGGTTCTGGGCCTGTTGCACGGCTTCCTGGCTTTTCTGGGTCAGTCGGTTGAAATCCATAGTCACTCCCCTTGGCTGAATCTTCGCTTAAGCATATCAGGAAAGTCCCGTCGTAAAAAAAGAGGCCGGAACTTTTTCGTCCCGGCCTCGCTTGCTTGCTTGCTTAGTGAATCGTCTTGACCTCGATCCGCCTCGGCTTGGCCGCCTCGGCCTTGTGCAGCTGCAGGGTCAGGACCCCGTCTTTCAGTTCCGCCGAGGTTTTGTCGGGATCAATGCTCTCCGGAATCCGGAACTGCCGATAGTAGCCGGTCACGGAAAATTCACGGAACAGTTTCTCACCGGATGGAGCACTGCCGGCCTTGCCTTCCAGGGTCAGGACACCCTGGTCGAAATTGATCTCCAGGTCATCCTTGGCCAGGCCAGGAACATCGGCGATCAGGGTCAATCCCTCGTCGGTTTCGAAGATATCGATCGCCGGGGTCTGGTAATGTTCGAAATTGCGGGTCTCTTCCTTGGTCAGGGTGCCGGGTTTTTGCACTTCCATTTCCTTGTTGATCATGACGCGCTCCTTTATCTGTTCAAGAGTTAATAGTCGATCGTTACAGTTACTTGACCTTGACGTCGATCCGCTTCGGTTTGGCGGCTTCGGATTTCGGCATCACCACGTTCAGCACGCCATTTTTGTACTCAGCGCTGACTTTGGCGGCGTCGATTTCGCCCGGCAGTTCGATACTGCGCAGGAACTTGCCCGCCCCCCGCTCACGCCGATGCCAGGTCTTGCCGTGATTGTCATCAAGCTCTGCCCGTTCACCGGCGAGAGTCAGGGTGCTGCCGACCACGTTCATGTCGAGGTGCTTGCCATCCACTCCGGGGAGCAGCGCTTCGAGGTAATAGTTGTCGGCATCTTCGCGGACATTGATGCGCGGGTAACGCCGCGTCCCGAGTCCGGGCAAAAAGGCCGATTCGCTCAGGACACCAGAGCCGGTGCTGCCAAACAGTTGATCCATTTCGCGCCGCAGGTTTTCCATCTCTCTGAACAGGTTCCAGTTGATCATGACGTCTCCTCCTTCATGGTTGATTTGGCTTGTCGCCGTGACACTATCAATCAATTACAATGGCCGTGCCAACTGAAAGATGCTTACAAATTTAAATAATTACAAGCAGTTAGGGATTTTCACATCCGACTACTTCAACTTGCGACGTAGCAGCCGGGTGTTGCAAGCGACATTTGCGACGTCGCATAAGTGGACTTCGCGGCGCCCTGCGGCCACGCATGGGCTCCGGTCATTTGATGTGGGTCAATGCGGCTGCTCCGTCAGCCCCTGTATAGTGAATAGCACAAAGGCCAGCAATCCGGAATGGGGACTATCGTCTTGACCAGAAGTCATCATCCCTGGCCCCCGGTTTCTGCGAGGCAGCGTTTCTGACTAACCAGGAAAGCCGAAACTCGCAGGAGCTTCCTTCACTGCGCAGCTAAAGGAGATTTGACATGGCAAAAACACCCTGGGTTGACAAAGACGAGTGTATCAGTTGCGAGCTTTGTGTAACCAATTGCCCCGGCGTCTTTCACATGGACGATGACGGCAAGGCGGTCTGCTACGATGCGACCGGATCCAGCGAAGCGGATATCCAGAGCAACGCCATCGATCTTTGCCCGGTATCGTGCATTCATTGGCAGGAGTGAAGCACAGTCGAGATACGCCCGAATAACTTGCACCAAAAAAAGAGGAGACCCTCATGAACGAAATGAATGCCGTACCGTTGACCGATGCCCAGGATAAAACCATCGGCGAGCTGGTTGCAGAAGACTACCGGGCCGCAGCGGTCTTTGAGAAATATGGCGTTGACTTTTGCTGTGGAGGCCAGGTCCTGCTCTCGGCGACCTGCCGGGAGAAAGGCCTCGACCGCGCCGCCATCCTGCGCGAGATCGAAGCCGTGAAGACCGCGCCGATCGAGCGGCGCCAGAATTACGCAGCCTGGGAATTGCCGTTTCTCATCGACTACATCATCAACACTCACCATGCCTATCTCAAGGAGGGTACCGGGCAGATTGCCGCCTACACCCGCAAGATCGCCGAGGTTCACGGTGCTCATCACCCCGAGGTGATCAAGATCGCCGCCATTTTCGACAAAATAGCGGCGGACATGACCGGTCATCTCCGAGAAGAGGAGGAGGTTCTTTTCCCGGCGGTCAAACGGATCGTTGCCGCCCGTAAGACCGGCATGGAACCGGAGTGTCAGGATCGTGCTCTGCTCAAGGAGTCGCTTGCCAAGCTCGATCAGGAGCATGAGGAGATCGGCGAGGCGACCCACACGATTCGGCATCTCGCCATGAATTATGTGATCCCGGCCGACGTCTGCAATACATTCGCGGTTACCTACCGGAAGCTCAAGGAGTTCGAAGATGATCTCCACAAGCACGTTCATCTCGAAAACAACATCCTGTTTCCGAAGGCGGCCCAGCTCTGACGGCCTTCGTTATATAGAGGAAGGTGAGATGCCGCTGGCAGATGAGCAGGCTCCGAATGAATCAGGATCCATCCTTCAGTGAACCCCTGACGCCAGAGGAGGAAACGACCAATGACTGAAGAAACGCCAAGGATCAGAGACTGCGAGGCGCTTGATTGTATCTACAATGTCGTCTGGAACTGCTCCGCTCCGGTCATCACGGTTGGCAGGCAAGGCATGCCAATATGCAAAATGTTTACAACCGCCGACCTGCGCCGGAGTGACGACAGCGTCGCCGCTCGGGTCGGTGCCTGCGACATGCACATGTGCCTGCGCAATCACGAGTTGATGTGTAACGCCTACGCGATCAAAGTGCGGGTCAGAGAAGGTCAGCCGCATTGTCTGAGCTTCAAAAACCGTTACAAATGACTTTGCCCGCCGCGCACCAAGCATGGCACTCTCCAACCTGACGGGCACCGCGCAGAGTACATTCATCGATTCTTCACATCCTGCGCGCCCCTGCTCCCGAGCAAGGGTCAGCGTAGCAACAGAAGCTCCTACGATTTGGCAACCGGGGGAGTTCCTGTTGTAAAAGAGGGCTGGCAAGACCCGCCTAAACCGGGTTATCCACCAAGGGCGGCGATCTGCTGCTTCAAGGCTTTTTCCTTTTCAAATGCAGCGGTTCCATCGCGCATAATCGACGCCACTCCAATCGGTGTGCCCTGCTCGTCCTTGAGCATGACGATCGAAAAGGCACAGGAGAGTTGCCGGCCGTCCTTGTGCAAGGCCGGAACTGACAGCAATCCGGTGCCGTAGCGCGACTGGCCGGTTTCCATGACCCGATGATAGCCCTCCCAGTGTCGGCCGCGCAACCGCTCCGGAATAATCAGGTCGAGAGACTGGCCCAGCGCCTCGGCAGCACTGTAACCGAAGATCAGTTCGGCGCCGCGATTCCACAGCCTGATCAAACCTTCCCGATCCGAAAAAAGAACCGCATCCGGTGCTTGTTCGATGATCTGTTGGTAGTACTCAGAGCGGAAATTGTCAGTCATCAATTTAACCTTTCAATAGCCCTTACGGATTCTGGATATAAGCATTCTTACGGGTATAGAACCACCAATTCAGTACCAGGCAGACAAAATAGAAAATAGCAAATCCATAGAGGGCAACCTCCGGGGTGGTCGCCTTGATCTGCTCGCCAAAGACCTTCGGGATAATAAAAGCGCCATACGCAGCTACCGCCGAGGTCCAGCCAAGCACCGGCCCGGCCTGCTCTTTGTCGAAGATGACAGCGATCGAGCGAAAGGTCGAGCCGTTGCCGACTCCAGTGGCGGTAAAGAGCACGATGAACAGAATTAAAAAGGGTACGAAGTAGGTTTCGGGAGTCGCCGAGGCATAGGCAGACTTCATGAAATAGGCACAGCCCAGCGCCGATAAAACCATGACGATCGAAACCCACTGGGTGACAATGGCGCCGCCGAGTTTGTCAGCGATCTTCCCTCCGACCGGACGGATCAGCGCGCCGATAAAGGGGCCCATCCAGGCAAACATCAAGGCACTGGGGCCGTTGGGATTGATCGTATTATGGGTCATGACGCCGTCGACCATCAGATGCGAGAAGCCGAAGATGACCTTGATCGACAGGGCGAACGCCGCCGAGTAGCCGATGAAGGAACCGAAGGTCATGGTGTAAATGACAGTCATCGCCCAGGTATGTTTGTTGTTGAAAATTTTGTACTGGCGGTTCAGATTTTCGCGCAGACCGCCACTGGTCAGGTGCTTCATGCCATAGACGGTAGCGGCGATCACCAGCGGTAGGACGATCCATTTGCTCAACAGGCCGAGTCCGACCGGCGGCGGCAGCATCAGGTAAAGTCCGGCGATGGAGGTCACGAAGGCGATCAGCAGCAGGCCGATGATCATCGCGAACGACTTGGGGGTCGAGGCGAGTTTGGGAGTGACGGTGTCGGTGGTGATGTTGTTCATGCCGAAAAAGCCGGCGAAAGCCAGCGGAATCAGCAGGATCAGCCAGATATAGCCGGCGTTATGGATGAAGGTCTCGGTCCCGGCGGGAATCTTGCCGATCAAAGTGCCGCTGGTGTTGACCAGGGTCTGCGAGGTGCCGCCGAACAGACCGAAGGTCATCGATAGCGGAATCAGGATCTGCATGGTGGTGACGCCGAAGTTTCCGAGCCCGGCATTTAGCCCCAGCGAGGTTCCCTGGACCCGCTTGGGAAAGAAGAAGCTGATGTTCGACATCGACGAGGCGAAGTTGCCGCCGCCGATCCCGGAGAAGAGCGCCAACAGGTAGTAGATCTCGATCGGCGTAGCGCGGTTCTGCAGGGCGATGCCAGTACCGACCGCCGGGATCATCAGCAGCGCGGTGGTCAGAAAGATGGTGTTGCGCCCACCGGCGATGCGGATCAGAAACGAACTCGGTATCCGCAGCGTCGCCCCGGTCAGGCCGGCAATCGCCGACAGGGTAAAGAGCTGGGACTGGCTGAACGGATAGCCGAGGTTGATCATCTGAACGGTGATGATCCCCCAGTAAAGCCAGACGGCGAAGCCGCAGAGCAGGCTGGGAATCGAAATCCACAGGTTACGGGTAGCAATTTTCTTCCCTTCGGAATTCCAGAACTGCTCGTCCTCGACATCCCACTTATCCAGATTGATTGACATGGTGTTTACTCCTTGAGGGCATCTGCAATAACAGTGAATTTATCCTGCTCAATTTTCTGCATATCTTTCGGGTGTTTTTCTTTCATCAGTTTGCTGACCGTGAGTTGCATCCAGAGCAGGCAGACCAGCGACAGGCCACACATGAAGATCCAGCAACTGGTCCAGAGTCCGGTCCATTCAAGCAGGTAGCCAAAGATGATCGGACAGAAAAACCCACCCAGTCCGCCCAGGACGCCAACCATGCCGCCGACCACCCCGACCTCGTCGGGGAAGTAGTCGGGGATCAGCTTGTAAACGGCTGCCTTGCCGATCCCCCAGATGCTGCCGAGCATGATGATCAGGATGGCAAAAATCCAGACGTTGGCTTGAAAGAAGATCCGCGTCACCCCCTTGGCCAGCAGCTCCTTCTTCTTGACCGTCTGCCCGACCTCGACCACCGGCTCCTGCCAAGCCTGCTTGGTCGGCAGAATCAGCATGCCGGAATCGAAGGACTCGAGGATTTCCGGTTTGAGCTTGACGGCATAGCTCTGGCTGCCGACGCTGATCGAGTCGCCGCTGACCGCGGTAACGACACCCCCTTTTTTCGCCATCACGCCCCGTCCCGGCGAGTAGATATCCATCTTCGGAATGGTCACCAAAAAACTGATGACCACCGAAGCGCCGAGCACCCAGAACATGATGGTCCGCCCGCCGAACTTGTCGGAGAGCCAGCCACCCAGGGCCCGGATCACACCGGAGGGGAGGCTGAACATCGAGGCGAACAGGCCGGCGGTCACCAGAGGCAGGTAATAGACGTTGACGAAGTAGGGGACCAGCCACTGGGAGAAGGCGACAAAGCAACCGAAGACCAGAAAGTAGTAGAGTCCGAAGCGCCAAACCCGGACATTCTTCAGCGGCGTCAGCATCTCAATGAAAGATTTGGTCGAGGAGGCGGGTTTTTTGTTCTCGGAAAAGATGAAGAAGATCACCCCCATCGCCGCCAGCATGATGGCGTAGTAGACCGGCAACTCCCGCCAGGCTTCGAGGTTCGAGCCGTTGTTGGTCAGGCGATTGAGCAGAGTCGGAGCCAACAGGGTGGTCAGCGCTGCACCAGCGTTGCCGGCACCGAAGATTCCCAGCGCGGTCCCCTGACGTTCACGCGGGTACCAGACCGAGGAAAAAGCAATACCGATGGAAAAACTGACCCCGGCCAATCCGAAACCGAAGCTGCACAGGGCAAAGCTATAGAAGCTGTCCGCCTTCGACAACAGAAACATCGGAATGGCACAGAGAAACAACAGAGTGCCATAAACCGGTTTACCGCCGAACTTGTCGGTCAACATGCCGGCCGGCAAGCGGAAGACCGAGCCAGTCAGGACCGGGATCCCCATCAACCAGCCGATTTCGATCGGCCCCCATTTAAAGACCTGGTTGTCGGCCAGAAAGGTGACCAGGACACCGTTGAACATCCAGGCGGCAAAACAGACCGTAAAGGCCAGGGTGTTGAGAAACAGGACCTTGTGGGATGCAGCCGTGGCTTTTTGTTCCATCATAGAGAGCGCCCTTTTCCGCTTGCAATCCGGCCGATAAAAATTTGCGTACCGGTCTCGTTGAACATCCTTTAGCCTTGGCTGCGCTGGCGATACCAGACCACGACCTGGTGAGGACGGGTCAGGTAACCGAGCGGCACGCTGATCACATGAACCAGCCGCGAGAAGGGGAAGACCGCGATCAGCAAAAAGGCGTTGAAGGCATGCAGCTTGACCACCGTCGGCAGCACCGCGAGGTGCTGGACCTCCGGCTGCAGCAGGACCAGCGAACGCAGCCAGGGTACTGCGGTGTGCAGATACCAGACCCCCCCCCAGCGCAGACTGAAGGCGATGATCACGCCGGTCACCACCTGCGCCAGCAGTAGTACCAGCAGCAGCCAGTCAACCTTCGAGGTGACCACCGCGACCCGCGCGTCCATCGCCCGCCGCACCAGCAGCAAAACCATGGCGATCACCGTGGTGACACCGAGCGCCATTCCGGTCACTTCGAGGAAGTAAAGCCGGACCGGCCGGCCGAGAAAGGCCCCCCAGCCGGAAGGGAAGAGTAGCCCCAACAGGTGCGCCAGCAGGACCAGCAAGATCGCGTAGTGCCAGGGGACCGAGCCCCAGTAGAGAGTTCGGCTCTCGAGGAACTGTGACGACTGGGAGGACCAGGAGTAGCGATCGACAGAGTAACGGTAGATGCCGACCGCCACCGCGAGGGCCACCGCCACGTAGGGAAATACGCCGAACAGGATCAGATCCATCATGGGTTCAACTCCTTCCGCCGTTAGCTGCCAGCAGCCCAGCTTCGGCTTCGACAGTCTCAGTCAAAAAACTTTGCAAAGCCTCGATCAGTTCCAGATAGGGCTGCTCGGCCGTCAGTCCCTCGGCCAGTTTTACCAGCGCCGGCAGCAGGCCATCGCGGATCAGCTCGTGGCAGCAGTCGCGTTCGGAAACCGTGCCGATAAACCTCAGCAGCGTCGCCAGGTGGTCGGGAAGTTCGCTGCCAAGCTCGAAACCGTGCTGCTGGTAAAGCTGCTGCAAGCGTATCAGCAGCAGCGTCCGTTGCTGGCTCTCACCACAGAGCAGGTAGCCGACATAGGGGTGGCAGACCGGCTGCAGGTCGAAGGTGGCAGTGAACAGCTCTTCCAGCCGGGCCGGTTCCTGATCTGCCAAAAAAGCAGCGAAGCGGTTCATGGGCTTGGCCGCCGTGGACTTGCCCCCCCGTAACAGCGTGACACAGGCGGCTGCCGTCTGCCGGACATGGGTATCGGGATAGCTCAGCAATACCGCGAAGTCTCGGCACAGTTGCTTTTGGTTCTCCAGGGTCAACATCTTCACCACCGCCTTTTCGGCGGACGACGGCTGCCAAAACCCATCCCCTGCTTGTATTCTTCGGGGTCCATTCCCGCTTCGATCGCCTGCTCACGCAGCATCGGCGGCACGACAATCCGCTCCTTGATCCGGGTCAGGGCGGTCATGCGGAAGATCGCCTCGACTGCCTCCGTGCTGACCCCGGCCAGTTCGCAGGCCTTTTCCACTTCGCCGGCCGGCAGATCACCGACGCTCGCCTGACGTCGCTGCAGGCGCACCGCGATCAGCTTGCGGTAGACCGCCTTGACCTCCTCGGCGTTGCCGCCGGCGAACAACCCGGCCAGGTACTGGATCGGCAGGCGGGCCTGTTCCAGGGTGGCGAAGAAATCATCGGCCAGCTGCTGAGTTCCCTGATTCTCTTTGGACAGCACCGGCAACAGCGGCGGCACGTAAAAGAGCATCGGCAGGGTGCGGAACTCGGGATGCAGCGGCAGGGCGACTCCCCACTCCTTGACGAATTTGTAGACTGGTGAGGCCTGAGCGGCCTTGAGCACCTGCTCGGGAACACCTGAAGCACGGGCATCGGCCAGCACCTGCGGGTCATGCGGATCGAGAATGATCTCCCGCTGCGCCGCCGCCAGGTCGCCATCCTCCCGCTGGGCCACCGCTTCGATGCGGTCGGCATCGTAAAGCAACACGCCGAGGTAGCGGATCCGACCGACGCAGGAGTGAAAACAGGCCGGCGCCTCACCGGCTTCTTGCCGCGGGTAACAGAGAATGCATTTCTCCGACTTGCCGGTGGTCCAGCCGTAATAGGTCTTCTTGTAGGGACAGGCCGAGACGCACATCCGCCAGCCGCGACACTTGTCCTGGTTGATCAACACGATACCGTCCTCGCCGCGCTTGTAGATCGCCCCGGACGGGCAACCGGCGACGCAGCCGGCGTTCAGGCAGTGGTTGCAGATGCGCGGCAGGTAGAACATCACCATCTTCTCGATGGCGAACATCTGCGCCTGCTCTTCTGCGCTGAGCTTGATCACGCCGGGATCGTTGGCGGCGTAGATATTGGAGCCGGAAAGATCGTCATCCCAGTTCGGCCCGGCCTCGATCTTTATCGGCTTGCCGCTGACCATCGAGACCGCCCGGGCAGTCGGTTGATCGTCGCCGGCCGGAGCGCTGGTCAGATCACCATATTTAAAAGTGAACGGCTCATAGTAATCGTCCATGGTCGGCAGGGACGGGTTGTGGAAAATCTTCCCCAGCACGCCGCTGCGGCCGCCGATCTTCAGCTTCAGCTCGCCGTTGGCCTTCTCCCACCCCCCCTTGTACTGCTCCTGGTTCTCCCACTTGGTCGGATAACCGGTCCCCGGTTTGGTTTCGACGTTGTTCCACCACATGTACTCGGCGCCCTTGCGGTCGGTCCAGAGGTTCTTGCAGGCGATACTGCAGGTGTGGCAGCCGATGCATTTGTCGAGATGGAAAACCGTGGATACCTGTGCGCGTATGTTCATAATCGTTGTCCTTTACGATCCATGAAGGTAAGTCCCGTAATCATTACAACCAACCGTCGAAACTGGGTTCAGGGTGCCCACGGAAAGGGTGTCTGTCGCCCGGATGGCGACAGTCAAGCCCCAGGGATGGGTTTATGCGGCCCTTGGAGTGGGCATCCTGGGCCCAGTCGGCC
>Ga0102953_1002214_pt1 | contig 11735 bp, 9 predicted proteins | sample SalPon2A_C_D2_MG_FD_78509 | JGI IMG/M metagenome (GOLD analysis project Ga0102953, IMG submission 78509) | Soil microbial communities from South San Francisco under conditions of wetland restoration - Salt Pond MetaG R2A_C_D2_MG | ecosystem: Environmental > Terrestrial > Soil > Wetlands | place... | reverse complement strand
GAAAGCTTTTTTGAGCGCAGCCGTAAAAGCAGAACGGCCCGGTGCAGATGAACCGGTGCCGGCGTCGGGCGTGGAAGCCGGGTTGCCAACCGTTGGACTTATTTCATGAACTGTATCGTCTTGGTTGATCATTGTTCACTTCGACGGGAAATGGCTTCTCCTCTGCTGTAGAGGACTTATGCTTCAGAAAAACGCTGATCCAGTCCTTTCCGCGCAGCATTTAAATCTGGAAGAGATGACGTGGTTTCCCGACGGATAAAAATAGCGCTGAGCTGGTCCTTGTAAATCTCTTTCCAGCCGGTACTTGCCGTGAGCAGCGCGGCCAGTGCGCCGTTGGGAGGAATCAGGCAGAAATTGATCCCGTAGCTTTTCAGCAATGCCATCGCATCAGGCTTCAGCCCAACGATATCGGAATAGTCCGAGAAAACCCACGCCTCCTCGTAAATGTCGCCCCTTCCATCAATAAAGACCTTTTTGGGGGGACCCAGCGCCCAGACCAGATAGCCACCAAACTTATATTCATTAAACATTCGGCCGGGAATGGGGTGCTCCCGAAGATATCGGACCGCCTGAACAGGGTAGTCCCTGGCGATGTTTTTCTGCAGCGTGGATCGGGAAGGAAAGAACAACACCATGGCTATCAGAGCTGCACCCATGAGCACTGCATTTACCACGTGCTGATCGGCCCTGGGTTTGTAAACCGGCGCCCAGCGAGCAAAAAACGCGGCCGCCAACGGCGCAAAGACAATCGCGAACAGAATCGTAAAACGAATGTGCACAAAGGTCAGGTAGACCACAATCAGAAACAGGGCAAACTCTTCCAGCCGGTAGCGCAGCTTAAAGGTCACCTGTGCGACGATAAACCCGAACAGGAGAACCAGCAGCAGCTTGGCCTGCCAGAAGTTTGTGCTAAAGGGTTGCCATTCGAGGATGTCGGCAAAATTGAGGGGCAGAGAAGTTGCAACATTGAGCGGAACCGCAGCGAGCTTTGTCCCGTAAGGTGTGAGAGGAAGGACCGCCACGCTCAGGAGGCCAACCACCTCCATATGGAGCCGTTGTTCCGGACGCCAGCGGACTGCATGGAGACCGCCGGAATCAAAGCTGACAAGGCCGCTCAACCAGTAGAGCCCCAGCACCATAAAGCCCAGAGTGAATGAGCCGTGCGTGTTGACCCAGAGCAGAAAAATCAGGGGCAGCACCCAAAGGCTTTTCTGTTCGCCCAGGCGGAACCGCTCCAGCAATATGAGAGTGAGGATCAGGAAAATATAGCCAATCAACTGGGGACGAAGGGTGAAGCAGAGCGCGGCCATCGGCAACAGGGCGAACGTCGAAAAAAACGCAGCGTATGAGTTCCGGCAGCGCAACCAGGCGAAGTAATAGACCAGAAGGGTAAGGATGCTGGTCAGTATGATGAGCAGCACATCCATTCCGCGCAGGCCGCCCATCCGATAAGCAAGCGCGGTGAGCACATCGCCACCCCATTCATAGGCCACACGGGGCATTCCGTGAACGGTGAACGACCAGGTGTCAACCGTGGGCCAGTGGCCTGTATTGAGAATCATGTCACCGTACTTGAGGTGCCACCATGTGTCCGGGTCCAGTCGCAAGCTGTGGTCAATTCCGAAGTTTGCCGCCACCAGTATGGCGCCCAGAAAGGCAGGGAAAGAGAAGCATTTCTTCAGCAGGGTGACAGACGAAGACTTGGGGCGGGAGGGCACTGCACCGTCCTGATTCGATGTCTCCAGTGCGGCTGGGCGCTGGGGATCAGTCTCGAGGTCTTCTTGAGTGGAAGTTGGCGTGTTATTCGTCATAAGGCAGCGAAGAACCCCGGAACACCTGTGCAGGGCGGCTCAGGGCAAGAGGCAGGCAGCCGCTCGATCAACGGGGGAGTGGTTTCACAGTGGGATGCGTGGCCGCAACTACCCTTATCGTTGAATCCATGAGCTCGAATCATTTTGCGATTCTTTCGGTGACATTGATGACGGAGGGCTTGGTCTGTTCGCTGAAGCCCAGTCGCTCTCTTACGAAATAGAGAGGCCTTCTCTTGGATTCCCCATAGATTCGACCGACGTACTCGCCAATGATTCCCAGGCAGATCAGTTGAACGCCGCCAATGAATAACACGGCAATCAGGGAGGATGTCCAGCCTCTGACAAGATGAGCAGCAAAGAAGTGCGCATACAGGGCGTAAAGAATGCCCAGGATGGCCAGGCCGGAGGCCGCGAAGCCTGTCCAGGTGGCAAGCCGCAATGGCGTAATGGAAAAGGAAAGAATGCCGTCTGTCGCCAGGCGCAACATCTTGAGCAGGGGATACTTGGTGGTGCCTGCAAAACGCGTCGCGCGGGTGTACGGAACCGCCACCTGCGAAAAGCCCAACCAGCTCACCATGCCCCGCACAAACCGGTCGCGTTCCGGCATGGAAAGCAGGGCATCAACGGCGGCACGATCCATCAAACGGAAGTCGCCGGTGTCGAGCGGAATGCTCGTGTCAGACAGACGGTTGATGATGCGGTAAAAGGCCTTGGCCGTCCAGAGCTTGAAGGCCGATTCTCCCGGACGGTCACTTCGAACTCCGTAGACGACGTCGTACCCCTCATGCCACCGGGCAAGGAATTCGCCAATCACTTCCGGTGGGTCCTGCAGGTCGGCGTCGATAATCACTACAGCATCGCCTGAGGCGTGCTCCAGACCAGCCGTAATGGCCACTTGATGGCCGAAATTTCGGGACAGCCGGACGACCCGTACACAATTGTCGCTTGCCTGCACTTCCCGCAGAACCGCCGCCGTACCGTCCGTGCTGCCGTCATCGACATAAACGATTTCAAAACAAGTAGTTGCATCCCGAGAAGAGGCTTTTAGTTCACTGACGGCTTGCGGCCTGAGATCCGGCGTGGAGCAACGGACCGTGCCTGCCGATTCCAGCGCCGTTGTGAGACGCCGATGGGTTTCCCGAAGACCTTCTTCCTCGTTTTTGCACGGCACCACTATCGAAAGCAGGGCCGCCCGCCCCTGGGCAGCAGACGTGGGAGGAAGCGATCCTTGTACTCGAGGGCGTTCGAAGAATGGATGACTCATTTTGGACCCCCATGATGACGAAACTCTTCTGCCCGTTGCCACCGGTGGGCTGCATCAGCCGGTGACAAACAATGCTATGTAGCAAGTCACGGGCCAATTGACGCTGGTTCGGAGCAGAAGGGCAAATTAGCGGGTTATCTGATTAATTATTGCCGAGTGCACACGAGGATACAGGTATTTTATGGCAGCAAAATCGAGCTAACCTCTTGTAGATCAATGAGTCTTGATATCTGCCGGAGACAGGCCGTGCCCCAAACTGTCACCAGAAGTAGACAGGCTTACTGGGAATTCTAAAGCTTAAAAAGGGCAATATTCGCGGCTATTGCGCGTGAAACGGCTTCTCAGGAGGGAGTTTCAATGACGAAGTGGAGAGGGAAGCCGTCCTCTTGGTCTGTGCCCGGAAAAGGACGGCTTCCTATGATGAAAAGGCTGGAGGCAACGCCTCCGAATTGCCGGCTATTGAATCAGCCGTACAGGGATGGGAGAGGTGCCACCGCTTGAAACTGTTGTTCCCCCCGTTCCTCCGGTACCGCCGGTGCTGCCGCCGCCAGCGCCCGCGGCACAGGAAGAAACGTTCATGACGTAGGATAAGACATTGCCATTGTTGGACCCATCTTCGTATTCGACGAATAGCTGGATAAACCCAATTACATTTACAGTTACTGACGAAGGGCACGAGTTTCCAGGACACAGGACATTTCCGTCATATACCGGGATGGTGACAATTGAGTCGGAAGTGTCGGTTGTTTGTCCTGCCAATCCGTAGGGGTTGTTTGTGCCTCCGGTAATCGTCCATGTTACCGGATTAAAAAGGTCCATGCCCACTGGATTGGTTTTACTTCCACCCTGATGAATGAGGCAATCAACCCCCTGCTCAGTTGGCCCCACCATGTTGCCGGTAATGGGCTGGACCTGCTGTTGGCCACAGACGACCGTACTCTGATTGCAGCACTCGATGTTCTGGCGATAAAGCGAACCACTGGAAGGACCTCCGCCCCCATTCGTGCTTGCACACGAGGGGCACTCGGAGGGTACTGATCCTACAGGGAGAAATACGGGCCAGAATTTGCCAGCCGCTGCGGTAGCGCCGCTGGTGGGGTCGCCTGGTTTAATAGTGATCACTTCACCCTGGACTCCGCCGGAAGAGACCGGGCCAGGATTCTGAATATCGCCCGTGGTGGAGTTGATAAAGGGCTGGTAATTACCGGAGCAATTAGGATTGCTTGGTGATCCTGGGTGGTCCTGGTCGCAGTTGGGCAGCAGCCATGGTTTCAAGCACTTGGCGCCTATGTTGGTGCTTGACCCGGAAGGATTGAAGGCTTCCGCTTTGGCTGAGGCCGAGACGTTGGCGGTGTCGATGCCAAATATTTTGACAAAGAAAGTGGGCATGGCGTTGCCGTGGCTTGTATTGCGTGCGGCCACCACTTTGATTTGGGGATCGTTGGTGTCCTGGACGGGAAAAGTGATGTCCGAGTCCTTGATACCCGGGCTGACACCGGCGATCAGGTTCTTGTTTCCAACGGCTTCGGCCCTCTGCCGGGCAAGCGCCATGCAGGAGCCTGAGATTGTCCCGCCTGTATCCGATGTACACCCTGAAGTCACAAGGGACTGAGCGCCCGCAAGCGCTGCCGCGTCCGCGGCACGCTGCGCCTGGCTGCGACCGACATAAAGTGAGGCGAGGTCAACGCCCAGCCCTGCCATTCCCAGAACAAAGATCATGCCCACTGCGATCAGCACAATGCTGACGCCACGCTCGTTAGGGCGTATTCCGGTCAACTTGTCGCATGCGCTCATAATATCCTGCTCCTAATGGTTAAGAAGGGTTGGCCATCGTGGCATCAGTCTCGATACGGATGGGGTCGGTGAAGGTTGAATTCGGAACTAACAGTTTGATGACCTTGTCGAAACCAAACGTCCAGTTGTAGGGGTAGTAGAGTGTTACGCGAGTGGAACGGACCGTTACCAAAGTGCCGTCGTTGGGGTTGGTATATGTAACCAGCACGTTGCGTTCAATTTTCAATCCGTAGTTAACCCCACCACTCGTCGTGTAGTAGGTTCCGACGCTTGTCGGGGAAGGGGTCCAGCTCAAGGTGGTGCCAATGAATGAGGTATTAATCCCTGCATCCTGCAGGTAGGTTGTGACGTCATCATAGATGTCTTGAACCGACGGCGGGTTACTCCCAGTGGTATCGGTCGCACTTTCGGAGCCGCCAATCCGAGCACCCTCGCGGACGGCGTTGGCGAGCTTCTGCTTGATGTTGTAGGCATGCGAAAAGTCGAGCAAGCCCACCACCATCACCAGAATGATAGGAAGTGCCAAAGCGAATTCAAGAAGCTCCGCGGCTTCCGTCTCCCTCACGCGCCTGGCAACCTTGGATGCCGCTTCGGATGACAAACTTCGCAGCTTCGTTGCCAGATCCGAAATGGTGCACAACACCTGCTGGTTCAAAGTGGTTTTGCTCCTGGAGTTGGATATTGACACGGACCCTTGCTCCTCCCCCCTCAATAGCTGGTTCCTACGGGGCACGTTGCAGGCTGGTTTTCCAGCCGCATCTGAACCGTTGTTGAAAGGTTGACAGTTGAAAAGTTGACGCTGGTGAAGGGAAGCGAAAAAGTATAGGGGTACTCGAAAGTAATTCGTACACCACAGATGTGGGGCACCGTATCGTTGGGGTCGAGCTGGACGTAGGTGATCGAGGGGTTGATGAGGTTTGGAGGTATTCCGCTGGAAGGTATGCTGCCGGAGCCTCCGGGAATCAGATTCGCCGAATCGAGGACAGGGTCGACGAAATTCGTCCAGATATCGGAGGCGGTGTAGGGGGCGGCTCCAGGACAATACGTCGAGTCAGCGCAGGGAGTCAGCACTGCAGCTTTGGCGCCCTCTCTTGCCGCCCGGGTAATGGTCTGATAGACGTTCCAGGCACGGCCGAAGCTGATGATCCCCAGCAGCAGCATCAGAAGTAAAGGTATAACCACAGCTGCTTCAACCAGTTCAGCTCCTGACTCTTCTTTCCAGTTTGTAACCAGTCGGACACTAAAACGCTTAATCAGTGTCCTTGGCAAATGACACATGCGCCCCCATTCTACCCCTCCAGCGTAGAGCATAATGCAATATCCCCTTTAAATAGACTCGCTTCGTCCCTACGCCTTAATACACAAGTGCAAATCGCTTGCCATAAATGCCTTGCAAGTGGCCAAAATGGCCCAAGTCTTCTCAGAATTCTCGTAATATTAGTATCCATAAACTTACCTATTGTCAATAGGGTAAACGCCTTAGGCAGTCGCGTCGGCTTAACTGCAAATGTGCAGCAATAGCGCCTATTCGCCTGTCTTTAAGCCCGAATCTGCTGGAAGGTCGGCAACATCTCGAACGGTTTTCGGGTGTTGGCGATGGTTTCGCCCAGTTGCTCAATTCTCCCCTCTGGCATGTTGCCCAGCAGCAGTGCGGCGCGCTTGAGGTAATCAATCCGCTCCGGGACAAGCCCCATAAGCCTGGCGCAAGTAGCGTCTACGGCGACCGGATCGTCCCCGGCCACCAGCACTCCTGATGCCTTGGGCTTTCCCTGGATGGGTCCGTTGCCTTCCATGCCCACGATGCCGTCTACGATGGCAAAATCCGGCCGGACCGTGCTGTTAATGTCCAGAATGGACTTGCTGATACCTGCCCAGTGCAGCACATTCTTGGGCCACCCATAACAACTTCCGGGAACAATGCCAAACATGTTCTTGAGGGCCAGGGTGACTCCAACCCAGTGGTGGGTTTTCATCTTGGGCATTGAAACCACAAAATCAGCCGCCAGGACCGCCCTTGGCAAGCATAGGGACTTGAGCCTGGAGGCGTGCGTGCGAGTGCTAACCTGTGAAACTTCATCAGTATTCAAGTCGACAAACGCCCGGTCCAGCGGTCCCAGATAGTCTCTCATGCGCAGTTGTTCCAGGATTCCTTCCGTATCACGCTCGTGTCCCGGGCCTTCGGCAACCACCACGGATTTTGCCCCCAAACGCAGGAACGCTTCCCGTGCAGCCCGGATGACCACGGGGTGGGTGTTGATCATCCCTTCCATGTCGGGTTCGACGAAATTGGGTTTCAGGAGGACGGATTTGTCTCGCACGGGCGGCCGGAGCTCCTGCAACGTTTCCCAAAGGATTGCTTCTACGTCGGCCTCATAGTTTGGAACACTCCTGATGGCCACTGCCGAGGGCGAGCGGTTGAAAGGCGGTACCAGGCGTGTGTTGGAATAACTCATATCGCGTCCCGGGACTGTGATGGTGAACCCAGCCAGCAGGGAAGATCGTTGAGGGCAAGCGAAGCCCACGCAATAGCCGGAACGCTTTGCAGGAATTGATTGTTGCTGTAAAAAGCGCCCAGTTTGAGTTCAATGGCTTCCGCCGTCCGGCCATAAACTCTTAGGCAAAGATGGGCCAGCGCCAGGGATGCAGGACTGCGAAGATTCTGGCAGCGCTGATGTAACCATTCCACGCCTTCCAGGGTTGCGGCGTGGTCTTGATGATTTCTCAAAGCAAGCAGGGCCCATACGGTCGGCGAAATCCGGGGGACGCCGGGAACTCCGTAAACCAGGGGATTTCCTGCATTCCAGCCGCCTCCGGGGCAGGCACGGTCATAGAGCATCTTTTCACCCAGTTCAATTCGCCTGGTGGCCTGGGAAGGGCGCGTCCCGGGCGTGATGTTCTGGAGCAGGATCAGGGCATATGCTGTAGGTTCCACCCAGCTTGCCGTGTTGGGTGTCCAGCCCCATCCCTGAAGTGAATGGTCCTGGTGAACTGCAGAGTCTTCCTTATGCTGCCGGTGCCGCAGGCGCCATAAAAGATTACCTTCTGCCGGCCATGTTTCGCAAAGCCACTTTGTTCCCTGGTTGACGGCGTCCTGCGATGGGATTTTCAGGCTGACGAACGCGAGGCAAGCCAGCGCGGTCACCCAACACCCTGGTTCCTTGCCGGAACTGGTGGGCCATGCTCCTCTTCTCATCTGTGCTTGCTGCAGCCAGTTGGACGCGGAAGTGAGTGTTTTGCCCGATGATTCTTCAAGCACCTGAAGGGCAAGAACAGCCCAGGCAGTAGGCTCGGTGGCGCTTGGGAGTCCGGGCCGGTAACCCCACCCGCCGTCCGCGTTTTGAGCGCGTCGCAGTAAATCTGCAAAGAACTCATGGGAAGGGGTGAGAATGTCGCGCTCCTGATGCGAAAATGCGTATAAGTCAATGCCTGCGGACATTCCTGATACCCGGGATCGGAGAGGTTACATGATGTGTTCTTGTGAGGGAGACTCTTGCGCCTCCACAATTCCCAGTTCCCCGTCGTCCATCTGAATCTGTAATTGATTGATCAAGCGGTGCAAATATCCACGTGCCACTCCCAACGTGCGGGCTGCATCGACCTTGCGTCCTCCGCACTCGCGGAGAGTCCTCAAAATAAGGCGCCGCTTGAAGTCGCGAACTTCGTCTTCATAGGAACGCCCAACGGTGGCTTCCTCAAAATCACCCCGAAGGCTATTAGGCAGATGCCAGGTTTCAATGGCGGGGCCTTCAGCCATTACCACCGCGTGCTGAACCGCGTTTTCAAGCTCCCGGACGTTTCCGGGCCATTGATATTCCTCCAGCGCGTGGATCGCCAGAGGTGAAAACCGGGTTGGGTTTTTCCCGAACTGTTGTGCGAACCGTTGCAGGAAGTGCTGAGCCAGAATTGGAATTTCGTCACGGCGATCACGGAGGGCTGGAATCTGAATTTGCACTACGTTCAACCGGTAAAAGAGATCTTTCCTGAACTTTCCCTCTTCCACCATGGCTTCAAGGTTCCGGTGCGTGGCGCAAAGAACCCGCACATTTGCTTCAACGGGTGTATTGCTTCCCAGCCGCTCGAACGACCGTTCCTGAAGCACCCTCAGCAGCTTGGATTGCAGGCCCAGTGGCAGATCGCCAATTTCGTCCAGCAGGAGTGTTCCGCCATGGGCTGCTTCAAACCGACCGCGGCGCGTTGTGATGGCGCCGGTAAAGGCGCCCTTTTCGTGGCCGAAAAGCTCATCGTCCACCAGCGTTTCCGGCAGATTTGCGCAGGAAAATGCTACCAGAGGACCGTTGGCGCGAGGGCTGATGCGATGAATCGCGCGGGCCAGAAGTTCTTTACCCGTGCCGGTCTCTCCGTTGATCAGAACGCTGACATCGCAGGGGCCAACCTTGCGGGAGGTTTCGAATACCTGGTGCATGGCCTCAGACGTTCCCAGCATTTCTCCAAAGCGCCCTGCCGAGAGATCACGGGAACGGAGTTCCGCCAGCTCCTTTTCTATTCGTCGAAAGCGGCATGCACGCCGCAGAAGGAGCCGCAGGTCCGCCATGTTCGGCGGGCTTGAAAGCGTGTCGTAGGCGCCATTCTCGATGACGGTCCGCGCGAGGCTGTCGTCGGAGTCGCCCACAATGGCAATCATGGGCGTGGAGGAATCGAGCTTCTTGATCTCATCCATCAAATGGAGAGTTGCTTCGGCGCTCTCTTCTTCTCCACTGTCGTGAAGATCCAGCAGGATGACGTCACACCATGCCTGTTCTGCCGGAGTTACTTCAAGATCATTCTGTTCGCTGGTCCGGACTTCGTAGCCAGGTCCGAGGGCTCTGGTGACAACTTCCGCAAAAGGACCGTCTGAACTGTGAAACAACACCCGGATAGCTTGCTCACACATCAGCTATACCCCGCTCTCCTGGCAGCTTGGGATCATCTGCCAACCGTACATCACGTGTAGTCGCAAATGCACAGTGTCCAAGTAGTAAATTTCATGGCTTCTGCTGTCCCCCCCCAGTGCAGAATTTTTACTGCAATTGTAGCGCGCTGGCAATGGTACTTAAGTACGATGTTAAAACTCTAATAAAACTCACTTGCTAATTCGCTTCAGTGAAATCGGGGCAATCATGGCATGAGAAAGCTTGATTAACAAGTTTAAGGTATCAAAACAACTACAAGAAAAATAATATCTTAGCAGGCTATCGGGTCGGCCCTTTGCGGAGCTGTTTGAACGGAGGGGCTTTCCCACTAGCGGCAAGAATACCACAAACTCAGGCGTTCCGTACGGGGAATTTGGCCATCTCGCGGATTACCTCTATTCTCGAAAGCCCTCAGGTTCCACGACCTCGCCAAAACGTAGTACCTATTTAGTAATTCGACTGCCCACAGCGCGAGAAAGAGGCTTAATTCGCGGTATCCGGGGCAGAAATTAACCCCCTGCCATAAGCTCCTGTCACATTATTGTGTTAGCTGGGTCACAGCGAGCGCTTTTCCCTTGTGATATTGCTCACGTGCGAGGCGGATTTGCAAGTGACATCCTCTTTGGCTACCCGGTTTATTTGAGGAGCGACCATCATGAAGGAAACCCTTCGTTTCAAACTTAATGGGAAATCCAAGAGCCTGGAAGTTGATCCCAGTCGTAAGCTTTTGTGGGTTTTGCGCTACGACCTGAAACTTACCGGTCCCAAGTACGGTTGCGGAGAAGCCCTTTGCGGGGCCTGTACGGTGATCGTAGACCGTCAGGTGGTGCGGTCGTGCTCAATTCAAATGAAAGACGTGGCAGGCAAAGAGATTACCACCATTGAAGGACTGGAACAAAACGGCAAACTGCATCCCTTGCAGGAAGCTTTTGTGCAGCATGATGCCTTGCAATGCGGATATTGCACACCGGGCATGATCATGAACGCCTACGGCCTGCTGCTGAATAACCCACGACCTTCACGCAGCCAGATTATCGAGCAGATGGAAGGTAATCTTTGCCGCTGCGGAGCGCATGTGCGCATTGTGGCTGCCATCGAGACAGCCGCCCGGCAAATGGGAAGGAGTGCGTGATGAATACCCTTGAGGAAAAGCCCCGGCCACTTGAAGAAGAAAACCTGGAACTGAATTTCAGCGACATAACGTCCGATCCCGGCCCGGCTTTCCCGCTCAACCGCCGCGACTTCCTCAAGCTGGTGGGTGGAGGAATCCTTGTCTTCTCCACGGTTCGCTGTTCACGGGCGCAGGAGGGCGGGCGCCGCGCCGGCCATGCCCTTCCTGAAGATTTCAACGCCTTTCTCCGGATTGGCGAAGACGGCAAAGTCACTGGCTATACAGGAAAGATCGAGATGGGCCAGGGCGTCATCACTTCGCTGGCACAGATGCTGGCGGATGAACTGGACGTTCCATACGATTCCGTCCACATGGTGATGGGCGATACGGCCCTCTGCCCGTGGGATCGCGGCACCTTTGGCTCGATGACCACGCGTTTTTTCGGCCCTCCTTTCCGTGCCGCCGCCGCTGAAGCCAAGGCCGTGCTGGTGGAACTTGCATCTGAAAAGCTTGGCGTGCCGAAAGACCGGCTGAAAACCCGGGACGGCGCCGTCCATGTGGTGGGAGGCAGCAGAAAAATCACCTATGCCGAGCTCACCAAGGGGAAAAAGATACTGCGGCACGTGAAGGGCGCAACGGTCGAGTCTCCTGCTGACTTCACCATTGTGGGAAAACCCGAAATCAGAGTAGACGGTATCGCCAAAGTGACCGGCGGGGCCCATTATGCCGGTGACATCAAGCAGCCCGGTATGCTGTGCGCGCGCATTCTGCGGCCACCGGCTCACGGCGCCAGGTTGACCAGCGTTGATACTTCCGGAGCAAAGGAAATCGATGGAGTGCAGGTG
>Ga0102953_1002212_pt1 | contig 11737 bp, 8 predicted proteins | sample SalPon2A_C_D2_MG_FD_78509 | JGI IMG/M metagenome (GOLD analysis project Ga0102953, IMG submission 78509) | Soil microbial communities from South San Francisco under conditions of wetland restoration - Salt Pond MetaG R2A_C_D2_MG | ecosystem: Environmental > Terrestrial > Soil > Wetlands | place... | reverse complement strand
CGGCCAGCTCGAGCGCGTCGGGGTTGAGCTCGATCACCGCGTTCAGGCTGGGGCCGGAGCGGTCGATGCCGTCCACCCGCGTCAGGTACCCCTCGGCCAGCTCCCGCGCCAGGACCTCCCCCGCCTCCAGCGCGCGGCGCATGTCCGCGATGCCGCCGTCCAACACGTCCAAGGTCGTTCCCTCCGCCGGGCCCCTCCACAAGGCCCTCCATCACGCTCCCGACAGGCCGCGTCCGGGGGGTAGCCTACCCCGGAGAAACGGCCGTCGGGGCGTCGGGGGCGTAGCATGACGCCGAAGGGGGACCGAATTACCGTGACGGAGACGAGGGCAAGGCAGACCGGCCCCGCTGCGGCGGCGCCGCGCCGGGTGGCCGTCACCGGGCTCGGCGCCATCACCCCCATCGGCTGGGGCGCCGAGGCGTTCCACCGGGCCCAGCTCGCGGCCGCCAGCGGGGTGCGGACCATCACCCGCTTCGACGCCTCGGACCTCGCCGTGCGCATCGCCGGCGAGGTCGACCTCGATCCCGCCGAGGTGGTCGGTCGGGAGGCCGTGCGGCGGCTCGACCGCGCGTCGGCGTTGGGCCTGGCGGCCGCCGCCATGGCCCTCGAGGACGCCGGCCTGGACGCCGCCCTCGCCCGCGAGGACAGCGACCGCGGCCGCTGGGGCGCCGCCATGGCCACCGCGCTCGGCGGCATGGAGAGCCTGCAGGAGACCCTGGAGCGCGCCGCGCGGCGCGGCCTGGGGCGCATCGATCCCTTCTTCCTCTCCAAGCTCATCGGCAACACGCCGAGCGCGCACGTGGCCATGCGCTACGACCTGCACGGCCCCATGATCAGCCCCTCCAGCGCCTGCGCCACCGGTACCGACGCCCTGGGGCAGGCCTTCCGCGCCGTGAGGGACGGTGAAGCCGAGGGGATGGTGGCGGGCGGCACGGAGGCCCCCATCAGCCCGCTGATCGTGGCGGCGCTCGCCGGGATGGGCGCGTTGTCGCGCCGCAACGACGATCCCCGAACGGCCAGCCGCCCCTTCGACCGGGAGCGCGACGGCTTCGTGCTCGGCGAGGGCGCCGCTGCGCTGGTGCTGGAGTCCTTCGAGCACGCCCGCGGGCGCGGCGCCCGTATCTACGCCGAGGTCCTCGGCTACGGCCGCAGCGGCGACGCCTACCACGTCACGCAACCCGACCCCAGCGGCCGCAGCGCCGCGCTGGCCATGCAACGCGCGCTCGCCGAAGCCCGGCTCGAGCCCGACGCCATCGACTACGTCAATGCCCATGCCACCTCCACGCCGCTGGGCGACGCCGCCGAGGGTCGCGCCATCCGTAGCGCGTTCGGTCCTCACGCCGCACGCCTGCTGGTATCGTCGACGAAGTCCATGACGGGCCACATGGTCGCGGGTTCCGGCGCCGCGGAAGCGATCGCGTCGATCCAAGCGCTCCAGAGCGGCATCGCACCCCCGACCATCAACCAGCACGAACCGGATCCCGAGGTGGGGCTGGACGTCGTCGCCAACGTCCCGCGCGAGGCGGAGCTGAGGCGGGCGCTCTCCAACAGCTTCGGGTTCGGCGGCCACAACGCGGCGTTGGTCCTGGCACGTCTGTAGAGGCAGGCCCCGGCCCATGGAGGGTGGGCGGGATACGGCGGCTGTCGCGGAGCCGCCCGACCGAGTCCGAGGGCGATGGAAGGAGCGGTGAGCGATCATGGAGTTCCTCTCGAAACGGTTCGGAGCTTGGATGACGCCGCAGACCGCCGAAGCGTTCATCGCTTCCGGCGCCTGGACGGACGAGTCCTGGTGCGACGTGCTGGAGGCCGCCGCCCGCGAGGCGCCGGACGCCGAGGTGCGCGACGACGAGGAGGCGCTGACCCTCGCCGAGCTCCACCGGCGCGTGCTGGCGCTGGCCGGCAGCCTGCGCGAGGAGGGCATCCAGCCCGATGAGCGCGTGGCCGTGCACCTGCCGAGCTGGAACAGCCTGGTGGTGGCGCTCTTCGCCCTCAACTACATCGGAGCGGTACCGCTGGTGGTGCAGACGCCCTTCCGAGAGCGCGAGGTGCGCTACGCGGTGGAGCTGACCGGCGCGGTGGCCTACGTCGGCCCCGGCAAGTACCGGGCCTACGACCACCAGACCATGGCCCGCAAGCTCGCCTCGGAGCTGGACAGCCTGCGCCTCACCATCGGCGTCGGGCCGGGCGCCGACGGGGCCGACCGCTCGCTGGAGGGTCTCGTGGAGCGAGGCCGCGGCCGCTTCCGCGCCGAGGACTTCGCCGCCACCCGCCCCGAACCTGGCGACCCGGTGATGGTGATGTTCACCTCGGGCACCACCGGCCGTCCCAAGGGCGTGACGCTGATGCACGGCAACACCCTGTTCTGCGCCCGCGCCTACGCCGAGCGCATGCCCATCTCGCCCGGGAGCAACGTGCTGATCGTGGCGCCCATCTCGCACCTCACCGGCCTGGGCGTGGGCGTGATGCTGTCGCTGTACCAGCGGTCCGGCTGGACCGTCGTCGACACCTTCACGACGGAGCGCGCCTTCGACCTCATCGGCAGGACACGGCCCGAGTTCATGGTGGCGGCGCCGCCCCACATCCTCCACCTGTTGAGGCGGCCCGAGCTCGACAGCGTCGACTGGTCCAGCCTGCGCGCCGCCGTGTACGCCGGGGCGCCCATCCCCGAGACGAAGTTGCGCGAGTGGGTCGAGCGCACCGGCTCCTGGGCGATGGTCTTCTACGGCTGGACGGAAGGCTTCGCGGCCACCATGTCGAGCCTCGCGGACCCGCTGGAGGTGGTCGCCACCACCGTCGGCCGGCCCATCCCGGGAGTCACCTTCAGCCTGCGCGACGACTTCGGTGCGGAGGTGCCGGACGGCCAGCCGGGCGAGGTGTGGGCCAGGGGTCCCAACTTCGCCGCGGGCTACTTCATGCGGCCCGAGGCCACGGAATCGGCCTTCACCGAGGACGGCTGGTTCCGCGGCCGCGACGTGCTGACCCGGCTCCCGGACGGCAACTACCGCTACCTGGCGCGCGCCGACGACATCATCAACCGCGGCGGCGAGAAGATCGACCCGCGGCAGGTGGAGGAGGTCATCGTCGGCCATCCACGGGTTCAGGAGGTGGTGGTGGTCGGCCTGCCCGACCCCAAGCTGGGCGAGCGCGTGTGCGCCTGCATCACGCCGCCCGACGGCGACGACGGCGACCCCCTCACCCTCGACGAGCTGCGCGAGCACCTCCGGGCCAGCGGCATGGCGCGCTTCATGTGGCCCGAGAAGCTGGTCACGCTGGAGGAGCTGCCCACCACGTACAGCGGCAAGGTCCAGCGTTACGTGCTGCGGGAGCGCTTCGCGGAGGCGGCGGACTGAGCGGGCCCGCCGGGTAGACATCGAGGAGAGCCATGGCTGAGGTGACGCGTCGCGCAGCGGCGCCCGGGCCGCCGATCTGGCGTCTGACCCTGCTGGGCGAGGCCGTCACGCTATGGGGCCGCGAGTCGCGCTGGCATCCGGGCGCGGCGGCCGCCGTACTCCTGGCGTATCTCGCCGTCGAGGGTGCGACGCCGCGCGAGCGCCTGGCCGGGTTGCTGTGGCCGGAGCGTCCCGAAGCGCGCGCCCGTGCCAATCTCCGGCAGCTCCTGCTGCGCATCCGAGCCGCGGCGCCCATCGTCGACGGCGACCCCTTGCGTTTGGCGCCCGACGTATGGGTGGACGTCCGCGCCCTCACCCCAGACGCGCTCGCCGGCCGCGCAACCGGCAGGCTCCTGGCAGGGCTCGATGCGTCGCGTTGGCCCGGGCTGGCCGAGTGGCTGGAGGACAGGCAGGGAGCGCACGAGGCCCGGGTCCGCCGCGCGCTGGTGGAGGCCATCGCGGCGGCCCGCGAGCGGCGCGACCTGGCCGCGGCGGCGGTGGCGGCGGAGCGGCTGTCGCGGCTCGACCCTTGGTCCGAGACAGCCTGCCGCACCGTCATGGAGGTGGCGCTGGCGCAGCAGGAACCGGCAACCGCGCTGCGCGCCTACCGGAGGTTGCGGCGCGCGCTGGAGCAGGAGGTCGGGACCGAACCTGGCGTGGAGACCGTCGCGCTCGCCCGCCGCGCCGCCAGGGCCGCGGGACGGGCGCAGCTCGAGCCTGCGCAGGCGGGCGGTGACAGCCGACGCGTCGCGCGCCGCGCCGAGAGCGGCGGCTGGCTGCGAGAAGGCGCCGAGCTGCTGCTCCAGACGGCCGAAGGCCTGGACGACGGGCCCGAGCTGGCCCGCGTGCTCACGGAGCTGGCGTGGCTCGAGCACCGCCTCGGCTGGAACCGCCGTGCGCGAACGCACGCGCAACGTGCCGTGGCGCTTCCCGGCGGCAACGTCGGCGGCGGTGCGCCGGAGGAACTCCCCCGGGCGGACGCCTGCTTCGTGCTCGGTTCGCTGGCATGGGCGACCGGGGATCTCGCGGCGGCGCGCGACCGCTGGGGCCAGGCGCTGCGCTCGCTCCGGCGCGGCGACCGGGCCGCCCGTCTCCGGCTCAGCCTGGACCTGGCGCTGGTGGAGGATGCGCTCGAGCGACCCGAAGTCGCCAGGCGGCACTACGTAACGGCCCTGGAACTGGCTCGCGAGCTCGGGGACCGCCCGGCCGAGGCCAAAGCGCTCAACAACCTCGGCGTGCAACTCGCACGCGAGGGGCGTCCGGCCGACGGCATGACGCTGCTGCTGCGCGCCCACGCCATCGCCCGTGAACGCCGTGATCGCCTCCTCGAAGGGTACGTCCTCGACAGCATCGCCAGGGCCCGCATGGCAGCCCCGACGGGCGCGTCAGGCGAGCTTGCCGCGGCGCGGGCGGCCGCGGCCCGCGCGGCGTCCATCGCCATGGATGCCGGCGACGTCCGGCTGCAGATCGAAGCCTTCCTCACCCTCAGCCGGGTGAGCGTCACCGAAGGCAACGCCGCCGCCGCGCGGCGCTTCGCCGAGGCCGCGTTGGCGCGGGCGGAAGCGGCCGGATGGAAGCCACTGGCGGCGTCTGCGCGGGAGCATCTGGTCAGCGCGGGCGGCGGCAGCATGGACGTGACGCCGGCGTGACGCCCGGCGATGCACGCTGACATCGGAAGGAGGGAATGCAAGTGGCCAAGCTGCTGAGATGCCGCGACGTAGGGTTCGACTGTGACGCGGAGGTCCGCGCCGAGAACGAGGAGGATCTGCTGCGCATGGTGGCCGAGCACGCGCGCGAGGTCCACGGGCTCGAAGACGTGGACGACGCCACCGTGCAGAAGGTGCTGGCGTCGGTCCGCAACGAGTGAGCCACGGGGTCAGCGCTCGACCGCATGGCACGTACATGGGCCGCCGACCTCGAGGTCGGCGGCCCTTCTCGACGCCGTTGCGCGGCGCTAAGCGTCGTCACCGGCGGCGCGCCAGGCTGCGGTTCCCGAGGGGCGAAGGTGGGAGAGGCGCTGCGCGAAGGCGCGGATGCGGGAGGCAAGGCGGACGTGGCGGGAATCGGACCCGTTGGCTGCGGCCGTGCGGGCCAGGCGCCGCCGTGCGGCGGCGCGGATGAGGTCGTTCGTCTGGTCCTTGGCGATGCGGGTAGCGAGCATGTGGTTCGTCATCTTCGTCCTCCCTCTCCTTCACCTGAGGTCCTTGCGATTGAGGACATTTCAGCGCACAGGCCGGCGCCGCTGGTCACCGCGGGCGCGACCGCGAAGGTGACAGGAGGGTGACAGGAGGGTGACAACGAACCGAGCAAGCCAACGCGCCGGCTGCCAGCGAACGTGACGGGCAGTGCTACAATCGCGCCCACAGGCGGAAGCAGGGACTCTCTGGGGACGGGTGAGCGTGGACACCTCACACGAAGACGCACTCTTCGGGCACTGGCTGCGGCGCCGGCGGAAGAGCCTGGACCTCACCCAGAAGGAGCTCGCCCGGCGCGTCGGCTGCTCCCCCGCCACCATCCGCAAGCTCGAAGCCGACGAGCGGCGGCCCTCCAAGCACGTCGCAGCCGCCATCGCCGGCATCCTCGGCGTGCCCGATAGCGAACGCGACGCCTTCGTGCGGTTCGCCCGCACCGGCTGGGCGGCTGCGCCGCCCGAGCACCCGACGCCCGACCTGGAACGGCCGTGGCTCGGCGGTAGGCACGATGGGCGGGCCGGCGCCGCGCCCGCACCGGCGACCGCCGCGGATGTCCCTGGGGCAACGGCGGGCCCGGACGCGGCTCGGGCAGGCGCAAAGGCCCAGGCGGTCGCGGAGCAGGCAGGGGGCGGTAACAGGACCACCGGAGCGGGGGCTGGTGCCGTGCCGCTCACGCCGCCGGCACCGGATGTGCCACCCGTCCCGCGAGCCACCACCACCCGCTTCCTGGCGCGCGAGGCTGAGCTGGCCAGGCTGGGCGCCGCGCTCGAGGCCGCCACCTCCGGACGCGGCGGCGTCATCCTGCTCGCGGGCGAGGCCGGCCAGGGCAAGACCTCGCTGATGACGGCCTTCGCAGCCCGGGCCCTCGCCGCGCACCCGCACCTGCTGGCCGTCAGCGGAACCTGCAACGCCTACACCGGCCGCGGGGACGCCTTCGCCCCGTTCCGGGAGGTGCTGCGAGAGCTCACCGGCGAGGCGCCCCCATCGACCGACGCGCCCGAGTACGATGCCGCGCTCCGCACCAGGCTGACCGGCTTCGCCCCGCGCGTGGTGGCGGCGCTGCTCGAGCGCGGCCCGAACCTCCTCGACACCTTCGTCCCTGCCAGCCTCTTGCGGGAGCCGGCCGGCGCCGGCGCCGGACCGGCACCTTCGACAACGGCGGCGCCACCAGTCCTCGACCTGGGCGCCGCCGCGAGCGGGAACGCCGCGCTGCGAGCGGAGGCCGTCGCGGTGCTGGCCCGGGTGACCGCCGAGGCTCCGTTGCTGTTGCTTCTCGACGACCTGCAGTGGGCCGACCCCAGCTCGCTGGAGCTTCTCCTGCAGCTGGCGCGGCTGGCACCGCGTCTGCGTCTCCTGGTGGTGGGCGCCTTCCGGCCCGAAGGCGCGCAGCCCGAGGACGCCGCCGGAGTCAACCGGCTCGCGCCTACCGTACGCGAGCTGGAGCGGCTGTTCGGCGATCCGGTGGTGGACCTCGGACGCGCCGACGCCCGCGCGTTCCTGGAGGCCTGGATCGATGCCGAGCCCAACGACCTGGGGCCTGCCTTCCGGGACGCGCTGTGGCGCCAGACGGGCGGTCAGCCGCTCTTCACCGTCGAGCTGCTGCGCAGCATGCAGGCGCGCGGAGACCTGGTGCGCGACGGGCAGGGGCGCTGGGTGGAGAGCCCGGAGCTGCGCTGGGACACCGTCCCGGGCCGCGTCGCGGGCGCCCTCGGGGAACGCGTCGCCCGGCTCGACGCCACCGCAGCGCGCGTGCTCCGCGTGGCCGCCATCGACGGGGAGGTCTTCACCGCCGAGCTGGTCGCGCGCGTCCTCGACCTCGCGCCGATGGACGTGGCCCGCATGCTGGACGAGGAGCTCGACCGCACGCACCGGCTCGTTGCCACGCTCGACGTGCGCCGCACGGCGGACGGACAGCGCGTCTCGCGGCATCGCTTCCGTCACAACCTCATTCAGCGCTACGTGCTCGAGCAGGTCGGTCCGAGCGAGCGCAGCTACCTCCACGAGGCCGTCGCCGAGGCGAGCGTGGCGCTCCTGGGGAACGAGGCGGACCCGCTGGCGGTCGCCTATCACTTCGCGGAAGCCCAGGCGCCGGCAGCGGCCGCGCCCTACCAGCGCACGGCGGGCGACCGGGCCCGTCGGGCGGGCGCCGTGACCGAGGCGATCGCCGCCTACCGGGAAGCGGCCGACCACTGGCCGGCGGGCGACGACGCCGGGCGGGCGGCGGTGCTGCGCGACTTGGGGCAGTGCTACGGCGTCCGCGGCGACCGCGACGAGGCCGTGAAGGTCCTGGAGGAGGCGCAGGCGGCGTTCGAGCGTCTCGGCGACGCCGCCGGCGCGGCTGCCGCGCACAGCCAGATCGTCGACGTCGAGTTCTTCCAGCGTCCGGAACACGGCCCGGCAGTCGCGGCCTACGAGAAGACCCTGACGGTGCTGCAGAGCGCCCCGGAAACGGCCGAGAGCGCCGAGGTGGCGCGGGTCCTGGCGATGCTGGCGCCCCACTACGTCAACCGTGACGACAAGCGGGCGCTGGCGCTCGCCCGGCGCAGCCTCGATCTGGCGGAACGGCTTGGCGCGGAGGAGGAGCGCGTGAGCGCCCTGGTCAGGCTGGGCGACATCATCGCCGACACCATCCCGGAGCGCCGCGAGGAGGGGCGCGCCATGATGGAGGAGGGGCTCGAGCTGGCGCGGCGCCTCAACTTCCTGGAGGCGGGCAGCTACGCAGCCGCATGTCTCGGCAACCTCTACGTGGGCCTCGGCCGCCTCGACGAAGCGGCGTCGACGCTGCGGCAGCTCATCTCGCTCGCGGAAGCGCACGGTCTCGAAGCAGTCCGTCACTTCCGCTCGTTGCACTTGTGGGCGCTCGAGTGGCGACGCGGCCACTGGCAGGAGGCGGTCGACCGGATGGGCGCCATCCGGGAGGAGGGGAAGAAACACCCGATCTTCGCGGTCCGGCTCGCCGAAGCGGCCCTCGACCTGGGGCGCGCGGCCGAGGCGGGAGCGCTCATGGCGCCCTGGGAGGACGAGGTGCCGGCCGAGCTGGTGTTGCACAACCGCGCCATCGTCGAGCGCGTCCGGCTCCGGTGTGCGGCGGCTCAGGGCGACGCCGAGCGGGCCGACCTGGCGGCCTTCGAGTTCCTCCGGGCGGCCGGGGCGCGGAGGACATACCCGCACCAGGTCGTCGCGACGGCGCTGGACGTGGTGCGCTGGCTGGCGGCCCGTCCCGGCGACGCGGCGAGCCGGGGCGTCGCTCACGCCCACGAGATCCTGGAGGCCACCGCCCGCCACTGGGCAACGCCCGAGACCGATGCGGCGCTGGGCTCTGCCCGCGGGATCCTGACCTGGCACGACGACGTCGCGAGCGCCGCCGAGCCCCTGGTGGACGCCGCCGAGGCCTGGGCGGACACCGGCTACCCGCTCGACGAGGCGCGCGCCCACAGCGCGGCGGCAGGCGCGCTCCGGGAAGCCGGCCGGAAGGCGCGGGCAGCCGAAGCCCTGGAGCGCGCCTCGGCGCTCCTCGACGGCCTGGCCGCCCAACTCCCGGACGGCAGCGCGCTGGCAACGTCTTTCGCCACCGAGCGGGAGCGGTTGCTGGCCGAGCCGCTGAACTTCCCGTGAACGACACGCAGCGATGACGAGGACCCCCGACGCCGACGTCATCGTGGCGGGCGCCGGCCTGGCGGGCCTGGTGGCCGCCGCGGAGGCCGCCGATGGCGGCTGCCGGGTGATCCTGCTCGACCAGGAGTCGGAAGCGAACCTGGGCGGGCAGGCCTTCTGGTCGTTCGGCGGGCTGTTCCTGGTGAACAGCCCCGAGCAGCGGCGGCTGGGCGTCCGCGACTCGCGCGAGCTGGCCTGGCGCGACTGGCTGGCGACCGCCGCCTTCGGCACGGGTGACACCGGAGCGGACGACACCTGGCCGCGCCGCTGGGCACGGGCCTACGTGGACTTCGCGGCCGGCGAGAAGCGCGCCTGGCTGCGCGCGCACGGCCTGCGCTTCTTCCCCATCGTGGGCTGGGCCGAGCGCGGCGTGGGGCTCGCAGAGGGACCGGGCAACAGCGTGCCGCGCTTCCACATCGTGTGGGGTACCGGTCCGGCCATCGTGGACGCGTTCGAGCGCCGCGTGCGTGCGCACGTGTCGGCAGGGCGGATCATCCTGCGCTTCCGGCACCGGGTGCGCGAGCTGCAGGTCGAGGCCGGCGCCGTCACCGGCGTGGCGGGCGAGGTGCTGGAGGACGACGCCGTCGAGCGCGGCCGTCCCTCCAACCGGCGCGTGGCTTCGGACTTCCGCCTGGCCGCGCCGGCCGTGGTGATCGCCTCCGGCGGCGTGGGCGGCAACCACGACCTGGTGCGCCGCAACTGGCCGGCGGCGCAGCTCGGGCCCGCGCCGCAGGCCATGCTGACGGGCGTGCCCGCCCACGTGGACGGCGCGCTGCAGCAGGTCGCGGCGGAGGCGGGGGCGCGGCTCATCCACGCCGGGCGCATGTGGCACTACACCGAGGGGGTGCGCAACCACGCACCGGTGTGGCCCGGCCACGGCATCCGCATCCTGCCCGGGCCCAGCAGCCTGCGGCTCGACCCCGACGGCCGGCGCCTGCCGCCGCCCTTCTACCCCGGCTTCAACACCCTGGACACCCTCGCCCACCTGGGCAGGCGCCGCCTCGGCTACACCTGGTTCCTGCTCGACCGGCGCATCCTGCGCCGCGAGCTTGCGCTCTCCGGCAGCGAGCAGAACCCGGACCTCACCGGCAAGAGCGCCTGGGGCGTGGTGCGCGGGCGGCTGGCGGGGCTTCAGGCCCCTCTCGCGGCGTTCCTGGAGCGCGGCGAGGATTTCCTGCAGGACGACGACCTGGAGCGGCTGGTCGGGCGGATGAACGCGCTCAGCGGCGAGGAACGCCTCGATCCGGCGACGGTGCGCGAGGCAGCCGAGGCACGCGACGCGCAGGTGCACGATCCTCTCGGTCACGCTGCGCTGGGGAAGGACTTCCAGGTCATGGCGATGCGCAACGCCCGCCGCTACCTGGGCGACCGCCTGGCGCGGGTGGCGCGCCCCCACCGCTTGCTCGACCCCAGGGCAGGCCCGCTGCTGGCGGTGCGGCTACGCCCGCTCACGCGCAAGACCCTGGGCGGGTTGGAGACGGATCTGCTGGGCCGGGTGCTCGCCGCCGGCGGGGAGCCCTTCCCGGGTCTCTACGCCGCCGGCGAGGTCGCCGGCTTCGGCGGCGGCGGGATGCACGGCGCGCGTTCGCTGGAGGGCACCTTCCTGGGCGGTTGCCTGTTCAGCGGCCGGGTGGTGGGCCGCAGCCTGGCCGAGGCGACGCGCTGAGCGGGCGGCGCCTCGCAAGCGCCTGCCGGCTGCACGCGCGGCAGCTTCACGCGGGCGCCGCGACCGGTGCGTGCCGGCGTGTGCCCTGGGATGCGCGTCCCCAGGCTCGAGCCGCTAGGCTGTGGGGCGTTCGCGGGTCCGGGCCCGGCAGGGGCCGGGCCGCGGGGGTGTTGCGCCCCGCAACCGCGACAGCCGTCGGATGCCGGGGGAGGAGGCGTGAATGGCGATCCATCTCAACATCGACATCAAGCGCCCCAGCGATGAGGTGTTCGCGTTCATCACCGACGTGGGCCGCGCGCCCAGCTGGCACCACGCCATCCGGGAGGTGGAGAAGCTCACGGGGGGCGACAACCGCACCGGCGCCACCTACCGCGTCACCCGCGAGCTGGCCGGCGGCCGCGTGGAGAACCGCGTGAGCGTCACCGAGTTCGAGCCCGAGCGCGTCTTCACCATCGAGAGCCAGCCCGGGCCACGCCCCTTCGCCTACCGCTTCCGCCTGGCGCCCACCAGGACCGGCACCCGGCTGGCGCTCGACGCCAGCCGCGACGGCCTCGACCTGGAGCGGCCGCCGGCGGTTCCGCCGGCGCTCGCCTCGGCGCTCTTCCAGCGGCGCATGGCCGAGAGCTTGAGGCGGCTCAAGCGCGAGCTCGAGCAGCGCGGCGCGGCACCGGGCAACTGAGCCCCGGGCGCGGGCCGGCACCGCTGGCGTCGCGGCCGGCGGCCGCCTAGTATGCGCCCATGGACACGTCCCCGTCCGCTGCCACCGCGACCTGCCCCGTGTGCGGGCGCCCGTTCCCCGGCTATCTGCTCGTGCCGGCCGCGCTGGTGCGGCCCGG
>Ga0102953_1002210_pt1 | contig 11744 bp, 8 predicted proteins | sample SalPon2A_C_D2_MG_FD_78509 | JGI IMG/M metagenome (GOLD analysis project Ga0102953, IMG submission 78509) | Soil microbial communities from South San Francisco under conditions of wetland restoration - Salt Pond MetaG R2A_C_D2_MG | ecosystem: Environmental > Terrestrial > Soil > Wetlands | place... | reverse complement strand
GTGCCGTAGGCGGTGCTCTCGAGCAGCGCGCGATAGATGTCCGGGGGTCGGGTGGCGAGCGTCATGCCGACGAGCAGGCCGCTGAGGTCCGCGTCGACGAGGATGCTGCGGTTGCCGTTGATCCAGTCCAGTGCCAGCAGGCCGTGCTCACCGGGGCGCTGGGCGCGCGCATCGCGCTCGAGCAGCGCGTGGAGGCCGGTCCCCTCGCGCTCGGCGCGGGCGTGGTACTCGGGGGGCACGCCGTTGTCGACGTACCAAGCGAAGATGTCGCCGACACCGCTCTGGCCGAGCTCGTAGCCGAAGCGACCGGGAACGATGCCGTCCTCGACCACGCCGGCCATGCCCTCCACCTCGTGCAGCTCCTCGCCCACCAGCACGTGGCAGGTCGAGGTGCCCATGATCATCACCATCGTGCCGGGCTCGACGTGGCCGCAGGCCGGAAGGGTGACGTGGGCGTCGACGTTCGCGACCGCCACGGTGGTCCCCGACCGCAGCCCGGTCCAGCCGGCGGCCTCCTCCGTCAGGCCCCCGGCGCGGCCGCCGAGGGGCGCCAGCTCGCGCGACATCTTGCCGTCGACCACGTCGGCCAGCTCAGGGTGGAGGGCCGCGAAGTAGTCGCGGGAGGGGAAGTCGCCGTCCTGGTAGATGGCCTTGTAGCCGGCCGTGCAGGCGTTGCGCGTCTCCACGCCGGTGAGCTGCCAGACGACCCAGTCGGTGGCTTCGATCAGACGCTCGGCGCGCCGGTAGACCGCCGGCGCCTCCTCGAGGATCTGCAGGGTCTTGCTGAAGAACCACTCGCTGCTGATCTTGCCGCCGTAGCGCATGAGCCAGGGCTCGCCGCGCTCCCGGGCGAGGCCGTTGATGCGGTCGGCTTGCCGTTGGGCGGCGTGGTGCTTCCACAGCTTCACCCAGGCGTGCGGCTCGTCGCGGAGCTCGGGCAGGCGGCACAGCGGTGTCCCGTTCGCCAGGGTCGGGAGCATGGTGCAGGCGGTGAAATCGATCGCCAGCCCGAGCACCTCCTCGGCCGCCACGCCGGCCTCCTCGAGCACCGCCGGCACGGTGCGGCGGATCGCCTCGAGGTAGTCGTCGGGGTTCTGCAGCGCCCAGTCCGGCGGCAGCGGCACGCCGCCGGGCAGCCGCTCGTCGATGACGCCGTCACCGTAGCGGTGCACGGCGGTGGCCAGCTCGGTGCCGTCGGCCACGCGCACCAGCAGTGCGCGAGCCGACTCCGTCCCGAAATCGATGCCGATGGTGTACATGGCTCCTCCCGCTTCGCTCCCGCCGTCGGGCGCGGGCGCTCGAGGCCGGCCCGCGACGCGCCGCCGCGATCGTGGACGCCGCCTTGTTAACGCTCTCAGATTAGCCATGGCGGCCTCGGGGCGTCAAGGCGAAGCGGGGGAGGAGGCCATCGGGGTCGACCACGGGGTCACGGGCGGCGTGGACGCTCGGAGGCCCGCATGCCGATCGACGAGCCGGCTCGCGAGGGGCGGCCCGCGATAGTATTGTGTGAGCGTTCTCAGGTCGGTGAGCGCTGGTACGCTCCTCTCCGATCGCCGATCTGAAAGGTACCTGACGTGGCCGAGAGACATCGCAGAGCGACCCTCCATGACGTGGCGCAGTTGGCGGGTGTATCGCACCAGACGGTGTCGCGGGTCGTCAACCGGCACCCGAGCGTTGCCGCCGTCACGCGCTCTCGCGTGCTGGAGGCGATCCGCCAGCTCGATTACGCGCCCAACCGGGTAGCGCAGAGCCTGGCGACCCGCCGCACCAAGACCGCCGGCATCATCGGCTACGGCACCAGCCATTACGGCCCCTCGCAGATGGTGGCGCATGTCGAGGCGGGGCTGAAGGCGAAGGGCTACGGGCTGGTGTACGCCGCTGTGCCCGACCTCAGCGTCGACGTGCTGCGCGAGCACATCGCCGCCTTGCGCGACCAACTGGTCGATGGGCTGGTGGTGGTGACGCCGGTCGGCGGCGGGCACCTGGCCGAGACCAGCGCCCTCATCCGACTGCCCTACGTGATGATCGACGCCATGCTCGGCGAGCAGGTGCCGTCGGTCGTGATCCACCAGCACTACGGCGCGCGCCTGGCGACGCAGCACCTGGTCGACCGGGGTCACCGCGCCATCTGCGAGATCACCGGACCGATGGAGTGGAGCGGCGCCAGCCAGCGGCACGAGGGCTGGTCGGCGGTGCTCATGGAGGCCGGCATCACGCCGGGCGCCAGCGTCGAGGGGGACTGGACGCCTGCCGGCGGCTACCGGGCGGCGCGCCGGCTGCTGGAGCGCGGCGAGCGCTTCACGGCGTTGCTGGCCGGCAACGACCAGATGGCGCTGGGCGCCATGCGGGCCCTGCGGGAAGCCGGCCTGCGCGTCCCGCAGGACGTCTCCATCGTTGGCTTCGACGACATCCCGGAGGCCGCCTACTTCGAGCCGCCGCTGACCACCGTGCGTCAGGACTTCGCCACCCTGGGGCAGCAGGCGGTCGAGCTACTGCTGGCGCGCATGGCCGAGCCCGAAGCGCCTGCGCATCAGCGCGTTCTGTACCCGGTGCTGATGGAGCGCGCCAGCGTGGCTGCGCCCAACCTCGTCGCCAGCTGATCCGCCCGGCCGGGCGCTGGCCGCCTCCATGGCCATGCCGGGCCCAGGAAGGGAGACACGCCCGTGACCAAGCTCCGCTGGGGCATCCTAGGAACCGCCAACATCGCGCTCAGCAAGGTGATCCCCGCGATGCAGAAGAGCGCCATGCTGGAGGTCGCCGCCATCGCCTCGCGCGACCTCGGCAAGGCGCGGGCGGCCGCCGAGCGGCTGCGCATCCCCGACGCCTACGGCAGCTACGAGGAGCTGCTGGCCGCCTCGGACGTCGACGCGGTCTACATCCCGCTCCCCAACCACCTGCACGTTCCCTGGTCGCTGAAGGCCATCGAGGCGGGCAAGCACGTGCTCTGCGAGAAGCCGATCGGCCTGAGCGCGGAGGAGGGCGAGGCGCTGCTGGAGGCGGCGAAGGCGCACCCGGAGCTGAAGGTCATGGAGGCGTTCATGTACCGCTTCCACCCGCAGTGGCAGGCGGTGAAGGAGATCGTCGACGAGGGCGGCATCGGCGAGCTGCGCACCATCCAGTCGTTCTTCTCCTACTTCAAGCGCGACCCCGACAACATCCGGAACATGGCAGACATCGGCGGCGGCGGGCTGATGGATATCGGCTGCTACAACATCTCGCTGTCGCGCTACCTCTTCGGCGCCGAGCCGCGCCGGCTGGTGTCCACCGTCGAGCTCGATCCCGAGCTGCGCGTCGACCGGCTCAGCTCCGCCATCCTCGACTTCGGGAACGGCACCTCCACCTTCACCTGCAGCACCCAGCTGGCGCCGCACCAGAGCGTCGACGTCTTCGGCACCGAGGGCCGCGTCACCCTCGAGATCCCGTTCAACGCCCCGCAGGACGGCCCCGCCAGGCTGTGGCACGCGCGCGGCGGCGAGACCGTGGCGAGGGTCTTCGACCGCGTGGATCAGTACACCCTGCAGGCGGAAGCCTTCACGCGCGCCGTTCAGGAGGGCACGCCGGTGCCCACCCCGCTCGAGGACGCGGTGGCGAACATGCGCGTCATCGAGGCGGTGTTCGGCAGCGGGCGCTCGGACGGATGGGTCGAGGTGGCCGCCGCCGGCTGAGCACGGCCACGCGGACGTGGGCCCGTCCCGGGGGCGGGGCCCGGTCCGCTGCGGACCGCATCCACCGGTCCGGATGTCTATACTTGGGCGCACGCACACCGCACCCCTGTCGCCAGGGGCCGCCGGCCACGCCCGCGAGCGTCGATGCGCTCGACCGCCTGGCCGGTACGTACGCGCTGCGCTGACGTCACCGGCCTGGGAGGGGTCATGGACGATACCGGACCTGTCGTAGCATCGCGGGCCATCGCGGACGCGCGGGCCCTGCCGCCCGTTGCGACCTTCTCTCTCGTCGCGCTCGACCGCGATACCGGCGACCTGGGGGTCGCCGTCGCCAGCAAGTTCCTGGCGGTGGGGGCCTACGTGCCGACCGCCGTCGCGGGCGTGGGCGCGGTGGCGAGCCAGGCGCACGTCAACACCACCTTCGGGACCCGCGCGGTGACGATGCTGCAGGAGGGGAAGAGCCCCGAGGCCTGCGTCGAGGCGTTCGAGGCGAGCGATGAGGGCATGGACAGCCGGCAGCTCGGCATCGTGGCCGCGGACGGCCGCAGCGTCAGCTTCACCGGCGGACGCTGCCACGCCTGGGCGGGGGGCGTCACCGGCGACGGCTTCGCCGCGCAGGGGAACATCCTGGCCGGCCCCGCGGTGGTCGACGCACTGGTGGAGACCCTGAGCCGCGCGGAGCTGCCCTTCCCGGAACGGCTGGTGGCGGCACTGGAGGCGGCCGACGCCGCCGGCGGGGACCGGCGGGGCCGCGAGTCCGCCGCGCTCGTGGTGGTGGGCGAGGGAAAGGGGTACGCGGGCCTCACCGACCGGTGGATCGACCTGCGCGTCGACGACCACCCGCGCCCCATCACGGAGCTGGGGCGCCTGCTCGAGCTGCACCGGCTGTTCATGAACACGCCCAGCCGGCCCGCGCGCGACCTGTCGGAAGGCGACATCCGCTGGCTTCAGGAGCGTTTGCGGGCGCGCGGGTACCTTCAGGGAGCGGCCACCGGCACGTGGAGCGATGCGACGCGCGACGCGCTGGAGGCCCTGTTCGGAGTGGAGAACCTCGAGGAGCGCTGGCTCGAAGGCCCTCGAGTGGATCCGGTGGCCTGGCGCCACCTGAAGGACGTCCTGGCGAACGCAGATTCCTGACGTCCGATGTAGTGCGCTGCTTGACGTCTCCGGCCGCGCGCTCGGCCACGGGGCTCTCGAGCCCCCGCGCCACCCGTGACATTTGATTCCCGACCCGATCGGCGATCGGTGTTAGCATCGGCTCTGGAAATGAAAGCGCTCGTACCGGCGGCGCTGGCGCCGGCGGGGTGTGCGATCCGCGAACCCGTCGAACACAGCGGCGCGGGCGCGGACGCTCCGGAGGGTTGATGCTCGGCCGTTCATCGGCGGCCCGGGAAGAAGGCAAGACGTGGGGCAGGCACCCGCCCAATCGACGACGATAGGCCCGGAGTCGGAAACGCCGGCAGAGCAGTCGACGGAGGACGCTTCGGAGGACGAGTCACCCGTAACGAAACGGGGCGGGCTTCCCCAGGCGGAGCCCGTCCCGGCACCCGGCGTCAGCCTCCGCCTCACGCTCTACGCGGTGCTGGTGGGGATCATCGCCGGGCTCGGCGCGGTCGCGTTCCGCGCGCTGATCGCGCTGTTCCACAACCTCTTCTTCTACGGACGCGTGAGCGTCGTCTACGACACGCTTCGCCACGCCGCCGAGAGCAGCTGGGGGGCGGGCGTCATCGCCGTGCCCGTGGCGGGCGCCGTGCTGGTGGCGTTCCTGGTCCGCACCTTCGCCCCCGAGGCCAAGGGGCACGGCGTGCCCGAGGTGGTCGACGCCATCTACTACAACGGCGGGCGCATCCGCCCGGTGGTGGCGGTCATCAAGTCGCTGGCGTCCTCGATCTCCATCGGCTCCGGCGGCTCGGTCGGTCGCGAGGGGCCGATCATCCAGATCGGCGCCACCTTCGGCTCGGTGCTCGGGCAGTGGGCGAAGCTCCCGGAGTGGAAGCGCCTGACGCTGCTGGCGTGCGGCGCGGGCGCCGGGATCGCCGCGACGTTCAACACCCCCATCGGCGGCATCCTCTTCGCCGTGGAGATCATGCTGGTGGAGATCAGCGCCCGCAGCCTGGTGCCGGTGATGATCGCGACCGGCGCCGCGAGCTTCATCGGGCGCCTCTTCTTCGGTGCCGACGCCTCCTTCCTCATCCCCACGCTGACGCTGAACTCGGCCACCACCACGGCACTCGACGTGTACGGCGCCTACGCCGTGCTCGGCGTGGTGATGGGGCTGCTGGCGGTGGTGTACACGCGCTCGATCTACGCGTTCGAGGACCTCTTCGACCGGCTGCCGGTGAGCTACTACGTGCGCCACGCCTTCGGCATGCTCCTGGTCGGCCTCACCATGTACCTGCTCTACCGCACGTTGGGCCACTACTACATCCAGGGCGTCGGCTACGCCACCATCCAGGACATCCTCAACGGCGGCCTGACCGTCACCTGGATCCTGCTGGTGCTGGTGGTTGCGAAGCTGCTGGCGGTGTCGCTGACGTTGGGCTCGGGAGCCTCGGGCGGCATCTTCTCGCCGGCGCTGTTCATGGGCGCCACCCTCGGCGCCGGCCTCGTGCAGCTCGGCCACCTCGCCTTCCCCGGCCTGCTGGTGAGCATGGCGGGCGGGGCGGTCATCGGCATGGCCTGCATGGTGGCGGCCAGCACCGGCGCGGCTGTGACGGCGGTGGTGATGATCTTCGAGATGACGCGCGACTACAACGTCATCATCCCGCTGATCATCGCCGTGTCGATCGCCTACGCCATCCGGCGCTGGCTGCTCGCCGACAGCATCTACACCCTCAAGTTGACGCGGCGCGGGCGCGTGATCCCCTCCTCGTTCCAGAGCAACCTCTACCTCATGCGCGACGCGCTCGAGCTCATCCAGGCGCCCTTCCTGCGACTCGACGCGGACAGCCGGGTGGACGCGGTGAAGAGCATGGTCCACTTCGGCCATCCGGTGCCCCACGTGGTGCTGGTACGCAAGGGCGAGATCGTGAGCGTCGTCCCCGCCGACATCCTCAGGCGCCACGTGCGCAACGGCTCCGACGGCATGCGCCTGGCCGACCTGGCCGACGGCCACTACACCGTGCTGGACGACACCACCCAGGTGGTCGACCTCATCGGCCGGCTGCGGGCCGAAGCCAGCCGCGTGGCGGTGCTGGTGAGCAAGGACGCCGATCCGCACGACCCCACCGCGGTGGTGGGCATCGTCTCCTGGGGCGACCTGATGCAGAACGCCAACCTGCCGACCAACATGAACCGGATGCGGCGCAGCAAGCCGTAGTCGGCCGCGTGCGTGCGCGCCGCCGCCGGACCCGGACCGCGTGGCCTGCTCACGGGGTCGCGGGTCGGTAGAGCAGCTCGCGGGAGTTGCCGGTGTCCGCCACGATCAGGAACCCGTCGAAGGCTCGGACCCCCTGGGGGCCGGAGAGGGTGTTCCGGGCCGCGTTCGGATCCCCCCGGTTGGCGTCCACGCTCGTGAGGTCCGCCTGCCCCAGCACCCGGCCGGCGGGCGCGCCGCTCGTCGTCGGGAAGCCGTCCCACACGAGGACGCGGTGGTGGCCGGTGTCGGCGACGAAGATCTGGTTGCCGTTGGAGGAGACGGAGGCCGGATCGATGAGGCCGTAACGGTCGTCGGAGCCGCTGCCGACCGTGGTGAGGGCGGTGCTGCCGATCACGCGGTCCGCGGCCTTGTCGGCAGCGGTCGGGAAGGCGTTCCAGATGAGCACGCGGTCGTTGCCGCTGTCGGCCACGACGAGCCGGGTGCCGTCGCTCCAGGCGTCGCCCGGATGGTCGAGGGTGGCGGCGGTGGGCGCCGTCGCGCCCCTGTTCGCCGCGCAGCTCGTGAGGTTGGCCTGGCCCAACACGAGGTCGGCGTCGCCGACCGGATTCGTGGTCGGGACGGCGTTCCACACGAGCACCCGGTTGTGGCCCGTGTCCACCACGATCAACTTGCCGTCCGCGACGAAGACGGCTCCCGGGGCTTCGAGGCGGTCGCCGACACAGCGCGTGTCGCCGTTGGTGGCCATCCCGGCCTGGCCGACCACCACGCTCGCGCCCGCGGAGTTGAAGGTCGGCGCGCCCGCGAAGAGCAGGACGCGGTTGTTGGCGGTGTCGGCGACGACCAGCCGCGATCCGGCGGCGGTGACGCGCGCGGGAGCGGCGAACGTCGTGGCGCTGACCGCGTCGAGCGTGCCGTTCGTCCAGTCGGCGGCGTTCTTGCCCAGGAGGATGTCGAAGTTGGCGCCGGTCGGGGCGCTGGGCAGCGAGGTGTAGCCGACCACCCGGTTGTTCCCGGAGTCCGGGATGTAGAGGTGGTCGCCGACGAGTGCCGGAGCGCCGACCGGCCGGTAGAGGAGGTCGATGTCCGTCTGTCTCGCCGTCGGCGCCGTCGTGAAGTTCCTCGCCCCCATCACCGCGTCGGCGGCCTGCCCGTCGGAGAGCGCCAGGAACGGATAGGTGAGGCGCAGCGTGGCCGTGTACGTGAAGCCGGCCGCCCGAGCGCTCGCCACCAGGACGTTCTCGCCGTCCGCGAGCGTGACGGGGGCGCTGAAGATGCCGCCCGACAGGGTCGCGGCCGGCACGTCCGTGCCGTCGAGCGTCAAGGCGAAGGCGTCCGGGGTGGCGCCGGTCACCTTGCCCGCGACGGTCACGGAGCGGCTGCCGTAGACGCTTTCGTGGTCCTGATGGGAGGTGAAGGACACGCTCACCCCGGCCCCCGGGAAGGTGCACGCGGCGAGGGCGAGGAGGGCGAGGCCGGCGGCGAACGCGAGGATGGTGCGGCGGTGCGTGATCATGCGGACCTCCGGATGGCCGCTCTCGTGTGCGCCGATGCTAGCACCGGGCCCGCGGCGGCGCCAGAGGAGTTCGCCCCGGGCCCCCGCCCCGGCGGGCGCACAGCGTGCTGCCGACCCGTCGCTACCGGAGGCGCCGTCGGCTTCGGGTAGCCTGGGCGCCGTGATCGACCTCCACACCCACCACCAACGCTGCGGCCACGCCGAGGGGAGCCTCGAGGAGGTCGCCCGCAACGCCTACGCGGCGGGGACCCGCATCTTCGGCTGGAGCGACCACGCCCCCCGCTTCGCCGACCCCGAGGACCACCCCAGGCCCGGCACCCAGATGGCGCGCTCGCAGTGGGACGGGTACTTGAGGGAGGCCGCGGAGGTGCGGAGCCGGCTGGAGGGGGAGCTGCCGGGCTTCGACATCCGCATCGGGGTGGAGGCCGACTACCTCCCCGGCACCGAGGCCGACTACCGCGAAGCGCTCGCGCGCCCGGAGCTCGATTACGTGCTCGGCTCCGTGCATGAGGTGGGGGAGTGGCACATCTACAAGCCCCGCACCTTCGCGTCGCTCGAGGACCCGGACGCGTTCCATCGCGGGTACTGGCGCGCCCTTCGGGGCGCCGCGGGCAGCGGCCTGTTCGACGTGCTGTCCCACCTCGACGCCATCAAGGCGATGGTGCCGGCGCCGCAGAGCGACATGGCGGGCGAGATCGAGGAGACGCTCGACTGCATCGCCGACACGGGCGTCGCGGTGGAGATCAACGGCTCGGGGCTGAGCAAGGCCGGCGAGCTGTTCCCGTCCCCGGCGATCGTCGAGGAGTTGGTGCGGCGCGACGTGCCCATCACCCTGGGCTCGGACGCGCATCGTCCCGAGCAGCTCGAGCGCGGCTACGTCGAGGGAACGGCGCTCCTGTGCCGGCTGGGGCGCGATGCGGTGGTGACCTTCCGCGACCGGCGACCCGTCTGGGTCGAGCTCGGCTGACCCGTTGCGCCCCCGCGGCCGGGCGCGCTACAGCACACGCCGCCGCGCCTGCCCCATGAGCATGCTGAGAAGCAGGAACCCCGCGGCGGCCAGCGCCACGAGCCCGCTCGCTTCCTCCTTGTGCCAGCTCCAGGCGGTGCTCCTGCCAAGGCGGCGGTAGACGCTGTTGAGCTTGGTCGCCGAGTCGACGAACACGTACGTCCCGCCGGTCTCGCCGGCGATGGAGCGGAGCGTCCGCTCGTCGAAGCGGCCCGCCGCCCCGAACTGGTTGAAGCCGCCGTTGAGGCCCCCAGGTTGGTCGGTGCCGACCCCCACCGTGTCCACCACGATGTGCTGCTTCTTGGCCTCGGCCGCGGCGGCCAACGGGTCGACGCCGGTGCGGTTGCGGCCGTCGGAGAGCAGCACGATGGTGGCCAGCTTGGAGGGGTCGCCCCCGTCCTTCTCGCGCTCGGCGAGCGACGGCAAGTCCTGGATGGCCTTCATGATGCCGTCCCCGATGGCGGTACTTCGCCCCAGCGTGAGCAGGTCGACGGCGTCCAGCACCTGCTGATGGTCCGCGGTCAGCGGCACGATGGTGGCGGCGTAGCTCGAGAAGGCGACCACGCCGACCCTGGCCCCGCCCGGGAGGGCGCGGACGAACGTCTTGAGGGCCTGGCGGGCGGCCTCGAAGCGGCTCGGGGTGATGTCGTTGGCCGCCATGGAGCGGCTCAGGTCGATGGCCAGCACGATGCCGGCGCGCTCGTTCACCCGCGGCACCGGGATGGTGGGGCGGGCCATGGCCGCCAGGGCCAGGCCGCATGCCGCCAGGTAGAGGGAAGCCGCGACGTGCGCGGTCCAGCGGCGCCGGCGTGAGGCCGCGCGGGCGAGCAGCGCGACGTCGGGATGGAGCGCCACGCTCTCGGCCGGCGGCGTCATGGCCCGGCGGTAGAGCCAGACCAGCAGCGGGAGCAGCAGCAACAGCCCGAGCATCCACGGCCACATGAAGCCGATCATGGCGTGCGCCCCGGACGCGCGTTCACGGTCATGGCACCCTCCTGTTCGCGCTCAAGCTCAGGCCGCCCGCCACCAGCAGCAGGGCCACCGCCGCCACCGACAGCAGCGCGGTGATCTCCATCTTCTGCGGCACCCAACGGATGGCCGTGCCGAGCTTGTGCGCAAGCTGGCGGATGGCCCGGCTGTCGTTGCGGTCGACGGTGCTGCCGCCGCTCAGCTCGGTAAGGCGTTCGAGGTTCTGGGGGGAGTAGGGCACGAAGTAATCCTGGCCGTTGAGCCGGGTGACGGCCCCACCCTCCCGGCCGAACGGGACGGCGTCGATGGTGACGTGGTTGTCGGTGGCGAAGCGGGCCGCCAGCATCAACGCCTGGTCCTGCGACAGTTGGGGGTTCGTGCTGATGTTGCCGGCGCCGTCCGACAGCACCAGGATGGCGCCGGGCGGGGGGTCGCCCGCGCCCGATCGGGGGGCGGGGAGGGGCTGCGAGGCAGCGCGGCCCGCCGACGCGGGGTCGAGCGCGCTGGGCATCTTCGCGCCCTGACGCCCCGGCAGCAGGCGCACGCCGCCGATCACGGCGGCCGTGAGGCTGGTGTTCTGTCCCGGCTCCACCTTGGCGAGCGCGTCCAGCAGCTTGGCGTGGTCGGTGGTGGGAGGCACCAGCAGCGAGGCGACGTCCGAGAAGCTGACCAACCCCAGCCGGGCCGAGCGGGGGGCGTCGCGCACGAACTGCACGGCGATCGTCCGGGCCGCTTCGAACCGGTTGGGCGTGACGTCGTCGGCGAGCATCGACTTGGAGGAGTCGAGTGCGATGACGGTCGTGGCCTGGTTGGTTGGGAGGGGCGGGCTGGCCTCCGGGCGGGCGGCCGCCACCAGCAGGAGCGTGAGGGCGGCGAGCTGCAGCCCGACGATCCAGCGCGTGCGCGTCCACGGGGCACGGCGTACGACGTCGTCCATCAGTACCGCGTCGGCGTAGCCGCCGCTCCGCCTGCGGCGCCGTTCGCTCGACCAGATCAGCGCCAGCGTCAAGGGCGCCAACGGCAGCAGCCAGAGCAGCAAAGGCCAGTGGAACGTCATTTCCGCGCTCCTTCCTGCCGCTGCCCCTTGCGGCGACGCACGAAGGCGAGCAGTGGCCGCACGATGTCGTGCGCGGTCGACAGCTGCAGCACGTCCGCGCCCGAGGAACGCAGCACGCGCGCGAGGGTGCGCTCGCGCGCCTCCACCAACCGGGCGTGGGCGTGCCGCACCCGGGTGTCGCTGGTGTCGAGCCAGAGCTCCCGGCCGGTCTCGGG
>Ga0102953_1002208_pt1 | contig 11749 bp, 10 predicted proteins | sample SalPon2A_C_D2_MG_FD_78509 | JGI IMG/M metagenome (GOLD analysis project Ga0102953, IMG submission 78509) | Soil microbial communities from South San Francisco under conditions of wetland restoration - Salt Pond MetaG R2A_C_D2_MG | ecosystem: Environmental > Terrestrial > Soil > Wetlands | place... | reverse complement strand
GCCTTGCGGCAGCGTGCCTGGGTGGAAGACAATCGTAGGACAGTTGACAGTCTCTCGAATGGGAAACTGGCCTATGTTTGGGTACCTAACACCGGTAATCCAGGACTTATTTCATTTAACCGCTACTTTTTTGCTCAGCAGGATAAAGCCGGTGCAGTAATCGACGAACGATTTAATGGCGGCGGCCTGCTCGATGATTACATGGTGGATTTAATGACCCGAAAACTTAGGGCTGCAATTACCAACGAAGTTCCCAACGGGAAACCCATGAAACTCCCGGCAGGTATTCTCGGTCCAAAAGTGCTGTTAATTAACGAAATGGCTGGTTCGGGAGGCGACTTTTTCCCGTGGATTTTCAGACAACGGAAAGTCGGTCCACTTATTGGTGTTACTACCTGGGGTGGATTAGTTTCATCGGCAGTACATTATGCGTTGGTTGACGGTGGCACTGTAACAGCACCAGCAAATGCTGTATTCGATCCCATCAACAACAAATGGGTAGCCGAAAACCACGGTGTTCCGCCGGATATCACCGTAAGACAGGATGCCAAATCGCTTGCAAAAGGCATAGATTCGCAGTTGGTACGTGCGGTTCAGGAAACATTAAAACTGGTAGAACAACAGGGAGGAGAAAAAGAAATTACTCACCCTCCGTTTCCAACGCCAGCGATAAAAAAATAAAAATGTTTTTACAACATGGAAAAAAAGGCGTTGTCAACTAAAGAGACAAAGCCTTTTTTTGAAAATGAAATTTTTTGTTACAGATACAAGAAGTATATTACTTAATTTTTATTCAAAACTCAAAAGAAAATTGGGAACCTGTCTGCTGCCAGCTATTAAAACCTTTAAAATTTCCAATTTATATTTTGGTTTTTCCATCTGGTGATTGAAGATTATGTTTAATAATTTTATAAACATATCTCTATTTATTCGCGCACATGTTCAACAAGCAAATGATCGCAGACCACTTGTGATAACATTTTTGAAGAATGATTTTTGTAACTCACTACCATACTATTATCAAACGGTTCAACTGATATTATGTGGAGTTCTGTTCCCAACTTCAGTTCGTTGTTATCCAGAAATTTTAAAAAGCTCAATGAATCATGTGAAAGCGCTGCTAATTTTACTTTTACACCGGGTTTGCAATCACTTAATCGCAATTTATATTCCTGCGATATTTTACCATTTTTATCCGGAATGGGTGAACCATGCGGATCGAATTTAGGGAATCCCAGTAATTCGTCCATTCGTTCAAAAAATACAGGTGAATTAATGTGTTCCACTTGTTCTGCAATATCATGCACTTCCTCCCAGCCAAAACCCATTTTATCAACCAGAAACATTTCCGTCAGCCGGTGTTTGCGCAAAACAAGTGCCGCTACTTTTTTCCCTTTTCCGGTAAGTGAAATAGGTTTATATTTTTCGTAGTTCACAAGTCCTTGCTTTTTAAGATTTTTCACCATACTGTTTACTGTCGGTAAACTTACTTTAAGCAAAGCACTTAATTCCGAAGCGTTCACCCCCTTTGTAGAATTTGAAAGTGCGAACAACGACTTTAAATAATTTTCCTCCGTTTGCGAAGCCATAGTTAATTTTTCACCGATACAAAAGTAAACAATATATCTAACAATATTGTTAGAATAATCTAAGTTAATATTGTAAATTTAAAATATTAAAAATAATATCACTTCCAATGAAATCAGAATCGTTAAGCGAAGTTCATTCATCAGTAAGTACTGATAAAAAAGGCTGGAGAAAAATATTAGCATTTCTTGGGCCGGCTTATCTGGTTAGTGTGGGCTACATGGATCCGGGCAACTGGGCCACCGACATTGCGGGTGGTTCCGAATTCGGGTACAAGTTAATTTGGGTTTTGCTAATGTCGAACCTGATTGCTGTGCTTTTACAGTCACTAAGTGCCAGATTAGGAATTGTAAGGGGAATGGATTTGGCCCAGGCATCGAAAAATGCGTATCCCAAATGGGCAAACATTCCTTTATATATTTTAGCAGAAGTTGCAATTGCTGCCTGCGATTTGGCAGAGATTGTCGGGATGGCCATTGGGCTGAATTTACTTTTTGGCCTGCCGCTAATCTGGGGCATCAGCCTTACTGCTCTGGACACCATTTTATTGCTTTTCCTGTTGAATAAAGGAATGCGTACGATGGAAGTATTTATCGTCTCCCTGGTTTTTATAATCGGGTTATCCTTTTTGATGGAAATGTTCATTGTATCGCCTGTTTACGGCGATGTAGTCAAAGGATTTGTTCCCTCCAATTTAAACGGAGACTCACTCTATATTGCAATTGGGATTATTGGTGCTACTGTAATGCCACATAACCTGTATTTGCATTCTTCACTTGTGCAAACAAGGAAGTTTGACAGAAATGCAAAAGGAATGAAAAATGCTATTAAAATGAATTTCTTTGATACTACAATTGCATTGAATTTGGCCTTTTTTGTGAATGCAGCAATTTTGGTTTTGGCTGCAGCTGCATTTTATGTGAACGGTTATTTTCACATTGCCGAAATCCAGGATGCTTCCAAATTACTTGAAAATTTATTTGGAAAAACCGCTCCTGCCTTTTTTGGGATTGCACTGATTGCGGCTGGACAAAGTTCAACAATTACAGGTACTCTGGCAGGACAAATTGTTATGGAGGGCCACCTGAATTTACGAATTCAGCCCTGGCTGAGAAGATTAATTACGCGTCTGTTAGCCATTGCACCTGCAATTTTTACTATTCTCTATTTTGGTGATCAGGCTTTGGGAAGTCTGTTGGTTTTAAGCCAGGTAGTTTTAAGTCTTCAACTCGGTTTTGCTGTAATTCCGCTCATTCACTTAACGTCCGATAAAAAGACGATGAAAGAATTTACTATCAAATTATGGGTGAAAATACTGGCCTGGATTAGTGCTTCCATTATTATTTATTTGAATATTCAACTGGTAATTAATGAAATTTCGGGATGGTTAGAATCAGCGGGTAATAACAGATTTCTTATTTATACAACAGTAATCCCGGCTGCTGTGGCATCACTATTCCTTTTAGCTTACATTTTCATTCACCCGTTTCTCACTTCAAAAAGAATAAAATTGGCACAACTCCCTCATGGACAGGCTATTGACTTTACTGAAATCGAATCCATCGAATATAAACATGTTGGTATAGCCATTGATTTTTCAGGGAACGATCAAATGATAATACGAAGTGCCTTAAATCAGGGTGGAAAATCAGCAGTTTATACTATTATTCACGTTGTAGAAAGTGCTGTTGCACGATACTACGGTCAAAATACCTTGGACTACGAAACTCATTTAGACAGTGATAGCCTGAAAAAATATCAAACCAAACTGAAAGAACTGGGTTACGAAACCAGCATTAAAATCGGTTTTGGAAATGCGGCAAACGAAATAAAAAAAATAGTTTCAACACGTGATATCGATCTTCTGGTGATGGGAGCTCACGGGCATAAGGCTTTTAAGGATCTTATTCTCGGAACAACTGTCGATTCAGTAAGGCACAAAATTAAGATTCCTCTGTTGGTGGTAAATTAAGTATTAACAAAAAGACCACGTCGGAATGACGTGGTCTTTTGCATATAATTCTTTTTAACATCCTATTTTATAATGGGAGTCAAAACAATATTTCTGAATGATACGGTTCCGTGGTCGCCCTGCAGATAAATGGGTCCTGGTTTAAACACATCGGCAAGAATTGCCCCTCCTGTTGGTCCGTAAGCAGGTTGATTATCAATAATTTTTGTTCCGTTCAGAATTACAGTTACATGCCTGTCACACAAAGTAATGTCGAGCGACTGCCACTGTCCGGCGGGTTTTTCAGCATTCACCGACGGGGTAATTCTGCTGTACAATGCGCCCATATTGTGCGAATCGAGCGGTTCTCCATACGAATCAAATACCTGGATTTCATACATTCCACGCAAATAAACACCACTGTTACTGTGTTTGGGAACGTTTACTTCAATTTTCAGATTAAAATCATAAAATTCCTTATCGGTTCTTAAGTTTCCATAACTAATCCGCTGTCCCGGTTTCTGTGCCGGGTCGGTTACTAATATGCCATCTACAACTTTAAAGCCGTTTGTTTGCTTTGGATTTGTCAATCTCCAGCCAGTCAAATCTTTTCCATTAAATAAAGTAATAGGATCGCCGTACTTCACTTTCGATAAATCGGGTGCGGGAGGTGGAGGTGGAAGCCGCCAACCTTTAAATTTGGTTTCTGTAATACTCATCCGGTCGCGCGAAGGTGAAATGGCTACGCCCTCTACCTTATCTCCTTTACGTTTAAAACGAAATGTTTGAGCAACCATAAATTTTCTCCCGTTTTCGTCCTCCCTGACAGCAGGCCGTTCCTGACTTCGGGTTACAACAAGTGTATTATTATCTTCAAAATAAACATCTGCTACCGGTAAAACACTACCTCCCTGCCAAAGTAAATCGGCATCAAGGTAACCTTTGTCATTGTTAACATTTAACCAGCCGACCGAGCCGCCGTCGATGGCGATGGTCCACATCCCGTAAAAATCCTTTTTTGCATCCTGTGCACTGGAAATAAAAGCAGTAAGTAAACCCACTATTAACAGAAAAATACTTGTTTTTTTCATTTTGAAAAATGGTTTATTGATTTATACCTGTAAACAAACTTACAAAAAAAAGAGGTTGCTTTGTTCTACTTAGTACCTCTTTTATTACATATAAATATAAATTTGGTTTATAAAACCAAATCGCAAGCTTCCGGCGGCATCCAGTGTTTGTCTTTACCTTCCCATTTCACATTGCAACCAATGGGATTGGTTACTTTAACCAACACCGGTTTCCCGGAAGTTACTTTGTCCAAAACACGGTCCAAATCATTTACCGTTATCTTCGAGACATCTCGCGGATTATCAACTCCCCTGCCCGTGTAAACCAGTTTACGGTCCTCATCAAATACATAAAAATGAGGCGTTCGCAAAGCTCCGTAAGCCAGCGCCACTTCCTGTGTTTCATCGTACAAATATTTCCACGGAAATTTGTGTTGTTCCATCCGGCTAACCATGTGGTCGAAATCATCTTCCGGATACGTATTTGGACTGTTCGAATTAATTCCCACAAACACTACCCCTTTGTCTCTGTATTTTTCAGCAGTTTGCCGTGTTGTTTCATCGCTGCCCAACACATATGGACAATGATTACAGGTAAAAAACAAAACTAAATATTTAGCTTTTTTAAAACTATCGAGTGAATATCTTTTCCCGTCGGTAGCAGGTAAATCAAAATCAATTGCTTTTGCTTCCGGTTCTAATGTAAAACTCATAATTTTCTAATTTTTCTGTTTATAATTTAAGGAAAAACACCCTATAAATGTTTAAATCGAATAAAAAAACTTCCGTACTTTTAACTGCGTATTTAAAAATTTCAATTGAATAAAAACAGATAGAATGAACCGCGAGGAAGCTAAACAAAAAATAACTCAACTTCGAAAAGAACTCGAGGGAAACAACTATAATTATTATGTTTTGGCCAAACCGGTTATCAGCGATTTCGATTTCGATATGAAAATGAAAGAACTGGAAAAACTGGAAGCTGATTATCCTGAATATGCAGATCCAAATTCCCCTACACAACGCGTAGGCAGTGACATCAACAAAGAATTTGAACAGACCGAGCACCGTTATTCCATGCTTTCGCTTTCCAATGCATATTCCGAAAGTGAAGTGAAAGATTTTGATGCACGCATCCGAAAAATTATTGAAACCGGTTTTGAATATGTTTGCGAGCTGAAATTCGACGGTTCTTCCATCAGTCTTACCTATGAAAATGGTAGCCTTGTACAAGCGGTAACTCGCGGCGACGGCACCCGTGGCGATATTGTTACCGACAATGTACGCACCATTCGGTCGGTACCACTAACACTGCGGGGAAACGATTATCCTGAAAGTTTCGAAATCAGAGGTGAAGTGTTAATGCCTTTTCAGGTATTTGAAAAGTTGAATGAAGAACGGGAAAAAGCGGGCGAACCGCTTCTGGCCAATCCAAGAAATACGGCAGCCGGAACTTTGAAAATGCAAAACTCAGCACTGGTGGCTTCACGCCAACTGGATGCCTATTTCTATTATATTCTGGGCGAAAATCTGCCGGAAGACGGACATTACGAAATGTTACAGAAAGCTAAATCCTGGGGATTCAAAATTTCGGATGCTACTAAACGTTGTAAAAATTTGGATGAAGTTTTTGCTTTCATTAAAAAATGGGACGTTGAGCGACATAAATATCCGGTTGCTACCGACGGAGTGGTGATTAAAGTGAACTCACGAAACCTGCAGGAAAATTTGGGTTTTACGGCCAAATCGCCTCGCTGGGCCATCGCTTACAAATTTAAAGCTGAAAGTGCGGCAACTATTTTACAATCGGTTTCTTACCAGGTGGGGAGAACGGGTGCTGTAACACCAGTGGCCAACCTCCAACCGGTTTTAATTGCAGGTACAATCGTAAAACGAGCATCGTTGCACAATGCCGATATTATAAAAAAACTGGATCTCCACCTGAACGATACCGTTTTTGTGGAAAAAGGCGGTGAAATTATTCCAAAAATTACTGGTGTTGATGAAAAGCAGCGGCATCCCATGTCTCAGCCGGTTGAGTTTATTATCACTTGCCCCGAATGCGGAACTCCGCTGGTACGTAACGAGGGCGAAGCTGCGCATTACTGTCCCAACGAAACGGGTTGTCCGCCACAAATCAAAGGAAAAATAGAGCACTTTGTCAGCCGCAAAGCGATGGATATTGACGGGCTCGGGCAAGAAACTATCGATTTATTGTACAACCAGGGACTGGCAAAAAGTGTAGCAGATTTGTTCCGGCTAAAAAAAGATGAATTAAGTGGTTTGCAACGCATGGGTGATAAATCGGCTGAAAGAATTCTTACCGGCCTGGAAAATTCAAAAAAGGTTCCGTTTGAACGAGTTTTGTTTGCACTGGGTATACGTTTTGTAGGAGAAACGGTTGCTAAAACACTGGCCAACCAACTGCATTCCATCGAAAACATTCAGAATAAAACAAAAGAAGAACTGCTGGAAGTAAATGAAATTGGTGAAAAAATTGCCGAAAGCATTGTCGACTACTTTTCCAACCCGGCACACCTTGAGTTGATTGAATTTCTGCGCTCACAGGGATTAAATTTTCAAATTGATGAAGATAAACTGACCAACAGAACAGAAAAATTGAAAGGACTGAACATTGTAATCTCTGGTACTTTTGCCCAACACTCTCGCGACGAACTCAAAAGTTTAATTGAACAAAATGGGGGTAAAAATGTCAGTTCCATTTCGAAAAAAACAAGTTACCTCGTGGCCGGAGAAAACATGGGCCCCAGTAAACGGGAAAAAGCTGCGCAACTTGGCATACCGGTTATATCCGAAAACGATTTCATAAAAATGCTGAAAGAATGAATGTATTCATGAAATAAAACATTCGGGATTCATTTATTACATTTGCGAAATCAATGAGAATAATAGAAAAATACGCGTGTAAAAAGCTGCAGCAAATGGAAGCTGCCCTTAAACGAAATCCTGAGCTACCCGACCTGGAAACGATAAAAAAAGTAGGAGTTTTGTGGCAAATGGAACAAAAAGATGCCTACCATTTTTTGCACAATTACTTTAACAGAAAACAGGTTATTTTCAGAAGTTTATGCGTGCTCGACAAACCGGTTGAAATGATGGTGGACGCTAATTCTCTTTCTCCCAAAGATTTGAACTGGTTGAAATTTCCAAAGCCTGGAAAGGTAGACGATTTTATGGAAATGAAATTCGACGTTTTGCTGAATATTGCCCTGGAGCAAAATATTACCCTCGATTACATTACCCTCCACACACAAGCTAAATTTAAAATCGGGTGGTCGCCAATGGAAAAAAACTATTTTGACCTGAATATTAACATTAGCCAAAATAAAAATCCGTTGTTTCTTGCAGAACAACAAATTTTCTATCTTGGTCAACTAAATAAAAAAGAAAAGAAATGAGCCAATTGTATAGAGGTGCGGGAGTAGCGTTGGTTACGCCTTTCACCAAAACCAATGAAGTTGATTATCGTGCCCTTGAAAAAGTAATCGAGAATCAGGTGCAGGGAGGAATGGATTATCTGGTTGCTCTGGGAACAACAGCAGAAACACCCACATTATCTGCCGGTGAAAAACTTGAGGTAGTTAGGTTGGTAAAGGAAAAATCGGCCGGTTTGCCGGTAGTTGTTGGAATGGGGGGAAACGATACCCGTAAAATTATTAAACAGATAGATAAATTCGATTTCGAAGGAGTAAGCGGATTGCTCATCGTAACGCCTTATTACAACAAACCTTCTCAGGAAGGCATGTTCCGGCACTATAAAGCCATTGCTGAAGTGTGTCCGGTACCGATTATTTTGTACAACGTACCCTCGCGCACGGGTGTCAACATAGAAGCAGAAACCGTTGTTCGTTTGGCCGAAGCTTCTGAAAAAATTGTGGCTGTTAAAGAAGCGTCAGGTATTTTATCACAAATTACCAAAATAGGCAAGTACACTCCCGACCGTTTTTCAGTAATTTCGGGCGACGACGTGTTGGCTCTTCCTATTGTTTCCATTGGTGGAAAAGGTGTAATTTCGGTTATTGCGAACGCTCTTCCCGGAAAACTGAGCAGTATGATTCACCTGGCTTTGGATGGAAAATTCGGGGAAGCACTCGATCTTCATTATGAAATGATTGATTTGTTCAAATTACTGTTCAAAGAAGGAAATCCGGGAGGTGTAAAAGCGCTCATGCATTACATGGGTATCCTCGAAAACGAACTGCGCACGCCTCTTTATAAAATTTCGGATGAAACCTACAACGAAATAAAAGAAGCCTATTTAAAACTGAAATAAAATCTGAAAAAGTATCCTGTAAAGTTAAACTTTAGATAATCTTGAAAAAAAATGGAAAAATTTATACTGGTTTTTCCATTTTTTTATTTTAGGATTTATATTTTGCAAAAGAATTGATATTTCAAGTTTAAACTTACCCTAAACCAAAAAGGTTAATTGGATGAAGAAGAGAATATTTATTATATCTGCATTTATTATTATTTTACTGATAACTCTTGCCTTCAGGCAAAACGCAGAAACTTCAGGTGCTGCTGAAATCATTTCAGAAATTCCGGTTAAGCCAAAACCAAAACCGGAAAGAAAACCCACAGATATCGACGGCCTTTTACAGCAATACGATAGTTTAATTACTGCTGAATTTAGGGAAACAGGAACGGTTGGCGCCGCGGTGGCCATAACTTATAAAGACCAGATTGCCTACCTCAAATGTTTTGGTGTTAAAAAAGCTGGCACACACGATTCCATTAATGAAAATACCATTTTCCGGCTGGCATCAGTTTCAAAAACCGTAAGTGGTGTGTTGGCTGGAATTCTCGATGAAGAAAATATCATCAACCTCGACGATAAAGTGGTGGATTACATTCCCGGATTCAAGCTAAAAAGTAGGGAAAGCACAAAAGAAATGACCATTCGTAATCTGCTAAGCCATACTTCGGGACTGATACCGCATGCTTACGATCTCATGGTGGAAGATAAAGTTCCTTTACGTAAAATCATAGACAGATTGGCGGAAGTAGATATAGCTGCTCCACCCGGAAAAGTGTACGCCTATCAAAATGTAATGTTCAGCTTGATCGATACCATAACCACAAAAAAGACTTCCTTAAAATATCCGTTACTATTGAAGGATAAACTGTTTATTCCTTTTGGGATGAAAGATGCTTCCGCGGATTTCCAGTCGTTTAAAAACTCCGACAACAAAGCTTACCCACATTCAGGTGCACAAGGCCATTACCATGTTTTGCGACTTAACGACCGGTATTACAACACGGCACCGGCTGCCGGAGTAAATGCGAGTATTTCCGACATGGCCCACTTTCTGCTGGCACTGATTAACAAGAAAAATTCTGTTGTAGATAACGAAATACGTCAAACTGTATTTACGCCACAAATTAAATCACCCCTGTCACGAAGCTACCTGCACCGTTGGGACAAAGTGGATTCTAAACAATATGCCATCGGTTGGCGAATTATTGGTTATAAAGGCAGGAAAGTAGCTTACCACGGAGGTTATTTACAGGGATACCGGGCCGAAATTGCATTGTGTGAAAAAGAAAATGTAGGCATTGTCTTCCTTTGTAATTCGCCGAACAGTATTGCTGCTGAAAGTATTCCTGAATTTTTGAATCTCTTTTTTGAATTAAAAGATAAAAGCGGAATCTTAACGGATACACAAACTTCAGGAACGCGGGCCAATGAAAGTTAAAAAGGAATTGAATGCTCATTTTGGCAGATTAATGAAATTTATTTTCACTGTCAATCCATTCTCTCAGGAACCAGTAAATATTTCCATCCTCACAACCTGAAACAATATCAAGGCTCCCATTTTTATCCACATCAAAAACAATCGGCGAATCAGTGTGTCCCTGAAGGTGAATTTTGTTGCTTTTAATTAATTCACCCTGCCATCTAAAAACCGACTTATTATTTTCAGATCGCACACATTCGAGATAAACAAAATTGCAGCCGTTATCGAGGTTTTTTTTACCGTCCTCAAATCCTCCATTACGAATGATATCCAAATCACCATCACCATCCCAGTCGGCCAAAGAAAATTTGATTCTGCCATTTCGGCCCGGGATTTCATTGGTACAAAACACTAAAGGTCTGTTATTCTCATCTACAAAAGGATAGGTTGCCGGTTTTAAGCCAAGACTTCCGTCTGCATTACGAAACCTTGGATAACAAGCTAAAACGCCTTTTTCGTCGATGGTTAAATAATCAGGCAGATTATCACCATTCCAATCCATAACCACGGGTCTGCAACGCCACTGGGTTATTAACTGATTTGGCCCCGGTTGATACCGCATTCCCTTTGGATAAACAGGTTCTGAATTTCCCCAGTCAACTTTTAAGTACTTTGCCGGAGCTAAAACCGGTTCTTTTGCCGACCCGATATTTTCGAAAAAAAGATTCTGCCCTGTAACACAACCAGCTACAATATCCAAATCGCCATCCAAATCCCAGTCAGTTATCTCCGGACACAGGTAGCCCCAGCGTGCTTCTCCCGGCCCCTGCACTGAACCAAACTCACCCGCTTCGATTCGAATAATTTCACCCGAAGCCTTCAGCCTTTTGACAGGTTTAAATTCACCATTTTCATTTTCGTACAATTCAAGAAAGCCGGCTGATGTTCCAACAATGATATCTGTATCGCCGTCGTTATCCCAATCACAAAGACTGGGTACGCCTGCACATCCGCTTTTTACATTTGGATTTTTCTGCAAAATATGTTTTTCTTTTAATAAAGTGCCGGAGGAATTCTCCACAAACGTGATACGACCACTCTCCTGTCCGATTAGCAAGTCAGGATCATTATCACCATCCCAGTCACACACATACGGACGAATGAAAATATCTTCCATCCATTTACTTCCACCAACTGCTAATTGGGAAGTATCACCGGTTTGACCATTAACCAGTTCCAGGTGCCAACGCGACATAATAAATTTATCTGTAGTCCCGTCACCATCCCAATCGCATTCACCGGGCTCAGGCCACCCTGGATTCTCAGCGATAACAGGTCGGGCAAACACTAATTTCTTTTCAGAAGATTTGTTAATAAAAAGTTCGCCCTCACAATAAATATCTGCTATCCATCATTATTCGAATCGCCAACAAATACAT
>Ga0102953_1002206_pt1 | contig 11753 bp, 9 predicted proteins | sample SalPon2A_C_D2_MG_FD_78509 | JGI IMG/M metagenome (GOLD analysis project Ga0102953, IMG submission 78509) | Soil microbial communities from South San Francisco under conditions of wetland restoration - Salt Pond MetaG R2A_C_D2_MG | ecosystem: Environmental > Terrestrial > Soil > Wetlands | place... | reverse complement strand
GCGGCACCGCCTTGCGATGCGTATAGAGCCACACCAGGCCCTCGTCATCCGTGGCGATCACCGCATTCTTCGGCAGCGTCCGGAGATACGGGAGCAACGGGGCGAACGTCGAGGAGGTGTGGTCCGCCGCCGTGCGCCACCACGCATGCCTGAACCCCTTGAACTGATACTGCACGAGGCCGATCACCATGCACCCGACGATCACCGCGACCGGAATGCGGAGTGGACGCATGCGCAGGCATCCTACCACGCCGGAGAGAAAGACGAGCGCAAACCAGGGGAGCACCGCCCAGATGAAGCGGTCGGGTGGGAAGGGCCAGAACGCGAGGATGCCGAGATACCCGACGAGCGTCCACCCGATCGCACTCCGGGTGACGGAGCGCACGAGCCCGTAGGCGCCGATGGCGAGCGCCGGCACGCCGAGCACCCAGAGGAGGCCGCTCGCACTGAGCCATCCCAACGGCAGGGCGAGAAACGGACGCGGGAGCTGCTGCACCGCGTGGACGAAGGCGTGGATGCCAGCTCCGGCGGCGACGTGGAGGTACGTCCCATAGTTCGAGCGGAGCGCCGGATCGATGTCCCCCCGATGCGTGAGGACCCAGAGTCCCCATCCGAGCCCGGCGAGCAGCGGCGGCACCGCGGCCGCGAGCGTGACGCGCCAGCCCACGCGCTTCACGGCGAAGAGATAGAGGAGCACCCCGCCGACGAGGGCGACCCCGATGCTGCGCGTGAGAAACGCGAGGGCGGCAAGGATGCAGGCGACCACTGCGGCGCGCATCGGGGACCACCGGCTGGGAGGCGCGTCGGCCACGAGGATCGCCGCCGCGAAGAGCGTGCCGAAGAGCGGCTCGCTGAACAGCTCGGACTGCACGGCCAAGACCGGCATCGCGAGCGCCATGAAGGCGACGACCGCCGCGGGAATCCAGGGCGGGACGCCGGGACCGAGCCACTCCTTGCGCACCGCGTGCCACGCGATGAGCCCGGCGGCCACGCTCGCGAGAACGAGGTTCAACACCTTGGCGACGATCGCCGCCGTGTCTACCGGTAGCAACCCGAAGATGGGGGCAAGTACGATCGGGTAGAGCGGCGGATAGTGCACCGCCCCCGGCATGACGGGGAAATTGGGGTGGACGTAGCCCCATCCGTGTGCGAGTGCCGTCGCGAGTCCGGCGTAGAGCGCGTCGTCGTAGAAGACGCCGACCAGATCCCGATTGAGCGTGACGAGGCCCACGGCGAAGACGACCGCCGCGGTCGCCCACCCCACCCACCGCGTCGCGCGCGCGTTCATTCGTCACCCCGCCGGCGTTCGTACGCCCGGAGGGAATCCGCCACCGTGGTGTCCCCGCGGGTGCGGGCCGCGTTGATCTCGAAGTTGTAGTACACGGTGCATCCTCGGCAGAGTTGGTTGTGCCGCGCGAGCAGCGAATCCGCGAGCCGATACCTGCCGAGCTGCATCGCGGCATCCGCAGCTTCCATGTAGAGACGCGGAACCATGGGATAGACCTCGATGGCCCGCTCGAAGGCGGCGAGGGCCTTTTGCGGCTCTCGCACCTGGAGGTACGTGTCACCCATCTGAGCCGGGCCCGCGTAGGAGTGGGGAGAGTCGTTCAGGATGCTCATCAACAAGGTGTTGTTGTCGAGCCAAACCGGCACGCGCAAGGCGCTGCGCACGCCACCCGCGATGGTCAGCAGCCCGAGCGCGACCGCGTATGCCCGTACGGGAAGCCGTTCCAGCAACGCCCCCGCCACCAGCACGAGTCCCACCGACGGAAGGTAGAGCGTCCGTTCCGCGATCAACACGCCGATCGGAAAGAACAGATTGGCGACCGGGGCGAGCGCGATCCCGATCCACCCCAAGCCGAACGCGATCATACGCTCCCGCCGCTTCCACGCCAGGACGATGAAGAAGATCCACGCGAGGACACAGAACGCGCCCGCGAGAAAGCGCGGATCGCCAAAGGAGGTGACCAGCGTGCGCTCGGCCGGGGAATAGTCCACGCGGAGGGTGAGCGGGACGAGGAGGAGTCGCGTGAAATCGGCGACGGCCGCGATCGCCGTCAGGCGCACGTCGAGCGCACTGGCTCCGAGAAATACGGGCGCGACCGACGTCACCTGGGGATGTGGATAGAGCACGAGCCAGCGCACCAGCCCGTACGCCGCGCCCAATCCCACCCAGGCCCCGACGAACCCGAGTGCGCGGCGACGCGTCGGGCGTCCCAGGTCCAGGATCCATGCCCATACGATGAGGCCCGGAACGACCGCCGCATTCTCTTTGGAAAGGAGCCCGAAGGCGAGTGCCACCGTGCTCCACAGGATGCTCCCCCGCACCAGCGCCGCGTACACGGCGAGGAGCGCGAACACGGCGGCCATGAGCTCCGCGCGGCCGATGACGTTCGCCACCGCTTCGACGTGGACGGGGTGTACGGCGAAGAGCAACCCGGCGGCGAGCGCGCCGGTGGCCCGCAGATACCGGCGGGCGAGCATGGCCACCAGCACGCTCGCCGCGGCGTGCCACACGAGGTTCACGGTGTGGAACCACCAGAACGTGCCCACGGCCCAATCGAGCGCGTAGCTGGCGATCGGGAGCGGCCGGTACGCCGAGAAGTCTTCGTACCAGCGCGGCCAGTACGGGGCGGCGAACGCCCGCCACACGCCCGAGAGGTGGTGAACCAGGCCGTTGCGGAAGATGATCGAGATGTCGTCGAGGGCGAAGCGGTTGCCGAGAGCGCCGAGGTAGACCACAATGGCGCACGCGGCGACGGTCAGATAGAGGCGCCAGCCATCCCACCTCGCGCGGTCGACGCGCGGCGACGCGCTCACTGCGGCGTACCGCGAGACCGCGCGAGCAGATTGAATCGGATGATGTGCCACAGCGCGGCGACGCCGTCCCGCCAATCGATCTTCTTTCCCTCGGCGTACGTCCGGCCACTGTAGCTGATCGGGACCTCCCAGACCCGCGCCCCCGCCTGCGCGAGCCGGGCGGTCACCTCGACCTCGAACCCGAAGCGATCGCTCTTGAGCGGCACCGATTTCAGGAGATCGGCACGCACCATCTTATAGCACGTCTCCATGTCGGTGAGGTTCAGGTCGGTGAGCATGTTCGACAGGAGCGTGAGCAGCCGATTGCCGACCGAATGCCAGAAGTAGAGCACGCGATGCGGCCCCGACTGGAACCGGCTGCCGTAGACCGCGTCGGCGTGCCCGAGCCGGATCGGTTCGAGCAGGACCGGGAATTCCATCGGATCGTACTCGAGATCGGCGTCCTGAATGACGACGACGTGACCCGTCGCCGCCGCGATCCCCGTACGAATCGCGGCGCCCTTCCCCATGTTGCGCGGCTGATGGATGGCGCGTTGCACGACGCCCTCGGCGTGCAGCCGGTCCACGATCGCTCCCGTCGTGTCGCTGGAGCCGTCGTCGACCACCACGACCTCGAGCCGCAGCGGCACGTCGAGCAGGCGCCGCGCGGCACGTTCGAGCGTCTCGGCTTCGTTGTACGCGGGCATCACGACGGTGACGAGGATGTCGTTCCAGTCGGAGGGAACCGTCACGAGGCGCGCTCGCCGATGGCGATCAGAGAGAGACCCACCCGTCCCGGGATGAACCGCTCGAGGCGGAAGAACGGCACGAGCGCCTCGTAGACGGAGAGGCTCGCGGCGGGGAGCACCTCGCGGCGCAGCACCTTGCCCATCAGCCACCACCCCGTGATGCCGGCGAGGTTGAAGTACGACAGTCGGCGGAGTCGAAATCCGGCTTCGGTGAACCGCTCGCGCAGGAGCGGCCGCGTGTAGCGGCGGTAGTGGCCCAGCGCGCGGTCGAGCGTGCCGTAGAGCCACGGCAGCGCCGGCACCAGGAGCGCGAGGTGGCCGCCCGGGGTGAGGAGTCGTCGCATGGCCGCGAGCGACGCGCGATCGTCCTCGATGTGCTCCAACACGTTGAGACAGACCACCGACTCGACGGGATCCGCGGCGAGCGCGGGCGGTACGTCGGGCAAGGTGAGCGGGATGACGCTCACCCGCGACCGGTCGGGGAAGCGGCCCTCGAGGTAGGCGCGGTACGCCGGCTCGGTGTCGGTGAGCACCACCCGGTCGCGATCGGCGAAAAACTGCGAGAGGTTGCCGATCCCGGAGCCGATCTCGAGCACGCTCGCGCCGATCCACGGCGCGATCTGCTCGTACATCCATCGGTTGAACCGGTTGGCGATGGCCAACCGCTCGAGGGTGGCCGATCCGACGGCATCGCGCGCGGGCAGCGGCTGCAAGGGTGCCGCGCTCACGCTAGGCCTCTTCCGGGGCCGTGTCCCCGGCGCCGTAGCGGGACAGCTTGCGGTAGAGCGTCGACGGGTCGATGCCCAACACCTGCGCCGCCCGCGATTTGTTGCCGCCCTCGTTCTGCAGCACCCAGAGGATGTAGGCGCGCTCGACCGCGTCGAGGGTGGGATTCTCGAAGGTCCGTTCCGCGACCAGCGGCTCGGCCCGGCGTGCGGTGATCCGCTCCGGGAGCGCACTCACCGGAATCTCCGCCCCGTGTGCCAGAATCACCGCGTGCTCGAGCGCATTCTCCAGCTCACGCACGTTGCCCGGCCAGTCATACGCCAGGACCACGTCGAGTGCGTCCTGCGTGAGACGCGGCACGTCGGTGCCGCGCTCCTGCCCGATGCGCTGCAGAAAGGCGTCCGCCAGGAGCGGGATGTCCTCGCGCCGGTCGCGAAGCGCGGGCAGATGCATCGCGATCACGTTCAGGCGGTAGTAGAGATCGGAGCGGAACTGCCCGCGCCGGATCTCCTCATCGAGGTTCTTGTTCGTGGCGGCGACCACGCGCACGTCCACCGGAATCGGTTCCGTCCCGCCGACCGGGAGCGCCTCGCGCTCCTGGAGCACCCGGAGGAGCTTGACCTGGGTCGAGGGCTTCATCTCGCCGATCTCGTCCAGAAAGAAGGTGCCGCCGCGCGCCGCCGCGAACATCCCCTGCTTGTCGCGCACGGCGCCGGTGAACGATCCCTTCACGTGCCCGAAGAGCTCCGACTCGAGCAGACTCTCCGGAAGCGCCCCGCAGTTGATCGAGAAGAACGGCCCGTCGCTGCGTTCCGAGAGCTCGTGGATGTAGCGGGCGATGACTTCCTTACCGGTGCCGCTCTCGCCCTGAATGAGCACCGTGGATTCCGTGGGCGCGACCTGTTCGACGAGCCCGAGCACGTCGGTGAAGCGCTTCGCCTTCCCGATGGGAGTGATCGTGCGGGTGCGCTCGCGCCGCCGGATCTCCCGCTTCAGGTGCTTGTTCTCCGAGCGCAGCTGGCGGTATTCCGCCGCGCGCCGGCAGATGGCGACGAGATCGTCGTTCGAGAACGGCTTCTGGATGTAGTAGAACGCGCCCTGGTTCACGGCCTGGATCGCCGTCTGCAGCGACGCCTGCGCCGTCATCAGGATCACCGGGGTCTCGGGGTCCATCTCGCGGGCCGTCTCGAGGATCTCGATGCCGGTGACCTGCGGCATGCGGACGTCCGTGAGCACGATATCCGGCCCGACCGATTTCAGCGCCTCGAGCCCCGCCTTGCCGCCCTGCGCGGTCTCGACCGAGAACCCGGAGTTCTTGAGCAGGATGCGCAGCGTGTCGAGGATGCCCGACTCGTCGTCGATGACCAGAATGACCGGCTGATTGTAGCTCACGCCGCCGCCTCACGACTGCCTTGTTCCGGCAGGAGAATGGTGAACGTCGATCCGCGTCCGCTCTGCGACTCCACGAAGATCATGCCCCGGTGCGCCTGGACGGCACGCTGGACGATCGCGAGCCCGAGTCCGGAGCCGCCGACACGTCCGGTCACGAACGGATCGAAGAGTCGCTCGCGCAGCTCGGCCGGGATGCCGGGCCCGTCGTCGGCGACACGAAGGAGCACCGGACGCTCGATCTTCGCGCCGCGGGGAAGCTCTTCCGCCCGAGCGCGACGGCCTTCGACCGTGATGTGCACCGTGCCGCCCGCCGCCTGGACCGCGTTCAGCACCAGGTTGACGAGCACCCGGTGCAGCAGATCGTCGTCGCCTTCAACGGTGACGTCGTCCGCGATCACGCGGATCTCGGTCTCGGGCCGGCAATCGGGATGCTGGCGTACGAGCTCGACCGCGGATCGGCAGAGCTGGGCGACCTCTACCGGTTTGGAGAGCGCCACGCGGACCCGCGCGAAGTCGAGAAACTCGTTCAGGAGTCGGCTCAGCCGGTCGCTCTCACGAATCACGAGCTGGCCAAGGAAGCGTTCGTCATCCCCGCCCTGCGCCATCTGCGTGAGCTGCTCGACCGACGATCGGATCGAGGCGAGCGGGTTCTTGATCTCGTGAGCGAGCGAGGCGGACAGCTCCGCGACGGCCTCGAGCCGCTCCGTCCGGAGATTCAGCTCTTCGATGCGCTTCTGATCGGAGATGTCGGTGAAGATGGCCGTCACGGATGGGGGCCCCTCGTCGCTCGTATCGAGCGCCGTGGTGGTCATGCCGATGGCAAACGACCGTCCGTCATGGCTGACGCGCCCGTCGGCGCGGAGCGTGCGGCCGGCGCCCGGCTGCTGGGTGGCGACGATCGCGGCGGCCAGCTCGTGCGAGCGCGCGTCGAGCACCGCGAGCGCGGGACGCCCCAGATAATCCTCCGCGCGGAACCCGAGCAACACCTCCGCCGAGGGATTGGCGTACGCGAGATTCCCCTCGCCGTCGACCGTGACGACGCCACTGCCGATGTTGCGCAAGATGTCGCCGGCCTCCAGCCGGAGCCGCTTCACTTCGCGCTTGAGATCCTCGCGTTCCATACCGACCACCCGTACGCGGCTCGCGAGCCACCCCGTGGCTACGGCGACAGCCAAGAACACAATGATTTGGAGTACGACCACGACCGTCATCGCGTGGGGATGCCCCCAGACGACGTCGGCCACATAGACGAGGGCCGCGAGGGTGGTGAGGAGCAAGCTCGATGCCAGGGGCATGAGGACCGCGGAGACCGCGATCACGAGGATGTACAGCGACGAAAAATCGCTCTGCGAGCCGCCGGTGAAGTGGACGACGGTCGTCACCAGCGCGAGGTCGAAGATGATCTGCGCATAGAGATACGTCGGGGTCGGCGGCCGTCTGAGGAAGTGCGTGTAGAATGCCGACATCCCGCTCGCGACGAGCGACGCCATGGCCGCAATGGCCAGCACGAGAATGACTTGCGGAGGAACGGCGGCGAAATAGAAGGCCGCCGCGACGAAGACGACGACCGCGAGGAGCACGCGACCGACGTAGACCCACTGGAGGAGGGCGAGCGGATCGGGCATCGCCTGGCCGGCGGCGGCCCCGTCCGCCCGCTGATCGTGCCCGAGCCAGCGCATGAATGGAAGTATTGGGATGACCCTCGCAAAGTGCAATGCCGCAATTCGAAATAGGAGAGGCGTCACGAACCATCGGCCGTGCCACGAGAGCGCCCGGGGACGCACCCCTCCGGACTAGGTCCCGATCTGCTCCATGACGCGGCGCGCCTGGACGAGGTGCCGCCGTTCATGGGCGGCGATGGCGGCGAACGCGGCGGCGAGGTTCAGCCGGAGGAGCGGAACCGCCGGCGACCAGATCGCGAGGCGGCCGAGATCGAGGCCCTCAGCCCTATGTGCCGTCGCCACGAGATCCGCCTGGAGCGCCGCGAAGCCGGCGCGCAGCGCGCCGACCGTATGATGCCGGATCGGACGGATCTTTCGGGGCGCCCGAAAGTGCCTCCGGGCGGGCGGCTCCATCAGCCGCACGAACCAGTCTCCGACGATGCCGCGACTGAACGGCGGCGTGCCCCGGATGCCGCGCGCCGTGCCGCGCGTGATCGCCCCCTGCATCGCGCCGAGGTACAGCCGTCCCGAACGGATGAGGTGATCCACGCACTCGCCCACCGACCAGCCGCCGTCCGCGGGCGCACGGTCGAGCGATACATCATCCAGCGCCTGCAGCAGCTGCTCCGCGGCGTGCGAGATCTCCGCCAGCTCTTCGGCGTAGGCGGCGGCGCTTCCTGGAATGGGGCGCCCCGGGGTCCGCAGCTCGTATACGACGACGTCACCGACCTCCGGATCGACGTCCTCGCCAACGTGCCGCAGGCCGGCCCGCTCCGCGGTTCGTCGTGAGGCATCATGCGCGGGCGGGATGGTCGCCCGCACGGCGCGGACTCGCGGGTCCTCGAGCGCCCACGCGCAGAGCGCACTCAGCGCTTCGGTCGCGAACCCGCGTCGCTGAAAGGCGGGATAGATGGCGTAGCCCACGGTGACCACGCCGTCCGGGCCCGGCGGGCCGCCGAAGCCGATCACCCCGACGGCCGCGCGCGACCCGCGCTCCACGGCGAGCCACATCCACCACGGCGCGTCGTCCGGGGAGGCACCCATGCGATCGCGCACGATGGGCAGCGCGTCGGCGAGCAATGGAGGAGGTGGATCGGGCGCGGCGAAGGAGGCGCCCGTGCACGCGGCGAGGCGTTCGCCGTCGCCGGCGATGAGGGCATCGAGCGCCGCCGCACTCAGCGGCGCGATCTCGAGGCGCGCGGTCCGGACGACGAGGCCGGAGGTCACGGCGACGGGCCGGGATCGAACTCCTCACGCAGAATCCCGTAGTCCACGGCGTCTTCGACGCGGTCCCACTTCCGGATGTGCGCGCGGCGACGGCCTTCCAGCGTCATCCCGAGCTTCTCCATCACACGTCCGGACGCCGGATTGCTCCCCATGTGGCAGGCGTGGACACGGCGGAGACCGAGGGGGCCGAACGCATACGCCAGCACGGCCCGGGCCGCTTCGGTACAGTAGCCGCGTCCCCAGAACGGCGCGCCGATCCAGTAGCCGAGCTCGGCGCGTTCCTGCCGCGCGTCGATCGTGAGTCCGATGCTGCCGATGAGGGCGCCCGTGTCCCGATCGGTGATAGCATAGATCGCAATCTCGCCGCGCATGAAGCCTGGTTGGTGCGTGGCGATCCATGCCTCGGCCATCCCCGGTTCGTAGGGATGCGGGACGTGGAGGGTCGTCGCGGCCACGGCACGGTCGCCGGCGAGGCGTCGCACCTCGGCGGCGTCACCGGAAACGAACGGCCGGAGCACGAGACGCGGCGACTCGAGTGTGGGTTGCTCGGTCACGTGGCGCCTGGCGGTGCCATCACCCGTAGTAGTGATTGAAGACCTTGATGCCGTAATAGATGCCCGCGGCCGTGCCGAGCATGCTCACGACGAATGCGGAGAAGAACCCGGCTTTGTCGCCCAGCCACCAGCCGACCGAGCCACCAACGATCGAGCCAACAAAGGTGAGTACTTTTCTCACGGCCGCCCCCAGGCAGGTGGACCCGCGCAGAATATGGGATGGTCGCGGCGCCACGCCAGCAACCGCGCCACGCCGCGCGTAGATTTGGATGAGATGACGACTCCCTACCCTCTCCGCACCCGCACGGTCCACGTAAGTTCGTTCCTCCTCGCAACGTTCGCCGTGCTCGGGCTCACGTCTTTGCCGGGGCGCCTCGCCGCCCAGGCCATCCGCGGCCAGGTGCGGGACTCGGCCGGCGCGCCCATCGCCACGGCGCGCGTCGCCGTGGTCGAGCTCTCCCGCACCACCACCACCGACACGGCGGGCCGCTTCACGATCACCGCGGTGCCGGCAGGTCAGTATACCCTGCTCGTTCGCAAGGACGGGTATGCGCCGTCGACGCAGATGCTCCGGACGACCGGCATCGACACGACGGTCGCGGTCGTGCTCTCTCCGAGCGCATTTCAGCTCGAGCCGGTCACGGTCACCGCCACGCGGAGCCCGAGTCTCGAGATGACGTCGCCGCTCGCGGCGAGCGCACTCACCAGCGTGCAGCTCCGCCGGAACGAGAGCGTCTCGTTGGCGCACGCCATTTCGAGCCTCGCGGGCGTGCGCACCCTCAGCACGGGTGCCCAGATCGGCAAGCCGGTCATTCGCGGGCTGTCGGGCCCGCGCGTGCTCGTGCTCTCCGACGGGAGCCGCCTCGAGGACTACTCGTGGAGCGACGAAGATGGCCCCTCCATCGACGCGCGGCTCGCCGATCGTGTCGAGGTGATTCGTGGCCCGGCCAGCGTGCTCTACGGGTCCGACGCCCTCGGCGGCGTGGTGAACGTGATCCCGGCGCCCGTGCCCGACGCGAACGGCGGCGCGGGGTTCGTGCACACGGGCTACGAGGCCTACGGTGCGACCAACAACGCCGAATTCGGCGGCATTTTGCGCGCCGAAGGTGCGACGGGGGAGGTGGGATGGCGGGTGGTGGGCATCGGGCGCCACGCGGCGAGCCTGCACACCCCCAACGGGGAACTGGACAATACCGGCTACTTCGCGCTGAACGGCGAGGCGGCGGTGGGCGTGCACGGCCGGCGCGGGGATTTCAACCTCCGGTACGCGCGCTACGGCGGCGAATTCAAGTTGCTCGAGGCGGGCGGCCCGCCGCCGGGCGTGACAGCGGGACAGGATCAGGGCCCCGAGCGGCGCCTCGGCGACGACCGCGTGCAGGCCACCGGAAACTACGTCACCGGGCCGGTGCGGTTCGAGGCGCACGCCCAGTGGGAGCGCCACTCGCTGATCGAGGTGTCGGACGACTCCTCCCTCGCGGCGGGCGGTCCGCCGGTGGAATCCACGTCGTTCGACCTCCTCTTGAACACCCTGTCGCTCGACCTGCTGGCGCACCACGCGCCCATCGGCCCGCTCAAGGGCACGATCGGCGTCTCCGGCATGCACGAGATCAACGACACGCGCGGCCCGATCCCGCTGGTGCCGGACGCCCGCGTGAACGCCGGCGCGCTCTTCGTGCTCGAGCAGGCGAGCACCGGACCGGTGACGCTGCTCGCCGGCGGCCGGGTCGACGTCCGGCGCCTGAACGCCGACGCGAACACGACCCTCGCCTTGGCGGCGCAGCAGCGCGACTACACCGCGTATTCGGGAGACGTCGGTGTCGTCGTGCGCCCGCTTCCGGCGCTCGCGTTCGCCGCGAACGTCGGACGCGCCTGGCGCGCCCCAACCCTCTTCGAGCTCTTCTCGAACGGCCCGCAGCTCGGCGAAGCACGATACGATCTGGGTGACCCCACGCTCGTGCCCGAGCTCGGCACGAGCATCGACGCGAGCATCCGGTGGGAAACCGGACGCGTACGCGGCTCGCTCGCGGGATACACGAATCTGGTGAACCACTTCATCTATATCACCCCGACGGCGCAGTTCCGCGATTCGCTCCGCGTCTACGACTACGTGCAGGCCTCCGCACGACTGATCGGCGCCGAGGCGTCGCTCGAGGTCGAGGCCACGCGCATGCTCGCGTTCCACGCCACGGCGGACGCCGTGCGCGGCACGAACCGGGACACCGACGTTCCGCTCCCGCTCATGCCGCCCCCCCGACTCACCGTCGGCGCCGAAGTGCATTCGGGCGCCGATCCCGCGGCGGCGCGCGTCGGCGCGAGCGTGCAGATGGTGGCGCGGCAGACGCGCCTGAACCCCATGGACGTGCCGACCAACGGCTACGCGCTGCTCGCACTCTCCGCGGGCCTGACGCACCGGCTCGGCGGGCGGGACTTTCATTTCGACCTCGACGTGCACAACGCGCTCAACACGAAGTACACGAGCTTCCTGAGTCGCTACAAGGAGTTCGCGCTCAATCCGGGCCGGAACATCATCTTCCGCATTTCCACCGCCGACTGAGCCGCGCGCCGCGGCACTTTTCCCAGGCTCCGGGGTGCTACGGAGCCATGGAAATTCAACTCACACAGAAGCGTGCGCTCGTCACGGGCGC
>Ga0102953_1002204_pt1 | contig 11760 bp, 9 predicted proteins | sample SalPon2A_C_D2_MG_FD_78509 | JGI IMG/M metagenome (GOLD analysis project Ga0102953, IMG submission 78509) | Soil microbial communities from South San Francisco under conditions of wetland restoration - Salt Pond MetaG R2A_C_D2_MG | ecosystem: Environmental > Terrestrial > Soil > Wetlands | place... | reverse complement strand
TGAACTTAATCGCGACGAGGCAATAAATGCCGCAGGCGATGAATTTGAGGAACTGAAGATCGCACTATGAAGCGACGTGACCTGATTCGACATCTCGAATCTCATGGTTGCGAGCTGCTCAGGAGGGCGGTAGACACTCTTGGTGGTACAACCCTACCTTAAATAAACGCTCTGCGATCCCTCGCCACCGAGAAATTAACGATCATTTAGCGCGTAAGATTTGTCGTGATCTTGGAGTCGAAACACCATGACGGCACATACAAGGCGCTGCAGACGGACAAAATGCCCGCTACGCGAGTATTTGGCCGCTGAGCGGGGCTTAGGCGACATCGATAAAAACTCAACATGAAGTCAGCTTCCGCCTACAAACGGTCATTTCTGCGGCTCTCATGGCAACTCGTTCTAGTAGGACCTTGACACCATACCGACTACTCGGTATGGTCCAGACATGGTCACACCGGCGCGACACGAATCAAAGACAAAACTGCTCAATGCGGCGATGAACGTTATTCGCAGCAAGGGCTATGCGACTACGACAATTGACGATATCTGCCGGGCCGCGGCCGTGACCAAAGGCAGCTTTTTTCATCACTTCAAGAGCAAGGATGAGCTGGTGTATTCCGCAGCCGTCTATTGGGCGGAAACGACTGGGGAGTTTTTCGCGAACGCGGCTTATCACAATTCAGATGACCCGTTACAGCGCTTGTTCGGCTACGTGGATTTTCGTGCCTACATTCTTGACGGCGAAGCACCCGAATACACATGCCTGCTCGGCACCTTGGTGCAGGAAATCTACGAAACGCATCCTGACATTCGCGCGGCCTGTGACCAGGGTCTTTCGTCGCACATAGCGGCGTTAATGCCGGACATCGAGGCCGCAAAACAACGCTACGCACCAAACGCGAAATGGAGCGCAGAGAGCGTCGGTTACTTCATTCAGTCCATTCTGCAAGGCGGCTTCATTTTTGCGAAGGCCAAGCAGAATCCCGATGTTGTCCGAGAAAACCTAGCGCACTTACGCCGTTATCTGGAAACTCTTTTTGCTCAATCAAACGACACAAAGTGTAAGAACAATCTGTGAACACCGACAAGGCGACCGTTGGTACCAATGGCCACACCATACAAGAGGAGGAAAAACCAAATGCTGGACAACCTTGAAATCGGCCAATCAGAAGCTTTCAGTGCTGCAGTTATTTATGTCAACACGCCGCGCGACCAGATGCAGACTACGATGACGGCTGCCATTTCCGAGTTGATGGCAACGGTCAACAAACAAGGCATTGGTCCAGCCGGCCCACTTTTTGCCCACCATAAACGCCAGTCGGATGGGTTTGAATTCGAAGTCGGTGTACCGGTGAGTGGCTCGGTAAATACAATTGGCCGAGTCAAAGCAGGTCAACTCCCGGCGGCAACGGTGGCGCGCGTTGTCTATTCCGGTGCTTACGAAGGACTCCATTCCGCATGGGCCGAGTTTTATAATCGCCTGAACACAGAGTTGGGCGCGCAAATGACAGAGCGCGGCCTCAAACCAGGACCGACGTTTTGGGAATCCTACGTTCAGGGACCAGAGTCAAATCCGAACCCAGAAACCTTCCGGACGGAATTGGTTGTGCCGCTAATTGATGTCTAGCATCTGGATCTGGTAAGAACAAACGAAGGCGCGCGAACGGCGTGGTTAAAGCGACATTCATTGTGAAAAGGCACTTATGACAAACGTACATACAATCTGCTCGACAAGTCGTTGCGAGGCAATTGCGGCGAACGCCGCCTCCGGGCACATTGCAGTCAGTCACCAGGAATAGCACAATGCCGCTTCTAACAACAAGCAAATGCAGTCGGACGCGGCTAAAACCGCGCCGCTGATTTGAGCGTTATGCATCTGTCCCAAATCTGACAGCACATCGCTCTTGTATTATGCACTGATTGTGCATACACTTATTTGATGGAATTTGAGTGGGACCCAGGGAAGGCGAGATCTAATCTGCGCAAACATGGCGTAGATTTTGCTGATGCCGCAATCGCCCTCGAAGATGAGAACGCGCTAACAATTGAAGATTTCGATCATGATGAGCTTCGTTTCAAAACACTTGGGATGGGACCGACCCTAAATATCCTGTTTGTTGTTCATTGCGAATTAACAGGGGATCGAGTACGGATCATTTCTGCCCGTAAAGCAGATAAGGGAGAAGCCAAAGTTTATTTTCAGGGTTTAAGTTATGAGTGAAGATTTTAGTAAGGGTAAACGAGGTGCGGTTGTAACGCCTGACCCAAACAAGGTACGCATCACCATCCGTCTCGATGCGGATATTATTGAGCACTTCAAAAAGATCGTCCTTGAGGCAGGTGGAGGAAACTACCAGACGCTCATAAACAATGCATTGAGAGAGCATATTCAGGCTCAGGATAAGGGGCTAGAAAAGGCGCTCCGTAAGGTTATTCGAGAAGAGCTCAAGAAAGTCGGATGAGATGCATAACAACAGCGCATGCAGTCGGACGCGGCTAAAACTGCGCCGCTGATTTGAGCGTTATGCAGAAATACTAGAAATCACTTTTGCTACTTCTTTCTTTGTCGCACCCAATGCGAATAGTGATTTTATTAATAAATCTATTGAAACCGAGGGATCACCCGTTTCCATCTTTGCTACCCGAGATTGACTGGAGTCGATCTTAGCTGCAAATGCTACCTGGCTAATCCGCTTCTTAATTCTTCTCTCTTTCAGAAATTTACTCAACGCGAGTTTCATTTCCACATAAGCGGATTCCTCTGGAGATAGTTCAAGAAATTCCTCAACGGAACCTATCTTCCACCCTGCGTTTTCTAATTTTCTTCGGTTACTTGCTTTCACGGTTGTATGCCTATAATCGGTTTTTACAAGTATCAATAACTCCTTTGGGCGTCCTATTTGTTTTCTTCTCAAAAACATCAAGAATTACTATCGCATCAGATTCAATCCGATACATTATCCGCCAGGTTAGATCCTCAACAATTATTCTTAGTTCGTGGCAACGGGTCCCAACGACTGGCATAGGCCTCGAATGCGGCATTGTCAATTTCTCGCCTTGCTGTAATCTTCGAAGTAAGAAGCCGGCTTCAATCCTTGCATCAGGAGAAAATGGAGGCGTCCTGACTTCGCCATGCAACCAAACCAGCGGTTTATCCTTGTCGCTCACAGACATAAGAGTATGTCAAATTTGACATATATTCAGATAATTGTTCAATTCTGCATAACAACGCATGCAATCGGGCGCGGCAGAACCGCGCCGCCGATGTCGGGCGTTACCTATTTGTATGATTGAGACTTCCACAAGCATTAGTGAAATTGTTTCCGGATTTTATGATTCTTTCGACAACAGAAACGATCGATTCCCAGACTTCGACCTATTCGAATCGCTCTTTGTAGAAAACCCGTCAATTGGAAACAGAACCAATACCGAGGTGAGAATTTGGTCGCCAGGTGATTTTTGGTCGCCAAGATATGAACTGCTCACAGGTGGCAGGCTGACGGATTTCCATGAGTGGGAGACGGATTTCGAAACTTCGATTTTCGATGGAATCGCAATGCGCCACTCTAGCTATCGAAAACGGGGGTTACTCGATGGTCTTCCCTATGGGGGAGTAGGCACAAAGTGTTTTCAGTTTGCGCAAACCCCTGATGGGTGGCGAATAGCTCACCTGCTCTGGGAGGATCAGGAGTAACTGCAATACTATGGTTTGCCTCCATTTTTAAATGCTGTTTACTTCAATGGAGTTTCCTGCCTCCAATCCCGAACTATCCTTCGACTGCGGCGCCCGGGCCCGATTCAGTTTTTGACGGAATTGCGGATCGGCGGTAACGCGCGCAGGTAGTCGATCAGCGCGGCGCGATCGGCGTCGGTCAGTTTGCCGATCCCGGAAATTACCGCGTCCATCGAGCCGGCCGTGTATTCGCCGTCCGGCAATTCGCCGTAGTGCAGGAACAGGTCCAGAGATTCGCGGCTCCAGTCGCCTATCCCCGTTTCCTTGTCGGGCGTGATATTGGGGACCAATTCGCCGTCGGGACCGTCGGGATTACCGGCATAGGCCAGCTCCGGATTCGGCGCGCCGAGAATATTGCGCGGCGTGTGACATTCGCTGCAATGCGCGAGCGCCCGGGCGATATAAGCGCCGCGATTCCACGCCGCGCTGCGTTCCTTGTCCGGCATGAATTCCCCTGGAGTGAAAAACAGCCACTGCCAGACTTGCGCCGCGAACCGCCAGCGCAGGTACCAGGCGATATCGTGTTCGCGATTGACCCGATCCGAAGTCGGCAGCGAACGCAGGTAGGCGTAAACCGCGCGCGCGTCCCCAGCGGTCATCCGGGTGTAGGAGGTATACGGGAAGGCCGGATAAAAATGGCTGCCGTCCGGCGCCACGCCCTGTCCGAGGGCGCGCAGAAAATCGGCTTCGCTCCAGGCGCCGATGCCGGCCGAATCGTCGGCGGTTATATTGGGCGTATAGAAGGTTCCGAACGGGGTCTCCAGCGGCCGGCCGCCGGCGAGGGGGGGGCCGTCCTCGGCGGTATGACAGTGCCCGCAGCCGCCGATCTGCACGATGTATTCGCCGCGCGCGAGCAACGGCGCTTCGTTCTGGGCGATTGCCTCGAGCGGCGGCAACGCTCCCAACAGGCAACACATGATCAGTAAAGGCCGCGCTATCGACATGGTGGCAAGACTAACAACGCCGAGAGGATTTCGCACCGTGAATATTTATCCGCTGCCGCGGGGCCGGATCCCCGGCCTCGCGGCAGTGGCTGACATTGAAACGGATGATGCTTCCGGGATAAGTGCGAGCTAGTTCTTCTCGCGGAAGTTGTCGTGGCATCCCTTGCAGGCCTTGCCCAGATCTCCGACCGCGGGCTTCAGCGCGTCGACACCGTTGCCGGCGGCGGCGGCGAGCGCGATGACGGCTTGCTTGTACTCCTTGCCGTGATCGGCGATCTCGGGGTAGGTGGTCCAGATCTTCGGCAGTGCCGCGGTCTTGCCCGGATAAGCCTCGTTGTCCGTACCCTTGGCCCAGGCGCGGCTGTTGTCCAGGTCGAGCATTAGCTTGAGGTTACCCGCGAACTTGTTGGCCAGCCCGGCGTCGTAGTCGATCTGGCCCTTTGCCATGCCGAATAACGGGCCGGCATTGAATGAGCGCAACTGCATTTCGGCTTGCCGTGCCTTGATCGCCTTTTCATTCGGATCGTCAGCGGCGATCGCCTGGGCTGCCAGGCCGAGAGCGGCCAGAACTAGAATGATTCGTGTCGCGATGTTCATGAAATTCTCCTTGGGTTAAATTTGCTCCGAGAGCCAGGCTATTATAAGCTGCATTAAATTCACATCAAATTACTTATTTTTGCGCTATAGTGCTGCAATTATGCAGCATATTAACTGGGACAACCTGCGTTACGTGCTGATGGTCGCCAACAAGGGGTCGATCTCGGCTGCCGCGCGCGAGCTCGACGTCAACCGGACCACGGTGCTGCGCCGCATCAACCGTTTCCAGCAAGATCTCAACTGCCGCATATTCGATCGCGGGGATGCCGGCTATATACTGACCCCGGAAGCCGAGAAGATGATCAATGCCGCGCGCGAGGTCGAGAATACGCTGTTCAACATGCAACGGCAGATCGCGGGGCGCGAACTCAGGCTCGAAGGCGAGGTGCGAGTTACCACCACCGATACCTTCATCCTCTCGGTGCTCGGCCCGCATCTCGCGAGCTTCAGCCAACGGCACCCGCATATCGTCGTCGACCTGCTGGTGACCAACAGTATCCTGGATCTCAACCGCCGCGACGCAGACGTCGCGATTCGGCCGACAGGGCAGCCCGAAGGCAATCTCGTCGGCCGGCGGCTCTGCGATATCGAGTTTGGTTTTTACGCGTTGCCTGAATTGCTTGCGCGGGCGCCGGCAGATATTTCGGCCGGACGCTGGATCGGTTTCGCCGACGATTTCGCGACCACACCGGTCGGCAACTGGCTCGGCGGCGCCGTGGAGCAGAGGAATATTTGCGCACGCTGCGATTCCTTCGTCGGCGTGCGCTGTCTCGCCGAGGCCGGGATCGGATTCGCGCTGCTGCCCTGCCTGCTCGGTGACGATTCGCCGTCCCTGCGGCGCGCCTCCGAGCCGATCGCCGAAGTAACCACCGGCCTGTGGATACTGACTCACCCCGACCTGGCGCGCTCGGCGCGCGTGCATGCCTTTATCGATCATTTCAGCGAGGCGCTGGCTTCACCCTGACGCGGGTTACCGCGATCCCGCCGAGAATCGTCGCCAGCGCGACGAAATGGTGCCAGGTGACGGGTTCCGACAATAGCCAGGCGCCGCACAGGAAGGCGACTACCGGGATCAGGTAATTGATCGTCGACAGAAAGGTCGGCCCGGCGCGGTTGACGACCGCGAACAGCACGATGGTCGCGATCCCGGTGGGACCGATGCCGAGCCAGATCACCGCGAACATCGAATTCTGGCTGATGCCGTCGTTTTCGGGCACCGCGAGCAGCCAGAACGGGAAGATGACCAGGCTTGCCATAATCAGCACGCCGCAGGCGCCGACCATCGGACTGAAACGCGGCAGGCGTTTGATCAGGATCGAGTTGACCGCGTAGCAGCTCGCGGCGGTGAAGATCGCCAGACCGCCCCGGAATTCACCGCCGCCGCCTCCGAAGACCGGCCCGAGCAGCAGGGTGACCCCGGTGATGCCGAGCGCGAAGCCGATCAGCTTGTAGCGGTTGAGGGTTTCGTCGGCTACCAGGTAGTGCGCGAACACCATGGTCAGCAGGGGCATGATCGCCATGATCATGCCGGCGACCCCCGAGTCGACGGATTTCTGTCCCCAGGCGATCAGGAAGAACGGCAGCGCGTTGCCGGCCACCGCCATGATCGCGAAGCCGGCCCAGGCGCGCCAGTCCCGCGGTAGTGAATCGCCGCGGGCGTAGACCACCAACGACAGCACCACCGCGCCGAGACCGAGTCGATAGAAAACTACCGCGACCGGGTCGACGCTGCCGACGGCGATGGCGGTAAACATGAACGACGTTCCCCACAGCGCGACGAGCACCATCAACAGCGCCCAGTTCATCAGGGTCGGTCCGGGTTTCAAAATCTATTCTTGTAGCTGTGGCAGATTGCGGAAAAGCTCGAGCGCCTCCGGGTTGGCGAGCGAATGGATGTTCTTGACCTCGCGGTTGTGCACCACGTCGCGTACCGCGAGTTCGACGATCTTGCCCGACTTGGTGCGCGGTATCTCGGCGACCTGGAGAATCTTCTCCGGTACGTGGCGCGGCGAACACTTGCCGCGTATCGTCTGGCGGATGCGTTTTTCGAGTTCGTCGTCGAGGCTGAGGCCGGGCCTGAGCACTACGAACAAGACCACGCGCACGTCGTCGTCCCAGTCCTGGCCGATGACGATGCTCTCGACGATCTCGTCGAGCTGCTCGACGTGGCGGTAGATCTCGGCGGTGCCGATACGCACGCCGCCCGGGTTCAGGGTCGCGTCCGAGCGGCCGTAGATGACGATGCCGCCGCGGTCGGTCAGCATCACGTAGTCGCCGTGGTGCCAGACGTTGTCGAAGCGCGCGAAATACGCGTTATGGTACTTCTCGCCGCTGTCGTCACCCCAGAAGAAGGCCGGCTGACACGGGAAGGTTTGCGTGCAGACCAGTTCGCCTTTTTGATTGGTCAGCGGCCGGCCGTCGTCGTCGAACACCTCGACCGCCATGCCGAGCGCGCGGCACTGGATTTCGCCGCGGTAGACCGGCAGCAGCGGACAGGAAATGACGAAGCAGGAAACGATGTCGGTACCGCCGGAAATCGACGCCAGGCACAGGTCCTGCTTGATGTTTTGGTAAACGTAGTCGAAGCTTTCCGGCGCCAGTACCGAACCGGTGGAAGCGAGCGTGCGCAGCGCCGACAGGTCGAACCTGTCCATCGGCTTGAGGTTCGCGTTCTTCAGCGCGTCGAGGTACTTGGCCGAGGTGCCGAACAGGGTCATGTCGATATCGTCGGCGTAACGCCACAGGACTTCGCCGTCGGGGTAGAAGGGCGAGCCGTCGTAGAGCACCAGCACGGCCTCGCTGGCCAGCGCGCTGACCAGCCAGTTCCACATCATCCAGCCGAGCGTGGTAAAGAAGAAGACGCGGTCGTCGGGTTGAATATCGCAATGCAGCATCTGTTCCTTCAAATGCTGGATCAGCGTGCCGCCGACCTTGTGGGTAATGCACTTGGGTTTGCCCGTGGTGCCCGACGAGTAAAGCACGTAGAGTGGATCGTTGAAGGCGCGCGGCACGAATTCGATCACGCCGCCCGGGTTGGCGATGATATCGCGCCAGTCGATTGCGCCCACCTGGTTGCCGAAGCCGGCGAGTTGGACCTGGACCACCTGTTCCAGGCTCGGCAATTGCGCGCGGATTTCGCGGATCTTGTCGGCGAGGTCGTGACTTTTGCCGTTGTAAAAATAACCGTCCGCGGTGAACAGGAAGCGCGGCTCCGTCTGGCCGAAGCGGTCGATCACGCTGTCGGCGCCGAAGTCGGGAGAGGTCGATGTCCAGACCGCGCCGAGACTCGTCGCGGCGAGCATCGCGACCACCGCCTCGGGAATGTTCGGCAGATAGGCGGCAACCCGGTCGCCAGGCTGCAGCCCCTGCGATTTCAGCCAGGCGGCGACGCTCGCGACCTGCTCGTGGAGTTGCGCGTAACTGAGCTGATACTCGACCTGGTCTTCGGCGCGGAAACAAATCGCTACCGCGTCATCCTTGCGGCGCAGCAGGTTCTCGGCGAAATTGAGGCGCGCGTCGGGAAACCATTGCGCCTGTTCGAGCCTGTCGCCATCGATCAGCACGCGCTCGCCGCGCTCGCCGATGATGCCGCAAAAGTCCCAGACCTCGGTCCAGAAGGCTTCCTTTTCGTCTATCGACCACCGGTAAAGCGCGTCGTAGTCCGTAAGATCGAGGCCGTGATGCCGGTTGACCTGCGCCAGGAAGCGCGTCATGTTGGCTGCCTCGACGCGTTCCGGGCTCGGCGTCCAGAGTGGCTGGATATCGTTCATGATCTTTTTCGCAATACGACTGGACCCGTAATCTTACCAAGATTCCCGCCTACGCGGGAATGACTCCAGGCCGTCATCCCGGCGCAAGCCGCCCGTGGCCCGGCGGGGATCTTGCCATAACAGGTATTCCTGAACATTGGGAGATCCCGGATAAACGCTGCGCGTTTTCCGGGATGACCACGAGGCTGTTATTTTCCTTTCCAGACGGGATCGCGCTTTTCGGCGAAGGCCTTGAAGCCTTCCATGTTGTCCTCGCTGCCGTAGAGCACGTCGACGGTCTCGAACTGGCGCTTGGTAACCCAGTTCATCGCTTCCTGGAACTTCATCGCCTCGGCCTCGCGCGCGACCTGCTTGATCGCGGCGAACACCAGCGGCGGGCCGGCAGCGAGTTCGCGCGCCACTTCCCAGACGCGATCGTACAGTTGCTCCGCCGGTAAAACCTCGTTGACCAGACCCCAGCGCAGCGCTTCGGCGCTGTCCATCCAGCGCCCGCGGTAGAGCATTTCCATCGCCACGTGGTAGGGGATGCGTTTCGGTAGCTTGATCGTGGCAGCGTCTGCGAGCGTGCCGGCGGTGATTTCCGGTAGCGCGAAGGTCGAGTGCTCGGCGGCATAGATCAGGTCCGCCGACAGCATCAGTTCGAAGCCGCCGCCGACCGCCATGCCGCTGACCGCGGCGATCACGGGCTTGTTCAGGCCGCGCAATTCCTGCAGCCCGGCGAAGCCGCCGACGCCGTAGTCGCCGTCTACCGCGTCGCCGTCGGCCGCGGCTTTGAGATCCCAGCCCGCGCTAAAGAATTTCTCGCCGGCGGTGCGGACGATCGCCACGCGCAGTTCCGGGTCATCGCGAAACGCCTTGAAGGTTTCCCCCATCAGGCGGCTGGTGGCGAGATCCATGGCGTTCGCCTTGGGTCGATCCAGGGTGACTTCGAAAATCCCGCCTTCGCTGCGAGTAGTGATGACATCGGACATGATTACTGCTCCTCTATAACGATTAGTGCGTCGGCCGCGAACGCGCCCTGGCCTTCGGCGCCGACCAGTAACGGATTGACGTCGAGCTCCGCAAGCCCGTCGACCTCCGTGAGTACATACTGTTGTACCGCGAGTATTGCGTCAATCGCGGCCTCGGTGTCGCCCCGCGGACGGCCGCGAAAACCGTTCAGCAAGCGCGCCGCCTTCAGTTGTCCGAGAGCGCGCGCGACGTCGTCGCGGCTCGCCGGTAGCAGCAGCGTGACCACGTCGTGCAGCAATTCGACCAGAATACCGCCGCTGCCCAGTGTCAGCACCGGTCCGAATTGCGCATCGCGCACCACGCCGACGATCAGTTCGGCGACCGCGGCGTGCATTTTTTCGAGGTATAGCCGAGGGCCGAGCGCCAGCAGGGCGTGAGCCGCCTGCTCGACCTCGGCGGCGGACCGCAGATTCAGGCGCACCGCATCGCGCTCGGTCTTGTGGGCGATGCCGAGCGCCTTCAACACCACCGGGTAACCGAGTTCGAGGGCCAGCGACTGCGCGTCGGCGATCGACTCGACCACGCCGCCGGCCGGCACCGGCACGCCGCTCGCGGCCAGCGCCTGCTTGGCGGCGGCCTCGTCGAGCGTGACCCGAGTGCCGCGCGTGGTTTTCGGCAGGCGCAGAGGTTCGGCGGGTTCGCGCTGCCAGGCGGCGCCGATATCGGCGGCGATTTCCGCGGCGCGTATCGCTTCGTCGATGCCGTAAAAGGCGATCATGCCGCGCGCGCGATAATCCTCGGTATATTCCTCGCGAATGTTTTCCGGCATGCCGGCGACGAAAGCGCCTTTGGCGTTGTAGGCCGAGAGCGCATCTTCGAACGCGTCGACCGCGATGTGCCAGTCGGCATCGCTGCAGCGCGTCGGGTGCGGAAAATCCAGGACCAGCAGGTTGAGATCGAAACCGATGCCGACCATCGCGCTGTAGGCGGCTTGCATGGCCTCGCGATCGCCCCAGCAATAGGTTTGATAATCGAGCGGGTTGGCGATCGCGACCCGTGGCCCCAGCGCCTCCCGCAGCGACGCCTTTTGCGGTTCGTCGAGATCGGGAAAGTAGACCCGGCGCCCGTGGGCTGCATCGGCGACGATGCTGGCCTCGCCCCCGGAACAGCTCATCGACGACAACCGGTAGCCGCCGAGCGGACCGTGCAGGTGCAAAAGCTTCAGCGCTTCGAGAAACACCGGGATCGAATCCGCCTGGCCGAAGCCGCTGCGGCGCAGGAACTCGCTGACTACCGCGCGACTGCCGACCAGCGACGCCGTGTGCGACAGCGCCGAAGCCTGCGCCTTGGCACTCTTGCCGACGTTGAAGATGACTACCGGTTTTTGCAGCCCGCGCGACTGCTTCGCCAGCGCCTCGAAGCCGGCGACCGAATCGAAGCCTTCCAGGTAAATGCCGAGCGTGGTAACGCGCTTGTCCTCGAGCAGGTTCGAGGCCAGTTCTGAGATCCCCACCATCGCCTGGTTGCCGACGGTGAATACATAGGCCAACGGCAGGCCGCGTTTTTGCATGGTGAAATTGATCGCGATGTTAGACGACTGGGCGATGATCGCGACCCCGGTTTCGCCGCTACCGAGGCGCTTGCCGCCCTGCTGGTCGGGCCACAGCAACGCGCCGTCGGCGTAGTTGATATAGCCGTAGCAATTGGGCCCGAGCACCGGCATGTCGCCGGCCGCCTCGTGCAGTTGCGACTCCAGTTCGCC
>Ga0102953_1002203_pt1 | contig 11762 bp, 8 predicted proteins | sample SalPon2A_C_D2_MG_FD_78509 | JGI IMG/M metagenome (GOLD analysis project Ga0102953, IMG submission 78509) | Soil microbial communities from South San Francisco under conditions of wetland restoration - Salt Pond MetaG R2A_C_D2_MG | ecosystem: Environmental > Terrestrial > Soil > Wetlands | place... | reverse complement strand
GCCAACAGGGTCAGCCGTGTTCAACGATTTGTCGAAGCGCGTACGCGCGATCAAACCATCCCCCACTTTAGCAGTTTCGAATCTGGCGAGCCAGCTTCGCGCCGAAGGCCGCGACGTCATCGGGCTCGGCGCCGGCGAACCCGATTTCGATACCCCGGATCACATCCGCGAGGCCGCGATCGAGGCGATCCGGGCCGGCGACACGCACTACACGGCCGTCGACGGCACCGCGCCGCTGAAACAGGCCATCATCGCCAAATTCGAGCGCGACAATAGACTTTCCTATCAGCCCGACCAGGTGCTGGTTTCATGTGGCGGCAAGCAAAGCTTTTTCAACCTCTGCCAGGCGCTGCTCGACACCGGCGATGAGGTCGTCATCCCCGCACCCTATTGGGTCTCGTATCCGGATATCGTGATCCTCGCCGATGCCACCCCGGTGATAGTCGACGCCGGTATCGACAGCGGCTTCAAGATAACGGCCGATCAGTTGGAAGCGGCGATCACGCCGAAGACGCGCATGCTGGTGCTCAACAGCCCGTCGAACCCGACCGGGGCCGGCTACACGATGGCCGAACTGGCCGCGCTCGGCGAGGTGCTGTTGCGCCACCCGGAGGTGCTGGTGGTCACCGACGACATGTACGAGCACATCGTCTGGGGCGGCTACGAGTTTTGCAACATCGTCAACGCCTGCCCGGACCTGTATTCCCGCACCATGGTACTGAACGGCGTTTCCAAGGCCTATGCGATGACCGGCTGGCGCATCGGATACGCCGCCGGCGACGCCGATATCATCAAGGCGATGAAAAAGATCCAGGGGCAGAGCACTTCCAACCCGACCTCGGTCTCGCAGGCCGCCTCGGTGGCGGCGCTGAACGGCGATCATGCGCCGGTACGCGCGATGGTGAAAGAGTTCAAGCGCCGGCACGATTACCTGGTCGCGGCGCTGAACGCGATCCCGCACATCCAGTGCCGCGAATCGGAGGGGACCTTTTACAGCTTCCCGCGTATCCAGGATTTCATCGACGCGCGCGACGACCTGAATAACGACATCGACGTCGCCAACCTGCTGCTCGAGCAGGTCGGCGTGGCGCTGGTGCCGGGCTCGGCCTTCGGTGCCGACGGTTATATGCGCATCTCCTTTGCCACCGGCATGGAAAATCTCGAAAAGGCCGTGGATCGCATCGGCCAAGTATTTTCAGGATAACCAGAAACCCGCGATCTGCGTGCGCACCTGCGTTGTCGCCTGCGATCCGCTCGACCGGCTGCTAGTTGCGACCACTGCAGCTGGCCAGCGAGCCTGCCACGGCACATTCAGAAATGCCGACATTGGCCTCGAAAGGCGCTACAATTCGTGTTGCCGAAGATTTCGTATTGTTTTAGAATGCGCGGCCTCTCTTCCCCGGTAGCTCAGTTGGTAGAGCAAATGACTGTTAATCATTGGGTCGCTGGTTCGAGCCCGGCCCGGGGAGCCAAACTTTAAAAAAGCCGGGCTGAATGCGTTCAGCCGGCTTTGCTCCTTCCGGGCAGTATGAAATAAACCAGGGGAAAAATTTTCCGGAACCCGTTGACATTCCTCCAGAGAATTTTCAGTATTGACGAGGGAACTCCCTATAAAGGAAGCTTGTGATCATGTTCCAGACGGCGATAAACGGCCAGAATCAGCCACTCAAAATTTAATCCATGACCTCTACTTTCAACACATAGGATTCGCTCGTTGAAACTCATGCTGGACCTGATTTAAGAAATGGCCCCGCAATCTAGATATGGGAAATGTAAGGACGCCTAGTCCACTATCAGAATGCAAAGTATATTTTCACATTCTCCTCGCTAAACAGATGTACAGGCTTCGCCCTGTTATTACGTTCAATGGCAGAATATCGTGGTAATCGAGTCCGTACTGGAAAACGAACCATTCGAGGCAATTCCGCTCAACGTTGCTTCTGTGTCACCACATTGAATTCCTGAACTACTAGATCGGAATAAAACAACAAGGTCGGTAAATCCATCACGGTTAATGTCTTTCCTTAGCAAGAACAAAGGAAATGGGGCAGCGCCAGAAGGCCCAAATTCAAGGGTAGAGCTATCAATTCCGAGAATGTCGAAATTGCTAGAACCGAAAATTGCAATTGGAATTAACCCAAACCGGGGATATATTCTGTTGTGAGAACTGTAAGGTTTGATGTCAATATCCACCTCGGTCACAAGTGACTCGATGCTGCTGTAAGTGGTAAATCCGGAGACATCAAAGACTAATGTGCCACCAGTGAAGCTGACAAACGAGCACTGTGGAGGATCGCAAGTTTCGAAAGTCCCATCGTCTTCAAAATCAACTTGCAATATTCGGCCAGTTCCTCCGAGGTTCTCGAACGTTATCCTGGCCGGCACATCAAGAAACGGAAACTGCGCGGAATCGATGAAAATACTATTGAAGCCTATTTGTATTGCGCTGGCATCGAGACTTAACTCTAATGAAGGGGGCAATAGGATTGGATCCAAAAATTCGACAGATGCCTCTGTTGTTGCCGTAAATGTCTGATTCGCGAGCATATTGTTCTGGCTAGTTTGCTCAAATGGATCGGGATCGAATCCACCTATGTAAGTGCCCTGTCCAGTAATGATGTCTATCGTGTAAAGACCGTTGTTTGAGTAAAGTACACCGTTGTCGGAAAAGTCGATATCCGACAAAAATGCCACTCCTGTGTCACCTATTTCCTGAATAACATTTCCATTTGCCGGATTAATTTCATAAAGATGACTGGTGCCGCTAGGCTCGAAACCCCAGCGTGAAACAGTATAAAGCCTTCCCGAAGTGGGGTGCATCGCCAAATCAGTCCAACCGCCACCATCCTGGCCAAGTAGCGTAACCGTTCCCGGACTAGTGCTGAGATCGATTCTCAGTAACTCACCCTGATTTGTCGTCGCAAGCAACGAGTTGTTATCGACGGCTTGCAGGCCGTTTAAACCCCCATCTAGAACAGGCGAAATTAGGGGAATCAGCGTTACTTCTCCAGATACTGGGTTTATCTCATAAAAAGAATTGCTGTTGCCACCCCTGGTAGCCAAAAACCTACCGCCGGGCATGATTTCCAGCGAATCAAAACCAAATCCGAGATCAACTCCGCCTGACACGAGTCGGACAGTTGATATAGTGCCACCTGTATTGGGATCGACCTGGTAAAGCGTCTCGACCTCCCCGCCTGCCCCCCCGGAGCTCCCAAAATTGTTCTCTACGCCAAATATATTTCCTGCACTATCTACGCTCAATCCGCCATTTTGAAGCCACAAATTCTGGATACGCACAAAACTGGAAGGTGAAATAAACGTATTGGTATCAATCAAATTGTTCGAAGAAGAGTGAATTTCGACTGCATGTGATGCGCCGGACTCGATACTATTCTGGAGCAATGTATTGCTGTCAGAACTGGCGCGAATCAATATGCCGCGATTGAGCTCAGAGTAGGCAACGTTATCGGATACCAAGTTGTTCGAGGAATGGCTCTCAATAAGGATTGCGCGCGACGAAATACCTATGCTTGATATGGTATTCCCGACAATGGTGTTTCCGGAACTCCGGTTTATCCAAATGCCTTGCGAATAGGTATTGAAGGTGTTGATGTTGTTATTTGATACAAGACTATTACTACTATCTTGAATTGTTATGGCGGAAGACGCAGTACCATTTGTACTTACATTGCAATTCTTTATTTCAACGCCCGTAACATCTATAGCCAGAATGGCTGTTATTCTTTGATCAGTCGTTGTGACGCTAAATCCTGCGCAGTCGAGGATTACATTGTTTGACCCCGCTCCACTTAACAAAAGCGAGACTGAGGGACAATTCATGTCCGAGTCGAGAGTGGTATCGGTTGTCAATGTTGTGCCGCAAGACGGTGTCACGGCTTGCACCATCGTGGTGTTCAGCAACATCAAAACGCCAGAAAATAAAGCTGAAATCAAGATTGCAGATTTATAATTGCCCATTCTTGCCCCCAATATTGTTATATATTTAGATGGCAGTCCGGCAATCTTGGGATCATTCAAGGAATTTTTAAAAACACCTCGGATGAAGCGAGGACCCATGACTTTCCGTCTCCGTCTTTCGACGGGTTTGGCTTTGTCACTAGTTTGATCAAGAAGTATATATAAATCTTCTATGTTTGTGTCAAATATTGTTGCTTCACTAATTACGGTACTGGTGAGTGACGGAGCAGCCCTGTTGATCTAAATCTGGGCGTCTCGAAACGGGTCGATTTCTATCGCTCAATGAAAATGCTCAGCATCAGCTTTTTATGACCCAGGAGCTGATTCAGGCTACCTGAAATTTCGCAACGGTCTCGAAAACGGTCCTGATCTCTCGCGAAGGCGCCAGGCAAAAAGTTCGATATGTGTCCGCGATGGGGAGCCAAACTTTAAAAAAGCCGGTTAAATCCTTTCAACCGGCTTTTTGCTTTACCGGCCGAATATATAGTTCGGTAACCAGCCGTTGCGATTCACCGCCTGCGTTCTGCCGGTGTGTGAGAGTTCGATTACGCGCTTTACAGCCTTGTGATTCCGACCAAACGGATTACCAGGGAATGCTTGAGTGCCCCGGTCCGAACTACACTATTTTTTAGCCGGGGCGCTTTTCTTTTTCGCCGACGCCTTTTTCCTAGAAGCCTTTTTTATCGCCGGCGCCTTTTTTTTCGCCGGCGCCTTTTTCTTCGCCGACGACTTCTTTTTGGCCGCGGTCTTTTTCTTCGGCGCCGCTTTTCTCGCCGCCGCCTTTTTCTTGCCTCCGGCTTTCTTGCTACCGGCTGCCTTCTTCTTCGGGGCGGCCTTCTTTTTTGCGGCTCTGCCGACAGTAGCCTTTACTTCACTGACGGCGGTTTTGCGAAGCTCGCCGAAGCGTTTGCTGATACCGTCGGCGATCCCCTCGGCGAAATCCTCGATTTCGTCGACCAGCTCGCGGAACCTTTTCTCGAGGTGTGCGTCCGCTACCGATTCCCTGACACTCGAGGTCGCATCCATTGCCGCCGAGCGAGCTTCCCTGGCTCTGGTTTGGACGACTTTCATTCCATCCTGCAATTCCTTCAGCATCACATCGGTGGCACTGTCGATTTCGTCGACGATCGATCCCGCCGTGGTTTTGACCCCGCGCTTGATCTGATTCAATCCCTGACGGGTAGTCGGACGCTTCTTCGCCTTGACTTTTTTCTTTGCTTTGGCAGCCATGGTTTTGGTCTCCGATAGGTGGACGGTCGTTGTGAGATGTTTCGTTAACTAAGAAAAGATTTGGTGCTTGTTAGCAACCCCCTACTTTGCTGAATAAGCCGATTATTACCGAATAAAATCCAATAGGCATAAAGCCTGCATTCGGTTCACCTCAAAATATGCGCAACCCACTTAGCATATCGTTTGACCTGCATCAAGTATCGATTAAAAAACGAAGCCAGGAGCTGGCTATAAATACCTCGGGCGAAAGAATAAAGCGCTGCGGCCAATTCGGCATCGGAAAAGGAGGTGGATTCACTGGCCGGCAATTGGAATAGGAGTTGATGCATGTCATGCCGTACCCCGATATTTGTCCCTAGTATGGACGCGGATTTTTGCGCGTGGGACAGAGGATGGGCGACTCGTTGAAGGACTTGCTTGAGGCCGAGGCGAAAGCCGAGACCATCGTCGAGGAAGGCGAGCAGGAACGGGAGCGAATCGTTCAAAAGGCGCTCGACGATGCGCGCGAGATGGAAATCCAGTTTCAGGACCGCATGCCAGAGCTACATCGTTCGTTCATCGAAAAGGCGGAGAAGCGCGCCGCGCAGATGATCGAGGAGATGAAGTTGCGCAATGACGAACGCAACAAGATGCTGCGCGAACTGGCCGCCCGACACGAGCAGGAAGCGCTCGATCACGCGCTCGACCTGATTCTTGGCGTCGGCGAGGCCGCTTCGTGAGCGGTTTCACCAGCCAGTATCTGAGCACTCGGCTCGATCTCTTTAGCGGCCGGCTGATCGATTATCCGCGACTGGTCGGATTCATCGACCAGGATCTCGAGCGGATTCTTGCCGAGGTCCGCGCGATTACCGGAAACCATTACGATCTCGACGCCAGCGGCTCGAATGACGTCGAAAGCCGGTTGATCCGCGGGGCGCTGGAGGATTTCCGGGTTCTGATTCGCCCCTTTTCCGGCAACGAACGGCGCTACCTGCGGTTCGCCATTCGTCTGTTCGAGCTCGCCAACCTCAAACTCCTGATCCGCGGCAAGTTCAGCGGCGTCGACAACGCCGAGATACGTCGGCAACTGGTCGATCTCGGCGATTTCGCCGATCTGCCTTTGTCCCGCCTGGTCGAAACCGACGACCCCCACGAAATGTTGCGCTTGCTCGAAACTACCGCTTACGCCGGCATCGTGCGCCAGGCACGGCACGTGTACGAGGAACAGGGCCACGATTTGTTCCTGCTCGACGCCACGATCGACCGGAGTTTCTTCATCGATCTCGAACAGCGCACCCGGTTCCTGCACGACGAAGATGCCGCGTTCCTGGCACGGGTAATGGACGAATTGCTCGACCGCTACAACCTGCTGTGGCTGTTGCGCTATCGCTTCGCCTACGGATTGTCCCCTGCGAGGTCGTTTTATCTGTTGACGACGACCGGCCGCAAGTTGAACGCGACCCGGCTGATGCAACTAGCGAAGCTCGACAGCATCGAGGCGGTGATCGCCGCATTGCCCGAGCCCTACCGCGGGCGCGTCGCCGGCCTGGCGCGTATCTCCGACATGGAAACGGTGATGGAGTACCATGCGCTGACGATCGCGGCCGATATGTTGCGTACCGAGTCCAACCTCGTGGCGCGAACCTTCTCCTACATCCTGCTCCGCGAGGCCGAAGCGCGCTTTCTGCAGGCGGTCATCAAGGGCAAGCGGCTCGAGTTCGACCGCGAGTTGATCAGGCAGGCCGTCGGCCTGGGATTCTGATGCCGTTTACCCCGCTGGCAATGAAAAAGATCGACCTGTTCATGGTTGACACCGACACCCCGGTGGCGGCGATGACGCTGGCGCGGATGGGCGTGCTCCATCCTCAGGAGGAGGCATCGCCGGATTTTCCGCTGGAAGCGTTTCCCGCAGCGCGGTACCAGCAGGTCCATCACGATCTCGGCTTGCGCTTCGACAAGATCGCAGGCTATGTCGGGAAACCGTTCGCCCCCGCCACATCGAGCCGGGAAAACGTGACTCTGGAGCAACTGCAGGAACTCGACGAACAATTGCGAACACTGTGGGTGGAGGTTTCCGAGTTCGAGGAGCAACTGCGCCGCCAGCGCGAGAGGATCGCCACGATCCGGCAAATGTCGGGAAGCCTGCAGAGATTCGCGGCACTGGACCTCGATTTGAGTCGCCTGCGCCGCCGCGGCAGGTTCCTGCGTATTTTCGTCGGCACCGTACCCTCCCCCAACCTGGACCAGCTGAGGCGCGCGCTTACGTTGAGCGGTTTTCTGACGCGGTCTTTTTTTTCCAGCGAGGGTATCGATCACGTGGTCGTGTTCGGCGCCAGCGAGCAGCACCAGGACGTTCAGGAAGTGCTGAACTCGGCCGATTTTCGCGGACTCACCGTGCCGGACGAATTTTCCGGCAGCCCGTCCCGGTTACAGCGTGATCTCGATCTCGAGGTCACGGCGATCAAACGCAAAATCGAAGCGCTGGAACGGGAGCTTGACAGCCTGGTCGAGGGCAACTTCGAAACCCTGCAGCACGCTCGAGATTGCCTGGTCCTGGCGCGGCCCTATGCCAGCCTCGCCGGCGCGTTGCGCGGCAAGGGGCGACTGGTATCGCTGCAGGGCTGGGTACCGGCGAGATACGAGGCGGAAATTCGACGCCGGCTCGAGCAGAACCTCGCCTGTCCCTTTCATATCGAATTCGCAGATCCGGAGCCCGCAGAATACAGCTCGGTACCGTCGGTCATGCCCAGATCCCCGTTCCTCAAACCGTTTCAGATGCTGGTCAGGAACTTCGGTATTCCGGCCTACCGCGAAATCGATCCTACCGGCGCCTTTGCGCTCAGTTATGTCCTCATGTTCGGCATGATGTTCGGTGATATCGGGCACGGCGCAGTCATCGCGATCGCCGGACTCGGCTTGTGGAAACGCTTTCCCGCGGCATCGGTCGTCGCGGTGCTGGCCGGTATTTCATCGATGGGTTTCGGCCTGGTATACGGCAGCCTGTTCGGTTACGAGCACGTGATCGAACCGCTGTGGATGTCGCCGATGCAGGATCCGGTCAGGTTGCTTTTGCTGGCGGTGATCTGGGGCGCCGGATTCATCCTCTTCGGCAACTTGCTCTCGATCCGTAATCTGTGGGCTGCCGGGCAGCCGGAGGAAGCGCTTTACAGCGGCAAGGGGGTTGCCGGACTCGCGTTTTACCTTGCCCTGTGCCTGGTGGCATACCGCTTATATTCCGCGGGACGTTTCGGCTGGCTCGAAACGCTCGCGCTGACCCTGCCGTTGGCGGTCATCATGTGGTCGCATTGGCGGCATTCGTCGGGGCAGTTGTTCGAACGTGTGCTGGTGGTTTTCATCGAGGGCCTCGAACATGTCATCAGCAATATCTCCGGTACCCTGTCTTTTCTGCGGGTAGCGGCATTCAGCCTGAATCATATCGCGCTCGCTGCCGCGGTTTTCGCGATCGCCGGCATGCTGGATACCCCCGGTCATATCGTCACCGTGGTGCTGGGCAATGTTTTCGTTATCGTACTGGAAGGCGCCATCGTCGCGATCCAGTGCCTGCGACTCGAATATTACGAGGGTTTTTCACGTTTTTTCAGCGGCAACGGCAGGGCGTTCGAACCCCTCAAGCTGGAGTCCTGATCCGATCGAGCATCAAAGGAGCAAGTCATGACACTATTAACGATACTGCTGACCGCCTGCGCGCTGGGGCTGGTCACGCTCGGAACCTACCTGCTGTATTCATCACGCCGCGGCCAGCTGGATCCGCGCTGGTTGAAACGCGGCCTGATGCTCAACATCCTGCTGTTCGCCGGCGGCATCGCGGGCCTCGTGATCGGTGGTATCAGCGAGGTCATGGCCGCGGAACCGGTTGCCGGCAGCGGCGGCGATGCCAGCCTGGGTTTCGGCCTGGCCGTCATCGGCGTCGGATTGCCGACAGGCCTGGCCACGATCGGCGCCGGCTTTGCGGTGAGTTCCGTGGGCTCGGCTTCGCTCGCGGTGATTACCGAAAAGCCGGAAATGTTCGGCCGCACGCTGATCTATCTCGGCCTGGCCGAGGGGATCGCGATCTACGGCCTGGTCGTCAGTATTCTGCTGCTGGGAAAGCTCTAGTGGAGATCATCGCTATCGGCAGCCGCGAATTGATGGACGGATTCGCCCTCCTCGGCATCAAGACCTACGCCGACGCGGATGCCACGGAAATCAATGAACTGCTCTCCGAGCTGGCACGCAAGCGTGTACGCGCGCTGGTCTATATCCAGCAGGACCTGATCGGCGACAAAACGCCGATCGTGCAACAGCTGCGCCTCGAAGGCGGGTCGATACTCGTCTGCGAGATACCTCATCTCAGGGGTGCCGCGGAATACCATCCGCAAGTAGAGAAACTGATCCGCCGGGTGCTCGGATCGTCGATGCTGGAACGCTCCCTTGACCGCTGAAACCGACCAGGTCGCGGCCCTGCAAAAGGCGATCCTGGAACGCGCCCGCGAACTGGCCGCCGAGCATGTCGAGCAGGGAGAGCTGACGCGCGCGAAAATCCTCGCCGACATGCGCGAAAAGATCAAGCTGAGCGAGGAAAAGGAATTGCTCGCCTCCCAGCTGGAAGCGGAGCGTGAATACGAAAGGCTGGTGCAGGCCAGCGAGCTCAGGATCCAGGCCGAGCTCGATCGAAATCGCTGGGGCCTGGTACAGGCGGCGATGGATAAGGTCGCGCGGCGGCTCGCCGCATTACGCAAGGATAACCGGCAGTACGAAGCGGTGTTTTCGGCGCTGCTCCGGCAGGGTGTCGAAGCCATCGGCCAACCGGCGGTAATCGCGTCGATCAACAACGGGGATCTCGGCCGGTTTCACGATCGCTGGAACGAAATCGTGCGTGCGGCCTGCGGCGACGAGGTCGAGATCAGGCTCGCGCCGGAGGCCTGCGCCTGCAGCGGCGGAGTCAGGCTGGTTTCGGCGCAGGGCGACATCATGCTCGACAACACTTTCGAGGGAATCATCGCCAGGCGCGAGGAACAGTTGCAGCGGATCATATTCGAACGCCTGTTTTCGACCGTTTCCTCCCGCGGCAACGTGTTCGATGGGTAAGGTGGTCGAAATCAATGGGCCGATCGTCACGATCCGGCAACCCGGGGTACGCAACGGCGACCAGGTCAGGATCGGCCGGCTCGGCCTGATCGGCGAAGTCATCCACATTCGCCAGCAAGAGGCACTGGTCCAGGTCTACGAGTCGACCGAATCGCTGCGACCCGGCGAGACGGTGACCGCGCTCGGCCACCCGTTGATGGTGGAACTCGGACCGGGCCTGCTGGGACAGATGTTCGACGGGGTTCAACGCCCGCTCGACAAGATCATGCGCGAGAGCGGAGAGCACATCGCCCGCGGGCTCGACGTCTCTGCCCTCGATCGAAAACGATGCTGGCATTTCGTGCCCGACGAGCGTCTCGTCGTCGGCGGCGAACTCGCCGGCGGGCAGATCCTCGGCACCGTGCGCGAAACCGAAACCATCGAGCACCGCATCCTGGCGCCGCCCGAGTCGCGCGGCGAAATCATCGAGCATGCGCCGGAAGGCGATTATACAGTCGACGAAATCATCGTTCGTGTACGCAGCGATACCGGTGCGATCGAAGACTTCAGGATGTATCACCGCTGGCCGGTGCGCCGGCCCCGGCCTTATGCCGCTCGCGCCACGGCCAACCGGCCCCTGATTACCGGTCAGCGGGTGCTGGACACATTTTTCCCGATGCTGAAAGGGGGCAAGGCCGCCGTTCCGGGGCCCTTCGGTGCCGGCAAGACCATCGTCCAGCAACAGATTGCCCGCTGGTCGAACGCGGATATCGTGCTCTACGTGGGTTGCGGCGAACGCGGCAACGAGCTGGTCGAGATCCTGCAAACCTTCCCCGAATTGACCGATCCCTACACCGGGCGCTCGCTGATGGAGCGCACCTTTCTGGTCGCCAATACGTCGAACATGCCGGTCGTTGCCCGCGAGGCCAGCATATATGTCGGTATCACCATGGCCGAGTACTATCGCGACCAGGGCTACGACGTGGTCATGGTCGCCGACTCGACCAGCCGCTGGGCCGAGGCCCTGCGGGAAGTGGCAGGACGACTCGGCCAGATGCCGGTCGAAGAAGGTTACCCTGCGTATCTCGCATCCAGGCTGGCCGCATTTTACGAACGCGCCGGCACGGTCGAAACGCTCGCCGGCCACAGGGGCTCGATCAGCGCAATCGGCGCGGTCTCGCCGCCGGGAGGAGATTTCTCCGAGCCGGTGACGAGCCATACCAAGGAAATCATTCGTACCTTCTGGGCGCTGTCCAAGCCGCTCGCCGATGCGCGCCATTATCCGGCGGTTTCGTGGCTCGAGAGCTTCACCGACTACGCCGCGCGCGCAGCCGACTGGTGGTCCGCCGAGATCAGCCCCGACTGGATGCTGCGCCGCCAGCAGGCACTTACTCTGCTTGCCGAGGCCGACGAACTGGAACGTATCGTCAACCTCGTCGGGCCGGAAGCGCTATCGTCTAAGCAACGCTGGGTGCTGGAAAGCGCCGGGCTGGTCAAGGAAGCCG
>Ga0102953_1002202_pt1 | contig 11764 bp, 7 predicted proteins | sample SalPon2A_C_D2_MG_FD_78509 | JGI IMG/M metagenome (GOLD analysis project Ga0102953, IMG submission 78509) | Soil microbial communities from South San Francisco under conditions of wetland restoration - Salt Pond MetaG R2A_C_D2_MG | ecosystem: Environmental > Terrestrial > Soil > Wetlands | place... | reverse complement strand
TCGGGGAAGGCGCCAGTCTTGCCAGCGAGGGGAAATGCCTCGTGAGCGACCAGGCCGGCCGCCTTGTGTTGGCCGTGCCCTCCGCCACCGCTGGGAAACACGGAGACGAGGACCTGGGGACGAAAGCGCCGAATGATGCGCACCACGTCCTCGAGCAGCACCTTACGCGGCCAGAAGCCCAGGGTCTCAGGCAGCGAGCGGGTGTAGCCGAAGTCGATCGCGCGGCTGAAGAACTGCTCGCCCCCATCGACGGCGCGGGCATCCAAAAGCTCGCGGGTGCGCAACAGCCCAAGCGCGGTTCCGAGCTCCGAGCCCACCAGGTTCTGGCCGCCCTCGCCACGAGAAAGGGCGAGGTACGCGGCGTCGCCCGACATGCCGCGGGCGACGATGGCGATGAGCGAAGTGTCCTCGTCGTCGGGATGGGCCCCGACGATGAGCATCCGGCGGCTGTTGGTGAGCTCGCCCAGGGCCCGATCGACGGTGACCCACCCTCCGGTGCCGGCCGGCTTCAGCGCCGAGGGCGCGGGGCCGGAGCTGGCGGAACCGACCCCGGCGAAGGCAACCGCTGAAAAGAAAACGAGATTTAGAAGGAGGAGATAAGGCAAACGGAATAATCGACGCATAGCGCCGATTCTAATGCAGTACCCCGGCAACCATTCATGGAAACGATATCCTTCACCCACGATGACTGACGAAATCCCCAGCAACCTCTCCGCCGCGATCCTCAACGAGTCCACCGGCGAGAACACGGAGGCGCCGGTTGCCAAGCACCAAGAGGACGCCGCTTCCGGCTCGCCGCCCGCCGGCGACGAGCGCGAGCAGGCATTCAACGCCTTCCGCCGTTGGGGATACCTCCAGGCCGATCTGGACTGGCTCGAGCGACTCTCTCCGCAAGCGCAGGCTGACCTCGACGAGCTCAGCGGCCCGGCGGCGGACGAGGCGCGCGGCCTTTACTGCGGCACCCTGGCCGTCGAATTTATGCACATGCCCGACCGTGAGCGCCGGCGTTGGGTCGCCGAGCGGATGGAAGGGGAAAGGAACGAGGTCGACTCCTCCTGGGTGCTCGAGCGGCTGGTCCGCGCCGAGACCTTCGAGGAAGTCCTGCAACGCCGCTACATCGGCAACAAGCGCTTTTCGCTCGAGGGCGTCGCGGCGCTCATACCTCTCCTCGACACTTTGGTCACGCGCGGCGCCGAGCTCGGGACCAAGAAGGCCTTGATCGGGATGAGCCATCGAGGCCGGCTCAACGTCATGCTTCATATCGTCGGCACCCCCGCCGTAGACATCTTCGCCGACTTCGAGGAGGTCGATCCGCGGAGCGTCCTGGGCGGCGGCGACGTCAAGTACCACCTGGGCGCGACCGGGACCTACCACACCGACGACGATCGCGAGGTGAAGGTCCACCTGGTGTCGAACCCCAGTCACCTCGAGGCGGTCGACTCGGTGCTGATGGGGAGGGCGCGGGCGAACCAGACGCGGCTTCGCGAAGGGCTCCCGATCGACGGCGAGGCGGCGCCGAGCGACGGATCCGTCGAGCGCCAGGTACTGCCCATCCTCCTCCACGGCGACGCCGCCTTCGCCGGTCAGGGAATCGCCGCCGAGGCCCTCAATCTCGAAACCATCAACGGCTTTTCGATCGGCGGAACGATCCACGTCGTGGTCGACAACATGATCGGCTTCACAGCCGAGCCGCCGGCGCTCTACTCCTCGCGCTTCGCCACCGACGTGGCCAAGCGCTTGTCGATCCCCATCTTCCACGTCAACGGAGAGGACCCTGACGCCGTCGTCCGCGCCGCCCGGATGGTGATCGACTATCGCAACGAGTTCGGCAGCGACGTCGTCCTCGACCTGATCGGCTACCGCCTGCACGGGCACTCCGAGATCGACGATCCGACGATCACTCAGCCGCTGCTCTACGCCAAGATCAAGGAGCGCCCGCCCCTTTGGCGCGCCTACGCCGAGGCTGAGGATCTCGATATCGGCGCCGCCGAGGAGCTCCAGAAGCGGGTGAAAAACGAGCTCGACGAGGCCAAGGAGAAGGCCGAGGGGCTGGAGAAGAAGCCCGCGCTTCACCGTCTGCCCAAGTTCTGGGGCCCGTTCAGCGGCGGCCGCTACAAACCGGAGTACGAAGTCGAGACCGGGCTCTCCGAAGAGGAGATCGCGGACCTCGGTGAGCGCTTGACGACCGTCCCCGAGGACTTCCACATCCATCCCAAGGTCGCCAAGCTCCTCGAGCAACGGGCGGCGATGGCGCGCGGCGAGCATCCGATCGACTACGGCATGGCCGAGGCCCTGGCTTTCGGCTCTCTGCTCATCGGCCAGACGCCGATTCGCATGTCGGGACAAGACAGCCGCCGCGGGACCTTCAATCAGCGCCACGCGGTGTGGATCGACACCGAGGACGCGAGCGAATACACCCCCTTCACCCACCTGGGCAATGAGCAGGCGCGCTTCGAGATCCACGACTCGATGCTCTCGGAAGCCGCGGTGATGGGTTTCGAGTATGGCTACAGCCGCGACTACCCTGAAGCGCTGGTGATCTGGGAGGCGCAGTTCGGCGACTTCGCCAATGGCGCCCAGGTCATCCTCGATCAGTTCGTCTCCGCGGCCGAGGACAAATGGGATCTCCTCTCAGGCCTCGTCCTGCTCCTGCCGCACGGTTACGAGGGTCAGGGACCGGAGCACTCGAGCGCCCGGATCGAGCGCTACCTGCAGCTCGCGGCGGAAGACGCGATCCAGGTGGCGCAGCCCTCGACCGCGGCCCAGTACTTCCATCTCCTGCGCCGCCAGGCTCTGCGCCCCTGGAGGAAGCCTCTTGTCGTCTTCACTCCCAAGAGCATGCTGCGCGCCAAGGTGGCGAGCTCCGATCGCTCCGCTCTCACCCGTGACCGCTTCCTGCCGGTGATCCCGGAACGCGAGCTCGAGAGCGCCAGCCGCATCCTGATCGGAACGGGCAAGATCGTGCACGAGCTGCGCGCCGAACGCGAGAAGCGCGGCGACCGGCAGACCGCCATTCTCGCCTTAGAGCAGCTCTACCCCTTTCCCGACGAGGCGCTCGGAACGGAGCTCGATCGTTTCAGGGATGCCCGCGACATCATCTGGGTGCAAGAGGAGCCGGCCAACATGGGAGCGCTGGCCTTCGTCATGCCCCGCCTCGAGCCAATCTCGCGCGGGCGCCATCTGCGTTCGGTGAAGCGCTCGGCGAGCGCCAGCCCCGCTACCGGCTCGGCCAAGGCGCACCAGCTCGAGCAGAAGACCCTGCTGACTCTCGCTTTTACCGTCCGCGACGCGAAGTAGCCCAGGTCCCGTCAGGGCGCGGCCGAGTCAATCTCGCTGTTCGAGTTCTGTCATTGCGAGGCCACGGCGTGGCCGAACGCTCTTCCTACTGTTCTTCGGCGAAGAGCTGTACGAGGTTCAAGATCGTGCAGGCCGACTGGGCCAGCACGCGGGTGGAAATCCATTCCGAGGGCCCGTGGAAGTTGACGCCCCCCGCGAAGATGTTGGGAGTGGGCATGCCGAGCTCGGTGAGCCGGGAGCCGTCGGTACCGCCGCGAATGGGCTCGAGTCTCGGCTCGATCCCGGCGGCACGCACAGCCTGCTCCAGCTTCTCGGCAACCTCGGGGTGACCGCTCAGCACGTCGTACATGTTCCGGTACTGCTTGGTGATCTCGACCTTGACGTCCAAGTCGGGCTCCTCGGCCATGAGCCCGGCGCACATCGTACGGAGTCTCTCGCCGCGCTCCTCGAGGATCTCGGTGTCGAAGTCGCGCAAAATGAGCTGCAGCGTGCACGAAGCGGCATCGCCCGACGCCACGACCGGATGGTAGAAGCCCTCCCGCCCATCCGTGCACTCGGGCGCCTCTCCCATGGGCAGGCGATCCAACAGCTTACCCATCCAGGTGAGCGCGTTCACCATCTTGCCCCGAGCGGTGCCGGGGTGGACCGAAACGCCGGTGAAGGTGATCACTGCCTTGTCGGCGGAGAAGGTCTCGACGTTGATCTCGCCGGTGAAGCTCCCGTCGACGGTGAAGGCGACGGGGCAATCGAAGCGCTTCATGGGAAAGCGGTCGGCGCCCCTTCCGATCTCTTCGTCGGGGTTGAAGCAGACACGTACCGTGGGCCGCGGGATGTCCGACTCCTGGACGAGAATCTCGAGCGCTCCCATGATCGCCGCGATGCCCGACTTGTCGTCGGCGCCCAAGAGGGTCGTTCCGTCGGTGGTGATGATCGTGTCGCCGAGGCAGTCCGCGAGCTCGGGGTTGTCGGCCGGGTCGAGGACGACGCCACTTCCGACCTCGATGGCTCCGCCATCGTAGCCCTCAACGCGCCGCGGCTTGACGCCGGTACCGGAGAACGCCGGCGCCGTATCCATGTGGGCGCAGAGTCCCACCCGTCCCGGCACCGTGCCCGGCAGCTCCGCCAGGACGTAGCCGTTCTCGTCCATCGTGACCTCGGCCTCGCCGACGCCCTTGAGCCCCAGCTCCTTCAATTCCTCCACCAGCCGCCGCCCGAGGTCGAGCTGCTTGGCGGTGCTGGGACAGGTTTCGCTGGTCTCCTCCGACTGGGTGTCGATGCGCACGTAGTCGAGGAAGCGCTCGACGATGCGGGTCTGGCTCAAAACGACGGACGGATCATCAAAGGCATGCATGGCAAAACTCCGGAATGAAGTGGCGTTTGGCAGAAGCGCCACGGTGCTCGTGGCGCGAACGATGATAGCATTCCGCCTCGCTGACTAATCACACCTTCGGGGGAACGATCATGACGACAGAGGCTCAAACGCCGTCGCGGACGAAGGGCTTTACTACCCTTTTCCTCATCGAGCTATGGGAGAGGTTCGGCTACTACGGCATGACGGCGGTCGTCGTCCTCTTCATGGTCCAGAAGCTCGGCTATACCGACGACCGGTCCAACCTCACATTCGGCGCCTTCGCGGCGCTCGCGTACACCGTGCCCGCGGTCGGCGGATGGATCGGCGACAAGCTCCTGGGGAGCCGTCGCACGATGGTCTTGGGAGCCCTGGTCCTCGCCCTCGGATACATCGGGCTGGCGATTCCCAACCATCCCGGGCTTCTCTTTCCCGCGCTCGGCCTCGTGGCGGTCGGTGGAGGCGTCTTCAAGGCGAACCCCGCCAACATGATCTCCAAGCTCTACGAGGGCGACTCGGCGAGAATCGACAGCGCCTTCACGATGTACTACATGGCGGTCAACATCGGCGCGACCGCATCGCAGCTGGCGACCCCTCTCATCGCCATCAAGTTCGGATGGCACTGGGCGTTCGCGCTCTGTGCCGGCGGCCTCATCGTCGGCATTCTCAACTACTTCGCGATGAGCCGCTACCTCCGGCACGTGGGCTCGGAGCCCGACTTCCAGCCGCTCAACGTCAAGCGCCTCGTTTTGGTCATCCTCGGCATCGCGGTCGGCGTCGTGCTCGTGACCTTTATCGTCCAAAATCTCATGGTGGCGCGAGGGACCGTCGTTCTCGGCTTCATCGCCATGCTCGTCATCTTCGGCATCATGATGCGCAAGGGGAGCGAGCGCGAGCGCAAGGGGCTCACCGCGGTGCTGATCCTGACCGGCTTGGGCATGCTCTTCTTCATCTTCTATCAGCAGATGTCGACGTCGCTGACGCTCTTCTCGTTGCGCAACGTCAACCTCGACCTCTTCGGGTACCACGTACCCGCGGGGCAGGTGCAGGCGCTCAACCCGATCTGGATCTTCATCTTGAGCCCGGGGCTCGCCTGGCTCTACAACCATCTCGGCAAGGGCAAGGGCGGAGACTTCCACATCTCGACGAAGTTCGCGATGGGATTCGCGGTCCTGAGCCTCGGCTTCTTCATTTACGGAGCGAGCGGCCACTTCGCCACCGCCGGAAAGATCTCGTTCTGGTGGATGATCAGCGGCTACGGATTCCAGTCGCTGGGAGAGCTCTTGATCAGCGGCCTCGGCCTGGCGGTCATGGCCCGCTACGTCGGCCCGGCCCTGCGCGGCTTCATCATGGGTGTCTGGTTCCTCGCCACCGGGATCTCGCAGTACCTCGGAAGTTACGTCGCGACTTTCGCCAGCGTGCCGCACAACGTCACGAACCCGGTCGACACGCTGCCCCTCTACACCAACCTCTTTACCAGGCTGGGAATCGTGGCGGTGATAGGAACCGTGATCGCCGCTGCCTTGATCCCGACCATGAAGAAGCTCTCCGCCGTGAGCGAAGGGCCGTGGGAGGAAACAGCCTAGGAGGCGGAAGAGAGCCGGTTTTCCCTAGGCGAGAGCGACGGCGATGTTGGCGTGCATCGGGAAGGAAACGGTGTCGCCATCGATGTACGGCTCGAGATCGCTCTGAATGTCGCGGGTGACCTCCTCGGCCAAGGCTGAGCGCGAGGGGGCGTCCATCTCCGCGAGCTTTGGAACCACGGCGGCGCCGGACACCACAGTGAGCAGGACGAAGCGCCCGGGCTGGGGAAAGCTCACGGTGTTCTCCACCTGCGCAACCTCGATCTGCTCGAATCCCGCATCTTCGAGCAGAGCGCGAAGCTCGTTCGGGTCATCCAGAGAAAATGGCAGCCCGGCGAGAGCTTCGACCGAGGTCTCGAGGCGGCGGGCCGCGGCCTCGAGAAGCGGTTGATAGACGGATTGGTGCTCGAGGCCCTGCCAGGTGCTGATCGCGACCCTTCCTCCTGGCGCCAGAACTCTCCTCATCTCTTCGACCGCGGCTCGCCGATCCGGACAAAATTGAAGACCGTGCTGACAGAGAACGAGATCGAAGGGCCCGTCCGGGAGCTCGCAAGCGTCCCTCTGTTGCCATTCGATCGCCGCCCCCAGCGGCGCCGGCTCACGGCGCGCCACCTCGAGCATCGCGGGATTTGGATCGACCGCCACCATCCGCCCCTCGGCCCCCACCATCGGCGCCACCTGGCGTGCCACGACTCCCGTGCCGCAGGCGACGTCCAGAACGCGCTCCCCGCGCTTGGCCCTCGCACGCTCCAGGAGCACGGGCGCCCAACGGGCAAAGCTCCCCGGAACGAAATACTGCTGATAGACCTCGGCGGGATTTGGTCTTCTCTCCTGATTCATTGATTTCCCCTTCCTCGCAACATCCTTCGCGACATCTTCCCCCCATCAGGTAAGGCTGTAGAACACCTGTGGTCGTCCCGGCCCCAGCCCGCGCGGGCGCTTTTCGAGACCGGCGCGAGCAAAGACGCCTTCGTTCCGCTGCCCCTTTTCGGGTGGCTCCAGGATTCGCCCCTGACTCGGTGTCCCTCTACCTCGTCTCGGTCACCGCCGGTCCGTTCCCGCGGCGCGCCAAAAGGCTGATCCGCTCCCGTCTCAGGGGCGCCCGATCCGCCACGAGCCAAAGCCGACGAGCAGCAGGGCGAGAGCGACGAGCGCCACAGGCGACAACGCCGGCGCCAGTGGAGCCAGAGGGCTCACTGAAGCGGCCGTCGACGAGGCACTCGCTCCCACCACATTGATCGCCACCACCGTACAGGAGTAAATCGTCGTGGCGGAGAGCCCCGTGACCGTCACGGTGGTGGTATTGCCATCGGGCGTCGAGGCGGTGAAGGCGTTGGTGCCATCGGTGCAGGTCGCCGTGTAGCTCGTGATCGGTGAGCCGCCGTCGGACGATGGCGCCGTCCAATTCAGCACCACCTGGCCGTTACCGGACGTCGCAAGCAGCCCCGTCGGAGCACCCGGCACCGTGGCCGGTGTTACCGAGGCGCTCGTCGAGGCCGGGCTGTCCCCCACCGAGTTGGTGGCCACCACCGAGCAGGCGTAGCTCGTGCCGTTGGTCAACCCGGTCACCGCCACCGACAGGGTGAACCCATCCGGCGTCGACGCGGTGAAGGCGTTGGTGCCATCGGTGCAGGTCGCCGTGTAGCTCGTGGTCGGTGAGCCGCCGTCGGACGATGGCGCCGTCCAATTCAGCACCACCTGGCCATTACCGGACGTCGCAAGCAGCCCCGTCGGAGCACCCGGCACCGTGGCCGGCGTGGCCGAGGCCTCGTTCGACGCCGCGGACTCGCCGTCCGCGTTCACCGCCTTCACGACGAAATAGTAGCCGGTGCCGTTGGCGAGTCCCGTCACGGGGTAGGTGGTGCCGCTGACCGGCGAACCGTTGACCGGAGTGCCGGATTCACCGCCCGCCGAGGTCCCAGAGTAGATGTTGTAACCGGTGATCGGTGAGCCGCCGTCGGACGATGGCGCCGTCCAATTCAGCACCACCTGGCCATTACCGGGTGTCGCAAGCAGCCCCGTCGGAGCACCCGGCACCGTGGCCGCGCCCGCGATTTGCGCCATCCCGGCGCACAACGCCAAAGCAACAACCAGCATCTTTGTCCCGGGACGGCGAATCCACCCGGCAGCCGCAATTTCCAAAGCCATACACCACCCTCCCCTCGAAACTCCCGAAGCTCTCTCTTTTTGATTTGACGGTCGCACCGTCAACGATCGTCAGGGTATCGTAACCGCCGCAACCGAGTCCAATCCGAAGGGGACACCCATGGCACCCGGCCCAGAGAAACGAGAATGATCGCGATCAACAAGCCTTCGAAAGAGTGTCTCCGCATCTCTCTTCTCCACGGAGGTACGGCTCCAGTCCGCTGAAGAGATCGAACCTCGCCAACGGTGGGCATCGCCCGAGGACCATTCCCACCACCCGCTTCGATTCCGGAATCTTCCGTGACTGACGAAACGATGTTACTCGATGTCCGGTCGCGAACCAGACTCCGCGGCGCTGGTGCTCTCTCGCAGAAAGCGCAGGACTACCTGATTGAACGCAGTGGGATTCTCCTCAAGCATGAGGTGGCTGGCGGCGGGGATGCTCGTCCTCTCGACGTGAGGCAGGAGCTCGGCGAGGCGGTCGGAGAGGAGCTTGAAAAGGGGAATCGAGCGCTCGCCGTTGAGCAGGAGAGTCGGAGTCTCGACGCTCTGCACCTGATCGGCACTGAGAGGCAGAAAGCCCGGCCCCGTGAGCTCCGCCCCGGCTTCACTCACATTGTCCTGGACCTGCCGCTTGCGGGTCCGGGTGAAATTGTCGTACCCGCCGCGACCGAAGATGGCCTGGGCGAAGATCTCGAGCCCCTTCTGATCGTCGCCGCGCGCGAATGCCTTGCCCGCCGGATTGACCCCCTTGGCCCCGAATTTGACGATGGCGGCGGCGGTTCGCGGCCGGGTGAGGAAGAGCTTCAAGAGCTCTAGCGGCCTCGGCTTGTTGCTGACGAATAGCGTGACGACGGGGGGCTCCGCGAGCACCAGGCTGCGAGCGACGGAGGGCTCGCGGATCACCGCCATCAGCGCCAGGAAGGCACCGAACGACCACCCGACCAGATGAACCGGGGCGAGGTCGAGCACGTGGATGAGCGCCCGCAGGTCCTCGACCTGCTCATCCATCAAGTACTTCTTGTCCGCCGGGATCTTCTCGTTCGGCCAGTGGTAGCGGCGGCTGTAGGCGATGGTGCGGAATTCGGCGCTGAACGGCTCCATCTGATTTTCCCAGTTGCGGTAGTCGCTCGCCGATCCGTGCACGAGCAGCAGTGGCTCCCCTTCCCCTTTGTCCCCGATCTCGAGTGCGGCTCCGTTTACGTCGATCCGGCTCATTCGGTCTCCTCTCCCTTCCAAAGCGCTGCCCGACGGCGGCCCGGTTATGCCCCGGGTGGCCGCACATGCCGCGCTTTCGATATTCGTTGCCTGTACCTTATCGAAGGCCACCTGCTCCCCCTCGATGGCGCGGAATTCGTCTCTACCGGGCCGCGCCCACCATGCCTCATCTCCACTTGACGCTGACGCTTCCCGCCGGTAGGCTGCGCCGCAATGTTCCGGCGATTGCGCCGGCTCGAGCCGGCGACCAGGGCGGTGCTCACCGCCGTGATCTTCTTGTCGATGACCGCGGCGCTGTCCTGCCAAAGGGCGCCCGAGGCCACACGGACCACCGACCCAGCCCGAACGCCGCGATCCTCTCTACCCCGCCGCGTCTTTCTCGGCAGCCAAATCACCTGCGTCACCGGCGGGGCCAGCCCGACCCGCTGCGTCGGCGAGGCGGCCTTCCAGGTACCTGGCGACTTGAAGCCTCTCGAGCAGGCCACCGAGGTCGACTTCGGATTGCGTCACGGCTGCATGCTCGACGGGGATGGCCGGGCCCTGTGCTGGGGTTGCTGCTCGGAAGGGCAGCTCGGATACGACCCCAAGATGGCCAGCCAGATGCGGCGCGGCCGCCCCTGCTGCACGACGCCGAAGCCGCTCCCCGATGCCCCTCCGATGACCGCCATCGCCGCCGGCTGGCTCCACACCTGCGGCATCACCAAGAAAAAGACCGTCGTCTGCTGGGGCGACAATTCGCTCGGTCAACTCGGGCGATCCAAGCCCGGGCCCGAGGTCGGCAAGGTCGGAGGTCTCGCGGCCCCGGTGGAAGCGATCGCCGCGGGCAGCGTTCACACTTGCGTCCTCGAGGACGCGGGCCGGGTTGCCTGCTGGGGGGACGGCTCGGAAGGTCAACTGGGCGACGGGAGGGCGAGCGATTCGCGCCAACCCGTCTTCGTCCAGGGCTTGCCCGGCCGGGTCGTCGAGATCGCAGCCGGCGCCTACCACACCTGCGCTCGGCTCACCGACGGGACGGTGTCGTGCTGGGGCGAAAACCGTTTTGGACAGCTGGGGGACGGCACGCGTCTCGAACGCGACGCCGCGGTGTCAGTGGTCGGGTTGCCCGGCAAGGTTCGTTCGCTTGTTGCCGGCTCCTCGTTCACCTGCGCTCTTCTCGAGAAGGGCGGCGTCGCCTGTTGGGGCTCGAACGAGATGGGCGAGCTGGGAGTCGGGACCGTCGAGGTGCCGCCGTTGACCGGCGAGAAATCGCCAGCGCCTTCTCCACCGCGCTTGGTGGAGAAGCTGCCCGGAAGAGCAGAGGAGGTCTTCGCCGCCGGCAACCACGCCTGCGCCAAGCTCGCTGACCAATCGATCTGGTGCTGGGGCGCCAACGAATACGGACAGCTGGGCGATGGCACGCTCGAGATGCGCGCCCTTCCAGTCGCCTGGAAGGGCGCCGGCGCCGATCTGCCGCGGCCCAAGCTGGCCGACCTCACCCGCGGCGGCGCCGGTCCGCTCGAGGGGCTCGATGTCTCCTACCACAGCGGCCGCGTCGACTGGCGGGCCGCCGCCGCGCACGGCAGCCGCTTCGCCCTCACCCTGGCCACCGCCGGGGACGACTTCCGCGATCCGTTCTTCGCCTGCCACTGGGAACGGATGCGCCAGGCGGGTCTCCTGCGCGGGGCCTACCACTTCTTCGTCGCCGAGGACGACCCGGCCGACCAGGCTCGCACCTTCCTCTCGCACGTCGTCTTCGAGCCGGGCGATTTCGCTCCCGTGGTCGACATCGAGAAGCTCTACGGAGAGGCGCCGCCGGACCTGGCAAAACGGCTCGAGATCTTCCTCGATGCGATCGAGGCCAAGCTCGGCGTCAAGCCGATCATCTACACCGGCCCCGGCTTCTGGAACAAGCACTTTCGCCACGGCGGCTTCGGCGACTACCCTCTCTGGCTCGCCCAGTACGACGTCTCCGAGCCCCAGCTCCCGGCCGGCTGGAAGCGTTGGGCTTTCTGGCAGTGGCGCGGCAACGCCCACCTTCCCGACGTCGCCCCCGTGGTCGACCTCGACCGCCTGGGCCCCAACGTCGACCTCGCCAAGCTGCTGATTCCGCAGAGTAGGCCAACTTCCCTGAAACCTACGCCCCCGTCGACAACGAACTGACTCCATACAGCCCACCAGAGGTAGACTCGCGAAC
>Ga0102953_1002201_pt1 | contig 11766 bp, 9 predicted proteins | sample SalPon2A_C_D2_MG_FD_78509 | JGI IMG/M metagenome (GOLD analysis project Ga0102953, IMG submission 78509) | Soil microbial communities from South San Francisco under conditions of wetland restoration - Salt Pond MetaG R2A_C_D2_MG | ecosystem: Environmental > Terrestrial > Soil > Wetlands | place... | reverse complement strand
GCGGAGCGGGGAGCTCCCGTGGCTCCGCCCCGACGGCAAGAGCCAGGTGAGCGTGGAGTACGACGACGGACGGCCCGTCGCGGTGCGCGCCGTGGTCGTCTCCACCCAGCACGCCGGCGACGTGACGCAGCAGCAGGTCCAGGACGGCGTGCGCGAGATGGTGATCGCGCCGATCCTCGAGGAATCGCGCCTCGAGCACAAGGGCGTACAGGTCTACATCAACCCCACGGGACGATTCGTGGTGGGCGGTCCGCAGGGCGATGCCGGCCTCACGGGCCGGAAGATCATCGTCGATACCTATGGCGGCATGGCGCGGCACGGCGGCGGCGCCTTCAGCGGCAAGGACCCCTCCAAGGTGGATCGCTCGGCGGCGTACGCCGCGCGCTGGGTGGCCAAGAACATCGTGGCCGCGAAGCTCGCGCGCCGCTGCGAGGTCCAGATCGCCTACGCCATCGGCGTGCGGGATCCGGTCTCGGTGATGGTGGATACCTTCGGCACCGGCCGCGTCGGCGACGACGTGCTCGAGCGCGCGGTGCGCGAGGTGTTCGACCTCACGCCCGGCGGCATCATCTCGGCGCTCGATCTGCGCCAGCCGATCTACGGCGCCACGGCCTCGTACGGGCACTTCGGACGGAAGCCCGAAACGCGCGAGGTCGGCGGCCGCTCCGTCACGCTGTTCAGCTGGGAAGCGGCCACCATGGTGGACGCCCTCCAGGATGCGGTGCGCCGCGCCGCGTGAGCCCGGCTTTCCTCTTCTCGAACCCACGACACCCATGACGACTGCGACGAAACCCGCTTCCGGCAAGAAGACCATCGACTACGACGTCAAAGATCTCGCGCTCGCGACCGCCGGCCGCCACGAGATCCGGCTCGCCGAGCACGAGATGCCGGGCCTCATGGCCCTGCGCAAGCGCTTCGCGGGCAAGCGCCCTCTGGCGGGCGCGAAAATCACGGGCAGCCTGCACATGACCGTGCAGACCGCCGTGCTCATCGAGACGCTCGCCGAGCTCGGTGCCGACGTGCGTTGGGCGAGCTGCAACATCTTCTCGACCCAGGATACCGCCGCGGCGGCCGTCGTGGTGGGCCGTGACGGCACGCCCGAGCATCCCGAGGGGACGCCGGTCTTCGCGTGGAAGGGCGAGACGCTCGAGGAGTACTGGAACTGCACCGCGCGCGCGCTGGTCTGGCCCGACGGCTCGGGTCCCGATCTCATCGTGGACGACGGCGGCGACGCGACGCTCCTGGTGCACAAGGCGGCGGAGTACGAGGAGGCGGGCGCCGTGCCCGCGTTCGATCCGGCGTCGGAGCCCGAGGAATGGGGCGTCATCCTCCAGCTCATTCGGCGCGAGCTCGCCGAGCATCCCGGTCGGTGGTCGGCGTTGGCCAACGCCGTGCGCGGCGTCAGCGAAGAGACCACGACCGGCGTCCACCGCCTCTACGACATGCAGCGCGAGGGCACGCTCCGGTTCGCGGCGATCAACGTCAACGACTCCGTCACGAAGAGCAAGTTCGACAACGTCTACGGATGCCGGCATTCGCTGATCGACGGCATCAACCGGGCGAGCGACGTGATGATCGGCGGGAAGGTCGCCGTGATCTGCGGCTTCGGCGAGGTGGGGAAGGGCAGTGCCCAGTCCCTGCGTGGTCAGGGATGCCGGGTGGTGATCACCGAGATCGATCCGATCTGCGCGCTGCAGGCGGCCATGGAAGGATATCAGGTGGCGACGCTCGACGACGTCGTCGAGATCGCCGACATCTTCGTCACTGCGACGGGCAACCGGGACGTGATCACCGCCGAGCACATGGCGCGCATGAAGGACAAGGCGATCGTCGGCAACATCGGCCACTTCGACAACGAGATCGACATGGCCGGCCTGAAGAACGTCAAGGGCATCAAGCGGGTCAGCATCAAGCCGCAGTTCGACGAATGGGTCTTCCCGGACGGCCACAGCGTCCTCGTCCTCGCCGAAGGTCGCCTGCTCAACCTGGGCTGCGCCACCGGGCATCCGAGCTTCGTCATGTCGGCGTCCTTCACGAACCAGGTGCTCGCGCAGCTCGAGCTCTGGCAGCGGGGGGACCATTACGCGAAGGAAGTGTATATGCTTCCGAAGGTGCTCGATGAAGAAGTCGCGCGCCTGCACCTCGCACACCTGGGCGTGAAGCTGACGCGCCTCACGGACGCCCAGGCCCGGTATCTCGGGATGTCGGCGGACGGGCCGTACAAGCCCGAGCATTACCGCTACTGATCGGTGGGGTGGCCGATCCCTGCAACGAGACGACCATGATCGAAGTACGCGTCGCACATCTTGGCCTCGATCGCGCGAGCAACTCGCCGGTCGTGGTGCTGCAGGAGAAGGAGGGCGAACGCGTGCTACCGATCTGGATCGGGCCCGCGGAGGCGAGTGCGATCGCGATGGAGCTGGCCGGCGTCACGTTCAGCCGGCCGCTCACGCACGACCTGCTCAAGCAGGTGATCATCGGACTTGGCGCGCAGCTCAACCGCGTCGTGATCACCCAGGTCAAGGAAAGCACCTACTTCGCGGAACTGCACATCCATCGGGAGGACCAGGTGATCCAGGTGGACGCGCGGCCGTCGGACAGCATCGCGGTGGCACTCCGCCTGAAAGCGCCGATCTTCACCAATGACGATCTCCTCGAAGCGACCACCATCGATACCGTCGAGCCCACCGAGACGCCGGGCGGCCCACTCGATCCCGAAGCGCTCAAGTCGTACCTCGAGAACCTGGATCCCGAAGATTTCGGCAAGTTCACGCCGTAGCCTCCTCGCGGTCGGGGCCGCCCTGGCCCTCACGGCGGCACCACGCGCCGCGCTCGGGCAGCAGGTCATCAGCGTCTCCGGCCGGATCTACCACGGCGCGGCGCGTGATTCCACACTCCTGCCCAACCAGTGGGCGGTGCTGCACGCCATCGGCAACGAGGGCGGTGCGCCCGTGGATTCCGTCCGTACCGACGCGCGCGGGGGATACCATCTGACGGCCACGGTGAAGGACACCTCCGCGGTCTACCTGGTGAGCACGCGCTACGACGCGATCACCTATTTCAGTCAGCCGATCTCGTCCGTCGACACACACACCATTCCGGCCATCACGGTCTACGACACCTCGAGTGTGGCCCCGAAGATCGACGTGGCGCAGCGCCACATCGTGGTGCGCCTCCCGGGCAAGGACGGCACCCGCCGGGTGCTCGAGCTCCTCGTGCTCCAGAATTCCGGGGGGCTCACCCGGATCGCCACCGATTCGCTCCATCCGATCTGGACGGAGCGCCTCCCCAAGGACGCCATCCAGGTGCAGATCGGCGACGGCGACGTGAGCGACGCGTCGGTGGCCGTGATCGGCGATTCGATCGCCGTGACCGCGCCGATCCCGCCCGGGCAGAAACAGCTGCTGTTCACCTACGTGCTGCCGTCGAACGAGCGCCAGCTCGACCTCACCGTGTCGCAGCCGGTCACCGATCTGAACATCATGCTCGAGGATACCACCGCGACGCTCGTCTCGGGGCCGGTAGTGCCGCGCGGCAAGCAGGTCTTTCAGGACGCGCACTTCGCGCGCTTCGAGGGGACGAACGTGCCCGCGGGGAGCCGGGTGGTGGTGCGCTTCGCGGCGCCGTTCTTCACGTCGAACGAGCTGATCATCGCCCTCGTCGTGCTGGTCGGGATCGGGCTCGCGGTGGGCCTCACGTACTGGCTGCGGCGCAACCAGGGCGTCGCGGTGACGCCGGAGCTCCTCGCCGCGCAGATCGCGCATCTCGATGAGGCGTACGAGGCGCGCGGTACCAAGGATCCCGCCGCCGAGGCCGCCTACCGCGCGCAACGGAGTGCGCTCAAAGGTCGGCTCGAAGCGGCGCTTGCGGCACGCCAACCCCGTCGGTAGGTTCGTCCACACAAGCGAAGTCGTTGCACGCGGACGCGGAGCACGGAAGCCGGTGTGAATCCGGCGCGGCCCCGCCACTGTAACGGGCAGCAGCGCGGCTCATCCGCCACTGGGAGGGACTCCCGGGAAGGCGAGCCGATGGCCCGAAGCCAGGAGACGTTCCCGTCCGTGCCACCCTGATCACCCTCGCGGGAGGGCCGGTGGAGCCGCGGAACCATTTGGAGGTCTGCGCGCTCGCCCACCGGATGTCGGAAGGGGGCGGGCGCTGTTGCGTTTCTACCCGATCGTCGTCGTCGCGCTGAGCGTGGCGGCGTGCGGCCGCGGACCCGCGACCGGCACCCGGATCGTCGTCGACGACGCCGGGCGATCGGTGGCCGTGCGCCCCCCGGTGCGGCGCATCGTCTCGCTCTCCCCCGCCACCACCGAGCTGCTCTTCGCGATCGGCGCGGGCGACCGCGTCGTCGGGCGCACCCAGTGGGGCACCGCCCCGGCGGCGGCCCGAACCGTGCCCGTCGTGGGTGAGGGCCTCCGTCCCAACGTCGAAGCGATCGTCGCGCGCCGGCCCGATCTCGTGATCGCCTACGCCTCACCCGGCAACGAGCAGGCGGTGGCGGCCCTGGGGCGCCTCGGGATTCCTACCATCGAGTTCCGGATCGACCGGCTCGAAGACGTCGCGCGCGGCGCGCGCCTGCTCGGCCCGGTGCTCGGCGACAGCGCGCACGCCGACTCGCTCGCGGATCGGTTCATGGCCGCGATCGACTCCGCCCGCACGACCACCGACACGACGGGCCCCACCGTTCTGCTCCTCGCCTGGACCGATCCGCCGATCGTGATCGGCGGGACCTCGTTCCAAAGCCAGGTCGTGCGCCTGGCGGGCGGCCGAAACGTGTTCGCCGACATCGCCAAGCCTTCCGCCGAGGTCTCGCTGGAGACGATCGCGGCACGGAATCCCGACCTCGTCGTACTGACCGGTGCGGCCGACACCGCGTGGACCACGCGCGCGGCGTGGCGCACCGTGCCGGCCGTGCGGGCCGGGCATTTCGTCCGGATGGCGGGCACGGCGTTCGCGTGGCCGTCGTTCCGGGCGCTCGAGGCCGCGCGGGAGCTGCACCAGGCGCTCATGCGGTGGCGGCACTGATGCGCTGGATCGTGCTCGTCGCCGTCGCGATCGCCACGCTGCTCGTCGCCGTGGCGCTCGGTCCCGTCCACCTCGGCCTGGGCGACGTGGTGCGTGCGATCGGTGGCGGCGGAGCGCCCACGACCGTGTCGATCGTGCGCGATCTTCGGCTCCCGCGCGCCCTGCTCGCCTTCCTGGTGGGTGGGAGCCTCGCGGTGACCGGCGCCGCGCTCCAGGCCCTCGTCCGCAATCCGCTCGCCGACCCCTATCTCCTCGGCCTCTCGGGCGGTGCGGGACTGGGCGCCGTCCTCGCGCTCGCGCTCCACGCGGCGGGCGCGTGGGCCGTGCCTGCCTGGGCGGCCATCGGCGCGCTCCTCGCCATCGCGCTCGTGTACCGCCTCGCGATCGTCGCGGGCGGTGTGCTCGATACGCGGATCCTCCTCCTGGCAGGCGTCGTGGTCGGGGCGTTCGCCGCGGCACTCGTCGCCGCCGTCCTCGCCCTCTCCCCGGCGCGCGAAGTGCGCGGCGCGCTGCTCTGGCTGCTCGGGAGCTTCGAGGGCACCTCGTGGGGCGCGGTGATCGTCTTCGGGGCCTACGCCGTCGTTCCGCTCGCGGTGCTCTACCGCGCGAGCCGTCCGCTCGATCTGCTTTCCCTCGGGGAGGAGCCGGCCCGCTTCCTCGGCACCAACGTGGAGACGTTGAAGCGTGTCCTCTACGTGGCGGCATCGCTGCTCACCGCCGCCGCGGTCGCGGTGTCCGGCATCATCGGGTTCGTGGGCCTCGTGATCCCGCATGCCGTGCGGCTCGTTTGGGGGCACACGCACCGGACCCTCCTTCCCGCGGCGTTTCTGCTGGGTGGGATTCTCCTGGCCGGTGCAGACACGGTCGCACGCGTGGCGTTCGCCCCCGTCTCGCTCCCCGTCGGCGTCGTCACCGCCGTCGTCGGCGTGCCCGTCTTCGCCGTCCTGCTCCGCCGATGGACGACCTGATCTTCGCCGCGCGCGATGTCTCCTTCCGCTACCCGCGCGCGGACACGGATGCCGTGCATGCGGTCTCGCTCGGCGTCGAACGGGGCGAGCTGATCGCGCTCGCCGGTCCGAACGGGAGCGGGAAGACCACGCTGCTGCGATTGCTCCTGGGCGTGCTCATCCCGTCGGGTGGCGTGGTGGAAACGTTCGGCCGCGCCGCGCACACCTGGGACCGTCGCGCGCTCGCGCGACGGGTTGGCGTGGTCGTGCAGCGGGAGGAGCCCGTCTTTCCGCTCAGGGTGCGCGAGGCGGTGGCGCTCGGGCGCTATCCACATCTCCGTCCGCTGGCCCCGCTCGGTCCGAAGGATCGGGAGGCCGTGGATGCGGCGCTCGCGCGCGCGGACGCGACGGCGCTCGCCGATCGCTGGATCGGCACGCTCTCCGGCGGAGAATGGCAGCGCGTCCGCGTGGCACGCGCGCTCGCGCAGGAGCCCGAAGTGCTCGTCCTCGACGAGGCGACTGCGGGTCTCGACATCCGCCACGAGATGGAGGTGCTCGAGCTCGTGGCCGATCTCGTGCGCGAGCGCGGCCTCACGGGCGTCCTCGTGACGCACAACGTGAACCTCGCCGCGCGTTTCGTGGATCGCCTCGCGATCCTCGACCGCGGGAGGGCCGCCGCCGTCGGGTCGCCGGCCGAGGTGCTCACGCGCGACGTGCTCGAGCGCGTCTTCCGCTGGCCGGTGGAGATCGTGCCATGGCACGGGGTGCCGCAGGTGGTGGCGCTGCGGGCGGCAGAGGCGGCAGGGGCGGCAGACCCGGCAGGGTGGCAGAGTGGCAGAGTGGCAGGAGGGGCAGGAGAGGCAGAAGCGTCCGGGAATGGAGATCCAGAATGAAGCTCGTGTCCGCACTGGTCGCACTTGGCGCGCTGTCCGCTCCGCTCGCCGCGCAGCAACGCGACACCACGACCACGCTTCCCGACATCGTCGTCACGGCGACGCGGGTGCCCACGCCGAAGCGCGATCTCGCGACACGCGTCACCGTGCTCACCGGGAAGGAGCTGCGCGCGGCGGGATACACCTCGCTCGCGGACGCCTTGCGCGCGACGCCGAGCCTCGACGTCGTGGACGAGAGCGCCTTCGGGAGTCAGACGTCCGTCTTCCTGCGGGGCGGCGAGAGCGACTACGTGAAGGTCCTCGTGGATGGCGTGCCGGTGAACGAGCCGGGCGGGGCGTACGACTTCGCCAACCTCTCGCTCGACGACGTCGAGCGGGTGGAGATCGTCCGCGGGCCGGGCAGCGTGCTCTATGGCTCGGATGCCGTGGCCGGCGTGATCCAGATCTTCACGCGCTCGGGGCTCCGGCAGGAGACCTCCTCGCTCGGCGCGGCGGTGCGGGGCGGCACGTACGGCTCCGCCGATGCTCGGTTGAGCGGCGTGATGCACGCCGGCAACCTCGGCATTTCCGGCGTGGTGCACCGCTTCTCCGACGACGGCCTCTACGCGTTCAACAACCAGTACCGGAACACCACCGCCGCCGGCCACCTCGCCTGGCTCGCCGATCCCCGGACGCGCGTGGAAGTCACCGCACACTACGACGACGCGAACTATCACTATCCCACCGATGCGTCCGGCGCGGTGGTGGATCACAATGCCTATCAGACGAGCCGCGTCACGACGCTCGGCCTGAACGTCACGCGGTGGCTGAGCCGGCGCGTGGAGAGCCAGCTCCTGCTCTCGTTCAATCACATCGACGGTGGGAACCACGATGCGCAGGACGGCCCCGCCGATACGCTCGGCTTTTTCGGGTACCAGAGCGACCGGCTGATCACACGGCGCTCGGCCGAGGGCCGGGTGAACGTGCACGTGGGCGCCGGCGTGCTCACGGCCGGTGCCGTGCTGCAGGGCGAGCACGAGTGGACCGCCAGCGCGTCCCAAAGCCAGTACGGCAACTCGGCCGACACCTCCGATGCCACGCGGGTCAACCGCGCCGCATATCTCCAGATGTTGGCGCACGCGGGAGCACTCGCGGTGAACGCCGGCATGCGGGTCGACGACAACGGCGAATTCGGCACCTTCGGCACCTACCGCGGCGGGGTGTCGCTGCCGCTCCGGACCGGCACGCGTCTGTACGCGTCCGTCGGTACGGGCTTCAAGGAGCCGACGTTCTACGAGAACTTCGGCGGCGCCTTCGTGATCGGGAATGCGGGATTGAAGCCCGAGCGCTCGTTCAGCTGGGAAGGTGGCGTCGAGCAGGCGATCGTCCGCGGCCGGCTGTCCATCTCGGCCACGTACTTCAACCAGCACTTCCGCGATCTGATCCAGTACACGGGGACGCCCCCTACGCCGACGTCGCCCAACTACTTCAACATCGCGGGCGCCAACGCGCGCGGGCTCGAGCTGGAGCTGAACGCGCATCCATCCGAGGCGTGGAGTGTCACGGCCAACTACACGCGCCTCTGGACGGCGGTGACCGACGCCGGATTCGCGAGCGACGGCTCCGATCCCGCGTTCGTCACGGGAGCCCAACTCCTCCGGCGTCCGGCGCACGCCGGCGCGCTCACGCTGCGATTTGACGGGATCACGCGCCTGCATCTCCAGTCCCAGCTCGAGGCGGTCGGCGCCCGGGCCGACGCCAACTACGCGGTCTATCCCGCGGCCCGCGTCACCCTCCCCGCGTACGCCCTCGTGCATGTGGGCGGGACGCTCGATCTGGTGCGCGGCGCCGCGCCGACCTCACGTGTGGCCGTGACGTTCCGGATCGAGAACCTGCTCGACCATCGGTACCAGCAGATCTTTCATTTCCCAGCCAGGGGGAGAACGGTGTTGGTGGGTGTGCGGGTTGGGGAATAGGGAGCGGGGAGCGGGGAGCGGTACCTTCAGGCGTAGGGTGAACCACGACGCGGCTGACCTCGCATCGGAGGGTACCGCTCCCCGCTCCCCGCCATCCCCATCGCCTCCTGCCACTCCTGCCACCCTGCCACCCTGCCACCCTCCCAACAGTATCTTTCTACTCCATGTCCCTCGTCTCCACCCCCGCGATCGTCCTGCACGCGTTTCCGTACGGGGAGACCTCGAAGATCGTGCGCCTGGCGACGCGTGAGTACGGGGTGCAGAGCGCGATCGCCAAGGGGGCGCAGCGGCCGAAGAGCCGTTTCGGCGCGCAGCTGCAGCTCTTGAGCGGTGGGACCGCGTTTCTCTACCTCAAACCGCATCGCGATTTGCACACCCTGACCAGCTTCGACCTCACCACGCAGCGGCCGCGCCTCGCGCGCGACGTGCGCCGCTACGCCGCGGCCGCGGCGCTCGCCGAGCTGGTGCTCCGCTGTGCGCCCGCCGAGCCGCATCCCGAGCTCTACGACATCGTGGACGAGGGGCTGAACCGGCTGGGCGAGGCGGAGGGCGCGGGGCTGGAGACCACGGCCCTCGCCGTGCTCTGGCAGGCGATTGCGGCACTCGGCTTTTCGCCGGCGGTCGAGGCGTGCGCGCGGTGCGGCTCGGAGATCACGGGCGATGCCGTCTTCTCGCTCCCCGAAGGCGGGCTCCTCTGCGGCCGCTGTTCGACGGCGTCGCGACTGACCGGCCGCGGGCGGCTCACCGCGGAAGACCAGGCGGCGCTCCAGGCCTTCATCGAGGGGCGTGACGTGCCGCCATCCGCCCTCTCGCCCAGGCACGTGGAGGCGCACCGCCGGCTCGTCGCGCGGTTCGTCAGGCGGCATCTCGGCGAAGAGCGAGACCTCAAGGCGCTCGCCTTCTGGGAGGGAGCGACGTGAGCCGGCACGTCGTGATCGGAACGGCCGGCCACGTGGACCATGGGAAGACCGCGCTGGTCCGTGCGCTCACCGGGGTGGATACCGACCGTTGGGAAGAGGAGAAGCGGCGCGGCATCACGATCGACCTCGGCTTCGCGCCTCTCGAGCTGGCGGACGATCTCCACGCGAGCATCGTGGACGTCCCCGGGCACGAGGACTTCATCCGCAACATGGTGGCGGGCGCCACCGGCGTGGACGTGGCGCTGCTGGTCATCGCCGCCGACGAAGGGGTGATGCCCCAGACCGAGGAGCACCTCGCGATTCTCGAGTTCCTGGGTGTACGCCGCGGGGTGGTGGCGCTCACCAAGTCGGATCTCGTGGACCCGGAATGGCTCGAGCTCGTGCGGGCCGACGTGCGCGAGCGGGTTGCGGGAGGAACGATCGAGTGGGAGGATGTCGTCACCGTATCCGCCACCACCGGCGAGGGACTCGAGCCGCTCCGCGCGGCCCTCGCGCGCGGTGCGGCGGACGCCCCGCAACGCGCGGGCGACGATCTCTTCCGCTTGCCCGTCGACCGGGTCTTCACCGTGCCCGGCGTCGGCACCGTGGTAACGGGCACCGCCTGGAGCGGGACGCTCTCGGTGGGAGACGAGGTGGTGATACTCCCGCAGGAGATTCGGAGCCGCGTGCGGGGGGTCGAGGTGCACGGCGAGACGCGGGAGCGCGCGGTACCGGGGCGGCGCACGGCGCTCGCGCTCGCCGGGATCGATCGCTCGGCGATCGGACGGGGCAGCACCGTGGTGGCGGGCGGTGCGTGGCGGGCGACTCAGGCGATCGACGTCCGGGTCCGCCTCCTTCCCGATGCGCCGCCGCTCGGCCAGCGGACGCGGCTGCACGTGCACCACGGGACCGCGGTGGTCCTCGCGCGGGTGACACCGGCGCGCGACGTCGTCCCGCCGGGTGGGGAAGGGGTGGTGCGGCTCAGGCTCGAGGAGCCGCTCGTCACCCGCTGGGGCGATCGTCTCGTCCTGCGCGCCTACTCGCCGGTCACGACCATCGGTGGCGCGGTGGTGCTCGATCCCTGGCCCGACGCTCGGCCGCGGCGTCCGGTCGCGGCCCACCGCTGGGCGGGCGATCCGGTCGAGCGCGTGGTCCAGCTCGTGCAATGGTCCGGGGGGCGGGGCGTGCGAGTTGGCGACCTTTCGCTTCGGATGGGCATCTCTCCGAGTGAGGTCGCTCGTGTGCTCGAGGCGCTACCCGGCCACGGTGTCGCGCGGGCCGGTGACCGCCTGATCGGCGCCGAAGAGCTCGCCCGTGTGCGTGGCGCCCTCCTCGCGGCCATCGAGGGGCATCATCAACGGCACCCCCACGAGCCGGGGATCCCGACGACGGCCCTCAGGCGGGCCGCCCACGCCGCCGGCGAGGTCGTCCAATACGTGGAGTCGGCGCTCGTTGCCGAGGGCGTCATCGCGTTCGACGGGCCGACCGCCCGGCTCGCGGCGCACCGGCCGAGGCTCGGGCCCAAGGAGACGGAGCTGGCCGAACGGCTCCGGGCGGTGCTCGCCGAATGCGCCGCAGAGGGCGCCACCGCCGCCGAGCTGGCCGAGCGGACGCGCATCGACGGCGCACTGCTGGGCAGCCTGCTCGACTACTTGGTGAGAGAGGCCACTGCGGTTCGCGTGGGTTCGGAGCGATATTACGGTGCCACGTCGCTCGGCAAGCTGCGCGATCAGGCGCTCCAAGAGCTCTTGAGAAGCGGCAAGATGTCTGTCGCGCAACTACGTGAAAAGACGGGACTTACGAGGAAGTATCTCATCCCGTTTCTCGAGTGGATGGATAACGAAGGGTACACGGTACGTGTCGGTGACGTGCGTGTGGTCGGTCCGCGGGGCGCGGAGCGGCATTGACAAAGCGTTCGGTCGCGCCCTAACATTTGGCTAGAAGGTCAGATAGCCACACAACCAAGGAGCTGTTTCCACCGAATCCTTCTTTGTCAGACAGGAGTTAGCAGATGAAGCCCCTTGCCTGGGCGTTGGTTTCGCTC
>Ga0102953_1002199_pt1 | contig 11769 bp, 7 predicted proteins | sample SalPon2A_C_D2_MG_FD_78509 | JGI IMG/M metagenome (GOLD analysis project Ga0102953, IMG submission 78509) | Soil microbial communities from South San Francisco under conditions of wetland restoration - Salt Pond MetaG R2A_C_D2_MG | ecosystem: Environmental > Terrestrial > Soil > Wetlands | place... | reverse complement strand
CCCACTCCTCCAGATTGTCTTCCTTCGGCGTCGGGAAAAGCGCGGACCGAAGGTAGCTGAGGAGAATTCGAAAGCTTTCGATGGGACCCAGTCCGAACAACGCGTTTTTCGCCACCAGCGGATAGAGAAAGAATTTCTTTCGGTAGTAGATGCGTGAAAGGCGCGGTCGCAGCAGAAACTTGTCACCTAGAGTTTCCTTCCAGATCTGGTTGACCTCGTCCCACTTGGTAAAAAAACGGTGCCCGCCGATGTCAAACAGGTATCCCTTGTAATTGACGGTGCGCGAAATGCCTCCAACCTGCTTGTCGGCTTCCAGCACCGTGGCGGGAATAGTTTGCCGGGAGAGCTCCAGCGCGGCCGTCAGCCCCGCTGGTCCGCCTCCGATAATCACCACCGATTTCACATTCGCAGGATCCGTTTGCGCCACTGCATCTCCCTCAAAAGCGTGTGCTACCGGAAAAGCGTAAGCTTACGGGCGCCAAAGTTCCACATGAACACCGTGACGCCACTCACGCCCTTGGCGTAAAGGTAGTAAATTCCCAGTCTCGACTGGAAGAACCACAGAATCCATTCATTCAGCCCCAGGCCGACAATTCCGATCAGGGTGAAAATCATTACTTCGGCCGACGTATTGGTGAGCGTCCTTCTCTGAAACACCCAACTTCTGCTGAGCAGGTAATTCACCGCAGTACCCACCAGGAAGCCCACAGCCCCGGAGACCAGATAGTTGACTTTCAGATAATGCGTCAGGGAAAAGAGGGTGAGCGTGTCGCAGACGAACGCGAATCCGCCAACAAGGAAGTAGCGGAAAAACTCACTTCCAAGACCGCCCGCCACACGGGCCGAAGGCACTCCGGGGCCGGTGGCTCCGCCAATGGATTGACTCACGTTCATAGAAGGGACTGACAAACCGGTTCCCTGCTCACAGCAAGGGCAAACCCCGATTCTGGCACTGCCCCTCCCGAAGGCACAAACACAGCCACTACTTATCGCTCATTTTCCCACTGAACGCAAGTGTGTTGTCGTGTTTCAGTTCTTTCGCCAGTCAGTCGTCCATGCTGCTGTTGATCGTTGCCCTGCTACGGATTTTCTTTGCGGATGTCCACTGTCGTGATTCCTGCGTTCGGCTTCACAACGTGAACGAGAAGCACGCTCACCCGGTCGTGATAAACCACATTCCAATTGGGTAAGGTTTTGAGCATCGTGACCAGTTCCGACCCTGCCGGCATCAGGCACGAATCAATATGGTATTTGCGCAGCAGAAACAACGTCTTCGATTGGGGATAAGAGATGTGAAGGTAGTCAAGCAACACGCCCCCAGGCTCATAGACGTCCATTCTTCCATCAATAAAAACCCTTTGGTGGAGATTTTCAATCAAATAGCCTCCCCAATCGTCGAAGTTGAGCATGTGCCCCTTCACCGGATGTTCGCGCAAATAGCGGACGGCGCCGGTGGGGTTCCACAATTCCACGGACCGATGCAGCCTGGCTCGTGAGGGAAAGAAAAACACAATCACCCCAAACGCCACAGCCATCACCGCGGCATTCAGAGCGTGGCGTTCTCTCCCCAGGTGCCATCGATCTACCCACTCGGCCAGCAGCGCCGCCAGCAGCGGAGCAAAGACCGGAACAAAAAACAACATGAACCGGGCATGGAGAATGGTTTCAGCGCCGGCGAATATCAGCAGCACTATCTCCGCCAACTGAAATTTCTTGCGAGTGATCAACTGTCCGGCCACAAACAACAAAAGGAGAGCAAGGAACCAATGCCCGTAGAATCGGCTGAAATCCAGGGTGCGCCATTCCGTCGTCACCCGCGGGATCATCGGCAGGAAGATGGTCATCTGCAGCGGATAGGCAGCCAAGTGTGCGCCGTAGGGCGTGATCAGGCACGCCAGCAGGCACAGCAGAAAAATCGTCGCCAGGTGGCGGCGCTCGCCCGCCTTCCAGGCGACAGCTTCCAGAAACTCAAGCCGGAATGCTCGCAAGCCGGCCAGCCAATAGACGCCCATGGCCACAAAGCCCAGCACAAAGGTCCCGTGCGTGTTCACCCACAGCATAAAAAGCGGGGGAAGAATCCAGAGGGCTTTGCGGCGCCCCCGCCGGAACATCTCCAGGCAGATCAGCGTCACAATCAGAAAAACCATGCCCGGAAGCTGCGGGCGCATGCTCATGGGTAATGAAGCCAGCGGCAGCAACAGCGCGCAGGCCAGGAACGCCGCCTTCACGCTCCCGCTTCTCAGCCAGGCGAAGTAATAAAGCAACAGCAGAATTGCGCTGGCCAGCGCCACCAGCAAAATCATCAGCGCGTGCATTCTTCCCAGCGCCCAGAAAACGGCGATCATGATGTCGCCCAACCACTGGTCGGCAATCCAGGGATTTCCATAGGCCGTGAACGAAAAGAAATCGTGCGTAGGCCAGGCGTGGTGTTGCAGGATCCACTGCCCCGTCGCCAGGTGCCACCACATGTCGCCCTCAAAACAGTAAGCGGAATAGATATGGTGGTGCAGCGAGACATTCATCAGATTCAGATACCGGTCCAAACACGCGCCCGCCACCAGCAGCACGCCCAGCAACACGGGAAGAGAAAACGCTCTCCGGGCGAGCTTGGAAATTAATGTCTGCCGGTCTGTTTCAGTGGGTTTCGCGGTCTGCATGGCTGAGATCGCGGCATGCGGGAAAGGAGCCCATGCCAGCGACATTATATACCTACCGGCACATCAGGCGGTAGCCGCCGCGTCCCCGGCATCACGACCCGGCCGGGTCTCCAGTCGGGAGTGAACCAGCGGGCGGATCTACAGCTCCTTTTGGGTTGGCCCTGCGGCTACGGAATAAGAGAAGCCCGTATCCTATCAGTGTCATTAAGGCGATGATGGCAGAAGGAAGGAAAAAGGCATTGTGGTAGACAAGCCGAACGTGGCGCGTGCCCGGCGGCACGTTAACCCGAATTAAGCCGTCTGAGGAGTTGCTCACCGGACTGCAATGGCCGGAAAGGCAGGTTTCCAGTCCATGGTCGGCGGCAAAGGCAAAAATCAATTGCTGCCCCGGCCATTGACTCAGGTAAACGTCAATGGAATTGACGTGCTCAACCCAGCGGATGCCAGCAGATGGACTGGAGCTCCCACTGGCATTGCTCCAACGAACCCGTGGCAGAGCATTCGGGTCCTTCCATAGCGTCCAACCTTGCTTCTCTGCCTGTTTTTGGAAGCCGGCCGCCGCGAGTTTTCCCGAATTGAAAGCTCGCGTCGGGCCCAGCAGCACGTATTTCACACTCCAGGTCTTAAGGTGGGTTAGCAAAGGCTGATCGACCACACCGCCGTAGCTGCCCGCAAATCTCTCCAGGTACGTCATCGGTCTTCCCAGCAGAACGGTTGCGTTCACGCGCGGAACCAAAGGCTCGTAACCCAGCAGATTATCCGTGCCCCAATAATCGGAGAAGTTGCGCTCGAGATACTCATTGGAAACAAAGGTCACCGGACTGCGGCTGATAACCAGATAGCGGCCGTCCTTGACACATTCCGCCCAGGGGGACCTGATAGGCACGTCGTACTTCCGGGTACGCCAGGCGTGGTTTGGCAGAAAACAGAAGACGACAATCCAATTAAGCAGAAAGACCGCAATGGCAACACGCTGCCATCGCCGGTTGAACAGCGTCAGCACCAGGGCGGCCGCAAGGCATTGGAAGAAGCCGGCAAAATAGATCAACTTGAAAGGCCAGCGGAAACGATTCAGGACCGGCAGGTGGTAAATCAATGGACCTAACACGTTCCAGCACCACAGCAATGCAATCACAAAACACACGCCACACGCGATCAGCCAGGGCCGGCAGCCCGGGCGTTTTTTCCAAAGCACCCCGGCCCCCAGTGGCAACACGGCCGGAAGGTAGCCAATGTACGAAAGGTACGGGATGGATCTGGCAATGATGATGTCCTTCGGCAGATGAATCTTGATGAAGACAAACAATTGCCCCATGAGCCAGAAAACCGGCGATATACGAAGGGACGAGAATTCGGCATAAGACAGCGGTTTGGAACGCTCGAGCGACTGTCCCACCTGCACCCACATGGGCAGCAGGAAAGGCAATCCGAGCAGGGCCGTGGGCACGTCCAAAGCGAGGTACCCAAGGCACCGAAGCCTCCAGCCCCGCTTCCGGATGGCGGCCGAGTGACCTAATGCAAACAGATGTTCGAAGATCATCGCCAGAACGAAAAATTGTGGGTTCCCTCCATAGAGCAAACCCAGGCGGAAGAACATCAGCCACCCGGCACGGGCGGCGGACGGTTTCTCCAGGTAGCGCAGCGACGCCCACACCATCCAGGGAAACCACGCGCAAAGCATCAAGGCAATAGGCCACATCCGGCCGACCCAGACGAAAAAGCCCGAGAATGCGGTCAGCGCGCCGAATGCCGCTACTGAAGAGGACGTCCCGAGGCATCGCAAAAGCACGTACACTCCTGCCACAGCAATCAGCCCGTGCATAAACGCCATGATGTCGACCGTGGCGAATGGATGCCCCCAGATCACCTCGCTGAAAAACATGGCGATGTACTGCGGGAGGTAAAAGACCGCAGCCTGTCCTAACGACGCGTGTGGGATCCCTGCGTAAATGTGGAAATTGTAAAACGCCAGGTGGCCATGCAGCAGGCTACGCCAGTCGTGGTAATACAACGGCAGGTAGTACTCCACGCTGTCATCCTGCAGGAAGTAAAAAGGTGAGCGGAACTCGAGCAAAACAAGCAGGAGGGCAGATGTCGCCAGCGTCGCCAGCAGCATACGCCTGGAATAGCCGGCAGACTCTGGCTTCGCTCGAATGTCGCTGTCTTTAACTGATTTTGAAGACGGAGGGCTCGCACTGCTCATAGGTTGAAATCAAATTCCCTCTGGCGTGCAGGAAGCAAGGTACGTAGCTTGACAACATATTCCCAGCCGCCTTCGTTTACTTTCCCGTTTTCGCCGGACCAGCCGGTGGAGATCCGGCCCCTTCGCTATAGGGCACCAGTTTTGGAGGCTCGTGGTCAGCATAAAGCAGCCAGACGCGGCGGTCCTTGTAGTATTGGATAAGCTCTTTGTTCTGGGCCGGACCCATATCTTGCGCCCAAATCACCCTCTGCCGGTCAATGTCGGCCCCATTGTACACCCATTCCCACACTCCGTCGGGCGGCCACTGGCCTGTAGAGTGGATGTTCAGGTTGTAGAGCGTCGGCGAATACCGTACCAGAACAAGCTGCCGTCCGGGCTGCTTTTTTAGTTCAGAAAGAATCACGCGCCGCCCAACCGTCGATGACCTCGCACGGTAGGAGAACCACGGCGTCCAAAGACCGTATTTGGGCTCCAGGTGAAGTGGAGCAACGCCGATGCGCAGCAGCAGCAGTAAGAGGAATATCACCGGCACCGAGCGGACCAGAAACAGCCCTGCCGGTTTGCCGCGTATCCGCCACCCCCGAATGCGCCTCATCGCCAGAAGCACCAGGGCAAAGAAGAGGCATGTCATCGGTGCCGCATAATGCGGACAGAAATAAACTTCCAGCGCAATGGCCAGGAACGATACAGCGAATACCGCCAGCAGGAATCTCGACGATGGGCTGATGTCTCTCAGCGAAAAGCCAAACGGCAGAGTCACAAACGCAACCACGAAAAGCAGCGTGAAAAGGGGCCCGACAAAGAACAGCCACATGAGCGACACTTTTTCGAGCTCATTCATCGCCAGCCCCGCAAGCGATTTTGTGCTCTCGTAGTGATTAATGAGACTATCCACCTCGTATTCCTTCATCTCCGGATGCCGGAACTCTGGCAGAGGCTGCTCGGATTCCCAAAGAAAATAGGGGCTGCGATCGTATTGCTCGTGGACAATCTGATAAGGCAGCTTCAGAGGATTACCACCGACCCGCCAGTTGTAGTAACCCATCCAGGCTGCGACGAGACCCAGCAAGAGGCACAGCGGCAAAACCACCTGCCGCAACGAAACAGAAAAAGCCGGGCGTCGCCTGCCCAGCATCCACACCAGGAGCGCTGCGGCAACCGGCAGGCTGAAGACAAATCCCTCGTAGGGCCGGCTATTGGCGAGAATCGCCAATCCAAGCCCCATCAGCAATGCGTTCCGTACGCGGTGTTCTTTCTTGAGTCGCGGCAGCGCTCCCAGCACCAGCGCACCTCCCAATGCCGCAACCGCCCCGCCCCAGTAGCTGTCATTCCAATAGCTGAAAGCTGCAATTCGCGCCACCGCAAGGAACCCGCCCAGTAAAGCCCATCCTTCGCCGACCCAGGCTTGCAGCATCCAACAAATAGCGGCGCACATCAGGCCGGCACTCAACCAGACACCCCAGAATGGATGGCCCAGAAACACTTGCCCCGCAGCCATGAAAAGGCTCTGCGCAGGCGGGTATTGGGAGCTGTAGCTGGGCTTCAAGAGGATCATGAGGCTTTCAAAGTGGGTCCACAGCGGAGGAGTCGGATTCGCCAGCCTCCCGTGAGCAAACGTGTCTGCGCCAAGCAGATAGCCAAACTCGTCTGGAACCAACGGATGGGGAATCGGGAGAATGGGCAACAGGGCTGCGCGGAGAGACAACGCTGTAAGCCCAACGGTAATGACCGAAAGTCTACGTTGCCGCGCAAGATTTCCGAATGTCCGCTCCAACGCTTCAAACCAGCGCGAACCGAGGTTTGGAACCGTTAAAGCCAGCACCAGCACAAGGACTGCCAGTCCGCCTTCGATTGTAAGAAACATTCGCTTGCTCCAACAGAACTAACGGGCGACTCTCTCACGCTTCAAGCGCCGTGTCAATGCTCTACGAGGAGTTGCCTGAGGGGCGAGGTTCTCGACGATAAGGCGGGCTTTGCGGGGCCTCCTGCACAGATGGTGAAAGACCCCGCTCCCGGGATGGAAACTAATATTAAGATTGAATCCCCGTCACGCCTGCCGGCAGTGAAGCCGAAAATTCCCAGCGGAGCGTCGAAGCCGGTTCACATCTCGCGGCCTTATTCAGTCGCAGGAGGTTGTTCCTGCAGAGAATTGCCCTCCTCTCCAGAGGAGTAATAGGGCATCAGCCGCCGCCCCGCATGGCTGAAGATCCGAAAGTTCACCAACCCCCACTTCTGCAGCACAAACTTGACTGCGGTTGCCACCACCCCTAGCCCGTACTTCACGCTTCGCCGGAAATTGATCGACGAAGCTTCAGGAAAATACTTTGTGGGACATGAAACCTCGCCGATGCGGAATCCGAAACACACGCACTGTGCCAACATCTGGTTGTCGAACACAAAGTCGTCGGAATTCTCCAACAGAGGCAGCTTTGAAAGCACCTGGCTGCTGAACGCCCGGTAGCCGGTGTGGTACTCGGAGAGTTTCACTCCGAGCATCAGGTTTTCGAACGCGGTCAGAAATCGGTTGGCAACGTACTTCCAAAGCGGCATTCCCCCTTGCAGAGCCTGTCGTCCGCCAATAATACGCGACCCCAGCACGACGTCGTACACGTCATAAGCCACCATGCTGGCCATCGCTGTTACCAGCCGCGGCGTGTACTGGTAATCCGGATGAAGCATGATCACGACATCCGCGCCCTGGTCCAGCGCCTCGCGATAACAGGTCTGCTGGTTGCGCCCGTACCCGTAATTGCGGTCATGAACGTAATACCTGAGTCCAAGCCTTTCAGCTACGTTGACGGTCCGGTCGGTGCTGTGGTCGTCCACTAAAATGGTGAGGTCAACCGATGGAGGTAAATCGCCGACTGTCACCTCCAGCGTCTTCTCCGCGTTGAAAGCAGGTAGAACCACCGCAATCCTTTTTCCGTTCAGCATATCGAACCACCCTGGAAATCTATGGCAATGCTTCTACAGGGCTGTAGTGTACGCCAAGAGTACTCTCGGAACAAAATGCCCGGAGAGGCGCGGGAAAGGTTTTGCTCATTGGCGCCAAAGGGCAGCTTAGATCCGACTTCGTACCGGCCTTGAAGACAGCACGTACTGAAGACGCACCCCTTGAGCATTCAGAGCCGGATGTCTGCCACCGAGTCCACGTTGAAGAAGCCGTCGCGGCTTTTCATCCTGACTTTCTTGTCAAGGCGGCCGCGTCAACTTTCTCACGTACGCCCCATAACACCCTGCACATTATCAATTTCGAGCTTCTCTCGTCGTGATTGTCTCCGACTGCGAAACAACCAGAGGAGATACACCATAAGCGTGGCCAGCGCTATCAATATTGAGGGGAGAAACAGGCCATTGTGGTACACAAGCCGCACATGGGTGGTCCCGGGAGGAACATCAACCCGAATCAGCCCATCTGCAGACCTTGGGACCGCGGTGCAGTGGTCTGCAATGCACGTTTCAAGCCCTGGATTGGCTGTAAAAGCCATCACTAACTGCCGGGTGGGCCATTGGCTCAGGTACACATCAATGGAGTTGACATGTTCCACCCAGCGGATGCCCGCCGCCGGCCCGGCAACCGTCCTAACATCTGCCCATCGGACTCGGGGCAGTGCATTCGGGTCCTTCCACAGAGTCCAGCCTTGCTTGACTTCCTGCTTCTCGAAGCCCGCTGCCGCAAGTTTCCCGGAATTGTAAGCCCGCGTCGGGCCCACCAGCACGTATTTGACGCCCCATTTCCTGAGATGATCGAGTAACGGTTGGTCTACGGCCCCGCTGTAACTGCCAGCATAAAGTTGTGGTGTCTTTCCTCCTAAACTTGTCTTTGCGTCATAACGTGAAAGTAGTGGTTCATAGCCAAGAAGGTTATCGAGACCCCAGAGTTCTGCGAAGTCAAATTCCACAAGCTGGCCGGAAACATGCAAGATCGGGGTGCGGCTCACCACCAAATACCGCCCGGCTTTCAAGCTTTGCCGCCAGGGAGACTTCAGCGGCACGGGGTAATTCCTGTTGCGCCAGGCATGATTGGGCAGGAGGCAGAAGACCACAATCCAATTGACGACCAAACCGGCAACGGCGAGTCGCTGCCATTTCCTGCTGAACAGCGTCAGCACGAGGGCCGCAACGAGGCATTGAAAAAAACCGGCGAAGTAGATCAGCTTGAAAGGGTCGCGCTGTCGGTTTAAGACTGGAACATGGTAAACCAACGGCCCAATGACGTTCCAAGACCAGAGCAGAGCGATGAGCAGACAAATGAAGGAAGCCACAATCCAAGGCCGGCTCCCATGTCGCTTCTTCCACAGAGCCGCCACGCCCAACGGCAGCAAGCTAGGAAGGTAACCCAGGTAAGACAAGTATGGCAGCGACGCTGGGAAATAGTCCTTCGGACCTCGCAAGTTGATAAATGCAAATAATTGTCCGAAGACCCAGAAGATGGGATTTAGGCCGTAGTACGAAAAAGCTGTATAGGTCATTGGCGCGGATCTCTGCTGGGACCTTTCGACTTCCGCCCAAACCGGTAGCAGATAGGGCAGCCCCAAAATGGCTGTCGGCACATCCAATGCAAGGTACCCAAGCCATCTGCCCTTCCAACCCGGACTGCGAGTCAACACCGAGTGGCTCAAAGTGAACAAATGTTCAAATATCATCGCGAGAATGAAGAATTGTGGCTGTCCGCCATAGAGCAAACTCAGTCGAAAGAACATCAGCCAGCCTGCACGGCTGGCCCCTGGCTTCCTCAGATATCGCAAAGAGGTCCACACCATCCACGGAAACCATGCGCACAGGATCAAGACGCTGGGCCACATTCGGCCCGCCCAGACAAAAAATCCTGTAAACGCGGTGAGCCCGCCAAATGCTGCGGCTGTGTCCGACGCGCCTAAGTACCGCAACAGCACATAACCTCCCGCCACAGCGAGCAATCCATGCATAAATGCCATCAGGTCAATGCAGGCAAACGGGTGTCCCCAGATCGATTCGCTCAGGAACATCGCAATGTACTGCGGGATGTAAAAGACCGCAGGCTGGCCCATGGAGGCATGCGGAACTCCCGCAAAGATGTGGAAATCGTAGAGTGGCAGATGCCCCGAAAGGAGGCTGCGCCAATTGTGGAAGTACGCGGGAAGGAAATACTGGCGGCCATCATCCTGGAGGAAATAATAGGGCCATCGGAATTCCAGCAGAAGTAGCAGAAATGTCGCGACCGCCAGCGTTGCAACAAGGAAGAGCTTGGAAGAAGTGGCAGGCTTGGATGTCCCACCAATATCGGACTCAGGAGTCGCACTCAAGGATAGACCGCCGGCAAAGAACCGCCGCCACGCCGCAGGCACCTGCGCGGACAACTCGAACGCTCTCATCGCGACGCGCCAAGGCCAACCAGACGTCCCGGCGGCCACCTGATCAGACCACCTCGGCATGTCGACTCTCGGTCGCTTGTCGCCCCTCTGAACTGCGGACAGGCGTTACCTGGCCAGTAGCAGGCTGCTTTCGGGCCAGCATGATAATCGACGTTCCCCAGGGCAAACGGACAGACCCAATCAAAAACGCCTCGATTCGCAGCGTCCATGTGAATAAGCTATTCAGCACGGGCGGCAGGATAACGTGCGAAGCCTTGGGTGACATTGCATCTTTGGGGAACAGGCCACGGAAGAGCCGGTAGAAAAGGATAGGGAAAAACGCAAAGAAAACAGCGTAGCTCCGCAATATAACGTCATATCCCGTGCGGTTGAGCTTCATGTGCAATTCGGATGCTACGTACCGCCTACGATGCATAAGGGCCTCGTCATGCTCGCTCCAAAGGAACCGGTACGCTGGAACTGTGACCAGGAGCAATCCTCCGGGCCGAAGCACCTGGTTAAATTCATCGAGAGCGCTTACGTCGTCATCCATGTGCTCCAATACGTCGAAAGCCGTGAGCAAGTCCACAGACTGTCCAGCCAGCGGAAGGGAATGGCCGTCAACACAACCTGCTGCCAGTCCGCGGGACACGGCTATCGAGAGCGCCGCCATCGAACGGTCAAGTCCTACTACCCTGTCCGCGTACTGGGCTAGGACTGCCATGTTGCGACCCGTGCCACACCCAACGTCAACCGCAACCTTGCAAGCGGCCGCAAACCGACGAAGAACACTGTCTATGATCGCGCGGCGGCCTACAAACCACCAATACGTATCCTCCAATACGTGCTCTGCTGCGGTCAGGGAGCTTTTCATCGTCCAACCCCGGGCTCGTCCCACCCTGGAAGGCCGTAGTGCTCGGCTGTCTTTGCCCAGAACATCTTTGATTCGCTATACGTTTTGTGACTTTTATACACCACCACTAACCATCAAGTAAAATCCCCTACAGCGTGCCATGCGCTTCCCGTAAGCTCAATAGACCTGAAGTTCTAGACCTAAGGACCGGCCGCCAATGTGGGAACTGGCGAAATGGGAAGTAGGTCCAGAACCAGCACAAGAATTGAGAGTCCGGCTTCGATTTTGAGAAACATCCATCGCTCCCGAATTCGCCAACCCGCGAATGTCTCACACTTGACGGTTAAGGTCAATTCTCAAGGGAGGACGGAGCCGTTGATGCCGGGTGGGACCGAAACCGGCAGTGCACGGCCGCATAGACTTTGGCAGGGCTTGTCCCTTGAGCTTAGCCGAGGGATTGCTGCGGCTCGGCAGAGAGCAGGGGAACCCCGCGCTCTCGCAAATCGCCTGCGACAGGGGGGCTAGATGAGGCAGGCCGTGGCCGGCAATCATGGCGCTTGGGCAGGCTTGGGTGCAAGTACAGAAAAAGCCCCACTGAACAACCAGACGGAGACGAAGAGTTGAGGGCAGGCGAACGCCCTTCCGGGCTGGCTGACATGGCCTTCATGTAGCCGATGGGCCGTTGCCGCTCCTCATTCCGCGAAACATGCCGTGGCAAACGCT
>Ga0102953_1002198_pt1 | contig 11773 bp, 11 predicted proteins | sample SalPon2A_C_D2_MG_FD_78509 | JGI IMG/M metagenome (GOLD analysis project Ga0102953, IMG submission 78509) | Soil microbial communities from South San Francisco under conditions of wetland restoration - Salt Pond MetaG R2A_C_D2_MG | ecosystem: Environmental > Terrestrial > Soil > Wetlands | place... | reverse complement strand
TAATCCGTACCCACGATCTTGGTGTAATTCGCAATCCGTACGTTATTCTCGGATTTGTTGTAATTGCCATGCTGGTAATAATCGCGGTTTCGAAAATGCCCAAGCGTGCCAAAGCTGATCACTCCATTCGTGCAAAAGATTCATTCAAACGGTTGATAAAAAATATTAAATATCGTGAAGGAGTAATTGCACAGGTATTTTATGTAGGGGCACAAATTATGTGCTGGACCTTTATCATTCAATATGCCGATAATCTGGGAATACCAAAAGCTGAAGCACAACGGTATAATATTATTGCTATGGCCTTATTTATTTCGAGCCGTTTTCTCAGTACGTATTTAATGAAATTTTTCAATGCCCGGTTTATGCTTACACTGTTTGCCATTGGAGGCATGGTTACAACTACTGGTGTAATCCTTATCCAGGGAATGGCAGGTTTGTATTTACTGATTGCCACTTCTGCATTTATGTCGCTGATGTTTCCAACCATTTACGGAATTGCACTCGAGGGACTGGGCGACGATGCCACTCTGGGAGCAGCCGGTTTGGTGATGGCCATTGTGGGTGGTGCTTTGATGCCGCCACTGCAGGGATGGATAATTGACCAGGGAACTTTGGCCTGGTTGCCTGCAGTTAATTTTTCGTTTATCTTACCGTTTATTTGTTTTGTAGTTATTGCCATTTATGGCTATCGTACGTTAAAAATTCATCCAAAATTACAAATGCAAAATTCATTTTAAATGAAGGAATTCAAAAGATATTGTAAAACACTCCAACTGGAAGATAATCCTCTGCTTATTGAGGAGTACAAAAAAGTACATGCTCCCGGAGCTGTCTGGCCTGAAATTACGCAGGGCATGCGGGAAGTGGGAATCCTGGATATGGAAATATATATTCTGGGAACTCAGCTTTTTATGATTATGGATACGGTCCCCGATTTTAACCATAATGAAGCCATGAAAGAACTGGCGAAAAAGCCACGACAGGCGGAGTGGGAAGCGTATGTTTCGCAATTTCAAAAAACTTCTGCCGACGCTTCTGCCGATGAAAAATGGCAACTGATGGAACGAATTTTTAAAATGGATAAATAAGAAATTCAAAGAGGAAATTCCTTTCGAATTAAACGATTCCGAACTAAAAGGCACTACACGTTCAAAAACGGTTGACCCAATGGCCATCGTTTCTAAAAAAGGGGTGATTGTAAAATAACGCTTAGTTGAACGGCAAACCGCTTGTCATAGGGCAGACGGTTTTTTTATGCAAAATTTTTGCACTTTCACTTCTTTTCGTAAATTGCTGTAAAAGCACAACCATGGATGCATATCTTTTTATAAGCGGTCTTTGTGTCGTAATTATCATTTCTTTCTTTTGTAATTTACTGGCACGTAAAACCAACATTCCCAGTGTTTTGATGCTGGTTGCACTTGGCGTAGTTATTCATCAGGTATTGTTGTATTTTTCCATGAAGCCAAATTTTAGCAGTGTACTCGAAATTCTTGGAATTATTGGTTTAATCATGATTGTTCTGGAAGCTGCACTCGACCTGGAGCTTAAAAAGGAAAAATGGCCGGTTATCTGGAAATCGTTTACTATTGCATCATTCTCGCTGGTATTAACTTCCGCAGCCTTATCCGTTTTTATCCAGTTATTTATACCGGGGCTTGAGTTTTTAAAAGCCTTGGTTTATGCATTGCCGCTTTCCATAATGAGTAGTGCTATTATTATTCCCAGTGTGGCTAACCTGAATCATTACAAAAAGGAATTCCTGATTTATGAAAGTACCTTTTCCGATATTCTGGGTATTATGGTATTTTACATGATAGTTGAGAATATTCATGTGGAAGGAATGCGGCAACTGAGTTTTGCCATTGGCAGCAACATTGTGCTTACCCTTGCTATTTCAGTAATATTGAGTTATGTTTTATTGTATATCATTCAGAATATTAAAGGTGAAGTTAAATTTTTCCTTTTTCTTGCCGTGTTGGTATTGCTTTATTCAGTAGGCAAAATGTTTCATCTTTCTTCGCTAATTATTATTCTGATGTTCGGGCTTTTATTGCGTAACCATAAGGTTTTACTTTTTGGTAAACTGGAAAAATGGCTGAAAGATGTAAGAATTGAAGCTGTTTTTGATGAGTTTAAAATGATTACGGTGGAAACTTCCTTCCTGGTCAGAACTTTCTTTTTTGTGGTTTTTGGAATGACATTACCGTTATTGTCGTTATTAAACTGGAACGTTTGGCTCATTAGTATCATTTTTCTTGTGGTAACTTACCTGCTCCGGTTCGGACTTTTCTATATAGTTGAAAATAAAGATACCATGCCCCAAACTTTTATTGCGCCCAAAGGATTGATTTCCATCTTATTGTTTTTTGCCATTCCCGAGTCGCTGAAAACGGAAGGATTTGAAAGTGGTGTTTTATTTGTTGTAATTATTGCCACAAGTATAATTATGGCATGGTCGTTAATTGCTTATGGAAAAGAAAGTAAATCAGATGAAAAATTTGATGATTTGCAAAATGGTCAATCCGGTGAAAATTTCATAAATATAAAAGAACTTCCCATCGATTAACCGGTGTTGAAATTTATATATAAAATCCGGATTTAAAGAATTTCAGGGAAATAAATCAAGTGGATAAAATTCGTAAAATAATTCATGTTGATATGGATGCTTTCTATGCATCTGTTGAACAATTGGATAATCCTAATCTAAAAGGGAAGCCGGTAGCAGTAGGAGGTTCCGGAGAGAGGGGAGTGGTTGCTGCTGCCAGTTACGAAGCCCGAAAATTTGGTGTACGCTCGGCCCTGTCATCAAAAGTTGCCAAACGAAAATGCCCGGATCTTATTTTTGTGAAACCCCGGTTTACACGTTACAAAGAAATTTCAAACCAAATTAGAAATATTTTTTTTGAATACACCGATCTCGTTGAACCACTTTCGCTCGACGAAGCTTATCTTAATGTTACCTACGTTAAAAAAGGTAAACCTTCCGCAACTCTCATCGCCAAAGAAATTAAACAACGTATTTTTAATGAAACAGGGCTAACCGCATCCGCTGGTGTGTCGTACAATAAATTTCTGGCCAAAGTGGCGTCCGATGTTAATAAACCTAACGGACTTTTTGTAGTTACACCCGAACAGGCACAGGATTTTATTGATAACCTGGAAGTACGAAAGTTTTTTGGAATAGGAAAAGTTACCGCTGAAAAACTGAATCAAATAGGTATTTGGCTGGGCCGCGATTTAAAAAAGATTGACCGGCTTGAATTGGTGCGAATGTTTGGTAAAGCCGGAAACTACTATTATGAAATTTGCAGGGGAGAGGACCATCGGAAGGTTGAGCCTTTGCGCGAACGAAAATCGGTTGGAGCAGAACAAACTTTTTCTACCGACCTTTTTTATGAACACGATTTGGAAAAAGAGATACTGCAGATTACTGATATTTTATGGGACAGAATTACCCGTTCTGCAGTAAAAGCCAAAACACTTACCCTGAAATATAAATATGCCGACTTTGAACAACACACCCGGAGCCTAACCATTTCAACCCATTTTTCATCAAAAGAACAGTTATTGGCAGAAAGTAAAACTTTGCTAAAATCCGGAGGTGGATTCTCAAAGGGAATTCGCTTGCTGGGATTGACGGTTTCCAATTTCCTGCAGGAAGAAATTAAAAAACCGGTTCAGCTAACATTAGAATTCTGAAAGAATTATTTTCAATATAAAATATTTGAGCATCGAAAATAATAATCGTAATTTCAGCCCAAAATATCTTAATAATGAAGAAAATTAAACGCTTTCTCGGAATTGTGGTTTTATTGGCCATTGTTGTTTATTTACTCGGGCCCAAACCTCCCAAACCCGAATTAAATAAAAACCTGCCATCCCTTTCAGCCAGCATTAGTAATATTGAAAGTTACGTGAAACAAAACGATGCCGGGTTAAAACTGAAACCTGACAATGAATCGCGTATTATTTGGTACAACGATTCTGTGCGCGAACGCACAGATTACTGTTTGTTGTATTTACACGGATTTTCTGCGTCGTGGTACGAAGGATATCCTGCCAATGTGGAGTTTGCCAAACATTTTGGGTGCAATGCCTATTTTCCGCGTCTTGCTGCCCACGGAATAGATACTACTGATGCGCTGGTAAATATGACTCCCGACCGACTATGGGAATCAGCCAAAAAAGCATTGATGGTGGCACGCAGCCTGGGGAAAAAAGTAATTATTATGAGTACATCTACCGGTGGAACACTGTCGTTGGAACTGGCAGCTGATTTTCCGGAATATGTTGATGCTTTGATTATGTATTCGCCAAACATTCGTATTAATAGCGGTGCTGCGTTTTTACTTTCCAAGCCATGGGGTTTGCAAATAGGCCGAAAAGCCACTGGTGGAAAATACAGGATTACAAATGAAAATTTCGATTCGAAGGATTGCCAGTACTGGGATTGTAAATACCGTGTGGAGGCATTGGTTTACCTGCAGCAATTGGTTGATGCTACCATGAAAAAAGAAACGTACAAAAATGTGACAGCTCCTGTTTTCCTTGGATATTACTACAAAGATAAGGACCACCAGGATCAAACGGTGAAAGTGAGTGCCATGCTTAAAATGTTCGACCAGCTGGGAACACCTGCTGATGAAAAAGTTAAAGAAGCGTTTCCTGATGCAGGCCAACATGTAATTGCCTGCGAACTAACTTCAGGATGTTATAAGCAGGTAATTGCCGAAACCATTAAATTCGGTGAAAATGTTTTGCGGTTGAAACCGATAAAATAATTGGAATTTATCAGCTTATTTTTGTAGCTGCGGCATCGTCGAGAAACCAGATTAATTCCCCGTTTTTAGGCGAAATATAATAAGCGGGAAGCAGTTTGGCAGCTTCATCGTCGTTCATAATTTCGGAAATCCGTTGTGCTTTGTTTTTTCCGATAACCACGAAAAAAATTCGGCTTGAATTATTTAATACTTTACCAGTGAGTGTAATACGAAATTGTCCGGTTATCGGGTGCTGACTAATGGCACAAATATGTTTTTCCTCAAAAAGTTCAATCTGGTCGGGAAAAATAGAAGCGGTATGCCCGTCTTCTCCCAAACCCAGAATCACCAAATCGAAAACCGGATTCTCTCCACGGTAATTTAAATTTTTTTCAATTTCGTTAGTGTAACGGATTACTTCCTCCTCCGGAATATTTTCACCTTTCATTCGGTGTACATTTTCTTCCGGTACATCAATGTGGGAAAACAGGTAATCTTTTGCCAGCTTAAAATTACTGTTTGAATCATCCGGTGACACACAACGTTCATCTCCCCACCAAAAATGGATGCGTTGCCAGGGAATTTCATCTTTGTATTTTTCACCTAAAATGCAAAATAGTTTTTTTGGCGTGTTTCCACCCGGCAGTGCAATATTAAACCGAGGCTGAGTTGATTCCTGCGTGATATTAAAAATTTCTTTGGCAACGGCCTTGTATACCTTTTTCGGTTTTGCAAAAATCCTGACTTCTGTTTTTGATGTCATTGTAATTCGTTTGTTTTTATAAAGTTAACAATTATCTCTGGGTTACAGTTCACAATATAGTCCGTCGTTGGTTAAATTTTTACATGGATATCTCCACTGGCCTCCGGTAATTAGTTTGTCTGAATTTTCTGGGCCCCAGGTTCCCGCCGGATAACCATAAATAGGTATTTCGGGGTTGGTTTTCCATGCATTTAAAATCGGTTGAACAAAACTCCAGGCCTGCTCCACTGCATCGCCACGGGCATACAATGTGGCATCGCCCTGCATGCAATCAAGCAACAATCGTTCGTAGGCAGCAGGCAGGTATTCATCAGCCAAATCGGAGTAATGAAAATCCATATTTACCGTTTGCACTTTAAACCCGGCACCTGGTGTTTTCATGCCAAATTTGAGCAGAATTCCTTCGTCGGGCTGAATACGGATAATCAGTTGGTTATTTCCACCGTCGGTTAAGTTAGAGGTGTTAAACAGGTGGTGTGGCACGCTTTTAAAATGAATGACAATTTCAGTTACACGTATAGGAAGTTTTTTCCCACTACGAACGTAAAAAGGAACGCCTGCCCAACGCCAGTTATCAATAAAAAATTTCAGCGCCACAAAAGTTTCGGTTCGCGACACCGGATCGACACCTTTTTCATTGCGGTAACCTTTTACATGTTCTCCTTTTATAGTCGATTCAATATATTGTCCGCGAATAACATATCTTGAAACTTTATTCTCGGGAATGGGACGCAACGACTGGAATACTTTCAGAATCTCGTTCCGGATGGCATTTGCATCCACTTCTACCGGAGGTTCCATTGCAACAAAACCAACCAGTTGCATAATATGGTTTTGAAACATGTCGCGTAAAGCTCCTGAATGATCGTAATAACCGCCACGGTCTTCAACACCCAGACTTTCGGCCGAAGTAATTTCTACCCGGTCGATGTAATTTTGATTCCAGAGAGGTTCGAAAATCCCGTTGGAAAACCTTGTAACCAGCATATTCTGAACGGTTTCTTTTCCCAGGTAATGATCGATTCGGTAAATTTGGTCTTCCTCGAAATAATTTAGCAGGTTAATGTTGAGTTTTTTGGCTGATTCCAAATCTGATCCAAAAGGTTTCTCTACAATTAAACGCCTGAAAAATTTATCCGATTTACTCAATCCGATTTCCGATAAAAGTTTAGGTATCACTTCATACAGCGAAGGAGGCGTTGACAGGTAAAAAATGTAATTGGCTTCAATTTCGTGTTTCTTTTCGATTTCTTCCAACCGCTTTTTCAATTTTTTATAATCCTCTGCTTCCGTGGTAGAAATGGGCTGGTAAAACAACATTTTTTTAAAATCTCTTATTTTTTCATGATCGGGTAAAAATTCGTCGGCATGTTCCCTGAAATCATCGTCGGAAAGTGGAGTACGCGATGCACCAAGCACCGCAAACTTTTCCGGAAGGAAATTTTGTTGATACAACTTGAAAAGGGCTGGTATTAATTTTCTTTTGGTTAAATCGCCCGAAGCCCCAAAAATAACCAGTATTTGACTTTTTGTCTTTTTCACTTAATTCAATTTTAATTTATGCTTTGTGTTTCAATGAAACGAGGGACATTTAGGAAACAGTTATTTCCCCTGATCCGCACTGACTTTATTAATCTTATTTATGAACAAAACTATTTTTGTTTCATTCTTTTGTTATTTTATTTTCTTCTTCAACACAATATACAACTACATTGTTTTTGATTAAGAAACTCCGGCAATTATAGAACCTTTTTTTACCGTCTTTCACCAAATCGGCCTGAAATAATTCCGACTGCCCGAATTTTACAGGATGAATTGTTATTTCTTGGTTAAAATGAATTCCCTGCAAATCAGAACATTTAAAAACAGCTTCTTTTGCACTCCAGTATAAAATCATTACAGCTCGGGTGTTTTCCTGTTTTTTAATGTATTTCAATTCGTTTGCAGAAAGGAAACGGGTTGCTGCTTTTTCAATTGCTCTGTTTATATTTTCAACATCAATCCCAGCTTTTTTATCTGAAATTAAAACAGTTACCAGTTCGTGTGAATGCGAAATACTGATATTCAACGGGCTGTTTTTTAATACAGGCTGGCCTGCATTGTCGTAACTAATTTCAGGTTTTTTGTTTAACAATTCTTGTGCAACAAGGCGAACAACAAGAAACTCTTTTTTTCTTCTTTCAAAATTTAACTGATTGAATTTTTCTTTTTCTGAATCCGAAAATTGAAAGACGGCAAGCAATTCATCCAGTGGTTTTTCTAATTCCGCAATTCCCAGCAATCCGGCTTCAGTTTCTATCTTTTTTATCCAGTCCATTAATTCCAGGTGGTGGTTTCAATCATGTGAATAATATCGGGTTCAATGAAATTGATAACCGGTTTTAACGAATCGATATTCGGAACTTCGCGAATATAAAATGCCCCGCGCAGAAAGTTACGGGTACTGTCGGTAAGGTAAAATTGCATGGGGGAAGCTGCGTTTCCTTCAATTTTATAAACAGTTCCATACACTTTATTCACCGGATTTATATAAATCTGTTCGTTTATGGCATCGGCTTTAACCGTGTGTTTATAAGCCAGCCTTCTCGATTCTTCAATAAATTCTGAAAGTTCTTTTTTCCCTTTTTGCCTGTTTTTATCGAGGCTGTAATACGAAATATGCACCTCGGCTTTGTTTTTAGGATCCCACACATTAATCCAATCCGGATGATCAGGATTAAGCCGGTCAGGAAGAATTTGTGCATAATCCGGAATTTCGAAATGGTAGGGCAGGTTTTTTTGCATGGGGTGATATTTTTTTTGCGGGAAATCGATACGAAAATAACCCCGTGGTTTGGGTGTATATTTTTCGCTGCAACCTAAAAAGGCAATAATAACTATTAAAACGAATAACCTAAACTTCATATTGAATTGCATATTGTATTTGAACAAACGCAAAAAGGTTCTAATTATTTATTTCAACTTTAATTTGTTTAATCCTTCGGTTATCAACCGCTTCAATGGTAAAGTTAAATTGTTTGCAGGTGAGTTTTTCCTGCTGACCCGGAATTTCGCCTTTTAGTTCGAGAATTAAACCGGCCAGCGTGTCGGCATCACCTTTCACATCATTAAAAACAGAATCGTCACATTCCACGATTTTATAAAAATCACCCAGCAGAATTTTTCCGTCAAACAGAAATGTTTTATTATCTACTTTAGTGAAAAAATCTTCTTCATCGTCGAACTCATCTACAATATCTCCAACAATTTCTTCCAGTATATCTTCCAAAGTAACAATGCCCGAAGTTCCTCCATATTCGTCTACAACAATGGCCATGTGCACTTTATTTTTTTGAAATTCTTCGAGTAGCGAACTGATTTTTTTTATTTCGGGAACATAAAATGGCGGCCTGATTAACGTTTGCCATTTAAATACATTTCCTTTGTGGCTATGCGGTAACAAATCTTTAATATATAATAATCCGCTGATATTATCGAATGATTCTATATAAACAGGTATTCTTGAATATCCCGATTCGTTGATTACTTCAAGTACCTGTGAAAAGCCGGTTTTAATATCAATAGAAACCACATCGACCCGCGGTTTCATTATTTCTTCCACATTTTTGTTCCCAAATTTTACGATGCCCTCCAAGATGTCCTTTTCATCGGAAAGTTCGTGGTCGGAAGTTAATTCAAGCGCCTGTGAAATTTCATCCATCGAAATGTTTTTGCGGTGTTTTTGCAGTCGTTTGTTCACGAGCGATGACGAGTAAATTAATATGGAATTTACCGGTCTGAATATTTTTTCGAGTGTTTGCAGTGGCAGTGCCATTAATCTTGCAAACGCCAGTGCATAATGATTTGCATACACTTTCGGAAGGATTTCTCCAAAAAGCAAAAGGACGAAAGTAATAATGACTGCCTGTAAAAAAAACTCAAGTACCGGTGCATTTGCGATACTTATCACGTTGTTCGAGATGTAAGCCGTAAGAATAATAATTCCAACATTTACAAAATTGTTGGCCACTAAAATGGTAGCTAACAATTTCTCCGGATTTTCTAAATTACGCAGTACCCGCTGATTGGTTTTTGTTTTTTTCTGATGTAGCTTTTTCCGGTCAACAGCTTTTAAAGAAAAAAAAGCCACTTCCGAACCACTTATCAAAGCCGAACTAATTAAAAGCAATAATACAATAAAAATAGCCACAACAATTCCGAGGGTAATCGGATGAAACTGAATGTCCCAAGTGTAAAGAGCGGATGCCGGTAGTGATTCTGTTTCCAAAATAATTTATTTTGAATTAGAATGGTAAGTCATCGTCGCCTCCTGGATCATCAGGTTCAGGCTCGCTTGCCGACATGGAAGATGATGACGACTGGTTATTCTCATTTTGCGGAGATGAATTGTCATTTTGTTGTGTATCAGATTTTGAATCCAACATGACCATATTGTTAGCTACAATTTCAGTAAAATATTTGGTTTCTCCATCTTTTTCATATTGCCGGTTAGTAATTTTTCCTTCAATATAAATCTTTGAGCCTTTTTTTACATATTGTTCCACAACTCCCGCAAGACCTCTCCATAACACAATGTTGTGCCATTCGGTAGTTGTTACCCGTTCTCCGTTCTTTGATTTAAATGTTTCCGAAGTCGCCATCCTGAATCTTGCAACTTTAACGTCTTGGTCCAGATGCCTGATTTCAGGATCATTACCAACGTTTCCAACTAAAATAACTTTGTTTACTGACATATTTTTTCCTTTTATAGGTTAACATTTAAAAATACAAAATCTAAATTGTTTATTCTTCAGATTGTATATTATTTTCGTTTAAATCCAATTCTTTTATAAATTGTTCTACCAGTTTTGGTACAGCAAATGTAGAAATATCTTTCTGATTTACCTGAATAAAATGTTCTCCCAGACAATTCGCATTTTTTATTTCAACGTGGATTAAACGTGCGAATATTACTTGATGGCTTAAAATATGTTTTTTTTGTGCACTCACCGACTTTACATTCAAATTACATTTTGAAGGAAAAGGCAGATTATTATCCGAAAGTATTTCGATTTCAGAAAGATTTTTCCCCGATTCGAACAATGGAAACTGGTAAAGGTTTCTCCAAATGTCATTTTTTGTGCGTTTTTCAAGGTAAGTAAAATGTTTGTATTTTATAAAATAATAGTAAAAGAAACGTTGTGTTTGTTTTGTCTTTTTAATTTTAACTGGTAATTCGGCAGTTTTGTTATGGTTAGCTGCGTAACAGTTTGGCTGCACAGGGCAGCAATTGCAATCTGGCGATTTGGGGATACATTGCAATGCCCCAAATTCCATAAGAGCCTGATTATGAAATCCGGCGTTTTTTGGCGGCATTAATTTTTTTGCAATTTCTGCGATTTCCTTTTTTCCTTTGCCTGAATCGATGGGAGTGGAAATTCCAAAATATCTGGAAAATATACGATAGATGTTTCCATCGATGGCCGGAAAGGATTGGTCGAAAGCAATGGAAGCGATGGCTGCCGCAGTGTAAGGGCCAACTCCTTTCAATTTTAAAATTTTGGAATAGGTATCAGGAAATTTACCATCTAATTCTTTCCAAATATATTTTGCTGAAGCATGTAAATTTCGTGCCCGGGAATAATATCCCAGTCCCTGCCAAAGTTTTAATACTTTATCTTCGTGTGCCTTAGCCAGATGTTGTACATCGGGAAAATGGTCGATAAACCGTAAATAATACCCAATTCCTTGCGTAACCCTGGTTTGTTGTAAAATTATTTCTGAGATCCAGATTTTATATGGATCAGTAGTTTTACGCCAGGGTAAGTCCCTTCTATTCATGCTATACCAACGATAGATTGGTTCTAAATAAACATCCATTTTCAGCTAACTCTTTAAAAATCTTAATAAAAACAAAAATAAATTATTTGAAAAGCTTTCCCGTTTTTAAATTATTTTTATTTTTGCACACCAGATTATTCCGATTAATATATTGAAAACTAAATATTTTAAGAGATGACAAAGGCAGATATTGTAAATGAAATTTCGAAGAATACAGGAATCGAAAAAGTAACTGTTCAAAAAACAGTTGAAGCTTTCATGGAAACTGTAAAAGATTCATTAGTTGATGGTAAAAATGTTTACATGAGAGGTTTTGGTAGTTTTGTAGTAAAAAGAAGGGCAGAAAAAACAGCCCGTAATATTTCTAAAAATACTACAATCATTATTCCCGCGCATAATATTCCATCATTTAAACCAGCGAAAT
>Ga0102953_1002197_pt1 | contig 11774 bp, 9 predicted proteins | sample SalPon2A_C_D2_MG_FD_78509 | JGI IMG/M metagenome (GOLD analysis project Ga0102953, IMG submission 78509) | Soil microbial communities from South San Francisco under conditions of wetland restoration - Salt Pond MetaG R2A_C_D2_MG | ecosystem: Environmental > Terrestrial > Soil > Wetlands | place... | reverse complement strand
GTCACGCAGATCTCGTCAAAATCAACCAGGGTCAGGCTGCCAACACCGGCCCTGGCCAGGGCTTCGGCAGCGTAGCTACCAACCCCGCCGATGCCGAAGATTGCCACGCGGGCATTTTTCAGTTTTCCCAAGCCGTCTGTGCCGATCAGCAGCTGCATACGGCTGAACCTGTGTTCACTCACCTGGCTTATCTCCAATTCGAAAAATTCTGTGGGCATTCGCCGTGGTTGTCCGGGCGCATTCTTCCAGCGTCCAGCCGCGCAGAGCCGCCAGACGTCGGGCCACCATCATCAGGGTTTCCGGACCCGCGGCCATATCGGGCGCATCGGTTTCAAGGACCAGCATGTGGTCTGGAATCCCCTTGAGGGCATCCGGTAATTTCCGTACGTTCTCGCGCAGCAACACCGGTCCGATGCCGAGCGCAAAACCCTGCGCAATGATCCGTTGCGCCGTTTCGCTGCTGCCAGAGAAGCCGTGCCAGACACCTCCGTGCAACCGGGTCGCGAATTCCTGCAAAACCCTGAGCACCTCGGCGGTGCGCCTGCGGCAGTGGATCAGCAACGGCAGCCCCGCGTCGCAGGCTATGGCGACCTGGGCAGTAAAGACCTGGTGCTGGCTGACCTGGTCAACCTCCAGCGCAGCGTCAAGCCCGACCTCGCCAATCGCCAGTACTTTCGGGTGAGCACAGAGTGCCTGCAGTTCTGCGGTGCAGGCAGTACTCCAATCCTCGGCATAGAGTGGATGCACCCCGGGCGCGGCGTAGACCTCGGCGCTTTGTTCAGCCAGGGATAACAGCTCCGGCCAGTCCGACATTCGGACCCCCGGTTGCAGCAACAGCCCGATACCCTGCTGCCGGGCTGACTCAATCCGCTCGGCTAGCGGAGATCGCCATTCAGGCGCCAGCAGGTGGATATGAGTATCGCATAACACCATGCGCGCATCCTAGCACAGCGCCGTTGGATTGAGAATCATCTCCGCTTATTTCTTGCCCATCGAGATAAACTGTGGTATTTGCTAACGAAATTATTTTTCACTCACGTCTCTTCGCTGGAGTGCTGCATGTCCGGAACCCCGATTAAAAAGCTTTCCTATGTGCAGAAGGTTTTCTACTTTACCCACACCGTCGGCGTTCTGGCGGGTCTGATCTTTCCCTTTGCCGTGGGCCCGATCATTGGTCCGGTCGCGACCACTCTTCCATTCATTTTTAGCTGCATCATTATGGGCTACGGGGTCGGTGCGGCCATGTTCTTCTTCGTTCGCATCACCCTGAAAAAGCAGCTCAAGGAACAACTGCGGGTCATGCAGCCGCTGACCGGCGCCATTGAAATTGAAGAAGGAAGCGTCGAAGCTCTGAATCTGGCAGTTGAAACCTCGGTCAACCAGGTCGAGTCATTCATTCATGAGCTGCTGCTGACGATTGACAACTTTGTTCCTCTCTACCGGTCTCTGGCCGAAGGCAGCCGCTTTCTATCCGACCGGGCCCATGACGGCCTCGAGGCTGCCGTGAAAACCCGCAAAGAAGTCGAGTTGATGGAAACCAAGCAACAGGAGGTCCTGCAGCTGGTTGAGCGGCTCTCTGAACGTTCGCAGGACGAGGCTTCCATGTCGCGCGAACTATCCGCGTCCCTCGAGGAGATGGCCGCAGCCATGGATCATTCGACCGCCAAATTCCTTGAAACCACCTCCAGCGTTGACGAACTGGCATCCAGCGTTGTCGAGGTCTCCTCACAGGCCGACGAAATTGCCCGTTCCGTGGAAGGAACCGCTCAGGACCTCGATGCCACCGGCGAGGCCTTGCAAAAAATCCGGACCGGAGCCCAAGCCAGCGCCCATACAGCAGAGACCGTTAAAAAAGATGCAGAAAACGGCTTGAGCGTGGTCCAGCGATCCATCGAGGAAATGAGCCTGATCGAAGATGAAAGTCAAAAAGCCATGGCCGCGATGGAACGGCTCTCCGGTCAAACCCGGGAAGTCGCCAAGATTATCGAGGTCATTCGTGAGCTGGTCTCGGATACTGAACTCCTGGCCTTTAATGCCGCCATTATCGCTGCCAAGGCCGGTGAAGAAGGCAAAGGCTTTTCGGTTGTCGCCGAAGAGATCCGCGATCTTGCCGACCGGACCACCACCAGCGCTCAGGATATTCAGAAAATCGTCCAGAACATCGGTGGGGAAACCCGCGAGGTCACCACGGCCGTCATCGCGACCGGGGAAAAGATCGAAAAGGGCAAGCAGCTCTCACTGTCGGCCGGCGAGGCGCTGGGGAAAATTGTCCACAGTGCCAACGCAGCTGTTGACGCCTCTGAAGGGATTGTGCAGATTACCGGCGCCCAGGGCGAACGTGCCCGGACCCTGATCGACGATGCCGGCCAGAGCCTCCGCTCGGTCAAGGCGATCGCCCGTGCTATCCAGGAACAGCAGGCTGCCATCTCACGAATCCAGGAAGGTGTCTCCCAGATGAAGAACGCCTCGGACCAGATTGCCCGCGGCATGGAGGAGCAGGTGCAGGCCAACCGGGAATTCAATCGCGGCATCATGGAGCGGGAAAAACAGGTTCTCTCGATTCAGCAGGCGACCGGACTGCAGCAGGAAACTGCCCAGGATGTCTTCGACCATTTCTCGTCATCAGAACAGCGCTTGCGTAAAAACGCCGAGCGGGCCAAAACCACCCTCGAGACGATCGCCAGCCTTGAAACCCTGGCGGACCGGCTGCGCGACCTGGCAGCAAACTTCAAAAAGACCTCATAGACATCCAAATATATAGATTTAACTTGCGCCGACCCTGGCAATATGGCATTTTCGCAAAAGCGCTCAAGATCGTACGGGGTTGGGGTAAACATGGAATTTACTTATAAAACAAACGGGACCTGTGCCCAGTTCATCGATGTTGAAATCGATCAACAACAGCTGAAGTCGGTCCGTTTCGTCGGTGGCTGCCGTGGCAACCTGGAAGGGATATCACGACTGGTCCAGGGACGTCCGGTCAGCGAAGTGACTCAGCTGTTGCGCGGCATCACCTGCCGTAACGGGACCAGTTGTGCCGACCAGCTAGCTAGGGCGCTTGAAGAAAAAATCCGGGTAGTGGTCTGAAATCTTTCCGTAAAAAACTGGCATTTACTTGCTCAAGAAGGGTCGCAACTTAACCACGTGTAGGGGGCTGATAACCCTTGCAGCAGGTCAGCTTGTGCCGGGCCTTGAAGCGGTCAAACAGTTCGCCGGCACATTATTTCTTGCCGCACAGGCTTAACGCCGGCACCCCGCCGGAAATGGCAGCGCACCCTCCCATCCACCGATGCCGTCACCATAGGATTCACAGGCCGCGAGTAGCCCCGGATCATCGCTCCCGGAGGTGGCCAGAAATACCGGCTGGGCACCGTTCTGTCCCGGATCAAACAACTCCCTGCCGCCGCAACCGACTTCTCGTCAATCAACCGTGGCTTGAGTCGACACGCTTTTTCATGCATAGCAAGCTGGAGCTATTATTGTTGGTTGGATTTTGGCTTCCAGCAGGCACCCGCCGACCGGGTCACCCCTCGCGCACACCGAGTTTCTGCAGGATGGTGATCATCGGACACCAGTTGGTAAACGCGCTCTGAAAAAGATTCAGACCGACAAACGCCGTGAAATACAGCCAGTTGGGTGAATGCAGAACCGCAAGAGCCACGCTCAACATGACAAAGAATCCGGCGATCAGTCTCAGGTAACGATTGATGGTCATTTTCAGCTCCCAGGGAAAAGTTAAAAACTGTAACGGGCCCCGACGTAGAGATTGGAATTATCGGTGAATTGCCCGAAAAAGGCTTCTCTCGGACCGGCAAACAGGTTGGCACCGGCCGTCACCAGCCAATCGTCACTGACCTTGTAGGCAAGGTTGGGTCGCAGGTAACTGTCCTGGTCGGTGGGGGACCAATAGCCGAACAGCGACAGGGTCAAGGTCTGGTTCATCAGCAGCTTGGTCAGGCGGAGCGTCAGCACCTGGCGGTTTTCGTCTTTGACCGCCATCCCGGCCGGCAAGCTGTGCTGGTAGGCAGAATAGTCCAGCATATGCTCCAGGTAGTACTGGACGCTGCCGGTCAGCTCACTGGCCAACTCCCGTTCGTAACCGACCAGCAGGCGCTGCTCGCTGTTCGGCACCAGCGGATCGGAGCCAGCTGAGTCGTCCCGTGAGTCGTACCAGGCCAGCTCCAGATTGGCGACACCTTCCGCCAGGATCCCCCGGGCACTGGCCCCGTAGACCGACAAATGCGGGAAAATCGCCCGACCGCTGGCGCTATCGAAGCCGGCCGGGCTTTTCCAGTAACCGACATAGCCGTAAACCGCCAGTTCTACCCCGGCCAGGTTGCGCGAGAAACGCAGCGCCAGCTCGTCATCCTGAAACCAGCGATTCGGCTGGGCCACGGCCAGCTGCCGGTCGCGGCCGACCACCCGGCCGGCTTGCGGGTTGAAATAGGAGAGCCGCTCGCCGCTGATGTAACGATCGGCATCAAAGCTCGGCGTATAGGCGATGTCGAGCGTTCCCCACTCCGGGAAGAAGCTGAGCAGCACTGCATCTGACGGAGCCTTCAGATACTCGACATCCCGGCCGATAAAAAAAGCCTGCCAGTCCTTGGGGAACAGGTCGTTGACAAACAGCAGGTCACCCGTCCCCCAGGTCAGGATCTGCCGGCCGATTTTCAGGTCGATCAGCTCATGGGGGGCAAACAGGGCATAGGCCTCGCGCAGATCCAGAATCCCCTTGCCAGCTTCCGGATCGAGAGCTTCGCCGGAGTTGACCGCGTCACCAACCAGGTCGACCCGTAACTGCAGGGCCGCCAAATCGGTCGCGTGATCCGCCTCGAGCTGCAGACGGCCCTCAAGCAGGCTGACGTCGCGCTCGGCAACCGGCTCCTGCACGCGCAGGCCGCCGCGCAGGTCGAGAAACCCACCCAGATCTGCGGCAGCCGGAAACGGTCCGGCCAGGACCAAGAGCAATGTCACCAGCTGCATCTTGCGCTTGAAATTGAACATCTCGGGGCCTAACGTCCGCTCACTTCACGAGGCGGTCGGCGTAAAAAGCGTTCGGTAAAAATCTGTTCTTTCAAACCGACATCGTAGGCAACCTTGCTGAAACTGTTGGTGGTTTTGGTGCCGGCCTTGAGATCCGAGGCGACCGCCTCGACGACCGTCGGGTAGCCCTGAATCGTCTCGATCCTGGTCGCCTCAACCTGCCGGTAGAGTTCGCCGGTCTTGTCGAAATATTTCGCCTTCAACGGCAGGTAGCTCTGCCTGTCAATCCAGACCTGGTAAGAGGAGAACTCCACCGAGGCGGGATCATTCGGCTTGTTCTCGATCAGGTAGAAATCGTCGGTGGTCTCCAGTAGCGTGTGGGTATCTTCCTCCACGCCACGTCCGGAGACGTCCTCGTAGAAGAAGTCGGAGCCGACGAAGCTGGTCCGCTTGTCACCTGGGGCGATGCGTTTTTTCAGGTTGAGGGCCGGCAGCCAGAGCCAGCGATCATCGTCACCACCGACATGTTTCCAGACCAGGTAGGCCATCTTGCTCACGTCGGCCGGCTCGCGAAAGTAGACGTAGAACTTCTGGTCCTTGCCACCGACGTTCATGCGCAGGATGGTGAAGCTCCGCTTGCGGATGCCGCCGGAGGCGTCGGTGAGGGTCATCTCCACATCGGCCCGGCCGTCCTTCCCGGCGTAGTAGGAGGCCTGGTTGGCCTTCTTCACGATCTCCAGCGCATGGTCGTCGGCCAGGGCCGGAGCGGCCCAGAGCAGGGCCAGACAAAGCAGCAGGCTGAGTTTGTTCATGATTCGTCTCCTTCCGCCGACAGCGCTCCGGACTCTCCGGGGAACAGCCGGCTGCGCAGCAGGGTCAGCATGGCCGGCAGCAGAAACAGGGTCGCCAGCCAGGAGACCGCCATGATCGTCGCCAGGAAAAAGCCGACGGTTTTGTAGGGAACCAGTGGCGCCACCAGCAGCGGGGTGAAGCCGATGGAGATGATGATTGCGTTGCGGCTGATCGCCATCGCCGGCTCCTTGAACATCTCCTGGGCGGCGGCGAACCAACTGCCGGACTCGCTTTGCAGCTGACGGGCCCTCTCCAGGAAGTGGATGGCGAAGTCGACACTCAGGCCGAGGGTCATCGCCGAAAGGACCGCCACCGGCATGTCGTAGTCCTTGCCGGCCAGACCGATCAAACCGTAGATCAGGGTAATGGTAACAGAGAGCGGCAACATCGCCAGCAGTCCGAACCAGAGGGAACGGAACAGGACCACCATCATCATCAGCACGACGACAAAGGAGCTCGCCAGCGACCAGAGCATGCCGTTGACCATCTTGTCCTGCCAAACGACGTTGAGATAGGTCAGGCCGGCCCAGGCGTGCTGCAGCGGCACCGGCGGCGGGTTGTCGACGAAGAACTGCTCGGTATCGGCGACCACCGATTCCATGTCCTTGTTGTCGCCGCTTTTCAGTTGTACCCAGACGTTGGCCTGCTGGTAATCGCGGGTCACCAGGTGGAACAGCGCGTCCTTCTTCTTCATCCCTTCGAGCTGGGTGTAGACCTGGGCAACCGCCGGCACCGTCGCCGGCACCGCGAAGCGGCCGCGATTCTGCTGCTCCGACTGGTCTGCCCGGTACTGCAGCTCGTAGGCCCCCTTCTCCAGGGCATCAACCACCGAGCTGCTCTTGCCGACCATCGGATCGACCGCCAGGGCGGCCTGCAGTTTGGCCAGGTAGCGCAGCACCTCGGGTCGCTTGAACAGCGGCGCGGTTAAGTCGGTCTGCACGCCGTTGACCAGGTTGGCCAGGGTCGCCTGCTGAACCTGATCGACCCGGTTCAGCGCGGCATCGAGCAGCGCTTCGCCCTGCAGCTCCGGACGGGCCGCCAACCCCATCAACAAGCGGGCGACCAGCTGCTGGTCAACCACCGGATTCTGCTTGAGCTGTTCAGTCAGGGAGGCGAGGGTCAACCCGGCCGGATCGAGATAGTTGACCTCGTCGCCGAGGGTTTGCCACCCCGAACGCTGCGGCCCGTCGATTGAGTTCGCCAGCTGCTGCAGCTGGTCGAACAGCTCGGTTTCGGCAAGCGCCGGATTCAGCCCATTGAGCCTGTCGAATAGCTCCGCCGCGGCACTCGAGCTGGCTGCTTCATCCTTGAGCCGTGCCCGCAGCGCGTCGATAAGCTGTTGCGCTCCGGGCTGCGCCGTCCCTTCGCCGGCCAGGGTCAGATAGGCGGTGTAGGTGCCGCCGAAATGCTGATTGAGCAGCGCGTCGGCCTTGCGGATATCGTGATCGGCGGTAAACCACTTGACCGGGTTATCGTTGACCTGGATCCGGCTGATGCCGACCGCGGCGACCACCAGCGACGCCAGGGTGGCAACCAGGATCAGCCGCCAGCGCCGTACGCTGAAGTGCCCGAGCGCCTCGAGGAAGCGGGCCAGCGGCCCGTGGTGCTCACCGGTTTCGCGGCTGACCTGCAGCTTCTGCAGCGATTTCTCCGGAATCGCCAGCATCACGTAGGCGGGGACCAGGGTCATGGTCAGCAGCCAGGCGAGGCCGACCCCGAAGGCGATGTGGGCGCCGAAGATCTTCACCGGCGGGATCGGCGTGAAGATCAGCGAGCCGAAACCGGCCATGGTGGTCAGCGAGGTGTAGAGCATCGGCATGAACAACTGCCTGATCACATGCAGCAGCGTCTCGCGCTTGTCGCCGAAGCGGTGGTAGCTGTCGTAAAACTCGCTCAGCAGATGCACCGAATCGGCGACCGCGATCGGCATCAGGAAGATGGCGATCATCGAACTCATGATGTGCACGTCGTAGCCGAGGCCGATCAACAACCCCATGGTACAGACCACGCTGCCGATGGCGACCAGCATCGGCGCAATGACGATGGTCAGCCGGCGGAAGAAGAAGAGCAGCAGCAAAAAAATCGCCAGCATCGCCAAGGGAGCCGAGGTCGCCATCTGCACCAGCATCTCGACGCCGAAGGTATCCTCGGCGACCGGCAGCCCGGTGATATGCACCTCGTCGGCGCCGTCCCAGTTGGCGGTCAGCTTGCGCACCAGGTTGGCAACGTTGTAGCTGAAGGTCTTGGCGACGATCGGCAGATAGAGGCAGATCGCCTTGCCGTCTTCGGCGACCAGTGTCCCGTAATAGAGCGGGTTGCCCATGGCGTCATCGCGGATCTGTAGCGCCTCCGCCCGGGTTTGCGGTGGATGCTCCATCAGGTATTCGAGCTTCAGCGAGCCGAGCTCAGCCTGCTTGAGATTGTCGACCAGGCTCGGGCTGATGATCTCGCGGGTGATGATGGCGCTCTCGCCGTTTTCGGTGAAGAGGCGGTTCGGATCAACGGAAAAGGCTGTGTTCAGGATACGTTGCCAGCTGCTTTTCGGCGTCAGATCGAGGCTGACCCGCTGCTCCGGAGCTCCGTTTTTGCCCGGCCAGGCGATCTGCGGCAGGCCGTCCGGCTCCCTCTGCAGGCGGGTCAGGGCATAGGTCAGATCGTAAATCCGGTCGAGGGTCTTCACGTTGAAGATGCCGTCCGGGTCTTTTTCGTTACTGATCCCGACGATGACAAAGTCGTAGAGCGCGAAGCGTTTCTTAATCTCGTGGTGAAACACGCGCACCGGCTCGTCTGCCGCCAGCATGTTTTCAGGGTCGTTGTCGAAGTTCACCTTGGGGAACTGACTGCCAAACAGCCCGAGCGCCAGCAGCACCAGGATGACTATCAACCAGGGGTAACGGATACTGAACCGGGTTAAAAGTAACTTCATAGTTTGTTACTCCATCATAGATTCAGAAAAACATATATATTGTTTTTATTATTTTTGTCAAGCTTTAAGTTGCCGTTGCCGGTGACTGAATTCGCTTAACCTGCTTTACGAAAATTACGTAACCCGCTATAGAGAAAAGGGGGGAAACACACAAGTTTATTGATATTAAACCTGTTTTTCTTTAAACAAACCTGTTTCCAATTGCAACAAAACGCAGTTTGATTTATGTTGTCAAGCTCTGAAAGTCCTTTTCCCGCGGGAATATCATTCAATCAAGGAGAACATGATCATGAAAAAACTGCTCTGCATGGTTCTGGCCCTAGCCTTCGTTTCGACTGCGTCACTGGCCGCAGAGAAGAAGGATCCTCTGGCCGCCTGGAAACCAAAGTTCGACCCGTCGACCGCCGAGTACACCTACATCCTCTCCAATGTTTCTCATCCGGTCATCGAGGGGGTTGGGGTCGGGTATCGGATTCGCGATGCCGTCTGGGAAAAATCGGGCGGTCGGCTCTATGTCGATTTCCGCCCGTTGAAGCAACTGGGCGGGGAAAAGGATGTCATTGCCAAGCTTAAGCTCGGTGCGGTTCAAGGGATGCTTAGTTCCTCGGTCGCCGCAGCCAATGTCGCCGACAAGCTTGGCATCGTCAATCTCCCCTATGTCGTCGATACCTTTGACAAGCTCGACAAATTCCGTGCGAATGAAGAGCTCTGGAATGAATTCGTCAATGCACCACGCGCCGCAGGGATGTTTGTCGCCGACGTGACCGGATACGGCCCCTACGGCTGGGCCACGACCACTCCGGTACACAACCTGGAAGATGCCAAGACCGTCAACTTTCGTATTGCCGAGGCACCGGTCAACGCGGATATTTACAAGGCCTGGGGTCTGAAATTCACCGTCATGCCGTGGGGAGACGTTCCCCTGGCTCTCCAGAACGGGGTCATTAACGGCCTTGACCACACCGCCATCGTCTGCAACATCACGAAAAAATTCACCATCGCCAAGAGTTTTACCGAACTCAACTATGCCCAGGGGCTGTTTGTGCACCTGGTCAATAAACGCTGGTTCGACAAGCTGCCGGCCGACCTGCAGAAGATTCTGATGGACGTGATTGTTGAAGAAAGCGCCAAGACTCGTGAGGCGACCAAGCAACAATATAACGATCAGGTCGCCAAGGCCAAGGAAGCTGGCGTTGAATTCATCGCCATCTCAGATGCCGACAAGCAGAAGTTGATCAAGCTGGCGGCTCCGGTCTACGAGACTTGGGGAAACAAGATCGGTATGGACTATTTCAACAAGGTCCGCAACACGCTTGGCAATTAAACCGCAACGCTGTATAATCAGCCCGCTTTAATCAGGGGCTGGGGAGTCCTGCTCTCCGGCCCCTTTCTATTATCGGAACCCCGGTCATGCTCAAAACCATTTTCCAGCGGATCGACAAGACGTTCCAGGCTGTCGAGGAGTGGGCGCTGTTCGTCAGCGTCGCTATTGCCCTGGTAACCGCCATGGCCAATGTCCTGCTGCGGAAACTGACCAGCAACGTCAACCTCTACTGGTCGGACGAGGTGGTCCGCAAGGTCATCTTTTTCACCACCTACTTCGGTTGCATCGCCGCGGTCCGCAGCCGCTCGCTGATCCGCATCGACGCCCTGCCCCAACTGATCCCGGTCCTTAAGAAACCCCTGACCTTGATCAGCCACCTGGGGGTGCTGGTTTTTTCCGTGCTGATGGTCCACCTCGGCTGGCAGATGACCATGCTGATGTACCGGGATGAGTACGCCAAGACTGCCTCGCTGCAGATCCCGGAATGGATCTTCTACGCCGTCCTGCCGCTGATGGGGGCGATGATGTTCGTCCGCACCCTGATCGTCATGGTCGAGGACTGGCGAGGCGTCAAGGAGGAGCAGTGATGGATAGCAACTCGCTGTTGATCCTCGCCGTCCTGCTCGGCTGCATGGCAGCCACCGTGCCGGTCTTCATGGCCCTGTTCTTCACCGGCCTGGTCGGTCTGGTCTACGTGGTCGGCATCGACGCCCAGATTGTTATCGAAGTGCTCTACCGGAGCATGGACAAGTTCGCCCTGATCGTCATTCTCTTCTTTGTCCTGTGCGGCAACATCATGACCACCGGCAGCATCGTCGGCAAGCTGGTCAAGACCGCCAACGTGCTGGTCGGCTTCCTCCCCGGCGGCCTGGCGATTGCCGGGGTCCTGGCCTGCGGCTTTTTCGGAGCCATCTCCGGTTCGACGGTCGCCACCGTGGTCGCCATCGGCGGCTTCATGATCCCGGCCCTGCTGGAGAACCATTACGACGAGCGTTTTTCGGTCGGCATCATGACCACCGCACCGATTCTCGGCATCATCATCCCGCCGTCGATTTCGATGATCCTCTACGCCATGGTCACCAACGACCAGCTCGAAGCGCTGTTTCTGACCGGCTTCATCCCCGGTGTGCTGATCATCCTCGGCATGAGCCTCTATGCCTGGTGGTTCTGCAAAAAACGTGGCCTGCCGACCCTGCCGAAACCGACCCACAAGGAGCTGCTCGCGACCCTGCGCGAAAGCGCCTGGGCGTTGTTTCTGCCGGTGCTGATCTTCGGCGGCATCTACTCCGGCCTGTTCACCGCCAACGAGGCGGCAGTGGTTGCCTGCTTTTACGCCTTCTTCGTCGAGATCTGCATCCACAAGGATATGCAGCTGCGCGATATCAAGAAAGTCATCGTCTCATCAGCTGTCACCAGCGCGACCCTGCTGGTCATCGTCGCCGGGGCCTCGGTGTTTGGCGAGTATCTGACCTTTGAACAGGTGCCGAACAAGATCGCCAATGCGGTGGTCGCGAGCATCCAGTCGCCCTGGGTCTTCCTGCTGGCGGTCAACATCCTGCTGCTGATCATCGGTATGTTCATGGACATCATTTCGGCAACCCTGATCCTGACACCGATCTTTCTGCCGCTGCTCTCCAAGTTCGGCATTGACACCATGCATTTCGGCCTGCTGATGACCATCAACCTGGG
>Ga0102953_1002196_pt1 | contig 11778 bp, 9 predicted proteins | sample SalPon2A_C_D2_MG_FD_78509 | JGI IMG/M metagenome (GOLD analysis project Ga0102953, IMG submission 78509) | Soil microbial communities from South San Francisco under conditions of wetland restoration - Salt Pond MetaG R2A_C_D2_MG | ecosystem: Environmental > Terrestrial > Soil > Wetlands | place... | reverse complement strand
TGCGGCGGTGGACTGGCGCGTTTGCGCTGAATCTGCGGACGAGGGTTCAGCGGCCGCAGTGGCGGCAGTCCCTTCCTCCGCTGGTGCTACCGATTCCGTTGCTGCAGCGCTGGGGGCGGAGTCTTCCGCCTTCTCCGAACCAGCGGTGGCTCCTTTTTCGGCGGCTGGCTTTTGGGGCTCAACCTCGATGGTTGCCGGCCGGGCCCGCGATTCATCCAGCACGCCTTCAAACTCATCCTGGTCTTGAAGCGAGAAGTCAGAAACATAAAGGAAGGCGTCCCGTTCGAGCCCGATATCGACAAAGGCCGACTGCATTCCGGGGAGCACCCGGTTGACGCGGCCCTTGTAAATGCCTCCAACCAGGCCCACATCGGTGTCGCGTTCGAAATACACTTCTACCAGTTGACCGTCTTCGCACACGGCGACCTTCGTCTCGTGTGGAGACGATGAAATAAACATCTCCTTGTTCATGGAAACTCCTTTTTGTCGGGCAATCGGGAAGGATCAATCCGCGAAAGCGGAGATCAACTTCGATTGTCCCCGGCCCGGCCGCACACGACATCGGCTTCAGAGCTTACACCGTGCCCCTTGCAGGTCTCCTGATGGAGATTGCGGGCAAGATGACGCGCCGCGGACGAGTGTGCCCGGGCCATAATCTGCAAAATGTTCGGCTGCTTTGAGCCATCCCGGAAAATCCGGGTCCGAAAATTGATTCCAAAAGCTGCTGCCACTTCTCCTGCTTGAACTTCAGCTAATTCACAAATCGTTGCATCTTAACGCTCATCACAAGGCCCAGGCCCAGAAAAATAAAAAGCATGGAGGACCCACCCTCGCTCATAAGCGGTAAAGGGATACCGGTGATGGGAAACAGGCCAATCATCATTCCCACGTTTACAGCAACCTGAAAGAACAAAACCGAAGCAAATCCGATAAGCAGGAAACTGCCTGCCTGGTCGGTCGCTGTCTTTGCGCCTTCAAGCAAACGCAAGAGGAGAATAACATACACCAGAAAAACAGCCAGCGTGCCGATAAAACCACGCTCCTCGGCAAACGCGGCAAAGATGGCATCTGCGTGGGAGACCGGGATGAATCCCAGTTGACTTTGCGTACCCTTGCCCAGTCCTCTTCCCCACAGGCCACCCGAGCCAATGGCGATTTTCGTCTGGGTTACTTGATAGCTGGAGCCTTGGGTGTTCTTTCCTGGATGAATAAAAGCTTCAAGCCGCTGGCGCTGGTATGGCCGTAACACAAACCAACCCGCCGGCAACGCCAGCAATCCTACCAGTCCCAAAACCATGATCTGCCGACGCCGGATACCTGCCAGAAACGCCCCTGCAGCCACAATGGGCAGAAAAGTCAGCGCGGTCCCGAGGTCGGGCTCAATTGCCACCAAGATTCCTGGCACGCCGGCCAGGAGCCCCAGCTTAGCCAATTCTCCCCAGGTGAAGGCCCTGTTTCGCCTTTTGGTGAACGTGGCCGCCACCGCTAGTATTATAACCAACTTGACAAGTTCTGACACTTGCAAAGTGAACCCGCCGAGTTGCAGCCAGCGGTGGGTCCCGGCCACGCGCGGTCCAATCAAAAGAACAGCGACCAGGGCCAGAACGCTGAGAACGTAAAGCCACGGAATGTGGACCAGAAACATGTGATAGTCCATCTGGCTCACAATAAACGTCAGGGCGCAACCCAGCAGGATCCAGTAAATCTGCTTTTTGAACTGCCCGGCCAGGGCTGTCTGGGTGGTGGTGCTGTAGATTTCGACAAGCCCAACGCCGGCGATAGTAAGCGCCAGCCCGAACAGCACCCAGTCAAAATCATGAAAATGAAGTGAATTCCTCATTGTTAAAAAACCATCTCAGGGGTCGGGTACCGTGGCTGCAGGCTTCGTTTTGGTGGTCACCTGGCTCAACAGCTGCGCCGGAGTCTGCTTTGTTCCTTTCTCCTGATAATAGGCCTTGATCACGTCTCCCGCGATGGGAGCGGCCACTGAAGAGTGTTGGCCTTGCATGACCAGAACGGAAACGACAATATCAGGATTCGGTGAAGGCGAATAGCCCACAAACCAGGCATTGTTCCTGTAGATCGCCTTATGCGAGGAATTGTGAAGCGCAGTACTCACCACCTGGGCTGTTCCTGTTTTGCCAGCCACATCCAGCCCCCGGCACCGTGCACCGGCTCCTGTGCCACCGGGTTCGTTGACCACGCCCCACATTCCGCTAGTCACTGCCTGGACCGTCGCTGCGTGCAGCGGAAAGTGGGTGATGGGATCGGCCGGCGGGTCGGCTCCCAGATTTTCCAGTTCCTGCGTGAACGCCAGATGCGGCCGGACGAAGGTGCCGCCGGAAGCAATTCCGCCAATGGCATAGGCCACCTGCAGAGGCGTCACCTGGACGGCGCCCTGGCCGATCGCCACTGAGATAGTTTCCCCCGGCCACCATTGCCTGTGGAAAACCTTTCGCACCCAGGCTGGAGAGGGAATCAGGCCCGAGTCCTCATCCGGAAGATCAATCCCGGTCCGGTGGCCCAGACCCAGGTGGTCGGCAAAGTAATCAATCTTCCTGATGCCCAGCATCTTGCCCAACGTGTAAAAGTAGATGTCACAGGAATGGACGATGCCCCGATGAAGGTCGACGGCTCCGTGACCAGGAAGATGTTCCCAATACGTCCAGCCATGAAAGGTATGCCCGTAAATTTTAACTTCGCCATCGCAATGGACAGTGAAGTCAGGCGTGATAGTTCCGGTTTCAAGAGCTGCCGTGCCCGTAATGATTTTGAAAATCGATCCCGGCGCCAGTTGTGCCTGAATGGCCTTGTTCATCAACGGGTGCAGGGGATTGGTTGTGAGCTCCCGCCACTGCTTGAGGGAGATATGGTGAGTGAAGTCATTCGGATCAAACGTCGGGTGGCTCACCATGGCCAGCACTTGACCCGTGCGCGGATCCAGCGCCACCACCGCTCCCGGTCTGTCTCCCAGCGCCGCTTCAGCAGTCAGTTGCAGATTCAAATCCAGGGTCAGCCTCAGATCGTGGCCCGGCAGTGCGTTCACCGTCCCAAGAGTCCCCACTTCCTGGCCACGGCTGTTCACCACCACCCGCTTCATTCCGTCACGCCCGCGGAGCACAGAGTTATACTCCTTTTCGATGCCGAATTTTCCGATGAGATCTCCTGGGCGGTAATTGGAACCGGGCTTGGAGAGATCCGCCTGCGACACTTCCCCCACGTAGCCCAGCACTGCAGCGCCAATGCCGTGCTTGGGATAAAAACGCTGCTGGGACTGGATGATGTCGATTTCAGGGAACTCGGACTTGTGCGCGTCAAGAAAAGCAACGTCTTTCAGCGAGGCCGCCTGCTTGAGCACCACGGGCTGATATCGCGGCAAATTTGCTGCGCGCTTGATCATGTCCCGAACGTCGGCAGGGTCAAGCTCCAGCGCACTGGCAATTTTTTCGAGGTGAGCGTTGCTTAACTGCTGGGCGTTGTCGCGATTCAGCAGGATGGTAAAAGATGGAAAATTATCAACCAGAACGCGGCCGTACCGGTCAAGAATCCGGCCCCGCGGAGCGATAATGGGAAGGTCCCGGATCCGGTTGTGCTCCGCCTGCTCCAGCAATCGAGTGTGCTGTTGGATCTGGAGACGCCAGTAACCCACCAGCAACCCAATAAAGACTGCCGCTACGCAATACTCCAGGAAGGTGATCTTCCAGGACGGAAACCGCTCGTCCTCCGGGAATCGAACCTGCATTACCAATGAACTTCCGTCAGGAATCTCGTACGCACACGAGAAACCCGACTCCTCTCCCGCAATCCCGCCACAGCTTAGCGGCCCGGCGCGCCCAAGAGGATGACAGAATTTCCCCTCCCGTTAACCCCAAACCATAGCACACTACGATCCGCAAGATAAAGAATTTATTGTCCGTTCCGGCCCCTCTCGCCACCCACAGAGTCTGCATTTCACCCCGCACAGAAAGCGCGGATTCCAGATTACCGTGCGACCCAGCCTTTCAGGCCCGCTTCCTGAGGCGGTCGAACAGAAGAAACAGAATCAAACCCAGCGCCACATTCACCAACGTGGTGGTCAGAATATGCAGGGAATTGAAGGGAGCAGGCATTCCAAGTAGTTGATGAATAAGCAGATAACTAAAGCTGTTATGGATAACGACCAGTGAGCCAATCAGCAGTGCCCGTACCAGAAGATTGTCAAATTCAAGCTTCAGGCCGGCCGTCGCCGCAAGGTATCCTACCAGGGCCTTTGCCATGCCCATCTGGCCCAGATAACCATGTGACAAGGCGTCTTGCAGCAGCCCCACCCCCATTCCGAATGCCGTTCCGAAGATCTGGTTTTCACGGATCATCGAGAAATAGATAGTCACCAGCAGCGGAAACTGGAAAAGGCGGGCAACCGGCAGAGTGGGAGGAAGCGTCACCTCCAGCAGCACGCTGGCAAAAACAATCAGAGACAGAACTGCAGGGTGGGCACGGAAAGCCTCTTTTGGTCGATGGCGATAGACGTCCATTTCATCCACCCTTGATGGATTGCTTCTGCAGCTGTGGCAGAACTGCGCAGGCAAAAAGCCCGTCTGCCAGAATAAGCGAAGTTTTGGATTTACGCAGACGAATCCGGCCCTGCCCTCAACGGGACCGGTGATGTGCCACTTCTTCTTGCTTCGAAGCGGACTTGAAAAGAACCAGAACGTCCTCAAGCCGATTGAGGGCAGCCGCCGGCTTCACGGTAATCCGCCGGTAAATGTTACCTTCCTCGGAATGGGCCACATGCCCCACCAGCAAACCCTTGGGATAAACCTGGTCCAGGCCGGAGGTGATGACGGGTTCTCCAGCGGGCACTTTCTGGTCATCCATGACATAATGCAGCTCGCACTGGCCCTGCCCGCTGCCCTTCAAAATCCCCTGGATGCGGCTTTTTTCCAACAGGCAGCCCACTCCACAGGTGGGGTCTGTGATCAACAGGACTTGTGCCGTGTGGGCGTAGACCGCTGCAATTTTTCCCACCACGCCTTCAGGCGTGATGACGGGCATATCAGCCTCCAATCCTGCATCCTGCCCGCGATCGATCACGATGGCAGCGGAACCCTCTTGGGGGCTTGCGGCGATCACCTGAGCCGCAACGGTCTTGTAGGGCGATTGTTCTTTGAAGTGCAGCAGAGCTTTCAGGCGCTCAACTTCGGCGGCCTTTTCTGAAAGTTGTTGGATACGTGCTCGGGCCAGAACCAGTTCCGATCCCAGGTTTTGATTGGCCTGCCGGTAAGCCCACAGGTCGTGAACCGAAACCCAGGCTTCCGCGGTGCTGTCGATGGCGCCGTGGAAACCCCGTTCAAAGGGACCAAAAAATTCGGCGGCCCAGACGTTGATGAGCCTGACGTTCTGATTTCGGGTAACCTGGATGGAGAGAAGCAAAAGCTGGCCGAACAGCACTCCCAGCAGCACAAAAAAGGACGTGTGCCTCGCCACAATCCCCGGCAGCCAGGAGTTCTCATCGAATTGTGTGAACGCACTTCGTTTCAACGCAAGCCGCTTATTCCGGGTTCTGCCGGTTTGCTGAAGGCTGCCCAGGGAATGCACCATTCCGGCGTCCCTTGCCTGCCATTCCGCGCCCCTCTGGTTCTTAGCCACTGCGGCGGTGCTACATGCAGGAGCGTTCAGCAATAATTTTCGGGCCGGTCACCGGCATCTTCTGCGCACCGGGAACAGCCCACGCACCTCCAGGCTACGCGGCGCAATCCGACCGGCCCGGAGAGCCTTCTATTCTATAGCAACCCGGCGCAACAGGTTAAAGTCTGTTAACATTCGTCCCGTACCCAGCACAACGGAAGCCAGAGGGTCTTCGGCAATGGAGACGGGCAGCCCGGTTTCCTCGCGAATGCGCTTGTCGAGATTTTTCAGGAGCGCGCCTCCGCCCGTCAGCACGATGCCGCGGTCCGAAATATCTGCGGAAAGTTCCGGAGGCGTCCGTTCCAACGCCACGCGGATGGCGTTGATGATGGTGGCGACACATTCCGAAAGGGCATCCCGGATTTCGGAATCGTCAATCGTGATGGTTTTGGGAACGCCTTCCAGCAGGTGCCGTCCCTTGATCTCCATGGTTTGCGGTTTTTCAAGGGGAAACGCCGACCCGATCTCCATTTTGATCTGCTCGGCCGTCCTTTCGCCCACCAGCAGGTTGTACCGGCGCTTCAGGTAGGCGGTGATGGCCTCGTCCATCTCGTTCCCGGCCACCCGCACAGAGCGGCTGTAAACAATGCCCGAAAGCGAGATTACTGCGATGTCGGTGGTGCCACCACCTATGTCGACAATCATACTTCCGGAAGGTTCGGTGATCGGCAGGCCGGAACCAATGGCGGCCATCATGGCCTGTTCCACCAGGTAGACCTCGCTGGCCTTGGCCCGGAACGCCGAATCCTGCACCGCGCGCTTTTCCACCTGTGTGATTTCCGAGGGCACGCCGATCACGATGCGCGGATGGACAAATACCTTGCGATTGTGGGCTTTCTGGATAAAGTAATTCAGCATCTTCTCCGTCACCTTGAAGTCGGCAATGACGCCGTCTTTCAAGGGACGGATAGCCACAATGTTGCCGGGCGTGCGGCCCAGCATCTCTTTCGCCTCGCGTCCCACGGCTTCGATGTCACCGTTCAGCTTGTTGATGGCTACAATTGAAGGTTCGTTGACGATGACACCTTTGCCCTTCGCGTAAACCAGCGTATTGGCCGTGCCGAGATCGATGGCGAGGTCTGAAGAAAAAACACTAAAGAGAGAACGAAAACTCATTCCTTTAACAAATCCCTTTCTGCAAACGAAGTCCTGTCTGGTTATGCTACTCGATCACGACCGTTTTTCGGATGGTTTTGGTGTTGCCCTTCCGATCCTGCGCGGTGATGGTGATTTGGTTCGAGCCTTTTTTGGGTAGCGGAGATGTAAAGTGCCGGAACGTGCCGTCCGCGGCAATGTTAAACACCTGTTGATTGTTGATGATCACCGTGGACCCCGGTTCCGTGCGGCCCGCCACTTCCACCACGCGCCCGTGCTGGGTGATGCTTGTGATTTCAAGAAACGCCTGATGGTTTTCTGAAATCTGCTGAACAAGATCGAACCGGTTGGGCATGGAGGCCTGGCTTTCGTTCCCGTTCCCGTCGATCGACTTGACAAGCCAATAGTAAACCCCTTCGTCAAGTCCGGATACTTCCGTCGAGGTGCCTTCCACTTTCCGGTTCACCACAAGGTTAGAGAACATGCCGGAAGGCGAAATTTCCAGAATGTAACCCTTGGCTCCCTCCACCGTGGACCATTTGAATTCGATTTGGGTGGCCCGGGGGGTTCGCGCCACATTCAGCGCCATGTTGGCGGGCGAAATCAGCCCCGGAGGCGCAATCACCTTCTCACGAACGAGCCCTGGCTGTTTCGAGGAGAAGGTCACCTTTTCATACTGCCCCAGTTGTACCGTGGTCGACCCGCGGGTGACCCGGGCGTCGCCATGGTCCATGGTCATCTGGTGGATGTTCCTCTTCGGATCGTTCTGCACCACGGCCCGGCTTTCCTCGCCCAGGTTGGCCATGGCGTCCGCAAAGGCCACCTTGGAGGTGGAACCCGGCACCTCAAATTTCCCGGTGGAGAGGTCCACGGTGCCGGACGTCACCTGCACGGCCACTCGCGTGGCCCTCGTCACCGGGTCTTCGCCGCTTTCCTCCACTGCAATCAGCGAGTCCGGTTTAATCACGTAATTGGTTCCGTCCGCAAAAATGATTCTCGCCACTCCGTCGCTGCCGGTCTGGATAAAATCTCCGGTCACAAGATTGGTGTTGTAATTGGCCTGCACCCATTGCGGAGACTGAGCCTTCTTCACTCGAACCGTGCCGTCCAGATTCACAAAGTGGGCGTCCCGTTTTGAAGGCGCCGTGTTTGCCGCGCTGTTTTCCACTACTCCCGCCGTCAGCGCGTGAAGCGCCCGCCGGGCCTTCCGGGCAAAATAGTTAGGAGCAATGAGATAAAGGATAAAACTCAATGCAACAAGGCCCAGAACAGTATAAAAAGCGATGGTGCGATAACTGATAGTGGTCCATTCGACCTCGACTTTATGTCCTTGCTCGGGGCCTGGTACCCGTGATTTTCGAGCCATCCGGCCAACACCCTAGAGCATTCTTGACCAAAGGGCAAGCTGGGTCAAGCAGTTTTCCCTTACTTCCCAAGCCGTTGGCGCTCTCAACCCACCTCTCCCTTCAATCCGCTCATTCCTTTCAGTTGTCCGCCTTTGCAGGCTGACATATAATGGTTAAGATCGACACTAAACCCCCGGAGCAATAATGTTCAGACTTTTTAATAAGCACCATGCAGCCATCTACAAGTGGGCAATGGTGTTTTTTCTCGCTATCGTTTCTCTCGGCATGATCATGGTCTTCACCCCGCTGGGCGGCGGAAACATGGAGCAGAGTTCGACCAACGTCCTGGCCTCTATCGGTGGAACCGAGATCACCATGCAGGACCTCAGGACCCAAATTGATGGCTGGCTGCGCAGGTCCCCATCTGAGACCAATTCCAGCATGGTCCCCATGATTGCGGGCACCATGCTGGATAGCATGGTCCTGAACCGGGCGATGTCGATGCAGGCCAAAAAGATGGGGCTTGAGGTTTCCAACCAGGAATTGAGGGCTTCGCTCGAAAAAATTCCCTGGCTCTATCCCAACGGCAAATTTATCGGCATGGCGGCCTACAAGACCCGCGTCTCCGAACAATATGGCATCACCACCCAGGAGTATGAGGACCAGATTCGCCAGAATCTGCTGCTTCAGAAGATCCAGGCTGTTGTGTCCGACGGTGTTTCGGTCACGCCGGCCGAGGTGCATGAGGCCTACGACCAGCAATACATGAAAGCCAAAATCCAGTACGTCGTGTTTGATCCCAGCAAATTTCTGAAGGCTGTTCCCATCACGGACAAGGACCTGCAGGATTATTTCAAGAAGAACGCCACGAAGTACGAGCAGAAAGAACAGAGGCAGGCTCAATACGTCCTCATCACCCCGGACGATGTGCGCGCCAACGTCACCGTCACTGACGCCGAAATGAAGCAGTACTACACAGACCATCTTTCCGACTACCGCGTGCCTGACCGCGTCAAGGTTGCCCACATTCTTTTCAAAACCACCGGCAAGAGCCCGGCGGAGGTGAAGAAGCTGCAGAAGACCGCCAAAGAAGTGCTGGCCAAGATCAGGGCAGGCGCCAACTTTGCGGAAATGGCGAAAAAATACTCCGAGGACACCAGCGCCTCCAACGGCGGAAACATCGGCTGGATCACTCATGGGCAGACTGTGAAGGCATTTGAAGACACGGCCTTCAACATGAAGCCTGGGCAGGTGAGCGGTCTGGTCCACACCGTCTATGGCATTCACATCATCAAAGTCCTCGCCAAGCAGACCGCGCATCTCCAGTCGTTCAACGACGTCAAGGATTCCATTCGCGCCACTCTGATGAAGCAGAAAATGGCGGCCGCCCGGCAGGCCTATGCGGACAAGCTGGAAAGTAAGTTTAAGGCGAACCCGAAACAGTTTGACGCCATTGCCCAGCAGGCCGGCCTTCAGGTCAAACAGACGCCGCTGTTCAAGTACAATCAGACTGTTCCTGACTTCGGCTCGAACGACGCCTTCCAGAATCTCTCGTTTGAGCTGCAGGTGAATGAAGTGGGGCAGCCTATTACGGTGCCCAAGGGCACGGCCATCATCCAGGTCACAAAAATCGTTCCCGCCCACATCCCCAAGCTGGCGGAAGTCCGCCCCATGGTGGAAGAGGATTACCGCGCGGCGCAATCAAAGGTGATCGCACATCAGAAAGCCATAGCTTTTGCGGCTCAGGCAAAAAAAGGCGACTTTGCCAAACTGGCCAAGGCCGACGGCTACGACCTGCAGGAGAGCAAAAACTTTACGCACCAGGATAACGTCCCCAACCTGGGGCCCGGAAGCGGCGTGCAGGAAGCCTTCTCACTCCAGCCCGGCCAGACCAGTGGCGTCCTCCAGGTTGAAGGCAATGACGTGGTCATCCACGTCCTTTCCCACACGCCTCCGGACCAAAGCAACTTCGCCTCACAGGAAGCCCAGATCCGCGAGCAACTCCTGACGCAAAAGCGCACCCTGGCCTATGAGCTTTACCGGCAGAACCTGAAGAAGCAGCTCATCGCCTCCGGAAAGCTCAAGATGAACGAGCAGGGAATGAAAACATTCCTGGCTTCCTACGAGACGCAATAAGCCTTCAAGAGCGCACGGCCATGCCACGACTCTCAAAAGTCTCGCCCGATCGGGCCGATCCTCAGGCCCGCGAGGCCTTCGAAGCTTTCATCAAGGAGCGCGGCAGAGTCCCCAACATGTTTCGCACCGCCGCGCACCGGCCGGAAATCATGGCTACCATGACGGAGCATTACATGACGGTCATGACCACGGGTGACCTGGGCCGCAAACTCAAAGAGATGGTGGCCGTCCGCGTTTCGCACCTGAACCGCTGCGAGTATTGACTGGATTCGCATACCGCCTTGGTAAGGCGGCTGGGAGCGACGGAAGAAGAACTCAAGGCCCTTGAGAACGGCGATTGCGGTTGTTTCGGCCCGCGCGAGCAGGCCGCCCTTAATTTTGCGGAGGCCCTCACGCTTGATTCCAACAACGTGTCCGACGAACTTTTCGCGAGCGTCCGGCAGCACTTTACCGAAGGCGAGATCATCGAAATCACCGCCGTGGCCGGCCTGTTCAACTACTTCAACCGCTTCAACAACGCCCTCCAGATGGAACCCACAAGGTAACCGGCATCGGTAGCGCAGGCCCCCGCGGCCTGCGGCTCTTCGCTTCTTCATGGTTCAGCAAAAAGGTTGCGAAAGCTCGTCGAGCCTTTTCATCTCGGCGTCGCTCAGCCGCAAGCTCATCGCGCCGGCGTTTTCCTTTGCCTGCGCAACGCTCGTCGCTCCAGGGATAACCACCACCGTGTCCCCGTGAAAATTTGCGAGCCAGTTCAGCGCCACCTGCGAGGGCGTGGCGCTGTGCGCATTGGCGATTTCCTCGATTGCGGTTACGAGTTCCCTCGATCGCTCCAAGCCGCTGCGCCGAAACGCCGTCATCCACTTTCTGGGACCCGGGCGCGAACGGATCATCTCCGGGTCGCGATGATACTTCCCCGAAAGGATCCCCTGCGCCAGCGGCGAGTAGGCGATGATGGTGATGCCCAGCTCCTGCGCGGTCTTGAGGACCCCGTTCTTCTCGATCTGCCGGCCCAGCAGGCTGTATCGCACCTGGTTTGAAACCAGGTGGATTCCCCGCGTGGCCAAAACCTGATGCGCAGCACGCATTTTTGCCGCTGAAAAATTGCTCACGCCGATCGTGCGGATTCGCTGATCTTCCACCAGGTCGGCCATGGCGTGCATCTGCGCCGCGGTCGAAGCCAGGGCAAAGGGCTGGTGGATCTGGTAAAGGTCAATACTGAACGGCGCCAGATTCGCCAGGCGCGCGCCGATCGTCGCCTTGATGTTCCCGGCGGTTCGCCACAAGGGCCACCACTTCGTGGCCACCACCACGTCACCGTTCTTCCTGCCGGCAGCCGTCAGCGCGCTGGCCAGCGCCGCCTCCGAACGCCCGCCACCGTAAACCTCGGCCGTGTCGAACCAGTTGATGCCGCCATCAAGGCTGGCCGCGACAATCTGGTTCGCAGTCTCCTGCGGCAATGCCGGCCAGTAGCGGCCGGCTAACCCCCGGCCTTCGGAGAACTGCCAGCAGCCAAGGCCAATAGGCGAGATGGTGA
>Ga0102953_1002194_pt1 | contig 11782 bp, 7 predicted proteins | sample SalPon2A_C_D2_MG_FD_78509 | JGI IMG/M metagenome (GOLD analysis project Ga0102953, IMG submission 78509) | Soil microbial communities from South San Francisco under conditions of wetland restoration - Salt Pond MetaG R2A_C_D2_MG | ecosystem: Environmental > Terrestrial > Soil > Wetlands | place... | reverse complement strand
TCAGCAGGCGGCGGCGCGAGGTCGTCATCAGGCGAGTCAGCTGATCCGTAGAAACGCTGTTGTTCCCCACGAACTTGATCTGCTCGAGATCGTAGACGGCGCCGGGTTCGACCTTGATCGTCAACAACAGGCGATCGGCCACTCTCTCCTCTTCGGTCTCCACCTTGACCCGGTAATGGCCACTTTCCTGAAAGTAGGTCTTGATCTTGTCGACCGCCTGCAAGAGGAGCGCCTCGTCGTAGCCCTCCTCGCCCAGGAACGGGAGAAGTCCTTTGCGCTCCAGAGTCGCGCGGTCCGCCCCGCTCACCGCCACGACGAGCTTCGGGCCAACCCTGACTGGATACTCGATATTGACCTCGTGATTCGCCCGGTCGTAGGTGGTGCGGGGGTCCCCGACTTCCGCTAAGCGGTATTCGTGATCGATCAGCCAGCGGCGCAGCCGATTCTGACCGCGGTCCACGGCGCGGGGATGGAATGACCGTCCGCTCCTCAGCTTGAGAGCCGCCACCAACTCATGCTCATCGATCGACCCCAAAGAGCCCGTTACCTTCACCTTGCCCAGAGTCGCTTGAGGACCGCTCGCAATCTGGTAGACGACGCGCGCCTTCTTCTCGGCTTCGTTGACATCGACCCGGACCCGGACGCGGGCTTCGAAATATCCGTGTTCATGGTAGTAGTCCTCCAGCTGGTAGCTTCCACGAACCACCTGCCCGGAAAGCAAGGGAGAGCCCGCCTGCTGCGGAACCAGTCTGAGGAGCGTCGTGCGATCGAAGTGGAGCGTCCCCTCGAGCTCGACGCTGTCGGCTTCTACCCGGCGCCAGAGCGCGAAGATGACCCGCACCCCCCCCTCGAGGGGCTGTTTGAAGGCGGCCACCTCTCCCGCCTGAGCGGAGGCGCTCAAGTTGCGGATGCTGTCGCGAACCTTGGCGACATCGTAAGATTGGCCAACCTCGACGGTGATCAGACGCTCGAGAGCCCGGAGGTTGTCGATCGGCGCATCGCTTCGCATCTCGATCTCGCGAACCACGGCGATAGGTGACCGCGGCGCGACGGCGATTTCCGCCGAGGCCGGAAGCGAGGCGGCCAAGAGAATGACGGCCGGGATCAGCAAGGCGGGACCCCGAGGCCGAAGCCGGAGAAGCTCGAAGTGGCGGCGAAGGTTCAGAAGCTCTTCTCCCAGCGGGTATCCACCGCGTAACTGCCGTCTCCGTTCTGAGTCAAGATGAGAGCGAGGGTGGGGCTTACCTGCCACTCCACCTGCAAAATTTGCTCGGCGGTCTGCGACGGATCGTACGAGTAGGTGACCACCACGTCGCGCGACAGCCTCTTGCCGACCGTGACGCGGGCCGAAGAGAGGCTGCCGGAACCGTGCGCCAGCGGGTCGATACGAAACTTGTCGAGGCCGAAGAGTGTGTTCACCCTGGAGGCGACGAGAGAGGCCGCCTGACCGTAGAGGAAACCCTCCGCACCGATGCTCTTCGACTCCGCGCTCGGGGTGAGCTCGCCTGCTTGCTGTGAGGCCTGGCCCGTCGTAAGGAGAGCCAAGACCTCGAGGTCGGGCAGCGGAGGATCAGAGGAAAAGTCGGCATTGAGGCGATCGAAGGTACCGGAGAGATTCAAGCGCACGTCGTAGTTGTCAATCTTGGTGCTCGCCACCAGGTCGAGCTGCGGCTCGATCTTGTACGGGTTGGCAAAGGTCAGCTGGCCGCGAGTGATCGTGTATTCGGTCCCGCCGTAAACCAGGGTTCCGCCAGAGTCGATCTCCACCTTGCCGAAGGCAACCGGCTTCGCGGCGGAGCCGCGAATCGTCAGGTCGAGAGAACCATCGAGATCCGCCAAGTTGTTGCGTATTCGTAGCGCTCCGGGACCTTTGATCGCGACATTGAGCTGGGTGGAGACCAAGAGCTCGTTCGTCGATTGGACCTCCAGGCGCCGACGCTGGAACAGACTCTGCAGGAGATCCGCCACCCCGAGCTTCACATCGCGCAGATAGAACGCCCGGTCCAGGTTCACCGCGCCGCGAATCACCCGCCCCTCGGGGGTCCCCGCCACGGTCAGATCCGCGTCTCCACGCAGCAGCCATCCCTCCGGGTAGCGGAGAGTGACTCCGCGCGCGCTCGCCTGCAAGCGGTAGTCGGCACCGCTCTCGCCGATCGCGTATGGAATCGAGCCCGCGACCCGGAGGGTGCCACCGGCAAAGCGTGCCTGAACATCGCTGACCACGAGCTCCGTCGGCTCGAACAGCACGGTTCCCTGGATGTCATCGAAAGATTGACCGAGATCGGCCAGAGTTACGCGGGCGCCGAGAAATCGACCCTGGCCGTCGAAATGAGGGTGGTTCAAGCTGCCGTCGATGCGTCCCAGGGCCTCGAAACGGCCGCCGACGTTGACCTGGGGCAGGAGAGGCTCGAACCAGGCGAGGTCTACCGAGCTCTCAAAGTGAAGATCGAGCTTCTGACCCTCGCCCAGGCCGGCCGACCCCGCCGCCACGAGCTCGCCCTTGGCATCGGGGCTGGCGAGATAGAAGGATTCGAGACTGAGCTTGGTACCCTCCAGGCGCACCTCGACCGGTTCCTGGTTCTCGAGCTGGCGCCCCTGATATTCGAGGCTCAAGCGGTCAAGGCGAAGTGACGCCCTCCAGCTGTCCACGTTGTCGAGCTCGCCTCGAGCCGCGAGCTCGCCTTCCACATCTCCAGAAATACTGGCGGCCGGAACCCCAGCCAGACTCGCCACCACCTTGGCGAGCTCCCCGCTCGCAACCTCGACCTTGAGGTTCGCGCGCGTAGGGCTCACATTGCCCGAGCCCTTCAAGTGCGCGAGGCCGAAGAGGCTGCCCTCGAGATCGAGTCGTCCCTGTCGCAGCCGGACCGTGAGCTCGGCACTCCCTCCATCACCCAAGGCTTTGCCCTGGAGGGCGAGGTCCCGTTGCTCGAACCTGAAATCGCCTTCGGGTTGCTCCATCGTTCCGGTGACCCGGCCGCTAATGCTCACGCTCCCCGTCAGCGGGATGCCAGCAAGGACCGGCGCCATGGGTGGCATGCTGAGCAGCTTGTCCACAGCCAGCGGCGTCGAGGTGACCTCGAGATCGAGCCCCACCTTGGAATCGCCAGGAAGCAGTCTCCCGATGACGCCCACACCACCTGCCGCGCCCTGGAGAGCCATCCGCTCGATTTGGATCAGCCGGGGTGCGAAGGATACCCGGCTAGACAGCGACCGCCACTCGGTTCCCCCGACGCGTACCGGAGAGACCCCCACGTCGACACTGCCAGTGGGGTCGTTTGGATCTCCGGAGAGCCGGAGGGTACCGCTCAGCGGACCACTCACCGGGAGAGAGAATGGGAGCCACGCGGACGAACGGGAGGACGGCCAGCTTTGAGCGGCGACCTCCAGCGTGAAGGGAGGCGGCGTCCCTTGCGGCTCCTCAAAAGGAACGGAGCCCTGGACATCCAGGTTCGCGGCGCCCTGGGTCAGGACGAGATGCAGTGGATCGATGCCGGCCTCGTTCACGACCAGGCTGCCGCGCAAGCGATCAGCGTAAGCGCCCGGGGCCTCGACCTGCGCCAGATCGAGGGTCACCTCGGCCCTCGGTCCACCCTTGGAGGGGAGATCGAGGGTGGCGTGGATCTCCCCATGTCCGCCACTCGGCAGCCAGGGCGGTTTCGGATCGCCTGGCGGGCCGCCGGGCATCAGTAGCGCCAGCTTCGATACGTCCAGGCTCTTCGCCTCGATCGAGAAGCGGCCGGAGCCCGTCCGGAGATCGTACGAACCGCTGATCAGGGCGTCCTGGTCGGCCGATATGAGGTGGATGGCCTGGCTCCTCAGCACGCCCTGCTCGAAGAGCAGCGGAACCTCGCCGGCGAAAGGCAAACGATCCCCCAAACGGCTGATGGACGGTGGCGCTTCGAGATGGATCTCGGCCCAACCGTCAAGCGCTTCGGGATGCTCGGCGGGGAAGCGCAGCTGTATGCTTCCGCTCGCCAAGGAGGCGATCCCGGTGATGGGAATCTCCTGGTCCTCGAGCAGCGTCTCTGCTCGTCCCGACTTCAGGGTGAGCGCGATATCGATGGGAAACGACTCCTTCTCCAAATTGGCGCTCACTGTACCGGTGAGCCCTCCGCCCGCGTAGCGCGCCCGATCGACATCCAAACGCACCGAGTGCCGATCGCCCGCCACCCGTCCCTCGAGATCTTCGAGGCTCCGGCCGAAAGCCCGCAGATGTCTCGCACTGACCTGGCCTCGATATCCCCAGGCCTCGGGGCTCCACGCGACGCCGCCATCGAAAGCGACCTTTCCCCTGAGCTCCCCGGTCAGAAATCCCAGCTGGTCGAGTAGCCGCCCTTCCGCCTCGCCGCGGCCTCGGATGCTCACGTCGTTCGGTCCGCCATACCGAATCCGGCCGCGCGCCGTGGCGCTGAGGAACGGTCCGGAAAAGCGAGCCGCCGCAATGTTGATCGTGCCGGGAGCGTAGATCAGCTTGCCCGCCACGGATCCCAGGTAGGGCTTGGCGTGGGGCAAGGCCACTTCGACCTCTTCGCCCTTGACCTCACCTTGCAGGTTCAGCCGCCCCGTCCCGACTAGCGAGGCCGTCACCTGCTTCGCTGAGAGCGAGAAAGGGAGACGCTCGTCGGCCAGCTCAAGAATTCCCTGGCGGATGCGAAGCGACCCTATCGAGATTTTGCTCCCTCCCCCCGCGGAGGACGCGAGCGCGGTGGGATGGGGCAGGTTGTCGCTGCCGTCGGGCCGGAAATCTAGAAAGAGATGGGGACGATCAACCTCGAGGCGGGTCAGCTGCAGCTTCAGGGGCCGCCAGGACTCGATCCTCGCTTCGATCACGATCCGCCGGGCATCGAAGAAGTCGGGCTCTTCCACCCTCGTGCCGGCGATGGCAACGCCGCGCAGATCGAGCTCGAGGGGCAGCAACGTGAATCCCACTGCGTCGATCGACACCTTGCGCTCGAGCGTAGTGGAGGCGCGCCTTTGGATGAAGTCGCGCAGCTGACCCGAAGCCCAGGAGCTCTGCAGGAGGAGACTGACGCCGAGGGCCGACAGGGCCACGAGCGCCAGCAACCACGCAACGGGCCGCATGACCCAGCGCCGCAAGCGACCAGGTCGCGCCCGGGCATCCGAAGCCTCGCCTTTGCGTGTGCTCATTGCTCAGCGCCTCCGTTGGGAAGCGCACCCATGTTCTCACCCACCCCAGTGCAGCTTGCCGCGCAAGCTATCGTAGAACGTGCGGCGGTTGGCCTTTACCAGCGTAATCGCGAGGTCGCTACGAGTAACGCGGACTCGGTCGCGGTAGCCAAGACTGGTCCCTTCTTGGCCGTCGAGCGTCAGATAGACCTCTTCCCGCTCGGTCTCGAGGCTGACCTCGATCGTGGCCGAATCCGGCACCACGAGCGGCCTGAGAGAAAAGGTGTGAGGACAGATCGGAGTCAAGAGCGCCACCGGCAGGAGGGGATTGACGATCGGTCCTCCCGCCGACAGGTTGTATGCCGTCGACCCGGTGGGGGTGGACATGATCAATCCGTCCGAGCGGTAGCGCGCCACCAGGCCCCCATCCACCCTGAGATCAAGGGTGATGATGCGGGCGAGCGCACTCTTCGCGATCACCGCGTCGTTGAGAACTCGATACCTGAGCACGGTTCCACTCGTCCGCTCCAGCGTGACGTCGAACAGGGCTCTCTTCTCAGTACCAGTCTTGCCCGCCAGAACATCGTTCAAAGTCGGATAGAGCTCACTCGTCCCGACCTCGGTCAAGAAGCCGAGATTGCCGAGGTTGACACCGAGAATCGGCACCCCCGAGGTGAGGGTCCTGGCCGCGGCGAGGAGGGTGCCGTCGCCACCGAGAACGACCACGAAGTCGTAACTCTCTCCTGGATCGAAGGACGGTCCGTCCGACCGACCCTGGGCGCGTGACGTCGCCTCGTCGAGGGCGACTTCGCATCCCCGCCGGCGCAGCCAGTCGCCCACCTCGTGCGCGGCCTGAACCGCCGTCCGGCTCGAGACCTTCGCCACCAGCCCAACACGCATACCTCGTCCTTCCTCGCTCACTCCGACCCCCTTCCGGGCCACCGCAAAAGCGCGAAAGCCTCTCGGTTACCACCCGCCCCCGCCACCGGGGAGTCGAACTGGCCGAGAACCTCGGCGCCGAGGGCCGCGAAATTCACCATCCGCTCCCTGATCACCCGCCTCCTCACCTCTTCGTCGCGAACGATGCCCCCCTTCCCGACCGCCTCCCTTCCCGCTTCGAACTGGGGCTTGATCAGCGGCAAGAGAAGTCCCCCCTGCTCGAGGCTGGGAAGCAACGCCGGAATCACCTTCAGGAGAGAGATGAAGGAGACATCGATGGTAATCAAACGAACTCTCTCAGGGAGATCGTCCGCCGCGAGATAGCGCGCGTTGACCCGTTCCATCACAACCACGCGGGGATCCTTCCGCAAGCGGAAGTCCAGCTGGCCGTAGCCAACGTCCACGGCGTAGACCTTCGTCGCCCCATGCTGCAAGAGGCAGTCCGTGAATCCTCCGGTCGACGCCCCGATATCGGCGCAGATCCACCCCTCCGGAGAAAGGGCGAAATGATCGAGGGCGGCGGCGAGCTTGCGCCCGGCGCGCGATGCATAAGGCTCCGCCGGCGCGCTCACGCTGACCGCCACGGCGGAATCATAGAGACTTCCTGGTTTGTCGGCCCGCTGTCCTTCGACCTCGATCAGTCCGGCCATGACCGCCCGGCGCGCTCGCTCCCGGCTGGGGAACAGGCCCCGGCGAACCAGAAGTTGATCGAGTCGCTCACGCGCCATGGGAGCGCCAGCCCTCACGATTATCGGTTGCGCTTGAGTAGAAATGACACGACCGAGGTAAAAAGTCCGCTCAAGGCGGGAAGCCGGCTCATGATCTCCCTCGCCTCCTCTGCCAGCTCCTCCATACGCGCTCGGCTGGCATCCAGGCCGTAGAGGCTGGGGAATGTCAACTTTGCAGCCTTCGCATCCTTACCCGCGGTCTTGCCCAAGGTCGAGGACGCTCCTTCGACGTCGAGAATATCATCGGCGATCTGGAACATCATGCCGATTCGCTCGCCCAGGGACGTGAGGACCCGGTCCTCTTCCTCGCCTCCTCCGGCGTAGAGCCCGCCCATCCGCACGCAGGCGACAAAAAGCGCGCCCGTCTTGCGGCGGTGAATCTCGTCGAGAGCGTCCTCGGGATCACTGGGCCATCCTGCTTCGGCCTCGAGATCGGCCATCTGCCCACCGATCATGCCCGTGGACCCGACGGCCGCCGCGATCAAAGAAACGGCGCGGAGCCTGACGTCCGCCCCTTGCGATTCGGGCCGTTGAGCGAGCACGCCCAGGCCCAATCCGAGCAAAGCGTCGCCGGCCAAGATCGCCGTCGCTTCGTCGAAGCGCCGGTGAACGGTGGCGCGGCCGCGGCGCAGATCGTCGTCGTCGAGGGCCGGGAGGTCGTCGTGGATCAGGCTGAATCCGTGGATCAGCTCGACCGCCGCCGCCGGCGACAAGAGGTCCGACCGAGTGCCTCCAAGCGCTTCGCCGACGAGAACGATCAGGCCGGGCCGCACCCGCTTGCCCACCCCTAGAGTGGCGTAGCGCATCGCCTCATGCAGGCGCGTGGGACTCTCGCTGGTCGAGGGAAGGAGCTCGTCCAGGGCAGCCTCGATCTCCGGTTTCAGTCCGTTGAGGGATTCGATGAAGTCGTGCATGACGATGATGGCTCCTCCTCGCTGAGCGCAAAAGGAAGGCAGAGCGCGAAGAGCGCCAGACGTTGGACCTCCGCGTCGCCCCAATTGTTCTCGAAGAGGCCGGCGAGATTGAAGGCGACGACGGCGAACAAGGCCCCGGCGAACCAGCCGCGGCGCCGGCTCGTGCCGTCGCCTTCGCCGCGATAACCACGGTACGCGGTTCGCAGACTCAACACCGTGAGCCAGAGATAAGCCCCCAGCGACAGAAGGCCCCGTTCGGCGGCGATCTCGAGCCAGGCGTCATGGAGGTGCGGCACCCAGATTCGGGGCGCGCTCGGTTGACGATAGATCGGATAGCGCTGCGCCACGAGATTCGGCCCAATGCCGAACAGCGGTCGCTCTCGGATCATCTTGAGGCCCGCCTCGAGCATACACAGGCGATCGTAGCTGGTGACATCCTCGAGATTGCCGATCGAGGTCACGCGCTGGAGCACCGGACGGGGAGCCAAAAGGACGATGAGAAGAACGGCCGGAATGTAGATCCACAACAAGCGACGGGCGGACACGAGCAGCATGAAGGTCAGGGCGACCGCAAGGCCCACCCAGGCGCTTCGGGTCAAGCTGGCGAGCAGAGCGGCGTTGATCAAGAGCAGCGCGAGCCAGCGCCACAGACTCCTCGCCTTTCCCCCGGCGAGCATCTCGCCGAGGAGAAAGAAATCGCAGATCAGCAGCACTCCGGCGAACGTCATGTAGTGAGAAAAGGGTCCCCTGATCCGGTGTTGGAGGTCGCCATAGCCCAGGAAGAGCTGCCCCAAGCCATAGGCCGCGATCAATCCGCCCACCGCGCAGAGTCCGGTGACCACGATCTCGACACGGCGATCGTCATCCAGCAATGCGATTCCGAGAACCAAGGTCATCAAGGCGAAGGACTGTCCGAGGTCTCCGACGCTGGCATGGAGATCGTAAGAAAAGGCAACCGAAGCGGCGAGGAAGAGGAAGTAGAACCCCAGGGGCGCGGCCGCAGGACGAAATCTGCACCAGGCGGCCCTCCACCGCCTCACCGCCCAAGGAAAGAGGAGAACCGCGATGGCGAGGAAAATGTTCGACAGGGCGATCCCGAAGATCGTCCAGACGTGCAGGGCGTAGGTGAAGAAGCCAGGGCCTCTCAGCCTGGGCTCGGTCCTCGTTCGCGGCGGCGGAGTCACGGGCGGCAAAGACTCAGATATTGACCACGGCTCCCTGGCTCCGCCGTGGGCGCCGCAAGGTCCGGAGCGATGGTCTACCTTCCTATCGAAGAGGCGGGGAGCGCCTCGTCCACCAACATGATGGGGATGTCGGAGACGATGGGATAGACGAGGCTCGAGTCGGCGGAATACAGACCCTGCTCGATGACGGGTTCTTCATCGCGAAAGTGCTCGCGATATTTCTCCGCCAGCATCTCCCTGAGATCCTGGGGAAGCTCCACCAGCTCGAGCTTGCCCTTGGTCTTGGGACAAACGAGAATTTCTAGAAGCTCTCGGTCAATGGCCATCAGCATGCTCCCGTCAACGGCTCGACACCAGCCTATCGAGGATACTATAACCATCCACGGCCCAGCCGCACCAGGCAAGATGCACCCCTCAAACTCTCCATCGGCCTCCATCTCCCACGCGCGCGCCGCTCTAGCCGCCTCCCTCCTCCTCTGCGCCCTCCTGGCCGCGGTCGCCGTCGCCTCCTTCACCTTCGAGCGCTCCACTTGGCGCACCGTCATCGGTGACGAGGCAACCTACATTGCCGCGAGCGAAAGCCTCGCCTTCGATGGCGACCTCTTGTTTTCACCCCGGGACTATCAACGGTTTCACCGCATCTGGAACCAGCCGCCGGAAGGCGTGATCCTGCAGAGCTCGGACGCGGGAGAGCATCTCTACTACGCCAAGCCGTTCTACTATCCGCTGTTTCTCGCCCCCTTCGTGCGCCTGGCCCCTCACCAGGGTCCCTTCGTCGCCAACGCTCTGTTGCTCGTTCTGGCGGCGCTGCTTGCCTGGAGAGCGTTGCACCGCCCCCTGGGAGGCGCGGCGCCCCTCTGGGTCGCCTGCTACCTCTTCTGCTCGGTCGCTTTCGTGTACGTCTTCTGGGTGCACTCCGATCTCTTCCTCGCTTGCCTCAGCGCCATCGCTCTCGCCCTCGCCTGGGGTCCCCGAGCCGAGTCCCTCCGCGGCGAGAGCGCCATCTGGTTCGCGATCGGTGCGCTGCTCGCCATCGTGACCTACAGCCGGCCGGTCTACGCCGTGCTCTTCATTCCCGCCTATCTCGCCGTACCTCGAGAGGCCAGGCGGCGTACCCTCGTGGCGCTCGGCGCAGGCGTCCTTCTGGTCGTGATCGCAAGCGCGGGCTTTTACCGGCTCAGGGTCGGAGAATGGACGAGCTACTTTGGCGAACGCCACGGCTTCTATTCCTCAACCGGATTTCCCGGGGTCGATTTTCCCGCCAGCGAATGGCGCAAAGTGGTGGGTGAGATCGGAAGCTCGTCGTGGTCGTCCTGGCTGGCGACGCACAAGAATCGGGGCGCTGGCTGGCTTCCGGTCAGCCCGCGGCTCGTCGCCTGGGACCTCTTCTACTACCTCGTTGGCCAGAACGTCGGCATCCTGCCCTACTTCCTGCCGCTGATCCTCTTCCCGCTGTTGGCGCCGCCGGGTAGGGAACGCTGGACCATCCTCGGCGCAGTGGCCCTGGGAGCGCTGGGCTTTGTCGTCCTGCGGTCGTTCAACTTCTATGGAGGTGGTGCATCGATCGCCAACCGCTACTTCCTTCCGCTCTTCCCGGCGCTCTGGTTCTTCCCCCGTCGCCGTCCGCGGGCGCGGCCGCTCACCCTCGCCGTGGCACCGCTGGCCGTGGCGCTCGTGGCGGCGCCATTCTTGTGGAACTTGTGGGCCCGGCCGAGAGCCTTTCCCCTCTCCCCCGATGGCCGCTACGTCTACGTGACGAGGGCGGCGCGGGTCCTCCTTCCCTTCGAGACGACGCAGAGTCATTTGAAGCCCGCCGGGCGGGACGACGTGGCGATTCACGGACTGTGGATCAAGTTTCTGAGCCCAGGGGCGCGCCCCGATGCGAAGCATCAATCGCTGCTCCTCGCACCGAGAGCCCCCATCGAGCTCCTGGTCGGCTACCCGCGGCCCCTCGAAGGCGTGCGGTTGGTCATTTCCGGGCCGGCGACGGCTCGCTTGGCAATTCACGACGCCGAGGCGAGCCACAGGGTTGGAAGCGACGGCTCCAAGAGCTACGAGCTATCCCTGGGGCAGCCGCGCGCGGTCCATCCGATGTGGTGGACTTCCCACGATTTCTGGCTCTATCGGCTCGACCTAGAAGCTATCGGCTCCAGCTCCGCGATTCGTGTCGAGCCCTACCCCAGCGGCCCGCCGCGTGTTGGGCGACCTCAAATGTAGCCAAGGGAGCGCAGCTTCTCGATGACCTGATGATCAAGGCCGCTCCTCTTCGCAGCCCCAATTCTCTTCCACCTTCCGTCGTAGCTCGGAATTCTGATGATCGGGTGCTTCTCCAAGAATGACGGATCGATCGCCTCGGTCAGGACCCGCCCCGCGGAGACCTCGGGGACGGGAACGCCGAGGAGATAGAGGACGGTCGGGAAGATGTCCAGGACCTGGGCGGAATCGAGCTCGAAGTCGCGCTTGATCGGTCCACCGTCCATGAAGATCACCCCGGGAGGTCCGTGCCGCTGCTGGGTGAAGTAGGAGTCGTGCAACATGGTGGGAGCCTGACCGTGATCTGAGATGACGATGAGCACTGTGTCGGGGTCGAGCTTCTGCCGTAGTGTCCCGAGCAACTCATCGATATCCCGGTACATATTCGGGATCTTGTCTCGATTCGCAATCAGGTCCTTCTCTGTGACGTCGAAGAAGAGCCGAGGCTGGTACCACTTCCAATACAGGTGCTGATCGACATCCGGCTGATGCGTGTAGAAGTTGATGAAACGCGGCTGCTCGTCCTTCGCCAGCAGCGCCAGGAGCGAACCCCGCTGCCAGTAGAAGTCATCCTGATCGAGAAATGGATGAAGCAAAGAGAAGAGATCAGGGGGCTCGACGAAGAGCGGCAGGT
>Ga0102953_1002193_pt1 | contig 11786 bp, 2 predicted proteins | sample SalPon2A_C_D2_MG_FD_78509 | JGI IMG/M metagenome (GOLD analysis project Ga0102953, IMG submission 78509) | Soil microbial communities from South San Francisco under conditions of wetland restoration - Salt Pond MetaG R2A_C_D2_MG | ecosystem: Environmental > Terrestrial > Soil > Wetlands | place... | reverse complement strand
TCGCGCCGAATGCCTTTGGTGATGTTCACTCGAACGGGCAGGCTCTTTACCCCATCCTGATTTTCGAGCACGACCTCCTGACCATTGACCAGACGCAGGTCGCGCGCCGCGTCTTCGTTGATCCAGGCCGTGTTTTCGTCCATCAGGGCGTCAAGCCAGGCGTTGTTCTGGCTGCGCGCAAAGGAATGGACCGGAGCGCGGCCGTAGATCAGCCGGAAATAGCCGACGGGTGGCTCATCGACCGGCGTGTAGCGCGGCAGGGGATCGAAGCCCAATTGCTTCAACAGCGGCGAGTAAAGCTCAATCTTGCCGCTCTGGGTCGGAAAGAGCGAGCCATCTTCGGGTAGCCGTTCTGAAATGTAAGGCCGGCCGGGAAAAGATACGGCACCACGCGTGAGAAGAGTGTCGACGTTCACTCCGAGCGGTTTGACCAGCGTCTCGAGATGCTCCCGGGGCGTCTTCCAGGGGAAATAGGCCTCCAGGCCCAACCGCTGTGCCATCTGCTGAGCGATCCACCAGCCCGGCTTCGATTCGTAAAGTGGCTTGACCGAAGGCTGCCGGATGGCGATGTAGGGCTGCTTGGCACTCCGAGCGATCTGCGGCATGTCGTAACGTTCAAGGTAGGTGGCCTCGGGCAGCACCAGGTCGGCGTAGTAAGTCTGCTCCATGGGCAGGAGGTCGACCACAACCATCAGGTCGAGTTTGCCGATGGCCTTCAGCGTCTGCTGCCGCTGCGGAATGCTTTGCAGAACGTTCTGACCGTATACAATCCACCCCTTGATGGGATAGGGCGCGCCGCTGACCGTGGCGTCGACCAGGCCGTTGGTGACGCCCTGCTCTTCGGAAGCCAGCGGGAAGCGCGTACCGGCGCCGTCGGCCCTTTCGCGCTTTGGCTGCGGGAAGGCCGGCAGGGAAAACTTTCCAGTCTTGATGTCGGTCGGAAGAAAAATTCCGCCCTTTCGGCCCCAACTTCCCAGCAGGGCCGTAACAATCGCCATGGCCCGCGCGCGTTGAGTGTCGTCGCCGTACCACGTGGTGTGGCGTCCGGGGTGCAGGGCGACAGCGGGTTTGGCCGCTGCCATGGCACGCGCCGTTGCACGAATTTTGGCTGCCGGCAGTTCCGTGATGGCCTCGGCCCACTCCGGGGTGAACTCTTTCACATAAGCTGCAAGCTGGGGAAAGCCTTGGGCGTAGTTGGAAATATATTCCTTGTCGTAGAGGCCTTCGCCGATCAGGACGTTCATCCATGCCAGCAACAGCGCGATGTCTGTGCCGGGGCGGATGGGCAGCCACCAGTCGGCCTTCGCGGCGGGGGTTGAGAAGCGCGGATCGACGACGATCAGTTTTGCTCCGCGTGCAAGGCCTTCGGCAAATTCCGTGACCTGCGAGGTGAAGACGTTCTCGCCGATGTGCGTGCCGATCAGCACGATCATCCTGGCTTCTTCCAGATCGACCGGCTCGGGTGATCCGAGGCCCTGGCCGAACGTGAGCGCATAGCCCACTTCACGTGGGCCACGGCACTGCGCGAAGGCAGGCTCGGCGATGTTGTGCGTCCCGTAGGCACGCATCAAGGTGAGGAAAAAAGTCGAGGCCACGCCGTGCGGGAAAAACGCCACGCTCTCAGGGCCGTTTTTCTGCTTGATATCCTTGAGCCGGCCGGCCAGGAAATCAAAGGCCTGATCCCAGGTGATCCGCTTGAACTTTCCTTCGCCGCGCGCGCCAACCCTAAGCATGGGATACTTCAGCCGGTCAGGATCGTACAGAAGCTTTGGTCCGGCATTGCCCTTGGCACAGAGCCGGCCTTTGGTGAGCGGGTGGTCGGGATTACCTTCAAGTTTTAGCAGCTTGCCGTGGGACACTTCGGCTCGAACGCCGCAACGCCAGAAACACATTTCGCAATTCGTGGCGATGGTCTCGACGCGGCTCGCGCCACGCCAACCGGGCGGGTGCTGGGCTCCTTTGCTGGTGGCCGTCCCAAGTGTCGTCATTGCACCCAGAACGGAAGAACTCCTGATGAAATCCCGCCTTGTGAGCTTGGGACTCATTCCAGACCTCACATCCGAAACATACGCATATAACACTAATAACCTTCCTGGCCCGAAAGTGGGTATGAGGGCTGTCACGTCCGAATGTGACTTGCATCACCCCCGTGAAAACTTGTCGGGTCTATCGTAAGAACCTGGAGAACGCATCGGAGTCAACTGCTGTGGCGGACATTGCGGCAAGGTCCTGGATATCGGCGTGACGCCAAGACTGAACGTACACAGCAGGGAGCGATCTCCTTCAGGAATTGGCGCCATGACAAACGGTAGGGAGTCCGTATCGCCAATCCCCCAGGCTTTTGTACGCGAAAAGAGCATTCTGGGGTTTGCCTGGGTGGGCGGCGTGTTGCTGTTTGTGGCGCTGACGGGCCTCGTGGTCTGGTTGCTGCCTTTCAGTATGGGCAGCCAGATGGCCGTGCTTTTTCATACTGCACTGGGTCTCCTGGTTCTGGGTCCCTTTGTGCTGTGGCAGTTGAGCCACTGGCTGGCCACCCGCAAATCGCCAAGGAAAGCGCGGAAAATCAGTGCCTACGTGGGATTCTGGCTGCTGGCTGCGAGCTTGGTGAGCGGGCTTGTCATCACTTGGGAAGCGCTTTTCGCAATCGTCATAACCCACTGGTGGGCGACGGTTCACCTGTGGACTGGCGTCGGTGCGTTACCATTTCTCTTCTACCACTCTTTGCCGCACCAGCAGGAAAGCGTGTCCGGGAATGGCCCCCTGGCGGTTGTGACCTCGCAAGATTATGGGCCGGCACGGAGGCAGACCTGGAAACTTGCTTTCGGCGTGGCTGCGGTTCTCTGCGTATTGTTGGCCGCTGGCATCTTGGGATATCGCGCGCCGCGTTTCGAGAATTACCAGCCGCCGGCCAGCTTCAAGGCGGCGCCGGGACCCAATCCCTTTGCTCCCAGCCATGCGGAAACCACAACCGGCGCCCCTGTTCCGCCGCAGGCGATTGCAGATTCGCGTTCGTGTGGAGCATCGGGATGCCACACCGTGATTTATGAGGAATGGCGGGCCAGCGCCCATCGATGGTCGCAGGAGGACCATTTTTTCCAAGAGGTGCGTAGCGCTACGACGGACGTCCAGGGAATTGAATCCACGGAAAAGTGCGGCGGGTGCCACGCGCCGGTTTCCATGCTTTCCGGGTACAAAGACCCAACGCTGGGGAAGGACATTCCCGGATTCAAGGAAGGCGATTCGTGCATCATTTGCCACTCTGTGCGCCATGTTGACGAACGCGGTATCGGGAGTTATGTGCTGGGCATTCCGGAGCCTTATCTCTACCAGTTCAGGGAAAGTCGCCTGGCCACCGTGGTCAATCACTTCCTGATTCGCGTCTACCCGGCGCAGCATGATCGCGACTACAATTTGAAGATCGCGCGCCAGGCCGAATCGTGCGCTCCGTGCCACAAGGAATTCGACAAGGTGGGCAAGCATCCGGGCCTGTTACAGGTGGAAACTCAGTACGACGATTGGAAGAACAACAAATGGAATACGGACCCCGATCCCGCCAATCGTCTCCGCTGCCAGCAGTGCCACATGTATTACGAGAGTGTCGCGCACCGCGCACAGGCTGACCCCTACGACTTGAGGGTCGGTCTCGGTCTGAAATATCGCAGCCACCGCTTTGCTGCCGCCAATCAGTACATGCCGATAGCCATCTCGTCACCCGGCGCCGCGGAGCAGATACGCGATGTGGAGAAGTGGCTTAAAGGTGAGCGGCTGATACCGGAGATTCAGAAGGTCTGGCCACGCGGTCCCATTGTGCCCATTGACATCAAGGCACCGGCGAAGGTGCAGCCGGGCGAGACGCTCGATTTGCAGCTTGTACTGACCAACAAGAAGGTGGGGCACAGCTTTCCGACCGGGCCACTCAACGTGGTGCGCGTCTGGATCGAACTGGATGTGCGCGACCGGGCAGGAAGGAAAGTTTTCCATTCGGGAAGGCTCGATGCTGAAAACCACGTTGAGGCCGGGTCGTACGTCCTTCGGCCCATTGCTATCAGCGAGAACGGCGAGTCGATCATGACGCCGGACATCTGGCATCCGAAGGGGCCGGTTTACCGACCGGCAATTGCTCCCGGAAAATCAGAATCCTTCAACTACCAGTTCCCGGTGCCACGAGGGGCAGCCGGACCGCTCTTGGTGAATGCCCGCCTGCGCTATCGCAAGGCCAACCAGTTCTTTATGGACGCGGTTTATCCCCGACAGCACCGCGAAGCTCCGATCACAGACATTTCTTCGGCCGCAGTGAAGATTGTAGTCCTTGGAAACATTGCCTCCCGGCATGGCACAAGGACCCAGTAGCCGCTTGACGGAAGGAATCTTTGCAGGTCCCCTCGCCTTCTCATCCTTTGACCGTACATAATGGGCCACATGCGTATGTGGCGGCAGGGGTTACGAACGTATCGTTTGCCGTTCGGGAACTAACCGCGTGCTCACTTTGACGTATAGTCGGCTAGACGTACAAGTGCCCTTGTTCGCAACTGTTCATCGACGCCCCTTGGCATTGCGCCCGACTAATGGGCAATTCGGAAGTAATCAATTCCACTATGAGTTCCCTTTGCGCAAATTAGCTTCATTCGGGTGACCACGAGGGCCGGGTGGACTGACTGGCTGTGACGTTGAGAATCCTGGTCATGAAGGGAATATCGTGGGAGTGTTTCGCCTGCTCCAAGAGGCGTAAGTGTGAGCCGTTGTACTACAGTTGTACTACAATCGGCCTCTTTGTGGCCTCTCTGGTGAAATCAACATTTGAGCTAACTATCTGATATTAAAAGGAAAATGATGGCAGGCTTGGAGGGATTCGAACCCCCGACCCACGGTTTAGGAAAACAAAACACGGGAGAGCCATGGGTTTTGGACCGTTGCCCGGAGTCACATGGGACAAGAGTGGGAAAGCGTAGGTGCAATTTCCTAGTTGCCGAACATACGCACAGAACGGCTGGGCAACACATCAGGGGTTAGGCCATTTATCGTCAAAGTGCCCGGGGTGGCGGGGTCCTTCGCGACTACTAAATACTTGGCGACAACGCGCTACTGATTGTGAGGCTTGCAGAGTTTGGCCAGCTCACAAATCACATTAGCTCCGTTTTCCGGTACCGATGTTTTTCAGGCGAGTCCAGGAAGAATCGAGCGAGCTGAAGTCAGTAGATTGTTTCCGGTTGCCATGGGTACCTAGTCTGCACTTAAAAGGGTACCCGCATTGCCGGTGCAAGTAAGGGTTACCTCTTTCTTGCGTGCGTCAGATCTTTCCCGCCTCTCATATCTCCATATACTTGTCCGCCCCAAAATGCTAAAGTACGGCCCCGGGAAGTCGCCGAAGTTCCCGGTGCACCTCAGTAATAAGGTGTTTTAACGAAGGTGGCGTTCAAGATTTTTTTGCGGCTGGCGAATGCTCCGCCGACCGACGCGAAAATTTGTGTAGCTTAGAGTTGCTTATTGAACTCCGCTGACTTCCATTTCATCAGGCAGTAGCAGCCGCGGCATTGAGGTACCTGCCGCGGGACCTTCTTGATCAACACAAACGGCGCAGCCTTAACGAACTTGGCTGGGCAATCCCGGGCTGAAGGTATCAGGCCATTTTGCGTCCAACAGTCACTGGAGTTGCATCTATGTCACACGACAATTCAGAGGGCTATGCAGTAATCGGATTCTGCTTTGGCCTCTTCATGTTCTTCAAGGGGTTCCGCCAGTTCCGGAATTACCTCTTGCTCGCAGACACCCCCGAGATTGCGATTCGGAGCATCCCCATGGGCTTCGCGGAGATTCACGGAAAGGCTGAGGGAGAAAAGACGCTCCAGTCTCCCATCAGTCATACCCCGTGCTTCGTCTACAAGGTGGTAATCCAGCGATGGAATAGTGATTCCGGCAAGGACGAGGATGACGGTTACTGGGTTCCTCATCAGGTCGACTGGGACGGCGTGGGGTTCTATCTCACTGATGACACCGGCAGAGTGCTTGTTGACGCGCAGGGGGTAGAACTGGACGTGCCCGAGAGCGCGTCCTGTGAAGCCGGCGAAGGTGCCGATCCCAACGCAGGCGTTGCCGCCACCCAGCAGGAGTTGTTGGAATACGTCACCCGGGCAGATTCGCATTGGATCGGAAGCATGTTCGAGCACGGGCTCAGATATGCGGGGCAGCAGGTCGGATCCGCTGGGGAACAGCGGCGGGAGAATCTGAAGGACGTTTTCCAGCATCCCCCGGGTACGCCGGAGTTCTTGCGTGGGGCTATGACTGTGATGGGTCCGCGCATGAAACGTCACTTGGAATCGATGGGTCCGCAAACGGATCCTAAGAAGGAAGCGGCTCGCCAGACTATGCTACAGGCGCTCCAGCACCCTCCGGGAAGCAAGGAATACCTGGAAGGCGTACGCCGTGCCGAGCAGATGGCTGGCAAGCCGGGCTCAACCCCCACGTTCTACGCGCTCACCAAAGCGCTGCACCAGAATCTGACAGCCACGCCCGGCCAGCCGAGCCCCGCCAGCGGCCGTTATCTTTTCACGGAATATTGTTTGGTGCCGGGGGTTTCGTACAGCATCACCGGCACCTGCATCGAAAATCCCCACCCCAAGGACGCCAATGACCACAACCTGATGGCCCGGGGCGCGAACGAGAAACAGTTTGTCATTTCCGGCAAGACGGAGAAGAGCCTGCAAACCGGCCTGCGCAAGCGTGCCGTGCACATGATCCTGGTTGGCGCGGGCATGGCAGTCGCCTGCTTGGCTATCTTGCTCTTCGATCTCGGCCTGTTCTGACCACACCAGGAGGTTATCTTTATCGCAATAAAGCCTCCGTCTCGGTATTTTTCACTCTAGTTTCTTGAGACTGTTATTGAATCGTGAAATGAAGATTGCTGCCGCTCTGCTTCCCGGAGCCCAACGGGCAAGTCGAACGCACCTACCGCACTTACGCCGAAAAGTCCTATGTGATCACGCCCTTCCCCCTCCCTGTCAGCGAGCTGAACCGCCAACTCCTCGGCTCGGAACACACCCAAAACACCTTTTGTCTCACCAAGCTTTGGGCTACCTCAGACTCGTCGAGTTCTATGTTCAATCCTCACCCCAAAGAAAGGAGCCCAAGTGTCACTAATCTACTGGCGAGTTCGAGTTCAGAGGGTTGCATAATTGGATAATCAACGGTATAGTACCGCGGGCGAGGGGAAGTCACAGAGTTTCACCGAAGTAGCTGATCTTGTTTCTTTAGTTGAAAACTGACATTGCCTGGAGGCTATCTCATGAGGCGTCCTCGCCTGGACCTGTCAGCACTACGCTCACACCGCCTGCCCCGCCTGCCGCGGTCCGGCTTCTCTGCCATTGATCTGCTGGACAACCAGTCTCGACTTGCTTTCACCCGCCGCGAAATGCTGGGCCTGGCTGGGACAGCTGCCGCCACTCTGCCGCTCCAGTTCGGAGGGCCGGAGGGCCGCCTGCAGTTTGTCCCCGGCCACAAACGTGTTGCCTTCAGGCTGGACGGCAAAGAGCGATGGGTGATTGACACCCGCCGCTTTGCGGGTGCTCCGGCGTTGCGCGTGTCTCAAAGCAGCAAGCTGGTTCGGGTGGCGCTCGTGAACGCACGATACCCGGGCACGAACTTGCCGGCCGATCTGGAATGCAAGCTGGAGCGCGCGGCGGCGGGCTGGCGGATGCGCCTCCAGATGGCACTGGGCGGCTTCCGCGCCGAGGCGCCTTTTGAACGCTGGCTGCGGGGCAAAACCGAACTGCGATCGGCTGTGCAGCTTGATCGAAGCATTGCGGGCGTGGGAGGTTCATCCAAGCTGACCCTCGCCGGGCGCGCGCGGGCTGAATTTTCGCCCAACTGGACGCTACGCCTGGAAGGCAAAGGCATTGCGCGCCTCAGCGGTTTTGGCGGGCCAACGGTTTCGGATTCCCTGGTGATCGCTCTGCTCGATCCCGATGAGCCCAGCATCGTCAGCAGGCCGCGCGAACGCCGGACGCTGCTGGCCATGAATCGCGGCAACAGGTCGTGGCCGTTCCGGCCGCTGCTCGGCGGGGAAAACGTACCGAACCTTGCCGTTTCCGACACTGCTTTTGACCGCATCCGCATTGAGACCGGCGAGGATGCCGCTGGAACTGCCGGCCGGGCTCTGCTGGCCGAATCGCACGGCGGCCTGCCCGCAATGTCGTTTATCCCGGACGGTGATTTCGCCGGGAGCGACGGCACGCAATTTCGTGTGCCTCTGCGCAACGCGCGTTATGCCATCACCGCTGACTCAGCCGGCCGGCAGGCGGCTCTGGTCGCGAACTATGCCGACGAGCTCTCTTGGGTTCACGTGGAGGGCTGCAGTTTTGAAATCGGCGACAGCCCGGATGGTCCTGCGTTTGAAGCCGTCAGCGTAAACGAGCAGCCGCCGCGCATCCGCTGCACACCGGCACTGAAGCAGATTGCCGCGCCTTTGCCCGGGGTCATTGTGCAGGCACGTCCTGTCAAGGAAGGGACGCAACTTGCTTTTCTCGGCCAGTTGGAGACCAAGGGCATTATTGTCGGCCGCCAGGACACCACAAAGCAAACCACTGAGACGCCGTCACAAACAAAACAGATTCGCATTCCCAACATCAGGCTTGGGACCATCCGGGTGGAGCGGAAGAAGCGTAAGGCCAAAAAGAAGAAGCGCGTGGCTGTCACCGAGATCCAGCGGCAGTACGGCCCCAGCTTCAGCTTTGACCTCATCCGGCCCGACGACCTGCTGGCTCTCACGCTGGATTTCTTCAACATGAGTCTTGCCGCGGGCGGCGGTGCTCCCCGGCTTGTCCGCGTAGACCCGAACCAGCCTGCCTACCTTGTGGTGCGCTTCGGGCCGCAGCACATTGCCGAGGAAGCCTTCATTGAAGGCGATAACCCGACGCCTATTCCTAAGAGAACGGGCGAGCCACCCATTCTTTCGCGCGTTGCGGGTGGAAGCCGGCTTGCATTCATCGTGCCGTCGAGCGTTGCGGAAATCCCCTATACGCTGGAGTCCCTGCTGAACTGGGCGCAGTTTGAACAGAGCGTGACGCCGCTCGCAAAACCTCCCGTGCGCCTTACGTTAGGGCATCCCACGGCCACAGGTTCCGGCAACGTCGCCCGGGAGCCTCAGGTGCAGGCCATCCAGAAGTCACCACAGTATTACCAGCAGGTTGCTCCCTCCACCATGATGCAGGCTGAGCCGGTGACCAACTCCAAAAAGAAGAAGAAAAGGAAGAAGCGCCGGTCCGTCATTCAGAAGCAGGCGCGGTTCTTCAATATTGCCGAGGTCAAAGAGCCGGAGAATTACCAGACGGCGATTGAGGTTCCCTATCGGATGATCCTTTCGCCCAACTACTTTGCCGGCTGGGCACACTCCGCCAAGGCTGTGGAGCATGGCGGAGCTTTTGAGCTCTGGCACACGCGCCTGGGCATACGGTCGCAGCAGGGAGTCGTCGACGAGCGGAGTGAGTTCTACCGGACGGTGCGCGCCGTCTGGGCCACGGACTACCGCCCCGGATGCCTGCCCAAAGACAAGAATGACGCGACACCCTTTAATACCAAGACCATCAACACGCGGCAGCGGTACGAAATCGTCCGGCTTTCTTCAGATCCTAATATCGTTACCACCTCGAACAGGACTTATGTTCCGCAGCCCATCCAGGTGAACCGGCTGATGCTCTCCACCATGGGCGCCTGGCTGAACAGCAGCGGCGTATGGGTGCCTCCGGAAGATGTTCGCGAGCCGACCTGTCCCGGCGACCACAAATTTTCTTTCAATGTCGAAAGCTGGCGCCACATCGCAGCCATGGGGAGGGACCAGTACGTACGGATCGTGGAGCACGGCTACCTGTTCCCCTTTGGGCATCGCGCACTCAAGATCGCCATCACCGAGCGCAAATTCAACCGGACGCCCTCCGGCAAGATGGCTGCTTATCTGCGGAAGCAGGAATTTGTGGTGGTAAAGGAACACGAAAAGAGTTATCCCGCCCCTGGCCAACCTTACCCGAAAGGACCCAAGCTTCCTTTCCAGTCGGTCCGCATCAACACCCTCAGCACGCCGCCGATCGACCCGATCCAACCCATTTCCGGTGAAAACGCTTTCTGGGTGCGGGTCGCGGGCCAGGATTTCCAATTCAAGATGGTTGGGGTGGATTGGGAAGGGAAAACGTCAGAGTTTACGGCCCCGATGATTTTTATGCTGGCAGACCCCGCGCGAAATATGGGCGCGTTGGATGCTGTCTTTACGGCCTACAAAAACTCTTCTGAATCCAGGCGCGTGCGGCCCTTCTTTGGGCAGAAGGTGGCGTACGCCATACCCAAAGTGCCGGGTGACACCTCGTTGGAAACGAGTTCCATGACATTCATCGCTGAGCAGCCGGACAATCCCAAGACTGTCCCGCCCGGCCAGCCCTACTTCTATCCGGCCATCGCCAATTCGGCGGTTCGCATTGCCACGGTTGAGCAACTGACCGGACGCAATTCCGCCACCAGCATCGAGTACCACGACTCCTATCTCCACCACGGCATCGAGGCTGCCGCCAACGCAGGCCAACTGTTTGCCAAATTGGCAGACTCCGTCCCGCTGGCGTTTGGAGGCGCGGAAGGCGGTGCCGACAAGGTGGGCGGCCTGCTGACACCCAACATGGACATCCAGGGTTTGTCCCGCCTGTTGGGGCCGGTGGCGGGAGACCTTAAATCCATTGTCGCCGGAAACTTTGACCCCAAGCAGTTCTTCAACACTGCGCTGGACGCCAAGCTCCTGGGCGATATTTCGCTAGCCGACGTCATCCAGACCGTTGCCAATTTTCAATCGGACGTGAACAAGGTTAAGAAGATTCCGAAATTTGTCACCAGCCACCTGAAAGATGCCATAGAGGTGAGCTTTACCTGGGAGCCTGATATTCAAGACGTAAAGGCAAAGGTGGTGAAGAAGGACGGGACCACTGAAACCAAGGGCGATCCATTTTTTGTAGCAAAGAGCGACCCGACTAAAACGACCAAGCCCCTGGTGGTGAGCGCCAAGCTCACCAAAAAGCTTGATGGCAAGCCGCCCAACTATGAAGTCAAGGCGGTGATGACGAACTTTGAGATCCACCTGGTGCCGGCGGTTGTTGAGGTCCTGATCATCAAGTTCAACGAACTTTCCTTTACCTCGGTCAGTGGCAAAAAGCCCGATGTCAATACGGACCTGAGTGGGATTGAGTTTACGGGACCGCTGAGCTTTGTCAACACCCTGCAAGACCTTATTCCGACCAACGGATTCAAGGATCCTCCCAGCCTTCAGGTGACGGCGGAGGGCATCGAAGCGGGTTACTCCCTGGGATTGCCGCCGGCCAGCGTCGGTGTGTTCAATCTCTCGAACGTGAGCCTGGCCGCGAAACTGAACATCTATTTCACCGGCAAACCGATCACTTTTGAATTTGACTTCTGCCAGGAGCACCAGCCGTTCCTTCTCACCGTCTCTCTGTTTGGGGGTGGTGGGTATTTCGGACTCACCCTCACGCCAGCGGGCATCCAGCGGATGGCGGCGGAGTTTGAGTTCGGCGGGAGTTTCTCGCTCAACATTGGCGTGGCCAGCGGCGGCGTCTATCTGATGGCGGGGGTCAACTACACCCATGAAAATGGCGACACGAAACTGACCGGTTATCTGCGCTGCGGCGGCGCGCTGGAAGTTCTGGCCATCATCACCGTCTCCGTGGAATTCAAGATGAGCCTGAAGTACGTCTCAGCCGGCAACAAGGTGTGGGGCCGGGCCACGCTGACGGTCGAGGTCAAGG
>Ga0102953_1002192_pt1 | contig 11787 bp, 14 predicted proteins | sample SalPon2A_C_D2_MG_FD_78509 | JGI IMG/M metagenome (GOLD analysis project Ga0102953, IMG submission 78509) | Soil microbial communities from South San Francisco under conditions of wetland restoration - Salt Pond MetaG R2A_C_D2_MG | ecosystem: Environmental > Terrestrial > Soil > Wetlands | place... | reverse complement strand
CCGCGTCGCGTCGTCGTAGATCGCGACCCGGAACTCGAGGCTGTCGCGCACCTGGTTGCTCTTCGCCTGCGTCGTCTGGAAGATCGGGATCAGCACGCCGAGCAGGATCACGGTGACGATCGTCGTGACGACGGCGGCCATGCTCGGGGCGCCGTTGCGGCGCAGCGCGCGGAAGGCCTCCTGGGTGAAGAAGAGCAGTCGGGACATCGTCTAGAAGAGCGACTCGCTGGTGTGGCCGTTGGTCTGCCCCTCGGGGGCGACGCCCATCTCGGCCCGCATCCGCAGGCCGAACTCCGAGGTCGACTCCTCGGTGTAGCCGCCGCTGACCTCGTCGCGGACGACGCGGCCCTCGTAGAGCTCGACCACGCGGCGGCGCATGTTGTCGACCATCTCGCGGTCGTGGGTGACGACGACGACCGTCGTGCCGGTCTTGTTGATCCGGTAGAGAAGCTGCATCACGCCGATCGAGGTGACCGGGTCGAGGTTGCCGCTGGGCTCGTCGGCGAGCAGCAGCGGCGGGTGATTGACGAAGGCGCGGGCGACCGAGACGCGCTGCTGCTCCCCCCCGGACAGCTCGTCGGGATAGCTGTGCAGCTTGGTCGAGAGGCCGACGAGGCGCAGGATCTCCGGCACCTGGCGGCGGATTTCGCCGCGATGCGCGCCGAGCACCTGCAGCGCGTAGGCGACGTTGTCGTAGACAGTGCGGTCGGGCAGCAGCTTGAAGTCCTGGAAAACGGTGCCGATGTTGCGCCGCAGCTGCGGGATTTTCTTCTCCGGCATCGCGCCGATGTCGCGGCCGGCGATCCGCACACTGCCCTCGGTCGCCTTCAGCTCGCGGATCAGCATCTTGATCAGCGTCGACTTGCCGCAGCCGGTCGGGCCGACGAGGAAGACGAACTCGCCGCGGTCGATCGCCAGCGAGACCCGGTCGAGCGCCATGTGGCCGCCCGGGTAGACCTTGGTCACGTCGCGCATCTCGATGATCGGCGCGCCGCCCTTGCGATTGCGCCGCGGCTGCGGCTCCTCGCTCGCCTTCTTGTTCTTCCTTTTGCGCAGGGCCATACGTCGCGGGGGTCCTTCTCCGGCTACAGGGTGACTCCTGCGCACCCGATCGCGCGCAACACCCTGCCCAGAAGTTGATGTGCAGAAGCCTAGCGAATTACTTGCAGATGCTCACAATTCAGCAAAGTGAGAACCCTCGGACCCATGCGTGGACCAGAAGCCCAGATGGGCGCACGCGATGCAAGATCGTTAGCTCATGCGGTATCAGGGCCGGTAGGGTGCCGGGGCATGAGCCACGACGGAGAGCAAGCTGCGGACTTCGTCAGGCGCTTCACGGAGTTCTGGCGGGAACCCGCCGTGGAGCGGCTCGACGCAGTGCTTGCGCCGGAGGCTCGTCTGTAGGCGCCGATGACCCCGACGACGGAAGGACTGGAGGCCGGCAAGCGCGCCTTTGCCGAGCTCTTCGAGTTGATTCCCGACATGAGCGCCGAGGTTCATCGTTGGGGCGCTACGGAGGACGGCGTGCTGATCGAGTTCACGGTTCGCGGCACGGCCGGGGGACGTCCGATCTCGTGGGAGTCGGTCGACCGCTTCGTCCTCGATCGGAACGGGCTCGCCACTGAACGCTTCACCTATTTCGACGCGCTGCCGTTGGTTCTGTCCTTGACTCGGCGTCCCCGAGCATGGCCCGGGTTCGCGCGCAGCCGAATCAGGCAGATGCTCGGCAAGGTTCAAGCGGGGACGTAGGCCACTCTGAGACAACCTCTTAGGGGAAGACCGTCTCCCCCGTCTCGCTATCGATGACCGAGATGGCGACGGCGGGGCAGGCTTCGGCGGCCTCGAGGATGAGGTCGTCGGGGCCGGTGCCGATCACCTCGGCGACGTCGTCGAGGCGGAAGATCTGGGGGGCGACGTCGACGCAGTCGCCGTGGGCGCTGCACTCGTTCGGGTCCACCTTGGCTATGTAGGTCATGCTGCCTGCTCCTCTCGATTGGCGGCGGGGAAGTGGCCGTTGTCGATGCGCTTGCGCAGGGCGGGAATCGCCCGCGGGCGGTTGACGGTGAGGCCGGCCACTGGCACGCCGGACTGGCTGAAGATCGCTTCGAAGTCGCGCTCGGCCGGGTCGCCGTCGAAGGCGACGGCGTCGGCCCGCTGGGCGTGGCCGACGTACTGGATCCGCAGCCCGTACTGGTCGCTCCAGAAGCTCGGCAGCGGCGGCGTGCCGGGGTATTCGCCGAGCATCGACTTGGCCGCGGCGGCGCCCTGCCAGGCGGCGGCGTCCCAGTGCTCCGTGCGGGCGTGGGCGCCGAAACGCGGCTCGAAGGGGATCGAGGCGTCGCCCGCGGCGAAGACGCCGGGCAGCTTGGTGCGGCCCGCCGTATCGGTGCGGACGCCGTCGGGCTCCAGGCCGCTGCCCTCGAGCCACGCGGTCGCGGGGATGGTGCCGACGCCGACCACGACCGCGTCGCAGGCGAGCCGGCGGCCGTCGGCGAGGACCAGCTCCTCGACTCTGTCGGCGCCGCGCGCGCCCTCCAGCATCGCCCCGGTCAGCACCCGCACCCCCTCCTCGGCGTGCAGGCCGGCGAACCAGCCGCCGACCTCCGCCCCGAGGATCGGCGCCAGCGGCACCTCGAGCGCCTCCAGCATCGTCACCTCGGCGCCGAGCCGGCGCGCCGTCGCCGCGACCTCCTGGCCGATGAAGCCGGCGCCGACGATCGCCAGGCGGGCGCCGGCGCGGAGCTCGTCGCTGAGGCGCCGGGCGTCGGCCAGGGTGCGCAGGTAGTGGACGTTCTCGTAGCCCGCGAGGAAGGGCAGGCGGCGAGCGCCGCCGCCGGTCGCGATCAGCAGCTTCTCGTAGGGCAGCTCGGCGCCGGAGTCGAGGCGCAGGCGCCGGGCGCCCGGGTCGAGGCCCTCGGCGCGGACGCCGAGCAGCAGCTCGACCCGCTTCTCCTCGTACCACCAGGCCGGACGGTAGGCGAGCGCCTCCGCGGCCGTCTCCCCCGCCAGCATCTCCTTGGAGAGCGGCGGGCGGTCGTAGGGCGGCTCGGGCTCGGCGCAGACCATCCGCACCGGGGCCTCGTAGCCGCGGCGGCGCAAGGTCTCAGCACAGCGCTGCGCAGCCAAACCTCCACCAACGATGACAACACCCGGTTCCTTCATCACGCCTCCTCACTCAAGGGAAAAGAACGTCCAGGGCCTAGCGGGTCGTCCAGTCCGAGCACGGGTGCTCGCGGGGGCGCAGCCTCGCCAAGCTGGGTGGTGCGCGCCGACGAGCGAATAGCAGCGCTATTCGTGAGGAGGCGCGTGCCGATCCAGCGCCGGCGAGATGCGTCATCCGCGGGTGCCCGGGCGACGGAGTGGGCGATCCGATAGGCAAAAAGGCCGCCGATGACTGGGGCGGTGACTACAACCCACCAGCGGAACCAGACCGCCGAGGCGTCGGTGCCGCTGCCGAAGGCGTGGACCAGGCCGAGCAGGTAGACGAGCACCGTCGCCCGGTGGGCCTTGCGCCAGAGCTTCGCGCCGATCCGCTTGCGGAAGTAGAAGCTGAGGCCGAGCAGCGCGGCGAGATAGCCGCCGACGATGCCGAGGCCCGTGAACAGCGGCTTGAAGGCCATCGTGAAGGGGATGGCGACTCCGGCGACGCCGGGGTTGAGCCAGGGGTCGCCGAGCAGGGTGATGCCATGCACGGCGATCGCGACGATGCCGGCGACCGCGGTGTGCTCGTGGATCGCCATCAGTTTCTTCGAGAGGCCGGGACGGCGCATCACCTTGCCGGCCATCATCAGTCCCAGCCCGACCGAGATCGTGATCAGGACCAGCGCGACCAGGCCGGAGGCGCGGCTCGCCAGCCACCAGCCGTGCGTCGCCAGGGTGGTCGAGGTTTCGGCGGTCACGCCTGCGCTCCGTTCGCTTCGAGCTTCGGCAGGCGGATCCGCGGCGGCGTCGCAAGCGGGCCGATCGACTCGACCCGGCCGCCGTCGTGGACGATCAGCCCGCCCTGCTCGGCGAGCACCTCGCGCGCGCCCTGCGGCCCGGAGAGCAGCGCCGCCTTGGAGAGCGTCTCCGCCTCGACGGCGGTTTCGCCCAGCGCCGTGGCGCCGATCAGGCCGGTCCAGGCGGGCTCGCCCGTCGCCGGGTCGAGCAGATGGTGGGCGTAGCGCCCGTCCTCGCCGCGCCAGATGCGCACGTTGAGGCCGGAAGTGGCGACGCCGCCGCGGCTGATCCGCAGGACGAAGCCGCGCTCCCCCGTCATCGGGTGCTCGACAAAGACCTCGTAGGGATTGACCAGCGCGTCGCTGCCGCCGATCCGGATGTCGCCGCCGCAGTCGACGACGAAGCGCGAGTAGCCGCGCAGGCGATCGGCGATCAGGTCGGCCGCCAGGCCCTTGCCGGCGCCGCCCGTGTCGAAGAGGACACCGGGCGGGCGGACGATCTCGCCGCGCGCGTCGTCGACCGAGAAGCCGCGCCAGCGCGCCTCGTGGCTGGGGCCGGCGGGCCGCCGCGGCGGCGCCTCTTCCAGCGCGGCGCCGAGCGGCGCGCCCGGCATCCCGGCGCGCGAGTCCGAGTAGCCGGTCGCCTCGATCTCCCGCACCAGGGTCGGGTCGACCAGGCCGCCGCTGCGCTCGGCTGCGGCGACGCCGGCCCGGACCGCCTTGCGCAGTAGCTCCGAGGCGGGGACGCGCTCGCGCGGGTCGGCGTTGAGCGCGGTCAGCTCGCTGTCGGCTTTGAAGCGCGAGAGCGTGCGGTCGAACTCGACGATGAACTGCCGCGCCGACTCGGCCGCCGCGGGCGCGGGGGCCATGCCCTCGCCCGGCTCGCCGATCAGGAAGCGCACATGGCTGCCCATCGCGTCGAAGATGACGTCGTGCTCGCTCATGATGCGCTGGTGGTGACCGGGGCCGCCCCGGCGGTGGACTGGGTCGAGCTGACGGCGGGACCGGCGGTCACGGTCGCTTCGCCGGGAGTCGGCACGACCGTGGTGACGATACGCCGCTTGATCAGCTTGCGCACGAGGACCTGCTGCTGCGGCTGGCTCGGCGCGCTCAGCTGGTAGGTGAAGAGCGCGAAGAGCACCGCGAAGAGAGCGACCGAGCCCCAGATCACCGCGGCCGGGCCGGGGCGGCGAGGGCGGCGCGACTCGGCTCTTGCCTCAGTCATCGCCGCCACCCTCCCCGCCGCCGTCGCCGCCGCCACCCTCGAACTCGGCCTCAGACCCGCCGCCCCCGGCGGAACCGCTGGTCGCGGTCGACACCGGTTCGGTCGAGCCGGAGCCGCTGGTCGCGGTGGACACCGGTTCGGTCGAGCCGGAGCCGCTGGTTGCAGTCGTCACCGGTTCTTCGGAGTAGGCGCTGCCGCTGGAGCCGGTGCTGACCGCTTCGGGCGACGAAGACGCGCCGGCAGCGGGTGGAGCGGCCACCGCAGGGTGCTTCGGCTTGGCGTGCTTGGTGACATGGATCGTCCGCCGGATCACCTTGGTGCGGACGATCGGCTTCTCGGCGACGGTCTGGGCGGCCTGTCGCCGATCCGCGCTGAGCGCCCAGCCGGTCAACCCGGCCAGGCCGACTACCGTCACTGCGGCTGCGATTCTCGCCTTCGTCTTCGTCACTTCGAAACCCCCTTCGATGAGCTTGCCGGGCCAGTGTGGCGGCGACCGGTTGAAGCGCGGTTGAGGCGTGGGTAAAGGCTTGGCAAAACCTGCGGTTAACCCGCATGAGCAGGGCTATTTCGCCGCTACAGTGGGCTTCATGGCGCAGGCAGCGAGCGGTCGCATACTGGTGGTCGAGGACGAGCAGTCGATCTCCGGCCCGTTCGCCGAGGCGCTGCGCCGGGCCGGCTTCGAGGCGCTCGTAACCGGCACCGCGGCCGGCGCGCTGGAGCTGGCCGAGGACGCCGAGCCCGACCTGGTCATGCTCGACCTCGCGCTGCCCGACGGCGACGGCCGCGACGTCTGCCGCGAGCTGCGCCGCCGCTCCGATGTGCCGATCGTGATGCTGACCGCGCGCGGCACCGAGATGGACAAGATCGTCGGCCTCGAGCTGGGCGCCGACGACTACGTGGTCAAGCCGTTCAGCGCCGCCGAGGTGATTTCGCGGATCCGCGCCGTGCTGCGGCGCAGCGGCAGCCGCGACGGCGAGGCGAGCTCGACGCCGATCCGGATCGGCGAGGTGGAGCTCGACCCGGCGGCGCGGATCGCCCGCCTGCGCGGCGGCGAGCTCGACCTCTCGCGCAAGGAGTTCGACCTGCTCGCCGAGCTGATGCGCCACGCCGGGCACGTGGTGACCCGCGAGGACCTGATGTCGCGCGTCTGGGACATCAACTGGTTCGGCTCGACCAAGACGCTCGACGTCCACATCGGCTGGCTGCGGCGCAAGCTCAGCGACGACCCGACCCACCCCGCCTTCATCGAGACGGTGCGTGGCGTCGGCTTCCGCTTCGCCGCTCCCGAGGACTGAGGAGCGATGAGCCTGCGCGCGACGCTGCTGCTGGCGCTCGCCTATGTCCTGCTGCTGGCGCTGATCGCGCTCGGCGTGCCGCTCGCGGTCAGCCTGCGCGACCGGGTCGACTCGGAGGTGAAGGGCCAGGCGCGCAGCCAGGCCGACGTCGTCGCGGCGAGCGCCGCTGAGCTGCTCGAACCGCCGCAGCAGAGCGGCCTGCGGCGGCTGGCCCAGGTCTCCGCCGACAGCGTCCGCGGTCGCGTGATCGTCGTCGACGGACGCGGGCGCCTGCTCGCCGACTCGGCCGGGACCGCGCTCGGGCGCAGCTACGCCAGCCGGCCCGAGGTGCGCGCGGCGCTGCGCGGCCACAGCGAGCAGATCAGCCGCAACAGCAGCACGCTGGGCGCCGAGATCCTCGCCACCGCGGTGCCTGTGCTCGAGCATGGAAAGCCGGGCGGCGCGGTGCGGATCACGCAGAGCGTCTCGGCCGTGGGCCGGGCCGTGCGCACCTCGCTGCTCGACCTCGCGGCGCTGGCCGGCGTGGTGCTGCTGCTCGGGCTCGCCGCCGGGGCGCTGATCGCGCGCCAGATCGCCAAGCCGATCCGCCGCCTCGACCATGCCGCGCGGCATGTCGCCGAGGGCGACCTCGATACCTCGGTCGCGATCGAGGGCAGCTCCGAGCAGCGCTCGCTCGGCCGCGCCTTCAACGAGATGACGCAGCGGATCAAGCGCCTGCTGCGCGTGCAGCAGGACTTCGTCGCCGACGCCTCCCATCAGCTGCGCACGCCGCTCACCGGCTTGCGGCTGCGGCTCGAAAACCTCGCCGACCGGGAGCGCGGCGACCCGGCGACGGCGGCCGAGCTGGAGGCGTCGATGGGCGAGATCGACCGGCTCTCGCAGATCGTCGACGAGCTGCTGGTCCTCAGTCGCGCCGGCGAGCACGAGCTGCCGGGCGAGCGCGTCGACCTCGGCGAGGCGGCCACGCGCGCGGCAGAGCGCTGGCGGCGCAGCGCCGCCGAGCGCCGAATCGAGATCGCCGCCCACCGCAACGGCGTCGCCGGCGCCTGGTGCGCCAGGCCCGACCTCGACCGCTCGATCGACGCGCTGGTCGAGAACGCGCTGCGCTACTCGCCCGACGGCTCGTCGGTGACGATCGCCGCCGGGCCGGGCCGGATCGAGGTGCTCGACGAGGGACCGGGGCTCGAGCCGGGCGAGGAGGAGGCGGTCTTCGAGCGCTTCAGCCGCGGCAGCGCCGGCCGCCGGGGCCCCAGCGGCACCGGCCTCGGCCTGCCGATCGCGCGCGAGCTGACCCGCCAGTGGGGCGGCGACGTCTCGCTGAGCAACCGCGACCGGGGCGGCCTGCGTGCTGTCATAGAGGTGCCGGAACGATGAGCTTCCCCGCAACCCTCAAATGGCTCGGCCTGGCCCTGCTCGGCATCGCCGTCGCCGCGGGCGTGGCGATCGCCGCCAGCAACCTCGCCAGCCAGCAGATCGGCCTCTCCTCCGAACCGATCACCGCCGGCGACGCCCTGGCGCCCCGCAGCGCGTCCAAGACGAAGCCCAAGGTCAAGCAAAAACCCAAACCGCAACCCGAAAAGACCGCGTCCGAACCGACGACGACCCCGGAACCGGGACATGAAACGACCACCCCGCCGACCGAAACGCAACCGCCACCAGCAGGCGGCGACGACTCGCACGGCGGCGGGAGCCACAGCGGCGGCGGCGATTCCGGTGGCCACGGCGCCGACGACTGACCGCGGTCGAGCTTTCGACCGCTATGCGGCCCAAACCTCTACCGCGGTCGGTTTTGGAGCCGCTCAGTCGTCGATCGGCGCGACGCTGCCGCCGCCGCTGGCGCGGGTGACGATCGGCTGGCGGGTCGAGGCGCCTTCGCTCAGGCTGGCCGGCTGGCTCGTCGCCGCGCCGGTGCCGCTCGCGCCGGTGGTGACCGATGCGGTCGTGGCTCCGCCCTGCGCCACCGTCGCCGGCAGGCCCTGGTTGGTCGCCATCGCGGCCCCGCCGAGCGCGCCCAGCCCCAGCACGGTGGCGGTCGCCGCGGCCTTTGCTCGTCTGTTGTTCATCGCCTTCTCCTAGCTTTCGGACACTTTGATTCTCGTTCGTGCCGGGCAAAGCGAAGGCCAAGCGGAGGTCAAGCTTTCTGAGTCGCCCCACGACCGGGCGCGGTCGAGCTTTCGACCGCTATGCGGCCCAAACCTCTGCCGCGGTCAGAGCGCTTCTTCGACCGCGGCGACGATGGCCGCTGCGTCGATGCCGGCGGCGCGCAGGAGGTCCTCCGGCGGGCCGCTGGTCGGGCGTTCGGTGACCGCCAGGCGGACGAGCGGGGTACTCGCTGCGGCTTCGGCGAGGACGCCGGCGACGGTCTCGCCGATGCCGCCCTCGGCCCAGTGGTCCTCGACCGTGATCAGGGCCTCGGTCTCGCTCGCCGCCTTGAGGATCGCGTCGCGATCGACCGGCTTGACCGAGTAGAGGTCGATCACGCGGGCGGCGATGCCCTTGCCGGCGAGCTCGTCGGCTGCGGCGAGCGATTCGTGCAGGGTGATCCCGGCGGCGATCAGCGTCACCCGGTCGTCCTCGCCGGAGCGGACCGTGCGGCTGCCGCCGATCTCGAAGCTCTCGCCCGGCCCGTAGATCACCGGGGTCGCGCCGCGCGTCGTCCGCATGTAGGAGATGCCTTGGTGCCGGCGCATCTCGTCGAGCAGGGCGACCGCGGCGTTGGCGTCGCTCGGGTAGAGGACGACGCTGCCGTAGACCGCGCGCAGCGAGGCGATGTCTTCGAGCGCCATCTGCGAGGGCCCGTCGGGGCCGATCGAGACGCCGACATGGGAGCCGCAGAGCTTCAGGTCGGCGCCGGAGATCGCCGCCATGCGGACGAAGTCGTAGGCGCGGCTGAGGAAGGCGCCGAAGGAGGAGGCGAAGGGCTTCCAGCCGCGGGTCTGCAGGCCGACCCCGGCGGCGACCATCTGCTGCTCGGCGATGTACATCTCGAAGAAGCGGTCCGGGTGCTTGGCGGCGAAGCGTTCGGCGTAGGTCGAGTTGCCGACCTCGCCGTCGAGCGCGACGACCCGCTCGTCGATCGAGCCGAGCCAGGCGAGCGCGTCGCCGTAGGCGCCGCGCGTCGCGACCTTCTCGCCGAGCTCGTAGGAGGGCCGCTCCACCGCGGCCGTCGCGATCTCGTACGGCCGCGCCTCGGGCGGCGCCTGGACCTCGATCCGGTTCGAGCGCTCGCCGCCGAGCTCCTCGACCGCGGCCTCGGGATCGGCCAGCGGCTTGCCGTGCTGGCCGTCCTTGTCCTCGACCGCGGCGACGCCGGAGCCCTTCTTGGTGCGGGCGAAGATCGCGGCGGGCTTGTCCGCGGCGAGCGCCCGCGTGTAGGCGGCGTCGATCGCCTCGAGGTCGTGGCCGTCGATCTCCTGTACGTCCCAGCCGCAGGCGGCGGCGCGGGCGGCCCAGGAGGCGGTGTCCCACTCGTGCATCGTCGGCCCGCGCTGGCCGAGCCGGTTGACGTCGACGATCGCGACCATGTTGTCGAGCCCGGCGACGCCGGCATGCTCGAAGGCCTCCCACATCGAGCCCTCGGCGAGCTCGGAGTCGCCGCAGAGGACCCAGACGCGGTAGTCCGCCGCTTCCAGCTTCTTGCCGGCGAGCGCGATCCCGACCGAGATCGGCAGGCCCTGGCCGAGCGAGCCGGTCGCCACATCGACCCAGGGGATTTCCGGCGTCGGGTGGCCCTGCAGGCGCGAGCCGAACTCGCGGAAGGTCAGCAGCTCCTCGTCGTCGATCGCCCCGGCCAGCTTGTAGAGGCCGTAGAGCAGCGGCGAGGCGTGGCCCTTGGAGAAGACGAGGTGGTCGTTGCCGCGCTTCTCCGGGGCGTCGAAGTCGTAGCGCAGGTGGCGGGAGAAGAGCACCGCCATCAGGTCGGCGGCCGACATCGAGGAGGTCGGATGGCCCGAGTTGGCGGCTGCCGCCGAGCGCACCGAGTCGACCCGCAGCTGCTGGGCCAGCTCGTGCAGCTGCTCGCGGTCGATCGTCCTCTCCGGGCTCGCCTGCTCCATCTGCCTGACTTTATCTACCCCTAGCCGATCGCGACCATGCGCTCGATCGGCACCCGGGCTCGCTCGGCGACCTCGGCGGGGACGCTGACCTCGAACTGCATCCGGGCCAGCGAGTCGCGCAGCTTCGGCAGCGTGATCATCTTCATGTACTTGCAGTAGGCCATCCGGTTGGCCTCGATCAGGCTCGCTTCCGGAGCCGCCTGGTGCAGCGGGTGCAGCATCCCGTTCTCGGTCGCGACGATGAACTCGCCGGTCGGCCGCTGCTGGATGTAATCGAGCATCTGCCCGGTGGAGAGCATGTGTACGCCCTCCTCCTCGACTTCGCCGGCGGCGACGAACTCCATCACCTGGGTGACGCAGCCGCACTCCGGATGGACGAGGAACTCGGCGTCGGGATGGGCGGCGCGCTGGGCGCGGATGTCGTCGGGCCGGATGCCGGCGTGAACATGGCACTCGCCGGGCCAGACATGCATCGAGTGGCCGGTCTCGCGCTCGACGTAGGAGCCGAGCCAGATGTCGGGACCGAAGAGGATCTCGGTCTCGGGGCCGTGCTCGCGCAGGATGTGCTCGACGACCTTGACCGCGTTGGAGGAGGTGCAGCAGTAGTCGGTCTCCGCCTTGACCTCGGCCGAGGTGTTGACGTACATCACGACTACCGCGTCCGGGCTGTGGCGCGCCTTCCAGTTGCGCAGCTCGCTCGCCGTGATCGAGTCGGCCAGAGAGCAGCCGGCGTCGAGGTCGGGGATCAGCACCGTCTTGTCGGGCGAGAGGATCGAAGCCGTCTCGGCCATGAAGTGGACGCCGCAGAAGGCGATCACCGAAGCGCCGGAGGCGGCAGCCTGACGCGAGAGCCCGAGCGAGTCGCCGGTGTAATCGGCGACTTCCTGCACCTCCGGCACCTGGTAGTTGTGGGCGAGGATCACGGCGTCGCGCTGGCGCGCCAGCTCGCGTACCTCGCGCGACATCTCCTCGACCTCCTCCGGGCTGAGGTCGAGCATCGGGACCGGCTCGTTGATCGTCGGCAGCTCTCTCATTTCGGTTGCCTCAAAAGACCCCCGATGGGCCTTGTCGGTCGTATGTTCGCTGGCATGGCCTTGGCCTGAGTCCAGTCGAATGAACTGAGGACAAGTCTACTCTCTCGGCATGCCCGAGCTTCCGGAGGTCGAGATCACGGCGCGCCGGCTCGGCTCGGCGGTGAGCGGCGCGACGGTCGAATCGGTGCTGGCGCCGGGGATGAACGTGATGAAGACCTTCGAGCCGCCGCTCGACGAGCT
>Ga0102953_1002191_pt1 | contig 11788 bp, 9 predicted proteins | sample SalPon2A_C_D2_MG_FD_78509 | JGI IMG/M metagenome (GOLD analysis project Ga0102953, IMG submission 78509) | Soil microbial communities from South San Francisco under conditions of wetland restoration - Salt Pond MetaG R2A_C_D2_MG | ecosystem: Environmental > Terrestrial > Soil > Wetlands | place... | reverse complement strand
GGTGGCGGAGGGAGATGCGGTCGTGTACGGCGTTCTTTACAGCATGGATTGGGCGCACAAGCCGGTCCTTGACCGCTTCGAGGGCCTCGGACGGGGCTACGGCGAGAAGCAGGTCGACCTGTGGCTGCCCAATCGCGGCGACATGGTGACAGCAATGACATACTACGCGCTCATCATCGACGCGACCTACGTGCCTTACGACTGGTACCGGGACCATGTCCTCATCGGGGCCCGCGAGCACGGCCTTCCGAAGCGCTACGTGCGAATGATCGAGAACGTGCCGACGTTCGAAGACCGCGACAAGATCCGGGAGCATGCGGAAAGAAGCGTGCACGGGGACGCGGCGGCGTCATGACGAAGGATTGGCTGGTCGCCGGTCTGGCGATGCTGGTACTGCTGGCGCTCGTTCTGTCGGGATGGCATCCCTACGACCGCGCCACCTGGATGCTGGAGGTGGCGCCGGTTTTCATCGCCGCTCCCATCCTGGTCGCAACCTACCGGCGTTTTCCGCTCACCACCTTGCTGTATGTTCTCATCTGCCTTCATGCGTTGGTGCTCATTCTCGGCGGCGCGTACACCTACGCCCGGGTTCCGCTTGGATTCTGGATGGAAGAGGCGTTCGGGCTGAGCAGGAATCCGTACGACAAGATCGGCCACTTCATGCAGGGGTGCGTTCCCGTGCTGATCGCACGCGAGATTCTGTTGAGGGGACGCTATCTGACGAGCCGCGGCATGACCGCGTTCCTGTCCGTCTGCGTGGCCCTGGCCGTGAGCGCGTGCTATGAGCTGGTGGAATGGTGGGCGGCACTGGCGCTGGGGCAGGATGCCGACGCTTTCCTGGCGACGCAGGGCGATCCCTTCGATACCCAATCGGATATGTTCTTCGCCTTGCTCGGCGCCTGCCTGGCGCTGCTGTTATTCTCCCGGATACAGGACCGCCAGATCGACGCGCGGGGCAGCCGCCCTTGAACCAAGGCGTTTCCTCTCCCGCGGACGGGAGAGAGCTGAGGTAAGGGGCAAACGGAATATGGATCCGTACCTCCGGACGGTCGGCGAAGGCCTCTCCTAACCCATGCCTGGACGGCGTTGCCCTCCGGCAGGCGCCACCGGTGTGTAAGGTTAAACACCGCTCAAACGAGGGGATGGGCGGCAAAGCATGAACCACACCGCAGGTTCCCAAAGTCCAACCCATGGCCGGACGGTTCAGCTCGACATGGGTGCCTACAGCTGGGGCTTCGCCGCTTGCGGCTGGCTGAGGACGTGGTCGACCCACAGGTTGGACATGTGCTCCTGCACCCGGTTCTGGGACTGGCGCGCCACCAGGTTGTCCACGTCTATCCACATCAAGGGCTGATCCTGCATGGCGCAGGAGAACACCGCCTTGGTGCGCTGTCCGGTCTCGGGATCGATCTGCCACTGCAGGCACTGGGCACATACGCCCTTGAGCATGCATTGCATAGGGCTGCCGACGGTGCCGTTGATCTCAACATCGGCGTCGAAGATGGCGGCAAAATCGGTCTTCATGGCGGACTGCATGCCCTTGAGCAGGCGGCTGGAGCCCATAACCAGGATCTCGTCGACCTCGTCCAGCGGTATGCCGGGGCGGCTGTCCAGCTCGCCCTGATGGTACTGCTTGATGAGTCCGATGATATCGGTGGTTTGCACCGAGCAGTCCTGGGGCCGCCGCGCTTCGATCAATTCCCGGCTGGCGGTAGTCCACACGATCTGGTCCGTGACGCTTTCCAGCTCCTCGCGGCAGTAGACCTGAGTCGGGTCGCCGAAAGCGCCGATGTACAGCACCCGGTTGTTGTTCTCGCGCATGCGCCTGCCCAGGTCCAGCATGACCGCGGCTCCCCAGGTGCCGGCGATGACCAGCACCGTCCTGTCCCGGTGTAGCGGCGTGGGTGAGCCGGTGGGGCCCATCAGAACCAGCGGATCGCCGGGCTTCAGGCGCTGCACCAGGCGCGCATTGGCGCCCCATCTCAACAGGAACAGACGCACGATATCGCCTTCGACGCCGGCGCCGCTGATGGTCTGGAGCGGGATCTGCAGCCGCGTGTTCAACACTATGTCGCTGGCGGTCTCCAGCATCTGCAAGCGGAAGAACTGCCCCGGCTGAAAATTCCGGGCCGCGAGGGGCGCCCTGACCCGGAGCTCGATCACCGCCGGGTGGCTGGTATCGACGCTGTCCACGCGAGCGTCGAGGTTGAAGCGCACACGCTCCTGGAAGGTCTCCAGGCCGAGCTCCGAGTGCGGAGTGTGCTTCAGCGCTTTGAGAATCTCCGGGTAGCTCCGCGCCGACGAAGCGATGGCCTTTACGACGCTGCCGTTGAATACGGGATGGGCGTCGCCCAGGAAGCTCACGTTGCGGTGGTTCTCGAGGTAGGACGTGAATGGCCCGAACTCCGGCGCCTTGCTGTGCTCCGCCACTCGCACCGGCTGCAGGGAGTGGGAATGCTCCACGTGGGCGGCAAAGTGGTTGTCCTCGATCTGGAACGTGCCCGGGTGCTCGTGCTCGTAGATCGTGTTCGGAAATGTTCCCGCGGCCACCAGGATGGCCCGCGCCGGGAAGCTCACTTCCTTGCCCGAGGCGATCCAACGGCCTGCCTTCTTGACCCGGGGCCGGCAGACCAGGGACTCGACGTGGTCGTAACGATCGAGATCGGCACGCACCGGCTCCATGCCCTCTACGTAATAGATGCCTTCCTCCAGGGCCTTGATGATCTCCTCGTGGTTGCGCTGGTACGCCGGCGATTCGTTGATGCTCCGGCGATAGACGATGGACACGCCGCCCCAGCCGCGGATCAGGGACACGAAGTCGGGCTCGCGCTCGTCCTTCTCCGCTTCCCGGCGTTCGACGCGAACCGCACGTCCGTGGTCCAGGAACTCCTGGAGGATCGCGCGGCTCTCCTCGTCCAGGCGCCGCAGGATATGGTCCTCGCCGTAGGTCTCGACGAGCGCCTCGTAGCGCATGAGGGCCTTCTCCACCTGCTTGATGTAATACGCCTGCACCTCGGTGGCGGTGTCGATGGCGGTCAGGCCGCCGCCGATCACCACGGCCGGCAGTCGGATCTGCAGGTTTGCCAGGCTGTCCTGCTTGGCGGCCCCGGTGAGCTGCAGGGCCATGAGAAAGTCGTTGGCTTGGCGCATGCCGCGTGCCAGGCTGTTGCCGATGTTGATGACCCGCGGGTAGCCGGCGCCGTTGGCCGCGCAGACGTGGTCAAAGCCCAACTCCCAGGCGTCGTCCAGGGTGATGGTGCCGCCGAAGCGGACGCCTCCGAACACCTGGAAGTTGGGACGGCGCGCCAGCGTCAGGTAGATGAGCTTGAGGAAGTTCTTGTCCCAGCGCACCGTAATGCCGTACTCGGCGACGCCGCCGAAGCCGGCCATGACGCGCTCGTCCAGCTGCTCGCACAGGTACGCGTAATCGCGTACCGGCTCGTTGACGAGCTCGTCCGGCAGGGGCTCGATCTTGAGCCCGTCGATCCCTACCACCGCGCAACCCGCCATAGTCAGGTGGTGGGCCATGGTGAAGCCGGCGGGTCCCATCCCGGCGATCAGCACCCGCTTGCCATTGTGAGGCTGCATGATGTACTGGGTGCGTCGCAGTGGGTTCCAGCGCGCCAGCAGATCGTAGATCTCTACCCCCCACGGCAGCGCCAGCGCGTCGGTGAGGACCCGGGTCTCTATCTGCGGGATGTCGACCGGATCCTGCTTCTGGTAGATGCATCCTTTCATGCAGTCGTTGCAGATGCGGTGGCCGGTGGCGGGGATCATCGGGTTGTCCACCATGGCGACGGCCAGCGCCGCGAGGGAGAGGCCGTTCCCCTTCAAGGTATGCATCTCCGAAATCTTCTCTTCCAGGGGGCAGCCGGTCAGAGTCACGCCCAGCGGATCGACCTTGAGCCCCAGCTCCGGCTGCTTCTTCTTCTCGGGGAAGCCGATGGAGCAGAAGTCGCCGGCGTTCTTGTGGCAGTACACGCAGTAGTTGATCTCGTTCACGACGTCGCGAAGGGACATCCGGGGGTCGGTCAACCGGAAGCCGTCTCGCTGGCGGAAGCGGCCGGAGGCCGATTCGAAGTATTCGTAGTCGTCGCCGTCGCGCCTGGCGAACGGCACCAGGCGCGCGTGATCCACGGGCTGGGGCAGCTTGAAGCTGGTCCAGCCGCGGATGAGAGTCCGGCCTTCGACGTCTTCCCTGACTCGGATACACCATTCCGTCAGCCGGTCGACGGCTTCTTCGTTGTCCTTGCCGCGCAGCAGCTCCACCGCGAAGCGCGCCACCGCGAGCTCCCAATCGCCGCCGCCCCTGGGTCCAATCTGCGAGCTCAGCCAGTAGTTCAGCTCCGAGAAGGAACGCTCAGCGTCGGGCTTGTAGCGCTTGGTGCGTTTCTTGACGAACTCGTCCTTGAATATGGTTATCGCGTCGAGCTCCCGGACCGCGGCGCGTTGCCGGGACAGCGCGTCCTCGATGTCGAAACGCGCGGCGAGAAAATCCTGCAGGCACGGTGCGACGGCTATCAGCAGCTCGCTCAGTTCCGTGGGTTCCAACGTTGCGCCCCGGCGATAGGCCCTCAGTCGGGCATGCAGGTCCGCATCGTTCTCGTGCAGCGCATCGAGAAATGCCTTGTCCAGCCCCTCCAGGCCGCTCAGGGTCTGCAGGTCGCGGAAATCCAGTTCGTCGGAAATCGACGTCATAGAGCCGTATCGAATCGAGGAGCTTCGATTATGCCCAACGCCGGCACGGTCAAGATAGTGCGAGTAGTCTTCAGTCGAGCGGCGGTATAGGCTTGGGGCGACCGTGCTCGTCGAGCGCGACGTAGGTCAACGTCGCGTCCGTGACACGCACGACTTCGCCGCTGAATTCCCCCAGAGTGCTGCGCTGGACGAACACTTCTGCGTATACCGTCAGCGATGTGTTGCCGACGCGCTGCACTTCGCCGTAGATGCTCACCAGGTCGCCGACATATACGGGATGCTTGAATGTGAACTGGTTGACCGCCACCGTGGCCATGCGGCCGCGGATACGGGACGACGCCACGATACTGCCGGCGAGGTCAACGTGGGACATGATCCAGCCGCCGAAGATGTCGCCGTTGGGGTTGGTGTCCTTCGGCATCGGAATGATGCGAATCACCGGCTCGCGGTCGGTGGGCAGTTGCATAATGGTGGTCATTGCATCCGGTCGGGCGCGCCGACTACCATTTCTCCGCCGCCGGACGCAGGTCGAGCTCGAATGTCCAGGCGGACGGCGGCTGTTCGGTAAGGTTGTAGACGGTCTCGGCGATGTGGTCAGGCTTCAGGAAGAACGTGTCCTCACGGTCGGGGAACCGTTCCCGGGTGCGGGGGATGTCGATCACGCCGTCGATGATAATGTAGCTCACGTGCACGCCATCCGGTCCAAGATGCCGGGCGATGGACTGGGCCAGGTTATACTGGGCAGCCTTGGCGGAGGCGAATGCCGCGAACTTGGCGCCGCCGCGCTTGGAGGCGGTCGCGCCGATGATGATGATATTGCCGCCGTCGTTCTTCATCGCGGGAATCACCTGTTTGCAGCACAGGAAGCAGCCGAGGGCGTTGACACGCCAGGCGTTCTCGAAGGAAACCGAATCGATGTCCTCCACCGAGCCGAATACCCCGGCCCCGGCATTGTATATAAGAGTCCCGACCCGGCCGGCCTGGCTGGTGATCGTCTGGAAGGTGTCGGTTACCGAGGATTCGTCGGTGACGTCGCAGACGAAAGTCCGCGAGCCGGGCACCTGCTTGGAGATCTCCGCTAGTTTGGCTTCGCTGCGGGCCAGCAGGACCACCTCGTAACCGGCGGCCGCGAAGCGCTTGCCCAGCGACAGGCCGTTGCCGGGGCCGACGCCGGCGATGACGCATATCTTCGACATGATCGAGTATTGTGTTTCGAGGGTTCCCGGACAAGGTTACACAACAAGGTCTTGAAAAACAAAAGCCCCGGCGCGAATTCGCGCCGGGGCTTTTCGATACGTCCTGGTATCGGTTTCAGGGCTTCGCGCCCGAGACCGGTTTCCTTTACGCGGGCAGTTTGACCCCGCTCTGGGCCTTCTTCATCGCCTCAGCGGTGTCCTTCAGGCCTTTCTGAAACAGCTTGTCGTAGGCCGTCCGGGTCTTGTTCAGAAGCTCGGCGATTTCGCGGGCATTGCCGGCGGCCTGCTCGGTGATCTCCTGGACCAGCGCGGACTGGGCCTGGAACGCGGAGGGGGCGTCCTTGTACTCGGCGATGATCTTCGCCTGCTTCGCGTTGAGCGCCATCATCTGGTTGGCGATCTGGAGCTGCTTCTCCAGCACGGTTCCAAAGGTGCTGGCGTTCAGGGCGGATACTTCCTGGGCGGCGTCGAAAGCCTGCTTGCCGGCCTTGTTTACGGTGTCGATGAATTCGTTCTGCATGGTCTTGCTCCTCTTGAGGTTGAGATTCGTAACTACACTGAATGGTGCAGTGCAGCATGATTGTTGCAGTGCAACATAATCCAACCCAGGAAACATGTCAAGCACTTGTTGGAAAAAAATATCTGTATATAAATCAAGAAGTTGATGGAATTCCCCAGAAAGCCGGGAATCGTCGAGGCGGAGGGTGGGCGGGGCCGCCCTGCATGTACGGCGGCCCGTGGTCGTTGGATGACCCGCTAGCCTCGCCCGGTCAGCCGCTGGAGAAATGACCGCAGAATTGCCGGGCGCCGCTTCACGATCACGGTAGCGGGTTTGGCCTCGCGGGCGATGCGCTTGGTAGACCTGGCCGACAGGCGGTTTTCGTCGTCGCGGCCAAACAGGTGGATTACGGGCGGCTCCTCGCTGGCGCCCAGGATCAGCATGTCGAAGCCCTTGGCCGCCTCGAGTATGGTGTTGGCCTGGCTGGATCCCGCTTCGACCCTGGTCTCCAGTTTGCCATAGCTGATGTCCTCGAGCAGCCGCTCGAACAGCGCCGCTTCTCCCTCTTCGGCGGCCGCCTTGGTGCGGGTGACCCGCAGCAGCGTGATCTCGGCATAGGCGCGCCCGGCGACGTGGCGCCCGAGGTCCGTGGCCAGCTCCACGGCGAGCCGGCTGTTGGGGCCGTTGTCCACGGCCACCAGGATGGTCTTGACGGTCTGCTTGGTGCGGGCGGCCGGCCGGACAATAGCGATATCGGACGGGGGTGCCGACAGCAACGGATCGATGGTGCGCCCGTAGGTTCGGCCCCGCTTGTTCCGGCCGTTCCAGCCCAGCACCAGGAAGTCCGCATTCCGCTCGGCGACGAGGTTCTCCAGGGCATGGGCAACACGGCGGGAGATCATGATGAGAGTGTGGGTGGCGACCCTGCGCGCCTTGGCGGCATCCTTCACAACCTCGAAATAGCTGCGTCCGGACTCTATGAGGGCCCGGCCCTCGCTCAGGCTGAGAGGCCGGGGTACTTCCAGCATGTGGGCCGCCAACAGGCCGCCGCCGCGCTCCTTCGCGAGCGCCGCCGCCAACCAACCCAGGGTACCCGCGCCTTTGTCGTCCTTGACCGCCACCAGCACCGTGTAGTCCTGCTTGCCGACGGCCTCCTCGTGGACGATAGTCCGCGGCGTCTCGAGCGCCTCGCGGTGCTCGAAATACATGTAGTAGGCGAGCAGGCCCGCTACGATCCAGGCGAAGGCCGTCCACACGGCGACGGGATCGATCGAGATCATGTACAGCACCAGGGCCCCGTTGGCGGCGACCGCGGCCAGGGCGCTGGCTGGAAACAGCGGGATCCTGAAGCCGCGTGTGACATCGGGCCGCGTGCGCCGGAGGAAAATCACCGCCAGGTTCACCTGGATGAACATCAGCAGGAACATCATGCTGCCGGCCGTGGCGGCGGTCTCGATCGGCAGCAGCAGGGAGGCCGACAACATGAGCACGCCGGTGACCAGCACTGCAACGTAGGGTGTCAGGCGCTTTGGATGGATGCGGGCAAACGACGGCGGCAGATTGTGCTCGCGTCCCATGGCGAACGACACCCGGGAAGCCGAGAACACCGTCACGTTCAAGGCCGAGACGGTGGCGGCCAGGCCGCTGACCAGCATGAGGGCCCCGCCGGTGTTCCATGGGAAGATCTGACGAGCGACACTGACGATGGCGAGCTCGCGCTCATGGCCGAGGAACTCGAAAGCTGCCATACCGGGCGGCGGGCTGATGGCGCCGATGGCGACGATTCCGACTGCCACGTAGATGAACACGGCGATGCCGATGGACAGGAAGATGCCGCGCGGCACGTTGCGGGCCGGCTTGATGATTTCCTCGCCGGACTGGGCGATGATCTCGTAGCCCTCGAAGGCGATGAAGGTGAGGCCCATTCCCGTCAGGACTCCCGCCACGCCGTTGGGCAGGAAGTGATCGAAGAAACGCGGCTCCCAGTCGCCGGTGTGGAACATGGCGGCGGCGCCGAAGGCGATGAACAGGGCCAGGATCGCGATCTTGACCACGGTGATGACGGCGCCCATGGCGCCGGTCTCCTCGGAGCCGAGGAAGTTGAGGCCGGTGAAGACCACGATTACCAGGACGGTGAAAAGGGTTCTCAGCGTGTCGTCCGACAGGCCGGCCGTGGGCAGGCCGGCGGCCGACCAGGCGCTCAAGGCGAAGCCGCCGAAGGCGATGGCGTACAGTGCGCCCGCTACCACGTAGCCGAACCAGCTCATCCACCCCGCCAGGAAGCCGTTGCCGCCACCGAGGCCTTCCTTGACCCACACGTAGCCGCCGCCTGCCCGTGGAAACGCGGCACCGAGCTCGGCATAGGCCAGGGCGGTGAGAAAGGTGACCACGCCGTTGAAAGCGAACACCAGTATCACTGCCGGGCCAGCTTGTCCCGCGGCGATGCCGCTCAAGGCGAAGATGCCGGCGCCGATCATGCCGCCGACGCCCATCATGGTCACCGAGAACAAGCCCAGGTCGCGGCTGAGCCTGACCTCCGCGTGGTTCCCCGCCTGATTGCCGCCGGATGCAGACATCCGTTGCTACCCCTTATGTGCCTAACTTCGTCGGGGCCGTGACTATACCAGCTTGCTCTCTGGCACGGCGGCGGGGGACGGATTGCAGGAGCGACTTCAGTCGCGATTCGCCTGAACCTGATCGCGACTGAAGTCGCTCCTGCAATCGGGGCCTTGATGCCGAGTGGAATTCGGAACACCTCGCGTATAATCCGGCCGCGATGACGGCAACTGCGGATTCTTCTTTACGTAACGTCATGCGCATGATGTTCGGGGTGGAGTGATGTTCGAGTTGGTCGTATTGGTCCACTTTGTCTTTATCGCGTGGGTCGCGATCGGTGGCCTGCTCGCCATCGGGCGTTGGCGGCTGTGCCTGCTGCATTTACCGGCCCTGCTGTGGGGGGTGCTGGTGGAATGGAACGGCTGGATCTGTCCGCTCACGCCGATAGAGAATGAACTGCGGGCGGGGCGCAGCATGCCCGTGTACCATACCGGATTCATCGAGAACTATCTCATCCCGGTGATTTATCCGGACGGACTGACCCGGGACCTCCAGATGGCGCTGGCCGTCTTCCTGGTGCTGGCCAACGGCATCGCCTACGGTTTTATGATTCACAGACACTTCCTGAAACGAGCAGAAGTCCGACACCATGGCTGACCACAGAGACACGATCGACGAACTGACGCGGGAGTACCCCGTGGTGATAGGGATGGAAGTGCGCTGGGGCGACATGGACGCCTTCAACCACGTGAACAACGTCTCCTACCTGCGTTATTTCGAGAGCGGCCGGATCGCGTATTTCGAAGCACTGGACCTGGCGGACTTCTTCGGGACCAACGGTGTCGGGCCGATCCTGGCGGAGACCTCCTGCCGGTACAAGTTCCCGCTGACCTACCCTGACCGCATCTCCGTGGGGACCCGGTCGAACAACCTGGGAACCGACCGCTTCGACCAGCAGTACATCGTCGTCAGCCACCGGTACGGCCGAGTGGCGGCAACCGGAGACGGAACGATCGTCACGTTTGACTATACTGCCAACAGGAAGAGCCCCATTCCGGACAAGGTCCGGGAACGCCTGGAAGCCCTGGAAAACAGCGTCCGCGACAAGCGGTAAGCTCAGGAACGACGGGCCCCGTCGATTGGTCGCCGCGGCGGTTGCATTACGCCCGGCCGGGACTACAATACGCGCCGGTATGACCGGTCGTGACCGGTCCGGTGGGTGTGCACTTATGCTGAAACCAGTACAAATAGAGCGTCCCAAAAACGGGACCGTCAAAGAAATCGAGGGGATCCCCAGTATCTACTACGACGGATACTGGATCCGGTACTACGAGCCGCCCGCGGACAGCCTGGTGGCCCGCAAGCGACTCATCGAGTCGCTGACCCGCCGTACCTTCCATCATACGGAACCGGGGATCAACACGCCCGGAGAAAATCTCGAGCTGGCACGCGCCGCCTACGAGGCGGAGACCGATTCCCGCAGGAAGCGGGTCAAGGGGGCGATGCTCGCCGGCGCGTTGTTCAACCGCGCTGCCGATATATTCACGGAAGTCGTCGAGCTGTCCACCAAAGGCGTGCAGATCAGTCAGGAGAACGAGCTGATGCGCGAGTGCGCGGAACGCTTCGAGGAAGCGCTCGAGGTCGGCAAGTGTGTTCGCCACTACAGCGGTGAAGAGGGGATCGACGAGTTGTGGGGAGAGCCGTTCAAGGCGTTCACCATGCCCCTGGAGAAGTTCTACCAAAGCCGCTACATCAAGATCGCGCAGGCAATGCGCGCGATCGATACCATCATCGCCAAGATGCGGAAGGTCTTCTCGGGGCAGCCCGAGTTCTCCGTCGCAGTCGCGCTGCTCGACGAGCTGTGCGATGCCGCCAAGCAGGAAGCGGAGACCATGCGCAGCGACCCGGCGATCTTTGAAGTGTGGCCGCGCTACGTGGCGGCCGCGGATGCCATCAATGATTTTCAGCCGGATGTGGGGCGAAGGAAGCTGAGCGACCCGGAGTTCCGCCGCGTCTACGACGGCTTGCAGTTGCTTCGCCAGGGCAAGGACGTGATCACCTATCTCTCCGGCGCCCGCGTCCCCATGCCAAAGACCACGGCAGAGTTTCTTGCCAGGTGCGACGAGTACCAGGCCAAGGGTTACATTCCCCGAAGTCTTTAGGCCCAACCTCGCGAAACGGTCCGAAGCATGATTGCGGCTGACGGCAATGGTTCCCGGTAATTTGCCCCTCTTCCTCCATCCTTTGAGTTCGAAGCCGCTCCCATAATCCGTGGTTCAAGCGGTGCGTGACGCGGAATCGGAGGCGGAATCGTAGGAGCGGCTTCAGCCGCGATCAGCGCCGCGAGGCGGCATCCTGTAATTCAAAACTCCATCTTGAGCTGTTTCAGGGCGTACTTTGCGTCCAGGCGGAACAAGCAGAACGTCAGGTCGTCGGGGTGGCTCTGCAGCTCGCCGCCGCGATTGACCATGCGGTCGCGGGTCTCCGACTGCAGGTGTGCGGCGGCCTTCGCCAGCGGGCCCACCCGTACCGTCTCTACGATCTCCTCGACGTATAGATTGTCGCTCAGGCCGTCGCTCGCAATCAGGATGGTATCCCTCGGGTCCAGTTCGATGCGCGGCCCGATGTCGATATACATCTCGGTGGTACCGACGAAGTTCGATACCAGATTGCGCTCGTGGTGGTGCACGGCGTCGTTCTCGTCTATCAGCCCGGATTCCACCGCGTACCCGACCGGTGAATGCGCAATGCTCTGAAACTTGATCTTGCCGCGCTGACCGGTGACGATCACGAACGCATCGCCTATGTGGTAAGGGCGCACGTGCCTGCCTTCGATCTC
>Ga0102953_1002190_pt1 | contig 11797 bp, 6 predicted proteins | sample SalPon2A_C_D2_MG_FD_78509 | JGI IMG/M metagenome (GOLD analysis project Ga0102953, IMG submission 78509) | Soil microbial communities from South San Francisco under conditions of wetland restoration - Salt Pond MetaG R2A_C_D2_MG | ecosystem: Environmental > Terrestrial > Soil > Wetlands | place... | reverse complement strand
CTCGCGGCGGGCTGTGATGACTACCTGACCAAGCCGGTCAGCAAGAAGGATCTGACCGTAAAGATCCAACGCCTGCTCGATCGAATGACCGCACGCAACGCTCCCCGAGTGTCGGCTTCGTTAAGTGTCCAATTAAAAGACAGTCAGAGCAGTTTGGTCGCCCGCACACGGGATATTTCCCGAAACGGTATTTTTATCGAAAGCATAAATTGTCTAGAGGTTGGGACAATTGTGACAGTGCATATCGATTTTGCTGACAACAAAAGGATTTCGCGCATAGGAATTGTCAAGCGGGTCGAGCATGGATCTGATCCCGGGATGGGGATTTACTTCATCCACCCTGAACTGGAAGGCATCGAAGCGCTTGATGATTTTCTCAGCCGCCAGGCGGGCCCGCTAAAAGGTTCCGAGCCAGAAGGTAAAGAGCAGGTTGGGGGCTCTCTCCTGATGAGCGCCAATCGGAAACTTTCGGAGGAAAATCTTTCCCTCGAAAAAAGGGTCCTCGAACTGGAAGATGAAAACCGGGAGTTTGCCGAACGCCTTGTCAACACCGAGGACCTTAACAATAATCTGATTAACCTCTATGTCGCTTCATCCCGCATGCATTCGGTCCTTGAATGGGACAATGTGATTGACATTATCAAGGAAGTCGTGATCAATTTTGTCGGTGTGGAACAGTTTGCCCTCTTGCTCTGGGATGAGGGGAAGCAGTCGCTTTGCTACAGTGCCGGGGAGGGATTTGATCCCGATGCGTTTCCCACTGTCAGCGCTGGCGAGGGGCTGCTTGGCGAGGTGTTTGCCGCTGGTGAGATCTTCCTGCACGACGGCAATGTTGCCAATGGCTCGGAAGATCCATTGCAACCGTTGGCGGCGATTCCGCTGGCCATCCATGGCGGGGTGATCGGGGTGCTGGCGGTCTACCACCTGTTGACCCAAAAAGAAAAGTTCGAGCCGGTTGACCACCAGCTGTTTTCGATGCTGGCCGAACATGCTGCCTCGGCATTGTTCTCTTCTAAACTTTATGGCGAGTCGGAACGGAAACGCCAGACCTATCGTGGCATGATGGATATTCTGCTCAAGTAGTTTCTGCAACAGAGTCTCCGGCGACCAGAATGCCTTCGCTGGTGGCAAACTGAAGGATCTCTTCCGCTTCGCGCCGGTCGATTCCGCCGGCAAAAATCTGCTCGGGGGTTCGCACCCCATCACTTCCCTGCAGCAGGCGGTAAAAATCTTCCTGCAGCGACTCGCAAACAACCTCATCGTTGCGGCGCAAAAACAGTGCACTCGAACCGACCGGCCTGAACATCTGGGTAAATTCCTCCAGGTCGGCGCCTTCCATGTCGAGCAGATCGATGATTTCGTAGTTGAATGGAACCAGCCGCACCCCGCGCGCCAGGTGCCACGGGGTATGCCAGAGGTTTTCTCCGGGCGGCGGAGAGGGGATCACCGGCAGGGTTTCCGGACCCAGCAGTGCCTCGGCATGGTGGTAATGGTAACGGATCAGGTCAAGCGCCGCAGGCCAAAGGTCGAGCCGCTTTCGGGCGAGCAACAACTGCTGGATGTAACTTTCCTGCATGGTGACGATTTCGGCACTCTGCCACGCCTCGGTGGCCAGCAGCACGTCGCGGTAGATTCCCTGTTCGCGCTGCGCCCAGTCGGAAAAACCGGCGAAGAAGTCGACGGCCGCAATATCGAGGGTCCGTAGCAGGGAGGGGAGAAAGCCGACCGCCCGGCCGAGGTTGTAAAATAACTCAACGGCCGCAGCCAGCTCGTCACACAGTGCCAGGGTTTCCGCCGGCATCGTCGGGGTGGCGGTGACCCGGTACGGCGGGTCCGTTTCGAATTTAAGTCCGAACCGGTCGGCACTCTGGTGCAGCACCGTGCCCGGCAGGACGGCCAGCGGGAAAATGTCGATATGGTTGGGTGCATGCTCGAGGGCAAAGGCGAGGCTCTGACAGAATCCCGGGTAGTCGTCATCGGGCAAGCCATAGATCAGGTCGAGTCCGTAGGTCACCCCCTCGACATTCAGCAGGTGCAAGGCATTCTCGAAACGTTCCAGGTCGAGGGGCCGGTGCAGCTTGCGCAGCACGTCCGGGCGGGCCGACTGCAGGCCGACCTGCACCGAACAGTTGAGCCGGGCAAGCAATCCAGCCGTTTGCGGGTTGAGAAAATCGGCTTTGGCTTCCAAATGAAAATGGATCTGTGGCGCCTTGTCGAGGAGCAGTTGGAGCAGCTTGACGCCCCGTTCGGGAGGGTAGTTGAAGGTCGAATCGAGCACCCAGATCTGGTTGACGCCAAGGCGGTTAAACAGCTCCAGCTCGGTGGCCAGCCTCTTTTCGCTCTGCTGGCGGACACCATGATAGCCGCCGGAGTCAAAGCAGAAATCGCAACTGAAGGGACAGCCGCGGGCAACTTCCCAGAGCACACCACCTTCCTGGGTCGGCTGCAGGACTCCGGTGAGCCAGGGGGAGGGGAACAGCTCCAGCTTGGCCGCCGGCAAGGACTGCTGGTTGTGGTGCAGCGTGCCGTCAACCGCCCGCCAACTCAAACCGGGTATTTCGTGCCAGCGCGACGTGTCTTCGAGGCTGTCCAGCCAGCGGGCCAGCGGGATTTCGCCTTCACCACGAATGACGGCATCGATAGGTGCTTCCTGCAGTAACCGCTCAGCCTGTGGTGTCGCTTCCGGACCGCCGACTGCCAGCAAAATATCGGGTGCTTGTTGACGGATCAGCCTGGTGAGTTTGCGGATTCGGTTGCGGTTCCAAAGGTAAAGTGGGAAGACCACGACCCGAGGCGTTTCGACGAGGATCTGGTTGCAGAGTTGAATGATATCCTGGTCCGGGAAAAAATCGATCAGGACCGCCTGCTCACGCCAGGGCGAGGGGAGCGCCGCAGCCAGACAGCCGGCGGCGAGGGGGACGGCCTGGGCAGAGCGGCGAACATGAACGGTGGCCAGAACAATCTTTGCAGCTGTCATGGCATGTGTTCTCCGGGACGGGTGTCTGACTCAACTCGCATGCACTTTCATTCTCGCTGCCAGAAACTCTACCATGCCCGGCCAGATTTCGAAACACCTGCTTAACTTCGGCCTGGTGCCGTTGGTTTGTCATCTCAGCGCCTGCCCGCGGGACGGTTTCACCGCCACCTGGTAGCAGGCGCGTGGCCACGCTTCGACCCTAGCGTGGCTTGCCGATGTTAATCAGCCGACTCCGCTCGGCAGCAGCTTATTGCCGAAACAGTGACGGTTCTGCCGCCCAACTCGCTCTGACTCAGTCTTTGGCAGGGAACCGGTCGTTGAGTTTATCGGCGCTGGTTTTAATCCCATGCCGTCTGAATACCCGGGAGAAGTCTTCGAAATCGACTTTCAGCTGACCCAGTGCCAGGTGGTAGCCGTAAGTCATGATGTGATTACGGGCAATCTGGCTCATCGGACTCTGGAAAAATAGCAGGGATTCCTCCGGGCCGGGTTCCAGCAGCAGGATATCGATGTCCGGGTGGGCTTGCTTGTAGGTCTCCAAGGCGATGGTGAGTTTTTCCTGGTTCTCAATCCGCTGGGCCTGTTCCCAGGCGCAGCTGATACCAAGATCGGCGATACTGGCGCAGTTGCCGTAGGAGAGTGATGGCAGGCAGGCCCGTTCGGGGTCGTTGTTCATCGGCACCCGCGGGTTGACCAACACAATCAGTTTGGCACCCTGCTCGATGGCTATATCGATGTGACTGATGCGGCCGGTGTTGCCGTCGATGTAATAGCGCCCGCCAATTTTCTGCGGCCGAAAGAAATAGGGAATCGCGCAGGAGGCGGTAATCGCCTGGCAGATATGTACATTCTGGTGGCTGTGATTGCCGAACACGACCCGTGCGCCGGTGTCGAGATCGTAGGCCGGGATATAGAGTTCGGTTTTCAGGTCGGGGAAAAAATCGCAGACACCGGCTTCGGCAAACGCCCGGCACAGGTAATTCTGCATCGGCTGCAGGGAGAAGATCCCGGAGGGGAATTGCTCCTGCAGAATATAGATCAGGTCATGCATCGACATCTGGGTGTGGCTGCGCCGGTAGCTGCGGTAGATGCGCACCAGATTGCTGGCCACTTTCCAGGCCGATTTAAGGACTGCGCCGGTTTCGAACCGGTAGATATCGCTGCGCCGCCAGTTGAAGACCGTTTCCTCGTCCCGGTTGATCGACTGGTAGAGCTGTCCTGGCACGATGCCGTTGGCGATCAGCGAAGCAATGACCGATCCGGCGCTGACCCCGACATACATGTCAAAACGGTTGCAGGAAAATTCTTCACTAAACAGCTGGTCGAGGGCCGCAAGCACACCGATTTCATAGGCGGCTCCCATGATACCGCCACCAGCCATGACCAGTGCAGTTTTCCCCTTACGTCGCAGCATCGATACTCACGAAACTTTGGCGCGGACCTTGATCTTAGGTTTGCCGTTTTCGTTGGTGACGTGAAATTCAACTTCCCGGTCACCGAACTTTTCTCGAATTTTGCTTTTCTGCTGTTCGAGAAACGCGGCGACCTTGGCGCGGTCGGGAGGAGCGCCATTGGATCCGGATGCGTTATGCGCCGCAACCAGGTCGTTGTAGATATGATCGAGATTGTTGTCCTGCCGTTCGGTTGCCAAGGGCGGGTCTTGTGGTGGCGGTTCTGTGCGTCCCCTGCCGCGATGGTAGCGGCCTTCTTCTATCATGCGCAAAGTCCGGTCCCAGTAGTTGCTGTAGCTGTGGAAACGGGTTGCCAGATTCTGGCAGCGAAAGCGCAGGTCGGTTTGGGTAATGCGTCGGTTGATGAACACCCTCAATTGTTTGGTAAGCAGCTCGCGATCTTTGATCGGTTCGCGTTTTTCAATGCCGGCAAAGTATTGTTCGTAGCGGATTTCGAGCTGTTTAATGTTTTCTTCCAGCTTGGTGAGCAGGTGGCCCAGCCTTTTGCGGTCGTCCATCAGACAGTCTCCTTCCTGGCCAACTATACTTGAGGAGTCCTGCTTTGCAAATAAAAATCCGGGAATTTAAAGGACTTAAGCCACTTCAAGCTTGCCTTGACTGGCCTGCTCGGTTTCGTATAATAGGATGTTTGTTCCTTTGCCTAAGAGAGGATTAGACTTTGCCTGAACTAACTGCCGTTATCCTGGCCGCCGGCCAGGGGACCAGGATGAAATCGACGCTGCCGAAAGTCCTGCATCAGCTTTCCGGCCGACCGCTGGTGGACTACCCGTTACAGCTGGCCCGGAAGCTTGGCGCGGCCAGTCCGGTGCTGGTCGTCGGGCACCAGGCCGACATGGTCCGGTCGGCTCTGGCCGGTGAGGGTACGACCTTTGTCGACCAGACTGAACAGCTCGGCACCGGCCATGCACTGCTCTGCGCCGAAGCCGCCTGCCAGGGCTTTGCCGGGACCTTGTTGCTGCTCTGTGGCGACGTGCCGCTGTTGCGTCGGGAAACCCTGCAACGGCTGATCGACGTTCATCACCAGCACCAGGCGACGGTCAGTGTTCTGACCGCACAAGTTGCCGACCCCTTCGGCTACGGGCGGATTGTTCGCAATGGCGACCAGCTGGAACGGATTGTCGAGGAAAAAGATGCCACGCCGGGAGAAAAAGCGATCTGCGAAATCAATAGCGGCATCTATGCCTTTGCGGCACCGGCGGTGTTCGAAGCCCTGCATGGCGTCGGGCGGGACAACGCCCAGGGCGAATACTACCTGACCGATGTCGTGGCGCTGGCCCGTGAAGCCGGGCAGACGGTCTGCGCGGTGCTGGCCGAAGATGCCGACGAGATTATGGGAATCAACGACCGGGCCCAACTCGCGACGGCCGGCAAGCTATTGCGGCAGCGTATCAACCGGGACCACTTGCTGGCCGGCGTCACCCTGGTCGATCCTGAGCAGACCTACATTGACAGCGGCGTGAGCATCGGCGCTGAGACGCTGATCCATCCCGGGGTTCACCTGCGCGGCACGACTTGCATCGGCTCCGGCTGCATCATCGAGCCGGGCGCAGTGCTGACCGATGCCCGGCTGGCAGACCGGGTTCATGTCAAGGCCGGCACGGTGATTGCCGAGTCGGAGATCGGGCCTGACTGCGCGCTCGGACCTATGGCGCACCTGCGCCCCGGGACAATTCTGCAGGGGAACAACAAACTCGGCAATTTCGTCGAAACCAAAAAGGCACAGCTGGCTGAAAAGGCCCAGGCAAGCCATCTGACCTATATCGGTGACGCCGAGGTCGGCCGCAACGTCAATATCGGCTGCGGGACCATCACCTGCAATTACGACGGGGTCAACAAGCACAAGACGATCATCGAGGATGATGTCTTTGTCGGTTCTGACACCCAGTTCGTCGCCCCGGTGCGGATCGGCCGCAACAGCCTGATCGGGGCCGGCTCGACGATTACCAAGGATGTGCCGCCCGATTCCCTGGCTCTGTCCAGAGTCGAACAGAAGATCGTCAAGGGCTGGCGCCTGCGTAAAAAGAAAAACTGATACCAACCATTTGCCGGGAGGGGTCCCGAAAGGGTTTGTGAGATTATGTGTGGAATTGTCGGATACATTGGAAGCCAGGAAGCGACGCCGATCGTTTTTGATGGCCTGCGTCGGCTGGAATATCGCGGCTACGATTCGGCCGGAATCGCCACCATCAACCAGGGGCAAATCGGCATCCGCCGGGCCGAGGGGAAGCTGCTCAATCTCGACAAGGTGCTGCGTGACCAGCCGCTGCAAGGGACGGTCGGTATCGGCCATACCCGCTGGGCGACCCATGGCCGCCCTTCAGAGACGAATGCTCACCCGCACCAGGCCGGCGATATAGTGGTGGTGCATAATGGCATCATCGAGAATTATCTCGAGCTTAAAGACCAACTCCAGGGCCTGGGGCACACCTTTCGTTCCGAAACCGACACCGAGATCATTGCCCACCTGATCGAACAGCACTACCTCGACTGCGACGATTTCGAAGCTGCCGTTCGCCAGAGCCTCAGCGAGGTGCGTGGTGCCTATGCGGTGGCGATTCTCTGTGAGAGAGAACCGGATAAGCTGATTGCCGCCAAGCTTGGTTCGCCGCTGGTCGTCGGACAGGGGAGAGATGAATTCTTTGTTGCCTCCGATATTCCGGCGATGCTTTCCCATACCCGCGAGATGATCTTTCTTGAGGACGGTGAACTGGTGGTTTTCTCCCCGGAGTCGATGCAGGTTTCGACGCTTGCCGGCGAACCGCTGGAAAAACAGGTCAAGACGATTACCTGGAGCCCGACCATGGCCGAGAAGGGCGGCTATAAGCACTTCATGCTCAAGGAGATTTACGAACAGCCAAGAGCCATTGCCGATACCTTGGCCGGGCGGCTGCGTGAAGAAGAGGGGGAAATCGCCCTCGCTGGCCTGAATCTTTCGGATGACGAATTGTGCAGCATTGAAAAGATCTTTATCATTGCCTGCGGGACCTCCTGGCATGCCGGTCTGGTCGGTAAGTTTTATATCGAAAAACACAGCCGGATTCCGGTCGAAGTCGATATCGCCAGCGAATTTCGCTACCGTGATCCGATCGTCAACGAGCGAACCCTGACCGTGTTGATCAGCCAGAGCGGCGAGACCGCCGATACCTTAGCCGGCTTGCGCGAAGCGAAGGGGAAGGGAGGGCGAACTCTCTGTGTCTGTAATGTCGTTGACTCGTCGATTGCCCGGGAAAGCCACGGTGTGATCTATACTCACGCCGGACCGGAGATCGGTGTCGCCTCGACCAAGGCCTTTACTACCCAGTTGGTGGCGCTGTACCTGCTGGCCGTCAAGCTTGGCCGGGTGCGCGGGACCCTCAACCAGGAGTCGTGCCGCGAGTTGATCGGAGCGTTGGTGACCCTGCCGCGCAAGGTCGAGGAGGCCCTGCAGTTCGACGTGACGATCGAGAATATCGCCAAGGCCTTCATGAATGCGCGCGATTTTCTCTATCTCGGCCGCGGCAACCAGTACCCGATCGCCCTTGAGGGCGCACTCAAGCTCAAGGAGATCTCTTATATCCATGCCGAGGGCTATCCGGCCGGGGAGATGAAGCATGGACCGATTGCCCTGATCGATGAACAGCTGCCGGTTGTGGTCCTGGTGCCGCACAACGACACCTACGAAAAAGTGGTCTCCAACATGGAGGAGGTTCGGGCCCGCGGCGGCCAGGTGATCGGTGTGGCAACCCAGGCCGATAAAGGACTGCGGGATGCCTGCGATGCATTGATCGAGCTGCCGGCAACGACCGATGACCTGATGCCGGTCCTGACCTCGATCCCGATGCAGCTTCTTGCCTATCATATTGCGGTCTGCAAAGGGACCGACGTTGACCAGCCCCGCAATCTGGCCAAAAGCGTGACCGTGGAGTAAACGTTTTGCCCTATTCGGAAAAACTGATTGATCGCCTGCGCCTCTCGGCCACCGCTCTGCTTGGGCATTTCCGCATCAGCGAAAATACCTTCCTTATTATCCTGGCGGTCATTATCGGCCTGCTGGGCGGGCTCGGTAATTTCGCTTTTCGCAAGACCATTGAATTTGTTCACTGGGGGGTGATCGAACAGGGGATGGAGCTGTTCAACATCTCGCTCGAAACCTGGTCTCCGCAACGGCTGCTTATCGTGTTGTTCCCGGTCGTCGGTGGCATCCTGATTATCCCGTTCTGGGTCTTGTTCGCCGCTGACCTCAAGCGTGGCTTCGCCGGATTTCTCGAAAAGGTCAACCTGCGCGGCGCCAAGTTGCGTCCCCGGCCGATCCTGACCCGCGGCTTCGGTGCGGCGATTACCCTCGGAACCGGCGGTTCGGCCGGGCAGGAGGGCCCGATCGCCATGATCGGCGGTGCCATCGGCAGCCAGTTCGGGCAGTTGTTCAAGATGAGTGGCGACCGCCTCAAGGTGCTGGTCGCCTGCGGTGCGGCAGCCGGGGTGGCGGCAACCTTCAATGCGCCGATCGCCGGAGTCTTCTTCGCCCAGGAGATCGTTCTGCTCGCCTCCTTCGAACTCTCGAGTTTTACCTCGATCGTCATCGCCAGCGGCATGGCAACCGTCGTCTCGCGGGCCCTGCTCGGCAACGTTCCGGAACTGCTCGCCCCGGCCTACGTGGTCCGCAACTACTGGGAACTCGGCCTGTATGTCCTGCTCGGCTTGGTAATCGGCAGTCTGGCCGCTTTGTTTATCGACACCCATTTCAAGATCAAGGACCGCTTTGTGGCCCTGAAGATCCCCAAGCTCGCCAAACCGGCCCTCGGCGGCCTGCTGGTCGGCATCATCGGGCTCGGCTTCCCCCAGGTCTTCGGTAACGGTTACGAATTCATGGGCGACGTGCTGTTCGGCAAGGGGACCTGGCTCTTGCTCGCCGGTTTGATCATCGCCAAGGCGATCGCCACCTCGATCACCCTCGGCTCCGGTCTTCCGGGTGGCTTGTTCGCCCCCTGTCTCTACCTCGGTGCGGTCGCCGGCGGGGCCTTTGGTCACCTGGCCGCCCAGCTTTTTCCAGCCGCCGGCATCACCCCTGGGGCCTATGCGCTGGTCGGCATGGGGGCGTTCCTCTCGGCGGCGACCCATTCGCCGATGACGGCGATCTTCCTGCTGTTCGAGATCACCGACTCCTACGAGGTCATCGTGCCGATTATGCTGACCTGCGTCATCGGCACCGCCATTGCCCGGCATTTCAAGAAGGACAGCCTCGAGACGGTCGAGCTGTCGCGCGCCGGCATCGATCTCGAGGCCGGCAAGGAACGCAACATTATGAAATCGCTGAAGGTCTCCGAGGTAATGGCGCGCCAGGTCGAGACGGTCCCGGAGCATATGACCCTCGGCCAGTTTGCCCACTTCATCGAGCAGACCCGGCACACCAACTTTCCGCTGGTCGATGCTGCAGGGGCGCTGACCGGAATCATCTCGGTGCAGGATTTCATGGGGGTGGTGTTCGAGCCTGATCTGATGGACCTGGTGGTGGTCAAGGAACTGGCGACGGCCAACGTCATCACCGCCCACGCCGAGGAGGATCTTGACACCGCTATGCGCAAGATCGGCTACCGCAATATCGAACAGTTGCCGGTGGTCGACCGCGAAACTCACCGCCGCCTGGTCGGCATCATCTCCCGGCGGGACATGGTTGCGGCCTACAACCGCGCCCTGATGACCCGCAGTATTGAGGAGGATAGCAGTGACTGACCTGCTGCAGGGTCTGAATCCGAAGCAGCAGGAGGCGATCCAGGCTTGCGAAGGGCCCCTGCTGGTGCTGGCCGGGGCCGGTTCGGGCAAAACCCGGACCCTGATCCAACGGGTCGCCTGGCTGATCCAGCAGCACGGGGTGCCGCCCTGGCAAATCCTCGCGGTGACCTTTACCAACAAGGCCGCCGGGGAAATGAAGCAACGGCTGGAGAGGCTGCTCGGTGGCGGCGAGTCCCCCTGGGTGGCGACCTTCCACGCCTCCTGCGTGCGTATCCTGCGCCGCGAAATCGGCGCGCTCGGTTACGCCACCGATTTCAGCATCTACGATGACCAGGACCAGCAGCGGCTGCTCAAGGATGTGCTCAAGGAGCTGGCGATCGCCGACAAGGTCCTGCGTCCCAACGCCGCGGCGGCGGCCATCGACAGCGCCAAGAACCGTGGCCAGCTGCCGGAGGATATCCCCCGTGATGAATTTTCCTCGGTCCTGCTGGCCAAGGTTTACGCCCTCTATCAGCAGCGCCTGCAGCAGGCCAATGCGGTCGATTTCGGCGACCTGCTGCTGCTGACGGTCAAGCTCTTTGAACAGCATCCCGAGGTGCTGAAACGCTGGCGCGATCGGTTTCGTTATATCCTGGTCGATGAGTTCCAGGATACCAACCAGGTCCAGTACCGGCTGGTCGACCTGCTCGCCCACGAGCATCGCAATCTCTGCGTCGTCGGCGACGATGACCAGTCGATCTACGCCTGGCGCGGCGCCGAGGTCGGCAATATCCTCGGCTTCGAACGCGATTACCCAGGGACAATCACCATCCGTCTGGAACAGAACTACCGCTCGTCGCAGAACATCCTCGAGGCAGCCGGATCGGTGGTGGCGCGCAACCTCAGCCGTAAGGGCAAAACCCTCTGGACCGAGAACCCGGCCGGCGAGCAGCTGCTGCTCGAAGCCTTGCCGGATGACCTCGAGGAAGCCCGGTTTGTCGCCGGTGAAATCAACCGGCTCAAGCGCTGCGGCCGACATTACCGGGATCTGGCGGTGTTTTACCGGACCAACGCCCAATCGCGGGTGCTGGAAGAAGCGCTGGTGCGGGAGCGGATTCCCTACGCGATGTTCGGCGGCCTGAAATTTTTTGCCCGGATGGAAATCAAGGATATCCTCGCCTACCTGCGGGTGCTGGTGAACCCGGCCGATTCGCTTTCGGCCAAACGGATCGTCAACGTGCCGCCGCGGGGGATCGGTGCGGCGACGGTGGCCAAGGTCGCTGAGCTTGAAACAGCTGCCGGTGGTTTTTTGCCGGCCTGTTCGCGGGCTCTTCAGCAGGGGCTGCTCGGCGGAGTTGCGGCCAAGCGCCTGCAGCAGTTCGTCGAGCTGATGGAGGTGTTCCAGAAGTTGTTGCTGCGGCTCCCTTATCCGGAACTGACCGCCGAGCTGATCGAGCAGAGCGGCTACGGCCCACGGTTGCGGGAGGATGGAACCAGCGAAGCCAAGGACCGGCTGCAGAACCTCGGGGAACTCCTCAAGGGGATGGAGGAGCATCGCGGCAGCGAAGGGTCATTACAGGATTATCTTGAACAGGTCGCCCTGGTGACCGATCTCGACAGTTACGACACCAGCCTCGACCGGGTCACCTTGATGACCTTG
>Ga0102953_1002189_pt1 | contig 11799 bp, 7 predicted proteins | sample SalPon2A_C_D2_MG_FD_78509 | JGI IMG/M metagenome (GOLD analysis project Ga0102953, IMG submission 78509) | Soil microbial communities from South San Francisco under conditions of wetland restoration - Salt Pond MetaG R2A_C_D2_MG | ecosystem: Environmental > Terrestrial > Soil > Wetlands | place... | reverse complement strand
ATTGAAAGAGAGCCGCCAGATTGGTGGAATTGTAATCGACCCGCGTAATTCTGATGTGGTTTTTGTAGCTGCCGAAGGATCAGTATGGGGACCAGGTGGCGATCGGGGTTTGTACAAAACTACCGACGGCGGGAAAACCTGGAAAAAGGTTTTGGAGATTAGCGAAAATACGGGTGTTAACAATGTGAAAATGGATCCGTCGAATCCGGATATCATGTACGCTACTTCGGAACAACGACGCAGAACCTCGTTTACAAAAATCGGTGGCGGGCCAGAATCCGCCGTGTATAAATCGACCGACGCTGGCGAAACCTGGCGTAAAATTATGAAAGGACTTCCTTCGGTAGATTTGGGTGGAATGGGAATCGACGTATCACCGGTAAACCCAAATGTGGTTTATTTAATTGTGGAAGCAGCTGATAATAAAAGCGGTTTCTTTCGATCGACGGATAAAGGTGAAAGCTGGGAAAAAATGAGTGACTATCATTCCAGTGGTCAGTATTACAATGAAATTACATGTGATCCAAAAGATGTAGATAAAGTTTATTCAACAGAAACAAGGTCGGTGTATACCACTGATGGCGGAAAAACCTGGAACAATATCAGTACCAACGGCCGGCATGTTGATGACCATGCCATTTGGATTGATCCCTCGGATACCCAACATTTTATAATAGGTGGCGATGGTGGTGTTTATGAATCGTGGGATGGCGGAAGTACATTCGACTTTAAAGAGAACCTGCCGGTTACCCAGTTTTACCGCGTAAGTGTAGATAATGATAAACCTTTTTACAATGTGTATGGTGGCACACAAGATAATAACTCAATGGGAGGGCCATCGCAAAATACTTCCCGCCAGGGTGTGATTAATGCTGATTGGTATGTTACACAAGGTGGTGACGGATTCTGGGTTGATACCGATCCTGCCGATCCCAACATTGTTTATACCGAAGCGCAATACGGAAATGTGGCACGATACGACAAAAAAAGTGGTGAACGCATTGATATAAAACCCCGGGAACGCAAAGGCGAACTTACTTATAAATGGAATTGGAATACTCCAATTTTGGTTAGCTCACATCAAAATACCAGGATTTACATGGCCGCCAATAAAGTTTTTGAAAGTGATGATCGGGGAGATACATGGAAAGTTATTAGTGATGATTTAACAGCCCAGGTTGATCGTAACAGTTTCCCGGTTATGGGAAAATACTGGCCGGAAGGTGCAGTGGCAAAAGATGTGTCAACCTCGCAGTGGGGAACCATTGTTTCGTTGGTCGAATCGCCGGTAAAAGAAGGTTTACTTTATGCCGGAACCGATGACGGCGTTATTTCAGTTACTGAAAATGACGGAGATTTATGGACACAGGTAAAATCATTCCCGGGAGTTCCGGAGTATACCTATGTTAGCGATATTTGGGCCGACCGTTTTGACGAAAATGTAGTGTATGCAACTTTTGATAATCTGAAACGCAACGACTTTAAACCGTATGTTTACAAGAGTACCGACAAAGGGAATACCTGGACTTCCATCAGTGGAAATCTTCCTGAAAATGGTTCAGTACATACCATCATTCAGGATAATATTCGTCCTGATCTCCTTTTTGTGGGAACTGAGTTTGGTGTGTTTTTTACTGTTGATGGTGGCAAAAACTGGGTTCAGCTGAAATCCGGTCTTCCTACCATTGCAATTTACGACATTGCCATCCAGGAACGCGAAAGTGCATTGGTGCTGGCTTCATTCGGTCGTGGTTTTTACATCCTTGACGATTACAGTCCTTTGCGTGAGGTCTCGCATGAAATGGTTGCACAGGATGCAAAAATTTTCCCTGTAAAAGATGCGTTGATGTACATTCAAACCAGCAACAAAAGCAACCAGGGAAGTACATTTTACGAGGCTCCCAATCCTCCGTTCGGAGCTACATTTACTTATTATCTGAAAGATGTTCCGAAAACAAAAAAACAACAACGGCTTGAAAAGGAGAAAAAACTGTTTAAGGAAGGAAAACCCATACCGCAGCCAACCTGGCGTGAACTTCAACTTGAAGGCGAAGAGGAACCGCCACATCTGATTTTTACCATTTACGATGACAATGATAACGTGGTACGTCAATTAACGGCGGCACCTTCAAAAGGAATTAAAAGAATTACCTGGGACCTGCGCTACTCCATGCCAACTACTGCGAGAGTTAACGGTACTTTTAACCCTGTCCCCAGCGGTCGTGGTGGACGTCGCGGAGGTGGTGGTGTTTTGGTTATGCCGGGTACTTACAAAGTGGGTTTGAAAATGTGGTATGAAGGAAAAGTTACCAATCTGGTTGATCCGGTTGCGTTTACCTGTAAAAAACTGAACAATACTTCGTTGCCAGCCAGTAACTATGCCGAAAATGTAGCCTTTGCCAAAAAAGTGAGTAAACTGGCCATTGCAGTTGTTGGAAGCGGTCAGTTAATTAACGATTTGCGCGCAAAAGTGGAAGATATGAAACAGGCCATTTATTCTACTCCGGGTGCAAGTCAGGAATTAATGGATAAAGCCCGCGCTTTGGGTAAAGAACTGGAAGAATTGAACTATGAAATGAACGGTGTTCCTGCCAAAGCCAGTGGCGAAGAGATTCCACCGGAGCAGGTGCCAATTAACGACAGGCTAAGTAATATCACATATACACATTACGGATCGACCAGTGGAATAACAACAACGGAAAAAGAAGGGTATGAAATTCTGAAAGAAGAATTTCCGCCGATTCTGAACGCGCTAAAACGTATTGTTGAAAAAGACATCCCGGCACTGGAGGCTGAGTTGAATAAAATAAATGCCCCCTGGACTCCCGGACGTTTGCCCGTTTGGAAGGAATAAAAAAATTGTGAGTATTTGTATAAGAGTGTTTGAAAAGCCTGGTTTTTGCCGGGCTTTTTTTATTGAGGACTGGCGATTTGTAATCGCCTGTTTTTGAGTTTTATTCACCTGGTAATTCAAAGTTTGCTAAAGGTTGCCATCATTGTGGTTTTCGTACGATAAGGATGGATCCTTTTATATTAACTAACGTGAGTTTAGGTTTGATTTTAACAAATTATATTTATTAAGTAGCCCTTTCAGGGCGTATTTGTTTGTGATGATTATAATACCCAAGGCGTTGCCATCGGGCTATATTAATTGGGCTTTCAGCCCGAAACCGCACTGAAGGTGCAAGTTATTTCAGCCCAATGCAGCACATTGGGTATATTGTAGTACGGACACCACATCGCCCTGAAAGGGCTGCTTATATTAAGACATTACCAAGAAATTCAATATGGCATTGATAATCAATATATTTAATCCAGAATTCATAATAACGATTCTTTTTAGTAATATAACTATAAAATATAGTTGCAAAACTAAAAATTATAGTTATATTTGTTTTGTAGTTTGAAAGATCTCACTACTTTGTACTCAAAATCTAAAGTCTAAAATATGAAAAAGCTGACACAAAAGGAGGAAGAAATCATGAACGTGTTTTGGGAGAAAGGTCCCATGTTTGTTAAAGAGCTGAAAAAAGTATATCCCGACCAGAAACTGCACTACAATACACTTTCCACCATTGTGCGCGGACTGGAAGAAAAAGGGTTTATCGACCACGAACAGTTTGGCAATACCTATCGTTATTTTGCCGCTCTTACCAAAGAGGAGTACAGCAAAAAGACCCTCGGAAATGTGGTGAAAAAGTATTTCAATAATTCATATCAGAATGTGGTTTCATTGTTGGTAAAAGAAGAAAACCTCTCCATTGAAGAATTGAAAGCACTGATTCAGGAAATTGAAAACGACAAAAACAAACCGGAATGAACCCGTTTTTTGCCTACCTCATAAAATCGTCAATAAGCCTTGCACTGTTGTATGTTTTATTCAGGCTTGTAATGCGTAAGGACAAAGCTCACACCCTAAACCGGTTTTTATTGTTGGGAATACTTTTGTTTTCGGCAGTAATTCCTTTTCTGAATATTCAGTTCTTTACTAAAGAAGTCGCGGTTCAACCGGTTGAAAAATTGCGCGAATTTATTTCGACTCCTGTTTTCGCACCGGAAACAGCAGTTGCCGAAAATCTGCCCGCAGAAGAAGCCGGAAACTTCGCTTTTAATCCTTACCTGATTTTGTATGCAGCAATTATTTTGGTTTTACTAACTCATCTCTTTATTTCTATTATCCGGGTGCTGCAACTCATTAAAAAAGCACAAAAACAAAAACTCAGGAATATCGTTTTGGCCGTTGTAAAAGATTTTATTCAACCCTTTACTTTCCTTGATAAAATTGTTCTTTCAGAAAGAGACTTTAATGAAAATAAAGATATTGTGGTAGCTCACGAACATGCGCACATCAAGCAGTTGCATGCAATTGATTTAGTGGTTTGTGAGTTGTTTTTATTGCTGCATTTTTTCAATCCGTTTATGTGGTTGTTACGCCGCGATTTAAAACTTGTCCACGAGTACCAGGCCGACCAGGCGGTTCTGCAAAAAGGCATCGATGCAAAAAAATACCAACTGTTGGTTTTAGAAAAGGCTGTGGGCGAAAGACGTTTTGCTTTGGCCAACCATTTTACTCAAAAACCCATTTTAGAACGATTTAAAATGATGAAAAAAAGAAAAAAATCATGGTCTGGATTGAAGTTGATGTTTTTTGTGCCTGTTTTAATATTGCTGCTCCAGGCATTTGCCCGCCCTGAACTGATTACAAAACCGGATGATTTTGTTCCGGTAAAATATACCGAAAATAAAACCGAACAGTGGTTGCAGAAATGGACGTTGGATAACATTGGCAAAGGATTCTATGATCCTGTACTGGAATCGCCTGATGCACCCAAAAAGCCAAATAATGTGTTGCTAATCTTAATGAACACTAAGAACCAATATCTTATTGAAAACCAAAAAGCTGAAAAGGAAGATATAAAACAAATTGTAAAGAATTATTTACTCGGAATAAATCCTGACGGAGGTCGCGGACCCGATTACAGTGAAGAAGATATTCCATACATGGGTAAAATGAAGGTTTCCAAAGGAAGTATCGTTTATCAGAATGCACTCCAATCTTCCAATGAAATGATAAATTACACATTGAGGGCCTTTGGTGAAGCCTGCCTGGAAGTCAGAAACAATAAGGCTCAAATTTTGTTCGGAAAAGATTATTTTGATTTGAATAAGGGGAAAATGGAGGCAGTTAACACGGCTGTTCCTATAAGGTTCACTTATAAATCGCCAAAACCACCTACACCAAGTGTTTGGCTACCTTTTGACAGAAAACCTTCCAAGCCTGATCCAATTAAAATGACTTTCAAAGGAAATGGAAATGTACTTGTTGAAAATCATAAATTTAATTCGTTTGAGGAATTCGAAGAAAATTTAAAATATTGGAATAAAGATTTAGACGAATACAACAAAGATAGAAGAAGCAAAGCCTTTTATCGGGCAGACGTTATTTTTGAGGATATTCCAAGATCAGAACAAAAAAATGTAAGTTATATTTTATATAAGAATAATGTTCATGTATGACATATAACTGATACAAGTTCTAAACCAAATCTGGTCAACCTGGAAAAGGATAAGTTGCAGAACGAAGTTGGGAAGAATACAAAAAAGGCTGATTTACTTCGGACTCAAATGAGTAAGGAAAATTATGTATCCGGGCAAGCTGGTTACAGTAAGTCTCCACCTTTGTCAATATTGCAAAAGCCTTCCGAAAAAGTTGATGTTCATTTAAACCAAAACAAACTTTATTTTGATGGTAAATTTTGCAAATCAGAAGATTTAAAAAGTACAGTTGAAAAGTACCTTGCAGAAAATCCAAATCTAAAAATGGTTCGACTGATTTTACAGCAATCTGATAATCTTTCCAGTGATATTGTTGCAAAAGCAAAAGAGGAACTGAATAAAATTAAGAACGTGAAAATAAAGGTAATGTTTGTTGAGGTAATGGATATAAAGGAAAAAACTCCGCCGCCGCCACCACCAACTGAAATTTATTTAAAAAATAATGGAGAAATAGTGGTTGAAAAAAATACTTATAAAATTTTTAGCGAATTTCAGGACAAACTTTATGAATTGAAGAGTACACTTGATTCTATTAATAAGAATTACGGTACTCAGTATGTTTATAAATCAATAACTTCAGCTGGCGATAATGTTTCAATGTCTGAAGTTGATAGGGTGATAAAAGCTTTGAGAAAGGCGAATTTCACGTGTTATTAATACTAAGGATTAAACTTTGCGTTGTTGAATGCAAATTTCACAGGTATAATTAAAGAGCCCGGAAAGCCGGGCTTTTTTCAGGATCGGCGATTTCCAAATCGCCGTTTTTTATGCGATTTTAAATCGCATCACCCAATTTACCTGTTCAACCGGCTTCTTCTGTAGTATGGTTTTTCTTTTACCTTGAAATTCCAGGTAAGTTTGGTCCCAATCATTCGCGGAGGTCCCGGAATCTGGGTAGGATCACCAAATAAGCTTCCCGTGTTTCCGGCGCTGATGAGGTACTGATCTTCCAGCAGGTTGGTTCCGTAAACCGAAATGGTAATTCCCTGGTCGGCCAGTTCCACCCCGCCTCTGAAATTAAGTGTTCCGTAAGCTGCCTGTTCCAGTCCGGGGGTGTTGGCATCTTCAAAATATATTTTTGATTTCCAGGCGTATGAAGGCGTGGCAAAAAGAAAAATACCACCGTTAATTTTTGCACGGGCATTGAATCCGGCTGCGAAACTATGCTCGGGAGTTAGCCTGAACGTGTTTCCTGAATATTCCTGTGGTTCTCCGTTCACATTTAAACTATCGAAACGGGCATGAATGTAGGCGTAATTCCCGAAAACATCAAGCCCTTTTAAAACAGCCAGTTTCAGCGTGGTTTCTGCTCCGTATGCGGTTGCTTTGCCGGCATCTTTAACAATGTAGTTGAATTCTCCTGAGTCAGCTTTAGCCACCCACGCCGATGTCTGAAAGTTTTTGTACTGCTGGTAATAAATCCCGGCATCGAACCACAACCGTTGTTTTATGGTGGTTTTAAATCCCAGCTCGTAACTGTTCAAGGTTTCTGCACTTAGTTTTTGCGCTTCGCCGGTAGAAGTGAACTGAAGCACTCCGGGACGACGTCCTTTGGAGTAACTCAGAAAAACATTTGTATTTTCGTTAAATGCAAATGTTAGTCCGCCATGGTATGTTAGGGACAGAGCGCCTGACGAAATTTTTTGTTTATTGCTTTCAGCAAAAAGCAGGTTTGGATAATTGCCGGTTAAATATCCTAAAATAGAAGGATTATCTCCTACCATTCTGGCTTGATTAGCCAGTTTATATCGTTCTGAAACTAAACGTACACCCGCATTAACACTTAACTTACGCAGAAGATGGTAGTTAAAATCGTACCATCCTTCGAATGCCCGGTTAGTGGCATCACTCAGATTTTCTTCCTGATGGTTGACAGGTAAAGGAATACCTGCCAGATTTCCCAAAGTAGAATCTTGTGGTAGAGCCGAAAGAGACAATGGTTTTCCATTGGCATCGACCAATAAACCAGTATTAAAAATAAGATGAAACATGTCCTGTTCATTGGTGGCAAACAGGTAGTTCTGATTGGCCTTTTCCAGCCAGTAACTAATCCCGTAACTGCCGTTCAACCGGTTCTCTTTTTTTGAAAAATTGTACCGGAGTTCCTGGTAAAACTGCCACGCCCCGGTGTTTTCACTCATATCAATGGCTGCTGCAGCTGTTCCGTCGCCATCCCAGCGTGAAGAGGCAGAAATATCGCGGTATGAGCTGATAGAAGTCCAATAGTTATTTTCATTGTTGAAATGTTTCATATTCAGGGTGACATCAAAAATGTCCTTTTTTGTGGCCAGGTTATTTCCCTGTTCCAGTGAAGCTGTGTAATTAAAAGGATTGGTGTTGCCTTCCGCATTCGGATAGTTCATACTCATAAAGCCAATTCCCGGATTATCGTCTTTCTGGTAATTGACCACCAAATCAATTTTTTTGTTGAATTTTGGCAAAAATCGTACGGAAAGACGTCCCGCCAATGAATTTTTCCCGTTCAAATTTCCGCCAAATGTATTTTTTATATACCCGTCCCGATAATCGTAATTACCGGCTGCACGCACCATTAGCTTGTTTTTAATGATTGGCATGTTCACCACACCTTCCACTTCTTTCTGATAGAAGTTGCCAATCCCGGCAGTCACATATCCGTTAAAATTGCTGGCAGGCATTTTACTGATGTAATGAATTGCCCCAATTTCTGCCCCTCGTCCGAAAAGTGTGTTTTGCGGACCTTTTAATACTTCCACCCTGTCCATGTCGAACAGGTTTTCTGCTGCCGCGCTTGAACGGTTGATGGGAACATTATTGTAAAACACCGAAACACGTGGTTGTGCCGCCGGACTGACTTCATCACTCGTTAACCCGCGAATGACAAAACTGGGCCGGTTGGTGCCCTGCATCCTTACCTGTAATCCCGGAACAAATTCAGAGAGCTGATCCATCTCAGTAATATTGTTTTCTTGAATAAAACGAGAATCCAGCGCAGTCATGGTTATAGGTACATCCAGGATTTGCTGTTCGCGTTTTTGTGCGGTTACTGAAATGGGTTCAAGATGAACGTTATCTTCGTCGAGTGTAAAATTCAAATAATTTTGACCGGTTTGTACGTAAAAGTCAATCGATTTGGTTTTGAATCCCACAAAAGACGCCTGAATACGAATTCTTCCGGTTGGTACATCGTAGAAAAAGTATTCTCCCTTATCGTTGGCATGCACTCCTTTTTTGGTTCCAACAATGGTAACACTTGCCCCCGGAAGCAGGTTGTCGTCGGCATCCCTTATTTTTCCACGTAAAAAAACCGCTGGTGCAGCCTGCTCCACAACTTCCTCTTTACGGTATTTTCGCTTTACCTTGTCGCGCTTTTTTATTTGTCCGTAGGATACGGGAAATATGGTGATGATTAGAAGAATTACCGAAAGTATTCGTTTCATGTATATTGATATTTATTCTGTAATAACGAAAAGCAACATGAAATAATATGTGCCAGCAACAATTCATCAATATTAACAAATAAAAAAATCTCAGTTTTCATTTATGTAAGCCGAGATTTTCGAATATTTCGATGCAGGATTAGTATTCTCTCGCAACTTCTCCGTGATAGATAAAATCCAGTCCGGATTTTTCTTCTCTCAGACTGACTTTTACCCGAACAAATTTGTTAATGATGCTGAGAATAAGAAGCGTAAAAAAGAAGGCGACACAAATAGCCAATACCAGGGCAGTTAATTGTTTTAAGAGTAACGTGGCTCCGCCACCGTAAAACAGACCGTTTGCTCCGTTTTCGTTTATGGTGGTTGTTGCAAATAATCCTAGCAGAATAGTACCAATAACACCACCTATGCCGTGAACGCCCCAAACATCGAGTGCATCATCCCACCCTTTTCTACCTTTGTAACGCACTGCCAGAAAACAACCGACACCGGCGATAATCCCAATTAAAGCTGACACTGGAAGTGTCACATATCCTGCTGCCGGAGTTATTGTAGCCAGTCCGGCAACTGCGCCAGTCATTAAACCAATAAAAGAAGGTTTCTTTTTCCCGGTGTTCCATTCAATAATTAACCAGGTAATTGCAGCAAACGATGCAGACATATCAGTGTTAAGAAATGCCGAAACGGTAATATGATTGACATCGAGCTCACTTCCGGCATTAAATCCGTACCAGCCAAACCAAAGTAACGCTGTACCAATGGCCACCAGCGGTATATTATTGGGAGCATGATTGGATCCTTTGCGCTTCCCAACATAAAAAGTAGAAGCCAGAGCCGCAAAGCCCGCCGTGGCATGAACAACGATTCCGCCTGCAAAATCCATGACTCCCCATTCCGCTAAAATACCGCCACCCCAAATCATGTGTACAAACGGGTAATAAACGAATAATTGCCAGGCAATCAGAAAAATTATATAAGCTTTAAATGTAACCCTGTTGATGAATGCGCCGGTAATCAGAGCAGGTGTTATGATGGCAAACATCATTTGGTAGGCCACGAAAATGTATTCAGGAAATCTTTTTTCAGGCGAAAATAAAGTGGATGGAGTAACACCTTTTAAAAAGATTTTATCCAGATTTCCGACAATGCCGAAAAAGTCGGAATTACCGGCCATATTTCCACTAAAGCAAAGTGAATAACCAATGGCAAACCAAAGTATGGATGAAATTCCCATTGATACAAAGCTTTGCATCATAATACTCAAAATGTGTTTTTTATTGCCTAATCCACCATAAAAAAAGGCCAAACCGGGGGTCATAAGCATAACCAAACTGGTTGCAACAATCATAAATGTTGTAAGTCCAATATCGAACATAAGTCTGTCTATTTGTTTGTCTGTCTGTATAAATCTTGATAAAAGTATACTTTGAAACTAGAATACCAAGCAGTTTGACTAAAAAAATGCAATAAAATGGGAATTTGTTAATACAGAATATTGGTTCTTAGAATATGATGATTTTTTGAGTGAATTATCTTTTTATTGAATATACCGGTAATTTCAACCAGATTGAAAATTCGTCGATGCTGTTTTGTGCCTGCTCGCGCGTGGGACATTTTTTAATGGCAAAAGCTGGTTTCTTGGCTTTGTTTACCAGGTATATCCGGTAATCGCGATGGACCGTCGAAGTGGTGAGGTTGGCACGACTGGCTATGGTATTTACTTTTCGCATGGGAATGAGAGTGAGCCCCAAAAAAGCATCCAGGCTTTTCCAACCACCGGTTTTAAAAAGGCCGAAAATTTTAGTATACTGCTTTATTCGCATGTTGGCAATATCAATTTCCACACCGGAGTAACTAAAAGTAAAAAAGGCTACTAAAATCAGGACTGAGAGGCCAAAAATTAAATTTTCTGTTGCAAGGAATACGCCTGTAATCATGAATATATAACCGACAAAAATAACAGGTCCGGTTAGCAGATTATCAATTTTATTTTCGATGTGCAATTTGACTTTTTGTCAAATTTAGTGAAAACGAATTACGTGTGAAAGTTGTAACTATGGTTTGAAAAGCTTTGTTATGAAATTATTTTTCTAAATAATGCAGTGTGAAGAAAATAAAGCCTGGTATCAAAATGAACTATTCAAGAATTAAATGGCGCCGTTCGATATAGCTGTGCCATAAAATGTATGTGGCCACGGAACGAAATGGTGAAAATCGTTTTATGTATTTTACGATTTCTTCTTTTGAACTTTCCGGCGGAACGAGTTTCAATTCCAAAACCGATTTAATGGTTGCCAAATCGCCGGGAGGGAAAATGTCAGAAAATAGTAAACTCATCAACAAATACATGTCGATGGTCCAGTGCCCGATTCCTTTCATTTGAATCAATCTTGAACGAATCTGTTTTTCATTCTGCTTATTCAATTCATCCAGATTAAGTTGGCCTTCCATTATTTCGGCAGCCAGAATTTGGGAATATTCCATTTTTTGCCGGCTGAAATAACATGACCGCAACTCTTCGTCGGTAAGTTTTAGCAGGTTCTCAGGAGTAATTTTTCCTATCATATTTTCGAGTTTTTCGTAGGCTGCTTTAGCCGCAGCCAGCGAAATCTGCTGTTCGAGGATGGTAAGAATAAGCGTTGCAAAATTGGGTTTTCGATGCCAAAGCGGCGGATAACCAAAACGATCGATAACCGGTTTTAATTTTGGTTCAACCGTGGTGCACCAATCGCATAGTTTATAAAATTCTTCGAGATTTTGAATCCGCTCCATATTTCAAAAATAGAAAACTAATCTAAAAAAACTTTGCGTTGTTTTATGACAT